>Ga0214182_1000874_pt1 | contig 9864 bp, 12 predicted proteins | sample TroBogEpilimnion_8_FD_153020 | JGI IMG/M metagenome (GOLD analysis project Ga0214182, IMG submission 153020) | Freshwater microbial communities from Trout Bog Lake, WI - 14NOV2007 epilimnion | ecosystem: Environmental > Aquatic > Freshwater > Lake > Epilimnion/Euphotic zone | place: Trout Bog... | reverse complement strand
CCCCGCCGTGATCGAGGCCGCCTACCAGGCCGGTGCCATGCTGGCAGCCGAGTTCGTGCGCCCCGACGGCCCGCGCTTCAGCGACCACGTGACCGCACCGGTCGACGTGGAAATGGAGATGTATCTGCGGGACCGGTTGGTGACGCTGTTCCCCGCGCGCTTCGTGGGGGAAGAAGCCGGCGTGCTGGCGGCCGAGGCCAACGGGTTCTGCTGGGTCGTCGATCCGCACGACGGCACGCGGGCGTTTCTGGAGGGCAAGCGCGGGTCCGCCGTGTCGGTGGCGCTGCTGCGCGACGGGATCCCGGTGCTGGGTGTGGTTTACGCGCCGCTCAGCCCCGACCGGGGTCAGGACATGATCGCCTGGGCCGAGGGCACGCCAGGGATTACCCGCAACGGCGTGCTGGTGCCGGTCGACCTGCGGCAGCGGGAACTGACCGAGACGGATGTCGTGTTCCTGAACCACGGCGTCTGGCAACGCCCGGTCTGGAACGCCGCGGCCGTGGCGCCGGGACGGTTCATGCCGCTGCCGTCCATCGCGTATCGGCTGGCGCGCGTCGCGGTCGGGGATGGGCTGGCGACGGTGACGCTGCGGCCGGTCAACGCGCACGATGTCGCGGCCGGCCACGCGCTGCTGCTGGCGGCCGGCGGGGTGCTGACGGCCGAGGACGGGGTGCCCGTCGTCTACGACACCGACGGGCAGAGCCGGCCGTTCGCCTGCATGGGCGGCGCGCCTCTTGTGGTGGATACGCTCCGCACCCGGCAATGGCGGGGCAGCACCGAGGACCGGCGGGAGCCTCGGGTCACGTTGTCCTGGCCCCGCGCGATCCCGGAGGATCAGGTCGATCGCGCCGTCGGCTGCCTTCTCGGCTTCGCCGCCGCCGCGCCTTACGCGTTGACCGCTCGGATGGTCCTGGCCGCCCGAGCCGTGTTGGCTGGGCACGCGCCGGAGCCGACGGTCATCGGGGCGATGGTTCAGGCGGTCGCGACCGGATCGGACGTGGCGGGTTTACTGCGGACCGCGACGGGAGACGCCGCCCTGGACAGTGCATTGGCCGGCGCGCTGCGAGGCGCCACGGGCGGCCGGCAGGCGGTGCCGGTCGAGGCCGCGATGCGCGTCCTGACCGCCCGCCCGATGGATCGCCCCGATTCCGAATGGGCCGACGACCTGACCGACCTCGCGGAGGCCTTGCTGTCCGCCGGCCGAGGCCACATGTAGGGGGCGCCATGACCGACCTCGATTACGCCCGCCTGGACGCCACCCCCGTCGCGACCGACCCGTTCCCGCACGTCGTCATCCCCGACTTCGTGCCGGCGGACCGGCTGCGCGCTGTCGTCGCCGATCTGCCGCCGCTGGCCAAGCGCGGATCGTTCCCGCCGGACTCCGTCCGCATGGGGCCGGCCGCACGGATGCTGATGGAGGAGATGGAAGGCCCGCGCCTGCGCACCGCCATCGCCGCCAAGTTCGGGCTGGACCTGCACGACTCGCCCACCATGGTGACGCTGCGCGGCCGAACCGAGGCGAAAGACGGACGGATCCACACGGACTCGACCGCCAAGCGGGTGACGGTGCTGCTGTATCTCAACCCGGAAACCGAGGCCTGGGCGCGCCGCGACGGCTGCCTGCGGCTTTTGCGCGGGCCGGGCGATCTGGATGACTACGTTGTGGAGGTGCCGCCGGTGAACGGCACGCTGCTGGTGTTCCCGAACGGACCGGCAACCTGGCACGGACACCGGCAATATGTCGGCAAGCGCTACGCGGTGCAGTTGAACTACATGACGTCGGACGCGAAGGCGCGGAGCGAGTTGCGGCGGCACCGGATTTCGGCGTTTGTGAAGAAGCTGACGATGGCGGCTTGATCGATGCCTGCGGGATCACTCTCTCATCCGTCATTGCGAGCGGAGCGAAGCAATCCAGGGAGCCTGTGGCACTGGATTGCTTCGCTCCGCTCGCAATGACAACGAATGTGCGGCGGGCCGCATATGCCGGAGGCGATCTCTCCGCGGTTAAACCCGTTCGCTGACCTTGATCGCCACGCGGCACCCGGCCTTGATCGCGGCGCTCAACAACCGATACCCCGGCGCCTGTTCAGCCCCGTTCGCCAGACCGATATCCCGGTGTTCGCGTTCCTCCGTTCGGAATTTTTCCAACGTCTCTCGCAACGCGGGTTCCGTGTCGCCGAGGTCCTCCAACTGAGCGGAGTAGTGATCGTCGATGGTCTCCTCCACCGCCACCGTGCAGGCCATCGCCGCTTTCTCCCCCAGCGCGGCGGTGACGGCGCCGAGGGCAAAACCGGCCAAGTGCCAGAACGGCAGCAGCGCCGTGGGACGCACGCGGTGATCGGCGATCAGGGCGTTGAACGTGTCCAGATGCCGTTGCTCCTGATTCCGCATGTGGCAAATTTGTTCGGCGGCGGCGCCGTCGCGCAGCACCGCCAACTGGCCGGCGTAGATGCGGGCGGCGCCGTACTCTCCGGCGTGATCGACCCGGATCATGCGGCTTTTCGAAACCGGTGGATCGCCGGGCAGGCGGGGACGGGTCATCGCGGTTGCGGCCTTCCGAAAAGGGCGAGGGCGACGAAGCCCGCGAACCCCAGGCTGAACAGGAAATTCATCATCGCCATGGAGATGGGCAGAAACGGGATCAGATAGGTCGGATCGTCGCAGGGTTTCGCGGGGCGTGCCGGCATCGCCGCCAGCATTTGCGCGATCGATCCGCCGGTAAACTTGGGCGCCGCGCACTCCGGCAGGGGGCTCGGCCACCAGCGGAATTCGACGCCGGCGTGGATCGCCGCCAGTCCGGTGCCCGTCAGGATCGTCAGCACCGTAGCCGCCAGTAGCGGCTTGACCAGCACGCGCGGCACCACGGCGGCGATCAGGCCCAGGCCGATCGCCACGCGGTAGGGCCAACGCTCCCACAAACACAGCGCGCAGGGCACCAGCCCGCCCCACCATTCCGTGGCGAACGCCAACCCGAGCGCGGCGGCGGCCAGGAGTGCCGCGAAAAGGCCGGTGAGGCGTAGGGAGAACAAGGATCGCATGCCAACGATTTGGCCATACAAGCGGTTGCGTGCAAGATGCCTCCTGTCGGAAGCATCGGGGAGCCATGGGAATGTCGCGCATCGTTTGGGGCCGGAAGACATCCAGCAATGTCATGAAGGCGCTGTGGGGCCTGGGGGAACTCGGCCTGCCGTTCGAGCGGATCGACGTCGGCGGCGCCTTCGGCAAGACCGACACGCCGGATTACCGCGGCATGAACCCCACCGGTCTGGTCCCGACCCTGCAGGAGGGCGATTTCACCTTGTGGGAGAGCAACGTCATCATCCGCTATCTGTGCGCCCAATACGCGCCGGACAGCCCGTTGTGGCCCTCCGACCCGAAGACCCGCGCCAATATCGACCGCTGGATGGACGCACAGCAGACCGTGCTGAACCGGCCCATGAGCGCGGTGTTCTGGGGTCTGGTGCGCACACCCGCCGACAAGCGCGACATGGCCGCCATCGCCGGGTCGATCGCCGAGACCGCGCGCGCCTGGGGCATGATAGAGCCGCTGCTGGCCAAGCACGCCTACATCGCCGGGGATCATTTCACACTGTGCGACATCCCCTGGGGCGTGCATGCGCATCGCTGGTTCGGGATGGATTATCTTGGGCTGGAACGGCCGGAATTCCCCGCGGTGCGGGCCTGGTACAACCGCCTGTGCGAGCGGCCCGCCTACCAGGAACATATCGTGGGCTGCCCGATCTCCTAGCCAGACGAAGGAGGTTCCCCCGGCCCCGGAAATCCGCTACTTGCGGGGCCGGATCATCCTCCGGGGGCAGGCTCATGCGCTTTACCATCGATCGCATCGACCACATCGTGCTGAACGTCAAAGACGTGGAGATCACTTGCGCCTGGTACCAGCGCGTGCTGGGCATGGAGCGCGAGGATATCGGCCCCCGCCAGCGCACAACCCTGAAATTCGGTGGACAGAAGATCAACGTGCGCCCGTCCGGCACCCCGATTTCCGAATGGCCGACCGGGGCGAACGACGCGCATGGGACCGGCGATTTCTGCTTCATCACCGCCGTCCCGCCGCTGGAGGTCGCCGCGCATCTGCACGATTGCGGGGTCATGATCGAACAAGGACCGGTGGAACGGGCCGGAGCGCTCGGGCCGATCATGTCGGTCTATTGCCGCGATCCCGACGGGAATCTGGTGGAAATATCGTCGTACCAGTCTCGATAAGGATGCGTTCTCCCCCCGTCATGGTCGGGCCTGACGTCCCCGGACTTGATCCGGGGACCATCTCAGGCCCCTCGGAAAGAGATGGTCGGGTCAGGCCCGACCACGACGGGGTGCGATGACCAGCCGGATCCTCGGCTGGGCGGCATTCGCCCTGTTTCTAACCTGCATTCCCCTGTCCAACTGGATGATCGGGCATGTCGGCACCGTCTGCGTGCCGAACGGGCCATGTCTGGTGCCGGTGGCGCCGGGGCTGATGGCGCCGTCGGGCGTGCTGACGGTGGGCGCGGCGCTGGTGCTGCGGGACGTGGTGCAGCGGTGCCTCGGGCTGCGGGCGGGGCTGGGGGCGATCTTGCTGGGAACGGCTTTGTCCGCGCTGGTGGCGCCGAGCGCGCTGGTGCTGGCGTCGGGCGTGGCCTTCGCGTTGAGCGAACTGGCCGACTGCGCCGTCTACACGCCGCTGCAACGCCGCCGGTTGGTGCTGGCTGTGGTGGCGTCGTCCTGTGTTGGGCTGGTGGTGGATTCCGTGGCGTTTCTGGCTCTGGCGTTCGGCAGCCTGGATTTTCTGGCCGGGCAGGTGGTCGGTAAACTCTGGGCTGTGGCGCTCGCCGCGCCTCTGATCCGCCTGCTGCGCCGTGTCGCCCCCGCATGAACACCGCCGATTTCGACTTTCACCTCCCCCCCGAGCGCATCGCGCACCATCCCGCTCGGCCGCGGGAGGCGGCGCGGCTGCTGCATGTCGCGGACGGGTTGCACGACCGCCTCATCGCCGATCTGCCGTCCTTGCTGCGGCCCGGCGACATCCTGGTGGCCAACGATACGCGGGTGATCCCGGCGCAACTTGCGGCACAGCGGGGGGAGGCACGGATCGGCATCACCCTCGATCAACCCCGCCCCGACGGCACCTGGCACGCCTTGGCCCGTAATGCGCGTCGGGTGCGGGTGGGGGATGTGCTGACGTTCGAGGGGTCAGCTTCCCTGACTGCCGAGGTCCGGTCCCGCGACCCCAACGGCGGCGTGGCGCTCGCGTTCAATTGCGAGGGGGAGGCGTTCTCGGCAGCGCTGCGACAGGCCGGGGCGCTGGCCCTGCCGCCCTATATCGAACGCCCGAGCGGGCCGGTGCCGGAGGATGCGACGGACTACCAAACGGTGTTCGCGGCGCATGAGGGCGCGGTCGCGGCCCCCACCGCCGGGCTGCATTTCACCCCTTCGTTGCTGGAGGCCTTGGCCGCGCGCGGTGTGTTGCGCACGACGGTAACGCTGCATGTGGGGGCGGGGACGTTTCTGCCCGTGCGGGACGACGACGTGTCGCGGCATACGATGCACAGCGAGCGCGGGTTCGTCTCGGCGGAAACGGCCGCGGCCGTGAATGCGGCCCGCGCGGCCGGCGGGCGGGTGGTGGCGGTGGGGACGACATCGCTGCGGCTGCTGGAAAGCGCGGTGAGCGAGGACGGGATTTTACGCCCGTTCGATGGCGATACGTCGCTGTTTATACTGCCTGGGTTCCGGTTTCGGGCGGTGGATGTGCTGATGACGAATTTCCATCTGCCTCGGTCGACGCTGTTCATGCTGGTGTGCGCGTTCGCGGGGACGGAACGGATGCGGGCGGCTTATGCGCATGCGGTGACGGAGGGTTACCGGTTTTATTCTTATGGGGATGGGTGTTTGTTGGAGAAGTGATCTCAATCAGGAGCATCGTTCCATGCAGGATGGTTTATCGATCTCTGGAAAAATCCAAACATCACCTTCCAGAGGGTGAAAAGAGGCGCCGCATCAAGGGCGGACACGAAATGGTCAATGAGATCAAATCGCTCGGCCGGATTTGTTTAACGACTTCGCGAATTCGCTGAATATCCGCTCTCATGACGTTCCAATAGTTTGTATCCAACACTATGGGCGCGATGCGCCAGCTAAGCAGATTGGACCGAAGTTCGCGCGTGGCATTCTCGTCAAGCAGGATGCGCATCGTCAAGAAATCATTCACGCTGCATGGTTCGCAATCCAATGGACACCCAATCCAGCTTCCCCCTAATATCCTGAACATACCACAGAGACACCCCCATGATCCGCGTATCCTCCACGGAATTCGGTAAGGAACTCGGCCGCTACCAGGATATGGCCCTGCACGAGCCCGTTATCGTGACCCGCAACGGCCGCGACCGCACCGTCGTCATCTCCGCCGAGGAGTTCAAACGCCTCAAACGCCGGGATCGTCAGGTGTTCGCGGCTGGCGAACTCCCCGAGGAACTCCTCGAAGCGGTCAGCCAATCGGAAATGGACCCCAGGCACCGGCATCTGGACGCTCTTATTCAAGACTGGAACCCGTGAGCCTGCCTCGGCCGGAACCTGGCCTCGTCATCCGGTATTCTTATCTGTGGCTGCGCGAACACCGGCAGGGCCGGGAGGAAGGGACGAAAGACCGGCCTTGCGCGATTGTTATTACCACGCGGGACGATGCTGGCGAAACGCAGGTCGTCGTGGTTCCCGTCACTCACACACCGCCAGCCAATCCCGCCAGTGCGTTGGAAATACCTCAGGCGATTAAGCAGTATTTGGGAATGGATGCGGCGCGGTCATGGGCCGTACTGTCGGAGAGCAACGTGTTCGACTGGCCCGGCCCCGACCTCCGCCGTGTGCCGGACCGCGATGACGCGTCCGTCGCTTACGGGTTTCTGCCTCCACGGTTTTTCGCCGAACTCCAACGCCGATTCGTCGCGTGGGACCGCGCGGTGCGTGCCGGTCGTGTGCGGCGGACCGAGTAGCGCACCCCTTCAACGAAAAGCCGCGCTCAACGCCCCCAACGCATTCAACGCCGGCGGAAACCCGGTGTACGGCGCCGTCTGAATAATCGCCTCGATCACCTCGGTCTTGCTCAGCCCCACGTTCAGCGCCGATTGCCCGAATTTCCCCACCTGTTCGGGAAGCCGCAGTGCGGTGAAGCCGGCGACGGCGACCAGTGCGCGCTGCCGCCGCTCCAACCCCGGGCGGAACCAGATTTCGCCGTAGCCGTATTGGATCGCGGTCGGATACAGCGCCCCCGTCGTGGGATTGTCCGGCGCCGCATACCCCTGTGTAGCCCGAGCACCGTGGAGGGTGCGCATCAGCTCGGCGCCGCGGGCGGTGAGTTCCTCCAAAGACGCGTCCTCCGGCGGATCGGCGGGGAACGGAATGCCACGATCGGCGAAGATTTCCGCCGCCAGAGCCAAGGTTTCCTCGGCCGCCGAGAACCCGGCATACAGCGCGCACTGCACCAGGATTTCGCGGATGGCCTCGGCCGACAGGCCCAGGTCCAGGCCAGCGACGATGTGCCGGCGCAGCGGCTTCAGGCGGGGACCGGTGCCCAAGGCGGCGATGACGCACAGCATACGGTCGGGCAGTGCCAAGCCGGGGCGGTTCCACACGCCCCCGAACACCGGTTCGGTCAAAAGATTGGCAAAACCGGCCTGCTGGCGGTGATCCGCCCCGAACAGGCGTTGCAGCGTCTCTTCGCCCTGGCGGCGCAGGTCCTGGCGGGTCATGGGGTTTCCTCCGATGCGGTGTTCGTGGCGACAGTGATCGCGCGACGGGGCGGGAATGCCAAGAGCCGCCGCGATTGACCGGACGAGGGGTGCGTGTGACACATCGGCCATGGCAGACCCGGATTTCATCTACAATTGGCGCCGTCTCGACGCTCGGATCACGACGTCGGGGCAGCCAACGGACACGCAGCTTGCCGACATCGCGGCGCTGGGCGTGCGGCATGTCGTCAATCTCGGGCTGCACAGCCACCCCAAAGCCTTGCCGGACGAAGCAGCCAGCGTGGCGGCTCACGGCATGGCATATATTCATATCCCCGTCGATTTCGCCAATCCCGCACAAGCCGATTTCGATCGTTTTTGCACCGTGCTGGCGGAATTGCAGGACGTTCCGGTGCATGTGCATTGCATCGCCAACTACCGGGTGTCCGCGTTTTTCTATCGATACCGACGCGACGTACTGGGCATGGACGAACGCCTTGCGCGCGCCGATCTGGACGCGCTCTGGCAGCCCGACGGTGTTTGGGCGGATTTCATCGGTTAACGGCTCCGCGGCAATACGCGCGGCTTGCATCCCGACTGCCTCATGCCGCGCGGCTCGGTGCCGATCGTTCGGCCTGTTCCGGTAAAATGGAGGAGTAAAAGACGAGACGATGAGTCGGGGAGCTAACGCGGCTCCAGACCCGGCGACCGAGAACCCGAACCCCTCCCAAACTCAGACTCTCGCCCGCAACTCCCCCAAAAAACTTTCGCGCGCGCGGCCGCCCCGGTCCCTGCGGCCTCGGGGTAAATTAAGGAGCCGACCGCCCCCACAGCCGCCGCGACGCAATCCGAGCACCCTCTGCCGCCGCGGCGAGTTTCGCCCAAACCACATCCTCGGCCACGTATTCGCGGCCGGCGAAGGTGCCGAAGCCGCAATCGGTGCTGGCGATGACACGTTCGCGGTCGCCGACCACCGATACCGCCTCGGCGATCCGCCGAGCGACGACTTCGGGATGCTCGACGAAGTTGGTGGTGGTATCGAGCACGCCGGGGATCAGGATCATGTCCTTCGGCAACGGATTGGCGCGCAAGGCCTCGTATTCGTGCTGGTGGCGGGGGTTGGCGAATTCGATCGACAGCGCGCCCACCTTGGCTTTGTAAAGCGACGGCAAAATCAGCGACATCGCGATATCGTGGGTATGCGGGGAATCGCTGTTGCCCCAGCAGACATGCAACCGGATCCGGTCCGGCGGAATGCCGTCCAGCGCCTTGTTGATGGCGGCGATATGCAGTTCCAACTGTACGATGAATTCGGCCTCGGTCAGCTTGCCGAAGAAGCGGTGGCGTTCCATCGCCAGATCGGGGCTGTCGATCTGCAGGATCAGCCCGGCGTCGTGGATGGCGCGATACTCGTGGCTCAGGGCCTCCGCGAGCGCCATGAGATACGCTTCGTGGGATCCGTAATGCTGGTCGATCATCGTCGTCGCCACGATGCCCGGCGACGGCGCGGTCATGAAACATTCCTTGAAACCGCCGCCCAGGCGCTTCAGGCGTTCGGCATCCGCCTTGATCGGTTTGCTGTCGACATAACGGACTTCCGACAGCGCGGCGGGCGCGTCGACGGTGCGCGTGGTGTGCGGGAACCGGGCGGCGTTCTGGCGGACGTAGCTAGGAAATTCGAGCTGATCGGTCGCCGGCGGGCGCTGCGATTTGCCGCCGAAGCCGCACATGCAACGGGGCACGTATGTCTGGAAGGAGACGCGCGACTGTTCGCCGTCGTTGCCGATATCGACGCCGGATTTCACCTGTTTGCGCACGATGTCGGCGGTCGCGGCCTCGACCTCTCGCGCGAAGGCGGCGGTGTCGATCGCTTCCTCGGCGTCCAGACGGATCAGCATATCGGTCAGCGTCTGGTTGCGCGGCAGGCTGCCGACATGGGTCAGCAGTATGCGGTCGGTACTCGTCAGCATGGCCATCTCCCGATTTGGTTGTTGGGGGGAGGTTAGGGGCGGGTTGGGGGGCTGGCAATCGCGGTGTTGTCCCTGTGGCAAGCTCGTGATCTGTCCGGTTTTCGTAGCTCGTGAAGTGTCCGGTGCCATGTTTCTCCTTGAACGGGGGATTGCATGGATCGGGCACGAGTACACGA
>Ga0214182_1000868_pt1 | contig 9904 bp, 7 predicted proteins | sample TroBogEpilimnion_8_FD_153020 | JGI IMG/M metagenome (GOLD analysis project Ga0214182, IMG submission 153020) | Freshwater microbial communities from Trout Bog Lake, WI - 14NOV2007 epilimnion | ecosystem: Environmental > Aquatic > Freshwater > Lake > Epilimnion/Euphotic zone | place: Trout Bog... | reverse complement strand
CAGGGCGTCCGCCAGATGCCGCCCGAAAGCGATCAACGACCGCACGACCCCCAGCAGCCGCGATGCGCGGGCGGCGGGTTCGAGCGAGAAAGGTGCGAGCGCGGCGGACATGAACGTATCATGAACGGTTGCAATGCCCCGTGTCAAGAAAAATCGTGCAGGACAGCCGCCGAAAGTCAGCGCGTCGGTGCCGGGCCAACGCCCGACACCGATCGATGCGGTTTTCGCCCGACGGGCGCTTGCCTTCCTGCCGTCGGACAGTCCGCGTTCAGTAACTCAGCGGCGTCTCCAAAATCGGGGTCCAGCGCGTCTTTTTCACCACCGAGAGGAAGGAGCTGCTCGATGCATGATGGTTGGTAGCGCTCATGGTCAATGCCGGCCCGCCGAAGATATCGTGCCAATCCTTGGTGCTTTCCAGCCCGGCGATCAACGTGTCGAGCGTCAGGTCGCGGCCCACCCGTTCCAGCACATCGACGATGTAGGTCGCCGCCGCGTACCCGGCCTCGCCGAGGTAATTGACGTCGATGCCCCAACGCTTTTTGTACTCTTCGCAAAACGCGTGGATCTTCGGGTCGGTGTCGTCCGGGTAGCGGTACAGCGCCGGCGCCATCGAATAGAATCCCTCCGCCGGTTCGCCCGGCACCTCCGCCACCGCTGTGGAGTACGACGCGAAGTTACCGCAGAACGTGGCGTTGAAGCCGGTCTTGCGGGCGGTCTGCAGGATCAGAACCGTGTCCTTCACGATCGTCCCCATCATGACCAAATCGCATTTGTCGTCCTGCAGACGGGCGACATGGGCGTTGAAATCGGTGTCGGTCGGACGAAAGGCCGCGGTCGCGCCGGCTTGCAGACCCATCGCCTCGATCTGCGCCACCGCGCCAGCCAGATTGTCCTTGCCGAAGTCGGTGTCCTGATACATCACACCGATCCGCTTCTTGCCGTGCTTTTCGGCGAAGTATTTCACCCCCGCGCGCATTTGGTCGTAGTACGAGGAGAATTGCCCGTATTTGAACTTGCTGAACGGCTCGTACATCGAACGGGCGCAGGTCAACGGGAAGATGTTCGGCACGTTCTTCTCGAACATGGACGGCATCACGGCGTCGTTGTGCGGCGTACCCCCGTTGCCGATGGCGAAGAAAATCTCGTCCTTGTTCACCAGTTTGTTCATGGCCTGAACGGCTTTGGGGACGATGTACTGCATGTCCTCCAGCACCCAGTTCAGCTTGCGTCCGTGGATGCCGCCCTTGGCGTTCACGGCATCGTAGACCATGCGCATGGCATTGGCGTTGTTGACGCCCTGCACCGCGGTGACACCGGACAGATCCTGCATAGTGCCAAAGGTGATTTGGGTGTCCGTGACCCCGCGGGTCGCGGCATAAGCGCGCCCAACGATGGCGGGCGCGGCGAGCAAACCGGCCGATGCGGTCAATATTGTGCGACGGGTTACGCCTCGTGTTGCTGTCATTTTGTTACCTCCCTCCCGCGGCCGGTTGGTCCGGTCGTCGGGTGCTTTTGTTGACGCCTTGGACGGTAACGGGAATGCGGCGGCAGGTCACGAAAATAACGCGGACCGCGGCTTGCCGGCACCTTCACGTATGGCGCGGCTTCGCTTGGATTGGACGAACCACGACCACGAGGAACCTTCTTCGTGTTTTCGTGCCTTTCAGTCGAAGCCGGCGTTGGTGACGGCGCCGCATTTTAACTGGAAGGCACGAAAACGCGAAGAAGCGGCGCGGACAAGCCGTTTTATGCGATCGCCTTGTGCGGTTCGAAAATTATGCTTGAAGTGGCAGGCCCGCCGTTATTGGAAGCGGTCTAGAAAGTTCCCCAGGTGACTTGCTTAGCCGCGCGTTCGGCAATCACCGTGGCTACCCGGCGGGCGCAAGCCTCGGTTGCCAGCCACAGCTTTCCGCTCCGTCAGAGCCGCCCTCGGGCGGCTCTTTCGATTCAAGGCATCTGGATCCCGAAGCGCTCCCGCAGGGGCCGAGCATTATAGGTACCATTGGTCACCCATTTGCGGCTGTAGGCGACAACATCGGCCAGTTGCAGCAACCGCGACGCCGCCGAATCAAGCCGCGCTACCCGCCGCACCGCTCGGAAGCGCCCGTCGTGCTGTTGGGATCCCCCGTCATGGCCGGCCCAAGCCCGCAAGGGGAGGGGTAGGCCTTTTTTCTCTGGCCATCGCCTTATCCTGATGCCTATGGGGTCAAGCCCGACCATGACGGATTCGGGGGTGCTGTCTTCCCCGCCACTACCCCCGCCCAGGTAGGCGGTGCCGAAACGCCAGCGCCTCGGCGATATACGGCCGGCCGACCATTTCGCTACCGGCCAGATCGGCGATGGTGCGTGCCACCCGCATCACGCGGGTGTAGCCGCGCGGCGACAGGCGCAGTTTCTCCATCGCCTGTTCCAGCAGTTTCTGCGCCTCGGCGGTCAGCGCGATGTCCCTTGCGTCGGCTTCGGCGTTGCTCGCGGGACCGTCCGCCCCATAACGCGCGGTCTGTGCGGCACGGGCGCGAGCGACGCGTTCGGCGATGGCGGCGGATGGTTCGCCGTAGGGGGCGTGCGCCAGTTCCGCGGCCGTGGCGGGTTGGACCGACACGGTCAGATCGACCCGATCGATCACCGGCCCGCTGATCCGGTTCTGATAATCCTCCCCGCAACGCGGCACCCGGCCGCACTCGCGCGACGCATCGCCCAGATACCCGCACCGGCACGGGTTCATCGCCGCGATCAGTTGAAACCGAGCGGGATAGGTGATGTGGGCGGACGCGCGGGAGACGGTGGTACGGCCGGATTCCATCGGTTGCCGCAGGGCCTCCAGCGCCTGGCGCGGGAATTCCGGCAACTCGTCCAGGAACAGCACGCCGCGATGCGCCAGCGAGACTTCCCCCGGTTTGGCGCGTTGGCCGCCGCCGGTCAGCGCGGCCTGCGACGCGGAGTGATGCGGTTCCCGGAACGGCGGGCGCATCACCAGCCGCCCGCCCTCCAGCAGGCCGGCGACGGAGTGGATCATGCTGACTTCCAGCGCGGCTTCGGGCGTCAGATCGGGCAGCAAACCCGGCATACGGGCCGCGAGCATCGACTTCCCGGCGCCGGGCGGGCCGACCAACAGCAGATTATGCCCACCAGCGGCGGCGATTTCGACCGCGCGCTTGGCACTTTCCATGCCTTTGACGTCCCGCATGTCGGGGCCGCGCCCGGCCTCGGCGATGCCGGCCGTTTCGGGCGGGGTCAGCACCTGGCTCCCGCGGAAGTGGTTGATAATGCTCAGCAGATCGCGCGGCGCTAACACCTCGATCCGGCCGGCCCAGGCCGCTTCGCCGCCCTGACTCGCCGGGCAGATCAAGCCTAGGTCGCGCGCCGACGCCGCCATCGCGGCCGGGAGAATCCCGGCGACCGGGCTGAGTGTGCCGTCCAGCGACAGTTCCCCCAGTGCCGCGTAGCCGCCGATTTCCTCGCGCGGCAGCACGTCCATCGCGGCGAGGATGGCCAAAGCGAGCGGCAGATCGAAATGGCTGCCCTCTTTCAAAAGATCGGCCGGTCGCAGATTGATCAGCACCCGCCGTGGCGGCAGCGCCAACCCGATCGCGGCAAACGCTGCTCGGACACGCTCCTTCGCTTCGACCACCGCCTTGTCGGGCAGGCCGATCAGCATCAGTGCCGGCGTGCCGGGGGCGATTTGGACCTGCACCTCGACCGGCACGGCATCGATGCCGGAGAATGCGAATGTGTTCACGCGGGCGATGACGCCCAAGGGAGATGGTTTGCTCATGCCCCCACTGTGACGGGCAAAGGTAAACAAATTGATAACGCCGGGCGGATTTTTTTGCCCGAATGCATTATTCCCCTGGGGACAGAGGAGGATTCGGTATGACGGAACGGCGACTCGGTATCATTTTGCACGGGGCCACCGGGCGCATGGGCACCACCCAGCACCTGCGGAACCTGTTGGCGATCCGCGGGGAAGGCGGTCTGCCGCTGGCCAACGGCGACAGGTTGATGCCGGATGTCCTGCTCGCCGGCCGCGACGCGGGGAAGCTGGCGGCACTGGCCCAGGCGTCCGGCGGGGTGCGCTGGAGCGCGGACCTCGACGCCGCCTTGTCCGATCCCGCGAACGACATCTTCTTCGACTGCGCGATCACCGGCTATCGCGCCCCCTTCGCGCGCAAGGCGATCGCCGCCGGGAAACATGTCTATCTGGAAAAGCCCATTGCCCCGACTTTGGACGAAGCGATGGCGCTGGTTCGGTTAGCCGAGGCCGCCGGGGTCAAGCACGGCGTGATCCAGGACAAAGTGCATCTGCCGGGTCTGATGAAGCTGCGCATGCTGCGCGACGCCGGGTTCTTCGGGCGCATCCTGTCGGCGAAACTGGATTTCGGCTGGTGGGTGTTCGACGGTTTCTACCAGCCCTCGCAGCGCTCCAGTTGGAACTACCGCAAGGACCAGGGCGGCGGCTTGGTCCTGGATATGTATGCCCATTTTCGTTACATTCTGGATCGCGTCGTCGCCCCGGTGGAAAGCGTCGTGTGCCGCACCGCGATCCAAACGCCGCGCCGCGCCGATGAGGCCGGGCGCCCCTACGACGTGGACACCGACGATGCCGCCTACGCGTTGATGGCGTTGGAGGGCGGCGCGATCGCGACGGTGTCCAGTTCCTGGTCCGATAGATTGCGCCGAGACGACATGCTGCAACTGAAGATAGACGGCACTCACGGCTCCGCTGTTGCTGGATTGCACAACTGCGTGACGCAATCGATATACAATACGCCGAAGCCGCCCTGGAATGCCGACTCGCCCCAACCGATGAATTTCTACGCACAGTGGCAAACGGTACCCGACAATCTCGCGTATCGACCCAGTTTCCGTGCCTGCTGGGAAGATTTTCTACGTCACGTTGCAGAAGACGCACCCTTTATACCAACATTGTTGGAAGGCGCCAAAGCAGTGCAACTTGCCGAGCTCGCACACCGGAGTAACGCCGAAGGGAAATGGGTGACATTACCAACACTGGCCCCTTGAAGAGCGTAACCCAAACCGCTACACCTCGTTTCCATAAGGACAAAAATGTTGACGATTGCCGGGGGATTGAGGCATCGTAAAAGAAAAAAATACGTGCAACTCTTACCCCGGAGCGACCTGTGTCGATGTACCAAACTCACGACCGCCTTCTCTCTTTGGCGGCACAAATCGTTAGTGCCCATGTGGGCCATAACGATACCAACGCGAACGAACTGCCCGCGTTGATCCAAGAAGTCTACGGAACACTGTCCAACCTCGAACCGACAAACCGAGTCGCGGCAGCGCCCGTTCATGCCCACACGCATGCGCATGCTCCCGCCGCCCGCCGAGCGCCCGCGAACGCGCACGCGGTGGCCAACGATCATCTGGTTTGCCTCGAAGACGGGCTCACCATGAAGATGCTGAAACGGCATTTGATCACCGTGCACGGCCTGACGCCGGACGAATACCGGGAAAAATGGGGCCTGCCCTCCGATTATCCGATGGTCGCGCCAAGCTACGCGGCGCTTCGGTCGCATCTGGCGAAAGAAAGCGGTTTGGGTTTGCGCCCGGAAGCGCGTCCAAGACGCGGCCGCTAACCCACCGCGGCGCAACGTGAAACGAACCCGATGGGGTTGAAGGTTCGTTTCACCGAGACGCCAAGGACGGGAACAGCTGAGTCAACGCCGTCGCGATTTCGACCGACAAGCCACGCCAATCGCCGGGCGCGGCCTGACGGAACAGCCGTGCCGTCGGATACCATGGACTATCCGCGCGAACCCGCAGCCAGCGCCACTCCGCGACATGCGGCAGCATCAGCCACACCGGCTTGCCCAGCGCGCCGGCCAAATGCGCGACCGACGTATCGATGGTAATCACCAAATCCAAAGTCTCGATCAGCGCCGCCGTTTCCGCGAAGTCCGTCAGGTCGTCGCGATGATCCCGCAGGCCCAGCGCCGGTAGCATCGCCTGTTCCTCCGCCGGGATGACTTTCTGCAGGGCGTGAAACGAAATGTTCGGGCACGCCAAAATCGCGTGCAAATCGTCCAGCCGGACGATCCGCTGTGGCGAAACCGTCGTCGTGTGCCATGTCAGCCCGACCCGAGGCCCCAGTTTCTCCCCCAGCCTCGCCCGCCATCGCGCCACGCGATCTGGGTCCGCTCGCAGATACGGGACCTCCGCCGGGACGGTCTCGATCGTGGTGCCGAACGCCAGCGGCAGGCTGCATACGGGGGTGACGATGTCATACGCGGGTTCATGCTCGTCTTCGCCGAACACGCCCGCCACACCCCGCAGGCTGGTCAGCAACGGCTTCAAACCGTTGTAGGTGCACACGCTGACGGTCGCGCCCCGATCGGCCAGCAGCGGCACATACCGAACGAATTGCACGATGTCCCCGTGCCCCTGTTCGGACACCACCAGCACCCGCTTCCCCGCGATATCGGCCAAATCGAGCACCGACGCGTCCGGTCGCGGGGCATCGTGCTCCTTCACCTCCCACCGGGCCTCGTAAGCCTTCCAGCCGGAAGCGTAGTCGCCAAGCTGCAACAGCAGCAGGCTGGTGTTCCATGGCAGACCCGGCAGGTCCGGCCGCCGCGCCGCCATATCGCGCATCAGCGCCAGCGCCTCCTCCGGCCGGTCCCGCTCGATCAGCAGCTCGCCCAGGCGATGGACAATGTTCGCGATCCAAACCGGCGGCGTGGTCGGTGGGGCGTGACGCAGCGCCGCCCGCAGCGCGGCCTCGGCCTCCTCCAACCGGCCGAGCTGGTGCAGGGGTTTCGCGAGGTTGAACCACGCTGGCGCATGATCCGGTTTTTTGGTCAACAGCGCCCGGAAGACAACGACCGCTTCGTCGTTACGTTCCTGTTGGTACAGCGCGATGCCCAGATTGTTCGCGGTATCGAAATGGTCCGGCTGCACCGCCAGAATACCGCGCGCCGCCGCCTCCGCTTCCTGGAACCGCCCCAGCGCGACCAGCGCATTGCCGCGCAGGATCTGCATCGCCGCGACCCCCGGCCGGACCGCCGCCGCTCGGGTCAAGTAGCAGAACGCATCCGCCGTCTGGCCCCGTTCCGAACACAGCCAGCCCAGCAGATGCAGCGCATCGAAATGGCGGGGGTCCTGGGCCAGCGCCGCCAGCCCGAAACGCGCCGCATCCTCCAGCGCACCCGCCCGCACATGCGCCGCGGCTTGCGCGATCAGGGCGGCGGGCGTGTCCGGCATGGCGCGGCGATTACCCCCGCTTCTTGCGCACCGGCGCGGCGGCGCGCTTCGGCTTGGCGGCCGGCTTCGGCGGCGTCTTCCCCGCCCGCATATCCGCGATCGTCGTCCGTGTCGTGATCTGCTCGGGGTTCATCCGCAGCTCGATCAGCGCGGGCTTGCCGCTTTCGACCGCGCGGCGGAAGGCGGGGGCGAAGGCGGCGGTGTCGCTGACGACTTCGCCATGACCACCGAAGGCTTCGATGTATTTAGCGAAATCGGGGTTGGTGAGCGCGGTGCCGGAGACGCGGAAGGGGTGATGCCGTTCCTGGTGCATGCGGATCGTGCCGTACATCTGGTTGTTGAACACCAGCACGATCGGCGCGACGCCGTGGTGGAAGGCGGTGGCTAGCTCCTGCCCCGTCATCATGAAGCCGCCGTCGCCGACCATCGCCACGACCATGCGGTCGGGGAAAGTGATCTTGGCGCCGATGGCGGCCGGCACAGAGTAGCCCATGGCGCCGTTGGTCGGGCCGATGTAGCGCTGGTTTTCCCCGAAATTCAGGAACCGCGTCGCCCAACCGGCGAAATTGCCGGCGTCGGTGGTGACGATGGCATCCGGCGCCAGCATCGTTTCCAGTTCGCGCATGGCCGTGCCGAGGTTCAGGGTCCCTTCGTAATTCGGCACCGCCCGTTGGGCTTCGCGCAGGGAGCGCAAATCCTTCGTCCAGGCCTGCCACGCCGGTTTGGCGATCGGGTCCAACGCGGCCGCGGCGATGGCGAAGGCGTTCAGGTCGGACACGATGCCCAAGGCCGGGCGAAAGACGCGGCCGATCTCGGCGCCGTCGGGCAGAACTTGGATGATCGGCACGGCGCCGGCCATGTCCAGCAGCGTATAGCCCTGCGTTACCGCGTCGCCCAAACGGCTGCCGATGGCGATAATCAGATCGGCTTCCTTCACCTTGCCCAGCAGGCCGGGGTCGGAGCCGACGCCGACATCGCCGACGAAATGCTCATCCGTGCCGTCGAAATGCGCCTGGCGGCGGAAGCCGGTCGCGACCGGCAGCTTGTTCGCGGTCAGAAACGCATGCAGCGCCTGCCGCCCGGCGGGGGACCAGCAGGAGCCTCCGACCAGCGCGAGCGGCTTGCGCGCCTTGGCGATCATCGCCCGCATGTCCTTCAGCGCCGCCGGATCGGGGAACGCGACGCTGACCGGCACGCGCGGCAGGTCGGGAACATCGACGAAATCCTTCTGCATTTCCTCGGACAGCGCGATCACCACCGGGCCCGGGCGGCCGCTGGTGGCGACATCGACGGCGTGCGCCACGACTTCCGGGATGCGCTTGGCGTGGTCGATCTGGGTGACCCATTTCGCCAGCGGCGCGAACATCTGGCGGTAATCGACTTCCTGGAACGCGTCGCGGCCAGTGTCTTCATGCGGGATCTGGCCGACGAACAGCAGCATCGGGGTCGAGTCCTGGAACGCCACATGTACGCCGATGGCGCCATGGCAGGCGCCGGGACCGCGCGTGACGAAGGCCGCGGCAGGCTTGCCGGTCAGCTTGCCGTAGGCTTCGGCCATGTTCACCGCGCCGGCTTCGAACCGGCAGGTGACCAGCTTCAACTTGTTGTGGACATCGTACAGTCCGTCGAGCGCATCGAGGAAGCTTTCGCCCGGGACCTCGAACACATGGTCGATGCCCTGCGCCACCAGCGCGTCGGCGAGGATGCGCCCGCCATGCCGGGGCGGGGTCGAGGGCTTGCTTTTGCGGGCCAAGGCCATGCGCGGAGTCTCCGGTGCGTGTGTTTGGCGCCAGGATACGGGGGGAGGGCTGGTACGTCACCTGCCGGCGTGCTACGATATGCCCCACGCAGCCGGACAGGAGACACCCATGCGAGCCATATTCGTGCAGATCAAATGCGAGATGGGCCAAGCCTACGCCGTCGCCCGCGCGGCGGCGGACAGCATCGAGCAACTGTCGGAGTTGTTTTCGACGTCTGGGCAGTACGATCTGCTGGGGAAGTTCTATCTGGACCCGGATCAGGATGTGGGGTTGTTCGTGACGGAGAAAGTACAGAGTTTGCCGGGTGTGAAGGACACGTATACGATCATCGCGTTCAACGCGTTTACGGGACAGTAGAACCGCGCCCGTCGCCAGGAGGTCGTCATGAGAGCAGGCATACCCACTATTCGTCGGCTTCTCATGGCCGGGATCGCCGCAGGCGCCGCCATGATCGCGCCGGCACAAGCCGACACGCTACGCAGTTGGCAGGCCGGTGAGTGGACGATCGCTGTCAGCTCGGGTCCCGATCACCGGACGTTCGAACATTGCCGAGCGTCTCATGGGATCGACACCGGCGGCACGTTCAGCCTGGCCGAGGTGCGCAACATGAACTGGGTCCTGGTGATCGAGACGCCGGACGCCTTTCGTGTGGCCGCCAATACCGCCCTGCCCGTCACGTTCCAATTCGATCAGGGACCGCGCCATCAGGCTGCCATGCGGGCGACCTCGCCCAATGTGATCCAAGTCGGGATGCCGCCGCACGCCGATATCGTCGAAGCCATCCGTACCGGCAGCGTCCTGCATTACGAAGCCGCCGACGGCCATCGCGGCAACGTCCGGCTGGGCGGCACGAACCGGATCGCATCGGAACTGACGCAATGCGTCGGCGCGCAATTGGCGAATGAGAAGACCGCACCCGC
>Ga0214182_1000862_pt1 | contig 10034 bp, 5 predicted proteins | sample TroBogEpilimnion_8_FD_153020 | JGI IMG/M metagenome (GOLD analysis project Ga0214182, IMG submission 153020) | Freshwater microbial communities from Trout Bog Lake, WI - 14NOV2007 epilimnion | ecosystem: Environmental > Aquatic > Freshwater > Lake > Epilimnion/Euphotic zone | place: Trout Bog... | reverse complement strand
TTTAAACCTAAAGATTTTAAAAGATGAATACGCATTAGTGAGCTTCCTTTTTTGCAGTGCTGGTAGTAATGGTTTGTGGTTCTAGGTAAGCAATACTTAAATGATCTTCAATGAGATATTTTTGGGCAACTTTTTGCACTTGTTCCGCCGTCACTTGATTAATTTTTGGCACATATTCATCCATTTTTTGCCAGCCTAATCCGACAGTTTCCAAGGTGCCCAATTGCATAGCTTGATAAAAGTTAGAATCGCGTTGGTAAATGTCGCTAGCTAAGACTTGGGCTTTAATACGTTGTAATTCATCAGGGCTGATTAAGCTTTGTTGTAGTTTTTTTACTTCTGCTTTTAAGGCTATTTCTAAGTCAGTAACACTTTTACCATCAGCGGGTGTTGCCTCTAACTCAAATAAGCCTGACATTCTGGTAGCCATTTCATAGCCAGCACCGGCAGAAACTGCTATTTGTTTGCCGCGTACTAAGCTTGATGATAATCGTGCGCTATTGCCACCATCTAAGACACCAGCAAGCACTTCAAGAGCATAGACTTCTTCTTCATTAGTAGAGGTTTTTAATACTGGTACTTTATAGCCCATGACTATCGATGGCAGTTTTGCAGGGACTTTTACCGTTATCTGACGTACGCCCAATTGTTCGATTTCAGTCTGTGGCTTTAAAGGTTTAATTTCACTGGTTTTCAGCTTGCCAAAATAATGCTCAGCCAGTTCAAAAACTGCAGCAGGCTGCACATCACCCACCACGACTAAAGTGGCATTATTAGGCGCATACCAGCGTTGATACCAAGCTTGTAAATCTTCAACTGTGTAATTAGCAATATCTGATGGCCAGCCTATGATTGGATGTTTATAGCTACTGTTGGAATAAGCTACTGACATAAATTGTTCTTGCATTTTGGCTTGTGGATTATCGTCAGTGCGCATTCTGCGTTCTTCGGTCACTACTTGCAGTTCTTTTTTTAATTCTTCGGGCAGTAAATGCAGATTACGCATTCTATCGGCTTCAAGTTCGAAACTAACTGCCAGTCTAGTCGCTTCCATAGTTTGAAAATAGGCTGTGTAATCTTGTCCAGTAAAAGCGTTTTCATCACCACCGTTTTCAGCAATGATGCGTGAAAATTCACCTGCTGCATGCTTGTCTGTACCTTTGAACATCATGTGTTCTAGCATGTGCGAAACGCCAGTAATACCGCCTGGCTCATAACTAGAGCCGACTTTATACCAGACTTGTGTCACGGCTATTGGTGATCGATGGTCTTCTTTAACTAAGATTTTTAAGCCATTAGCCAAGGTGTGTTCAGCAACTTTTGTTTCGGCATGGCATGTGAGTGCGGTTAGGCATAGTAGAGCGGTGCATAGTAAGCGATGATTCATAAAGCCTCTTTCATGATGGTAAGCGCGTCGGACTATTTCATTAAACTATAGTTCACGGTATTCTATACAATAATTTAAAAGTTGGAACCTATTAAACAATGCCTAGCAAATCGTCTGTGCTCTCATGGAAGTACTACCTTACACTCTGTAAACCTAATGTGGTTGCGGAAATGCTTTTTACTGCCGTGGTTGGCATGTTATTGGCAGTACCTGGCATGCCAGAAGTTGAGCCATTTATTTATGGCATTATTGGTATTGGACTGGCAGCCTCCTCAGCAGCGGCGATTAATCATTTTATCGATAGAAAAGCTGATGCGCAAATGGCCCGCACCGAAAAGCGACCTTTGCCCATGGGAGAGTTAAGTACCACCAATGTAGTGAGCTTTGCCTTGATATTAGGTGTAAGTGCTATGCTGATTTTAGTGTTCTTAGTGAATACCTTAACCGCAATACTGACATTCATATCCTTATTTGGTTACGCCATTATTTACACGCTTTATCTTAAAAGAGCTACACCACAAAACATAGTCATTGGTGGCTTATTCGGTGCTACGCCGCCTCTATTAGGTTGGTGTGCCATGACTGGAGAGGTCAATGCTGATAGCTTATTATTGGCCTTGATAGTGTTTGTGTGGACACCACCGCATTTTTGGGCTTTAGCGATAGCTAGGCGGGAAGAATACGCTAAAGTGAATATTCCTATGTTGCCAGTCACTCATGGCGTGGAATTTACTCGATTACAAATATTGCTCTATACCATCTTATTGTTGATAGTCACTTTATTGCCTTATTTAACGGGCATGAGCGGCCTGATTTACGGAGTATCGGCCTTGTTGCTGGACTTGGTTTTTATTTTTTACGCTTTACTCATGATGCGTAATAAAGATAATAAAACCGCCATGAAAACTTTTGTTTATTCGATAGTCTATATAACCCTGCTCTTTGCAGCCTTGTTAATCGATCATTATTTTAGATTTACTTTATGACTTTTACTCACCATGAGCAAACAGCAGCAAAGGAACATGCTTTCGCAGAGTTCATTCGCATTCTAGGTAAAGGTAAAAAAGGTTCCAGACCGCTGACGCAAGACGAAGCTTATCGTGCCATGAGCATGATTCTTGCTGGCGAAGTGCTACCTGTGCAATTGGGAGCTTTTTTAATGCTGATGCGCATTAAAGAAGAAACTCCAGAAGAACTAGCTGGTTTTGTTTTGGCTGCCAGAGAAGCTTGCAGTCTTGCGGCAGATAAAGCCTTAGTTGATTTAGATTGGTCATCTTATGCTGGAAAGCGCAGGCATTTGCCTTGGTTTTTATTATCAGCGCTGTTGTTGGCAGACAATGGCATCAAGGTATTTATGCACGGTGCCACTGGCCCTAGTATCGATCGAGTTTATACCCAAGATGTATTGAAATACTTAGGTCTAAACTACTCGACTTCCATAGAGCAAACTAAACAGCAATTGCAACAACAGCATTTTAGTTATTTATCGTTGGAACATTTTTGCCCAACCTTGCATGAAATTATAGAATTGCGGCCATTGTTGGGTTTACGATCGCCAGTACATACCTTAGTACGTTTATTAAATCCCTTTAATGCTGATTACAGCATTCAAGGTATTTTTCATCCTGGTTATAGGCCCGTTCATCAGCAAGCTGCAGCTTTATTACAACAGTCTCATGCTGCTGTGTTAAAAGGTGAAGGCGGTGAAACCGAACGTAATCCAGATATGGATTGTTTGGTGCAAAGTGTACATAACGGCGAGCTATTAGACGAAAATTGGCCTGCCTTATTTGCCCGTCGTCATGTCAAAGAAGAAGTGCTAGATCCACAACAACTCTCATTCATCTGGCAAGGACAAGTTGAAGACGAGTTCGCAGAAAATTCTATTATCGGTACTGCCGCAGTAGCGCTTAAATTATTGGGTAAGGCTGATAGCCAACAACAGGCTCACGAATTAGCCTCAGCTTATTGGCAGGGTAGAGATAAGCAAAAGTATTCGGGTTTTGATGAGTAGCTATAAAGGGCAGGAAGCGCTTTATTGCCCACCGCTTTGCCAGCGAAGGTTGTGAAATGGATGAAGCCTATGCAAGCCTTGTTTTTGATAATCCCTCCCAGCCTCGCCTTTTTCAGGGGCAAATTGCTATGTGATTTGGCTTACTGCCTTGGCAGGACATAGCTTGCGTAGGTCGGGTTAGAGATAGCGTAACCCGACACACCCTAATAAAATTATTCAAACCGCCCTCCGTCTTTAGAGATAGCTTATATAGCGAGTTTGAATTTTATTACGCGTTAGTAGTTAAAGTCATTAATAACTGCCCTGTTTTAAGTTTTTAGCAAGTTCATCCCAATTCACCAGTTGAAACTCACCTTTATTGATCATTGTCGCCCACAATTTTTTACTTGCAGTGTGTTGCTTGCTGCTATAGCTAACGTTCTCACCTGTGCCGATATTATAATTATCGATGGATTCCATTGCTGTAACTAATGATTCTCTGGATGGATGATCTCCAGCGTTGCGTAGACCGTTAACCAATAAGTTGGCAATAATATAGCCTTCCAGTGAAACAAAGCCAGGCTTCTCTTGAGGTGCGTATTTTTTGAGATCCTCAAGGTATTGAAGGCAAATAATCTGTTTTAGGTTACATGGCGGTACAACTTGGCTAACAATAACGCCATTGGCAGCATCACCCAAGACGTTGGACAATGCTTCGGCGTTGACAAAAGAAAGATTAAGAAACAGAGTGTGTGGCATAACACGTCGTGCTAAGCGTATGAACTTGGCGCAAGGAGCGTAGGTGCCGACCATAATAATCGCACGAGGAGGAGCAGATGAAGAGTCCAATAGTTTTAATAACGCTTCTTCTACATCTAAGGTGTTGCGTTCATAACGAACATGAGGTAACTGATCCGAATGAGAATAACCAATTTCTTTTAACGCCTTTATTGAGCCATTGTAACCTGCATCCCCATAGGCATCATTTTGGGTAAAAAAAGCAATTTCATGGGGTCGTACGCCTGCATGGGTAAGGCCTTCAATTAAAGCGGCAGTCTCATTTTCGTAACTGGCGCGGTAATTCATTACGTAGCGATCTGGAGGATTTTTTCGCAATAGATTAGCGCCAGTCATGGAGCCAAATAACAATGTTTTTTTTTGCGTTAGCAATAGGGACTGTTACTGCTGCAGTCGGAGTGCCAACATTACCCATGACAGCAATTACCTGATCCTTGTCAATAAGTTTGTGCATGTTTTCTGCAGCCAAGCTGGGTATATAACCGTCGTCGTATTTAATTAGTTGCAGTTGCTGGCCGGCAATGCCTCCGTTGGCATTGATTGCAGAAAAATAAGATTCAATGCCAATGGCCATATTCTTACCTAAGCTTTGTGCAGGCCCACTAAGTGGCAGTGACGTACCTACTCTAATTTCAGCTTGTGTGGTAAAAGTAGCAAATAGCAGCATGGAAGAAGCAAATAGCGTTTTTAGAATCCACATAGGTCGACGCTCAAATAAAAGTGTTTATGGTAAATGTAAAGATAACCGAGAATATTACCGGCCAGAAGAACCTCTTGACATAGTAGATAACTAGGTCTCCTAGAAGCATATTTTTATTGGTCCTCATAAAAATCGTTGCACAGACAACGACTGCGAGTATGGCGATATACGCTGTAAAATGAAAATATTCAAGATAGACAATGCTGCGCGTCCCCAAGGCTTTACGAAGATCGACCTGGGAAAAAATTACTACCAGGAAAAAACTACCGCAGGCTGTGATAACCCTAAGTCCATCAAAATTACCATTTTGGTCACGATGAAAGAGAAAAAGTGTAAGGAAAAGCAACATTAAAACTACTCCAATAGGGAGTAAATAAGTCACAAAAAAGCCTGTAATATTTTTTTTGCTGCTAATAGTAAGATTGAGTTCAGGTAAATCGATGGATTCAATCTTCGAATCGATACCAAAGCGTGCTTTATAGGTACGAGGGGCGTATCCAAAAACTGACGATTTTATATTCCAACGGGGGATCACCAAATTCTGACGCAAACCAGGTATCGAGGTAGGCATAACCAGTGGGTAAGCATCTATATTAGGCACTAATAATACATTGCCATAAAAATCTTTTGATGCGAGGGGAATGGATAAGTTTTCAGAATCAAATGGAAAAAACTTGCTGTCATACTCTACATGAATCACGGTATGAAAGTTCCAACTAATAACCTCAATATCACCTTGCTTTTCGTGGTAGATTTCGGTGGCCTCAAAGCCGTTACTTTCTGGAATATTGAATCCACGAACAAGATTGTCATGAACGCCCTTGGTGTAGCGTTGCCAAACATATCCTGCGACCCGTAAATCTTTTTCAGAAAGAAATGTAATGGATTGCACCATAATGCCTGTAGGTAATGTTGCAGGTAAGGTCTTGCCTTGATTCAGTGCCTTACGGTTTTGTGCTTCAACGAGTTCTTTGAGGGCAAGCTTGGTGGGAATCTGCGTTACATCCAAGCCTTTATAATCAGGAAATTGATCTACCAGCTTAAGTACAAAGGTAGTCGCGCATAGCATTGCCAATGAAAATAAAATAGAAATTAGCCAACTTCGGTGTGAACTGTTTTTGATAAATTGGCTAGCGACTACTGTAAGAAAAAATATGGCTAATCCAAGCGCTAAGCCAGTTCCGATTAAAGCATTACGTGTTTCAATCGGGTTTTCCATTTGAATTTCACTGATAACAACTAAAGACCCTCCGATAGCAGGAATCTCTGTTGTTATTTTCGGGACGGAAGGTGCGACGAATTCCTTTGGATTCTTAAAATAGTCATGATTTGGATGTGCGAGTAATTCATTCTGAGCCGAGAGAACATAACCGTAATCGGTTTCACCCAGTTTGAGTGTTGCTAATAGGGCGTTAAGTCGATCCAAGGCATAAGCAACATAAATAACTCCGCTAGTTTGCGTTGCGTTAGGTAACTTAAATGGTACTGAGTATATTGCAACATCGGTGTCTGTTGATTCCAATCGGGTGCGTGCGATCCAGGTAGGCACTTGGGAGACGATCGGTAGTTCATACCATGAGACGCCTTTGTCGGTGTAGTCATGCATAATATCTAGCTTTCGAGGCACAATATTTCGTCCTTGAAGTGTATAAGCTACGCCGTGTAATCTTATAGCAGGATCCCATTCGTAGGGTGCAAAAGCAACACCTATTTCTTGAATATCTGGGTTCATATATTGCGTGTTATAGAGCTGTTTTTCTAGTGTTTCACGGTTAATAAGTCCTGTGTTAAGGTCATGAGCGACTTGCTCAGTTTGGGACATAACGCGTCGCAATGTCTTGTCAATTATTGCGCTTTCGCGCTGCGCTTCGCTAAGTGCCCTTGCGTTGGCCTGTTCTTGTAAGTCCTTTTGAGCTTGATGATAATTATTATCTTGCCATTTAAATATCAAGAAACTAGTTATTGCGAGAAAAATACTTGCTAAAAACCAAAATCGTCTTTGACCATCGCTTAAAATAAATCGCATATCTGTTAAATTATCCAATCTGATTTTTTGTTGTAACCGCTGAGATCCTTTTAAAAATAAGGCCCTGAAATCATAGGTTAATAGCGGCAGTAATTGGTGAGGCTTTTTTAGAGCAAGATAAATATTCTAAAATCATAAGTATAAATGCTTACTTTTTTGTAGCTTGATTATTACATTAACATTTAGCACTGTAAACACCTCTAAATCTTGCCAATTATTTTGCATATTGTCAGAGTTTGATTAGGTTATGAGCATCTAAAGTGGATGTTAAGGACAAGCGATCAATAATTATTATTATGGGTTAATGATTATTGATGGTGAATCTTTGAATAAATAAGGTGAAATTTTACTGGAGCTTACAATTTAATAAAGAGAGGTGATATTAATAGTTTGGAATGGGATTAGTGTGTGCGTTATTAAATTTGCTCACATAAAAGAATGGAGGTTATTAGTCGTTCATTATTAAGTTGCTTGTCTTAACAAGGGACACGTCACGATTGTGTCGGGTTACGCTATCGCTAACCCGATCTACTCCTAAATAACATTATTCACATTGCCCCGTCTTAAATTGACAGGCTAAATAACGAATAGTTATTAAAGCGGTCATTAGTTGCTTAATTAGGTAAATATGCAAAAAACCAGTCAACAACTTAAAACCATAAAGTATAAGGTCAAGCCTTGCATTTTAGTCTGCTTTAAGTTGGCGCCTATGGGTTGCAAACCCCAGTCGGCATCCCAGTAATCATTGTAGGGGCGAAACATCTGTAGCCCCTACAAGTCTTTGACTTAACAGCGGAACGTAAGAGCGATAAAACTTTAGTAGATATCGGCCATCAAGCCAAGCTCTTACTCGCTACTTCATAGACATCTCTAGAGATGGCTTCAGTGTTTATAATACGGTTTAACTGGGTTTTGATAAGTTCTTGTCTAGCGGCATCATAACGACGCCAAGTCGTTAGGGCACTTAACATGCGAGAAGCCACTTGAGGATTGATGCTATTCAGGCTAATAATCTGGTCAGCAAGAAATTGATAACCTTGACCATTAGCAGCATGAAAATGTAAAGGATTAGCCTGGCTAAAGGCACCGATTAACGCTCTGACTCGGTTAGGGTTACTGATATCGAAAGCTGGATGTTGCATTAAGTCTTGCACTTTAGCAAAGGTATCAACATGGGGGCTAGTGGCTTGCAAAGCAAACCATTTATCTATTACTAATGCCTCAGCTTGCCATTGTTGATAAAAATCAGCCAAGCATTGTTGTTTAGCAGGATGCACATTATTAACAATTACCGCTAAGGCGGCAACTTGATCCGTCATGTTCTTCGCGCTGGTAAATTGCTGTTGAGCCCATTGTTGGTATTCAGGAAGTTCTAAGCGACCTAAATAGGCTAAACAGGTATTTTTAATGCGACGGCGACCTATGGCATCTGCACTAAATAGCCCCGATTCATCTTGATGATGTGCTTTATACAAGTTTGTAAACTGCGCTTGTAGTTGTTCGGTTAATGAACGAATGACAAACTCACGAGCTTGATGAATTGCCACCACATCAATCACAGCCATTTGCTCGGCTAAATAAGTTTCTGAAGGTAAGTTAAGCAATAACGACAAATACGATAAATCAGTCGGAGCTTGCACCATGATTTGTTTAAACGCCTCAACAAGAATTGGGTTTAGAACTAATGCGCGTCCTTGATGTTGATCTTCGATTAAATTAAAAATAATTTGGCTAGCGAGTTGCTGTCCGGCTTCCCAGCGATTGAAGGTATCACTGTCATGACTTAATAAAAAGGCTAGTTCTTCAAGGCTACGTTCGAAAGCCAATTTAACTGGGGCTGAAAAGCCTCTTAAGATAGAAATGATCGGAGCTTGTGCTAGCGACTTAAAGCTAAAGCTTTGTTCAGCTTCTGTCAGTTGCAAAATAACTTCAGTGCCGGCTGCGCTGCCATCAGGATTAAGCAAAGCAACCTTAACAGGAATATGCAGCGGTTCTTTATGAGTCTGTCCAGGCGTGTCAGGGCAACATTGGCTCAGCGTTAATTTTAAGGTTTGGCTATCTGCATCGTAAGCTTGTTGGACGGTAATGACCGGTGTGCCAGCTTGCTCATACCAACGGCGAAATTGACTTAAGTCGATGTTATTGGCGGCTTCCATCGCGCTAACAAAATCATCACAAGTGACGGCTTGGCCATCATGTCGTTCAAAATACAGATCACTGCCTTTTCGAAAACCTTCGGCACCTAGCAAGGTATGTATCATACGTACTACTTCAGCGCCTTTTTCATAGACTGTTAAGGTATAAAAATTATTAATTTCTATATAAGAGTTTGGGCGTATAGGGTGAGCCATGGGGCCTGCATCTTCAGCAAACTGGCGAGTCCTTAGCATGTTGACATCTTCGATACGCTTAACGGCCTTAGACGTTCGATCACCGGTAAATTCTTGGTCACGAAATACAGTAAAACCTTCTTTAAGACTCAATTGAAACCAGTCACGGCAAGTTATACGATTGCCGGTCCAATTATGGAAATATTCATGTCCTATCACGCCTTCAATATGTTCATAATCACTGTCGGTTGCGGTATCGGGACGTGCCAGCACAAATTTGGTATTGAAAACATTAAGGCCTTTATTTTCCATGGCGCCCATATTGAAATGACCCACAGCGACGATCATATATAAATCTAAATCATATTCACGGCCATAAACTTGCTCATCCCAATGCATAGCATTTTTAAGGGATTGCATAGCATGGTCGCATTTATCTAAATCATGAGCTTCGACAAAAATCTGTAAGCTTATTTTGCGATTTGAAAGCGTGATAAATTCATCTTCAATACATTCTAGCTGTCCTGCAACGAGTGCGAACAAATAACAGGGTTTGTTAAATGGGTCTTCCCAAGTCACCCAATGCAGGTTATCGGCCAAATCGCCTTGAGCAATTTGATTGCCGTTCGATAACATGACCGGATAAAGACTTTTGTCGCCTACTAAGGTTGTTGTGAATTTAGCCATCACATCAGGGCGATCCAAAAAGTAAGTAATCTTTCTAAAGCCTTCTGCTTCGCATTGTGTGCATAACATGCCGTTAGATAAATATAAGCCTTCTAAAGCTGTATTGGCTTTTG
>Ga0214182_1000860_pt1 | contig 10069 bp, 10 predicted proteins | sample TroBogEpilimnion_8_FD_153020 | JGI IMG/M metagenome (GOLD analysis project Ga0214182, IMG submission 153020) | Freshwater microbial communities from Trout Bog Lake, WI - 14NOV2007 epilimnion | ecosystem: Environmental > Aquatic > Freshwater > Lake > Epilimnion/Euphotic zone | place: Trout Bog... | reverse complement strand
TCCGATCCGAAATTCTCCATGAACTCCGACCACCCCACGATCCCCTCGTCGGTGGTGATCTTCAGGAACGAGAAATCGCGCCAGCCGGCGTTGCAGTGCAAATCCTCGATCTTCACGATGCGCATGACGTGTCTCCCGTTTCGTCGCCGGCGATGCTAGAGCGGGACGCCCACCGCCGAAAGCCCGCCGATGCTCCCCCGCCGCACGCTGCTCGCCTTCCCTTTGACGGCTGCCCTGCCCGCCCAGGCCAAAGGCCCGCTGGCCGCGACGCCCTTGTCCCGCGCCGATGCGTGGTGGAAGGCGCGGCATGAGGCGAAGCTGGCGGAAATCAAAGCCAAAAAGCCGAATCTGATTTTCCTGGGCGATTCCATCACGCAGGATTGGGAGCACCCGGAATACGCGCAGGCTTGGCAGCGCTTTTACGGCGACCGGAATGCGGTGAACCTGGGCTTCAAGGGCGACGCGACATCGCATCTGCTGTGGCGCATCCAAAACGGCGAAGTCGCCAGCATCGCCCCGAAAGCCGCCGTCGTTCTGATCGGCGCCAACAACATGGGCCGGCTCCATTGGCCCGCCGACGAAACCCTGCTCGGCATCGACGCCATCCTGGCCGAGCTGCGGCGACGGCTGCCCACCACCAAAATCCTGCTGCTGAGCGTGCTGCCGAGCGAACGGAACGACTGGGTGACGGAGACGACGAAGACGATCAACAGGGCCCTGCCCGCCCATGCCAACGGCGCCACTTTCGTCGATGTCACCAACGTGTTCGTCAAGAATGGCCGACTGGACAAAACCCTGTTCTCCGATCCCTTCATGACGCCGCCCGAACCGGCGCTGCACCCCTCCCCCGCCGGCCAAATCCTGCTATCTCAGGCCATCGAACCGCATCTGTCCGTCCTGCTGGGCGACCGCCCGCACAAATAAAGGGAGCAAAACCATGCCCAAAGGCTACTGGATCGCCCGCGTCGACGTCACCAACCCCGAGGGCTACCAAGGCTACGTCGCCGCCAACGGCGCCGCCTTCAAGAAATACGGCGCCAAGTTCCTCGTCCGCGGCGGCACGTTCGAGGCACCGGAGGGCACGGCCCGCGCCCGCAACGTCGTGCTGGAATTCGCGGACTATGCGACCGCCGTCGCCTGCTACCACTCCCCCGAATACGCCACCGCCAAGGCCCACCGCATCGGCGCCGCCGACGCCGAACTGCTGATCATCGAGGGTTACGACGGACCGCAGCCATGAAAATCACCATCCTCGACGACTACTTCGACACGATCCGCACCCTGCCCTGCTTCGCGAAACTCCAAGGCTACGAGGTCACGATCTGGAACGACCACGTCCAGGACACCGACGCCCTGGCCGAGCGGCTGAAGGACACCGAAATCCTGGTCCTGATCCGGGAGCGGACCAAAATCCGCACGCCGCTGCTGGAACGCCTGCCGAAGCTGAAACTGATCAGCCAGCGCAGCGTCTATCCGCATATCGACATCGACACCTGCGCCCGCCTCGGCATCGTCGTGTCGTCGTCGCAGCACGCCGACACACCGTCCTATGCGGCGGCGGAGTTGACCTGGGCGCTGGCGCTGGCCGCGATGCGCCAGATTCCACAGCAGGTGGCCTCGATGAAAGCCGGCCACTGGCAAATGGGCGTCGGCACCACGCTGCGCCACAAGACCCTGGGCATTCACGGCTACGGCCGCATCGCCCGCGTCGTCGCCAGCTACGCCGCGCCGTTCGGGATGGATGTCTTGGTTTGGGCGCGCCCGTCGAGCCTGGAAACCGCCCGCGCCGACGGCCACGCCATCGCTGCCAGCAAGGAAGAGCTGTACGAAAAATCCGACGTCGTGACCCTGCATATGCGTCTGGTGGACGCCACACGCGGCATCGTCACGGCCGAGGACCTCGGACGCATGAAACCGTCGTCGTTGCTGGTGAACACCAGCCGAGCAGGGCTGATCGTGCCGGGCGCGCTGGAAGCGGCGTTGACGGCGGGACGTCCCGGCGGGGCCGCGCTGGATGTGTTCGAGGAAGAGCCGCTGACGGACACGGCGCATCCCCTCCTGAACATGGAAAACGTCGTCTGTACCCCGCATATCGGTTACGTCGCCAAGGACGAGTACGAGGTGCAGTTCACCGAAATCTTCGACCAGATCGTTTCCTACACCGACGGCACACCGACCAATGTCGTTAACCCCGCGGTTATGGCGCACAGGCGGTAAGCGCCGCCTGGAACGCCTCCGTCACCGTCTGCCCGAAGCAGGCGAACACCACCTGAGTCAGGGTCTCGTCGCCGGCCAGAAAATCGGCGACGGTCCCCACCGCTATGCGCGCCGCATCCGGGATCGGATAGCCATAGACGCCGCAGCTGATCGCCGGAAACGCAATGGTCCGAACCCCATGCGCGACGGCGAGAGAAAGACTTTCGCGGTAGCAGCTCGCCAGCAACCCCGCTTCCCCGTGCTGTCCGCCCCGCCAGATCGGCCCCACGGTATGGATGACATGCCTCGCCGGCAGCCGGTACCCGCGCGTGATCTTCGCCTGCCCGGTGGGACAACCGCGCAACAAGCGGCACTCCGCCAGCAGTTCCGGACCGGCGGCACGATGAATGGCGCCATCGACACCGCCTCCGCCCAACAGCGATTCGTTCGCCGCGTTCACGATTGCATCGAACGGCAACGTGGTAATATCGGCTTGGCGGATTTCGATCCGGTGCATGGTGCCCTCCGTCAAATCCATTTACGCCAGCGGAAAATTGCCAGCGGAATCAGCGTCGTCAACACGATCAGGCTCAACCCGTAAGCATAACCGAAACTCCAGTCGTATTCCGGCATGCCCTTGAAATTCATGCCGTAGACCCCCGCCACGAGCACTGGCGGAATGCCCACGACGGACGCGATGGTCATCACCTTCATCACATTGTTCTGTGCGATGTTGATGAACCCCATCGTCGCGTCCAGCAGGAATTGCAGCTTGTCGTTCAGATGCGTATCGAAATCGCTCAATGAGGCGATATCCTGCTGCACTGTCCGAATCCGCACGGGAACATCCGCCGGCAGCCAGGCTGCCGCAGCAACCTCAATATAAGGCCCGATCCGCCCAGCACCGACCAGACTGTCCCGGATATGCGAAATCAAATCGCCCAGCCGCCCCAACTGACCGAGTGTCACACGAAGTTCCGCATCCTCCCGCTTGCGTCCGCCGCCCTGGCGCACGCCCATGGCGAAGATGCGGTGGGAAATGGTGTCGAGGTCGTGCGCCACCTGCTCCAGGGCATCCGCCAGCCGGCCCACGATGGCCTCCAACAGCCCGACCAGAATATGGGCGCTTTTCGGCTCCGGCGTCTCGACATGAAATCCATCGAACACCTGGCTCGGCGCGAACCTGACGGTCAAAAGACGGTCCGGCGACAGCACGAAACCCGCCGCGACGCCACGCGGCCCATCCTCGCCGCGCGTGATCAGCGGCAGGTTCAGATACAAAACCCCATCCCGCGTCGCGAGCCGGCTGGAGCTTTGGATCTCGCTGACATTGGCCTGCGAGGGGACCCTAAACCCCGTGGCTTCCTCGGTCGCGGCGATTTCCTCCGGGGAAGGACTGACGAGATCGATCCACACGGCATCCTGAAGCGGCGCCCCTGGAGCTGCCCGAAGCATGCGATTTTGGTATGTGAAAGCGGTAAGCATGGTCCCTCCTGCCGGTCACCTTATGGCAATCCGCCCCTTCCGTCTGCCAGCCCATTATGACTATCCTCCCCCATGACGGGAACATTGCCGGAACTTTTTTGCCAGTGGTTCGCCGCCCAGGGATGGGAACCCCGAGCGCACCAGCTCGCCATGCTGGATGCCGCCCGCGCCGGGGACAGCGTGCTGCTGATCGCCCCCACGGGCGGCGGCAAGACCTTGGCCGGATTTCTGCCGTCGCTTGTCGCGCTCACGGAAACCCCGTCCGTCCGCCTCCACACCCTCTACATCAGCCCGTTGAAAGCCCTGGCCACCGACATCGCCCGCAATCTAATGCGCCCGGTCGAGGATATGGCCCTGCCGATCCGCGTCGAAACCCGCACCGGCGACACCCCCGCCAACCGGCGCGCCCGTCAGAAGGAACGCCCGCCGCAACTGCTGCTGACGACGCCGGAAAGCCTCGCCGTCCTGCTGTCCCTGGCCGACGCGCCGGAATTCTTCGCCAGCCTGTCCTGCGTCATCATGGATGAGGTCCACGCCCTCGCCGGCACAAAACGCGGCGACCAGCTCGCGCTCGGCGTGTCCCGCCTGAGGACGCTGGCGCCCGGCCTGCGCACCGTCGGCCTGTCCGCCACCGTTGCCCACCCCGCCGAAATCGCCGCCTTCACCGGCGCCACCCGCACGATCGCGGTCGCCGACGGCGCGCCCCCCTCCATCGCCATGATGCTGCCTGAGGGCGAACTCTCCTGGGCCGGCCACATGGGCCTGGAAGCCGCGCCGCAGATCATGGCGCGCATCGCCGCGTCGGGCATGACGATCGTGTTCGTGAACACGCGCGCCCAAGCCGAACTGATGTTTCAGGCGCTATGGAAGATCAACGACGCGACCCTGCCGATCGCCCTGCATCACGGCTCTCTGGAACTCGAACAGCGCCGCAAGGTCGAAGCCGCGATGTCCGCCGGCCGCCTGCGGGCAGTAGTGGCGACGTCGTCGCTGGACCTTGGCATCGACTGGGGCGGCGTCGATCAGGTCATCCAGGTCGGCGCCCCCAAGGGCGTGTCCCGCCTGCTGCAACGCGTCGGCCGTTCGAACCACCGGATGGACGAAGCATCCCGAGCAATCCTGGTGCCCGCCAACCGCTTCGAAGTCCTGGAATGCGAGGCCGCCATCGTCGGCGTCGGCGCCCGCGAACTGGACGGCGACCCGCCCCGCCCCGGCGGTCTGGACGTGCTGGCGCAGCATCTGCTGGGGCTGGCCTGCTCCGCCCCGTTCCTGCCGGACGATGTCTACGCCGAAGTGACAACCGCCGCCCCCTATGCAGCTCTGTCTCGCAAAGACTTCGGCGACGTCCTCACCTACGTCGAAAACGGCGGCTACGCCCTGACCGCTTACGAACAATGGCGGAAATTGTTCCGCGACAGCGAGGGCAGGCTGCACGTCCGCTCCGCCCGCATCGCCGCGCAGCACCGCATGAACATCGGCACCATCGTCGAGGCGCCGCTGCTGAAGGTGAAACTCGTCGCCGGCCGCAGCCGCATCGGTAAAATCCTGGGCGAGTTGGAGGAATATTTCGCCGGCCTGCTCCGCCCCGGCGATACCTTCATGTTCGCCGGCCGCCTGCTGAAATTCATCCAAATCCACGAAATGGCGGTCGAGTGCCAGGAAGGCGGCACCGGCGACCCGATGGTTCCAGCGTACGAAGGCGGGCGGATGCCGCTGACCACCAACCTCGCCGACGGGGTCCGCCTGCTGCTGCAACGGCCCACCGAGTGGGACGTCATGCCGGAACAAATCCGCGACTGGCTGCGGATGCAGCGCGCCGTGTCCCGGCTGCCCGGCCGGAACGATCTGCTGGTTGAAACCTTCCCGCGCACCGACCGCTGGTATCTGGTGGCGTATTGTTTCGAGGGCCGCAACGCCCACCAAACCCTGGGCATGCTGGTGACCAAACGCATGGAGCGCCTTGGCATGGCGCCGCTGGGCTTCGTCGCCACCGACTATGTGCTGGGCGTCTGGTCCGCCCAGGAACCGCACGACATCGCCCGCCTGTTCGACGAGGATATGCTGGGCGACGACCTGGAAGACTGGCTCGCCGAAAGCTCCATGCTGCGCCGTACGTTCCGCAATGTCGCCGTGATCGCCGGCCTGATCTCCCGCAACCATCCCGGCGGCGAGAAAACCCGGAAAGCCGTGACGGTGAACGCCGACCTGATCTACAACGTGCTGCGCCAGCACCAGCCCGATCACATCCTGCTGCGCGCGACCCGAGCGGACGCGGCCTCGGGGTTGATCGATGTCGGCCGCATCGCGGGCATGCTGGCGCGCGTAAAAGGACGAATCGTACACATGGTCTTATCCCGCGTCTCCCCTTTGGCCATTCCGGTCCTTTTGGAAATCGGCCGAGAAAGCGTCCGCACCGATGACAACGAAGACGCGCTGCTGGCCGAAGCCGAAGCGATCGTCGCCGAAGCCACCGGCCCGCAGGGCGCGATGGCCTTCCAGTGGGAGATTTCGGCATGAGCGCAGCGCCCGTCCACGTCGCCGGCGAACGCGTGATGCTCGATCCCGCCGGCGTGCTGGTCTGGCCGAATGCCGGGCTGCTGGCGGTCTCCGACCTGCATCTGGAAAAAGGCACCGCCTTCGCCAAGCGCGGCATGCTGCTGCCGCCGTTCGATACGCAGGCGACATTGGACCGGCTCGCCCAGTCGATCCGCCGCTGGAAACCCAAGACTGTTGTGGCCCTGGGCGATTCCTTCCACGACCGGGAGGGCGCCGCCCGCCTGCCCGCCGCCGATCTCGCGCGTCTCAACGCGATCACGGAGTCCTGCCGATTCGTCTGGGTCCTGGGCAACCACGACCCCACCCCGCCATCGGGCGTCGGCGGCGAATCGGTCGCGGAATTCGAGGCCGGTCCCTTCGTCTTCCGGCACGAAGCCATTCACGGCGCCCGCCCCGGCGAAATCGTCGGCCATCACCACCCGAAAGCCATGGTCCCGACGCGCGGCACCGCCGTCAGCCGCCCCTGTTTCGTGTCCGACAGCCGCCGGATCATGATGCCGGCCTTCGGCGAATACACCGGCGGTCTGGACGTCCGCGATCCCGCCATCGCGCGTCTGTTCCCCCGCGGCGGGCGGGTGTTTCTGTTGGGGCGGGAACGGTTGTTCAGTTTCGCGCTGGGCGGACCGGCTCCGACTGAACCAGCGACGGCGAAATTGCGGGCATACGGTGGTTCCGCCAAACCGACTTGACGTCGCCCAGACAAACTGTCCCCATACCGGTAACGGCTATAAAAATGGGGAGAACGACATGATTGCCTGGCTCAAGGACCTCAACCCAACCGAACGCCGAACCATGACGGCCTGCTGGGCCGGCTGGACTCTGGATGGGTTCGATCAGCAACTCTACAGCTTCGTCGTGCCGACCATGATGGCCGTATGGGGCCTGTCCGCCGCCACCGCCGGATCGATCGGCATGGTCACGCTGCTGACCTCGTCCTTCGGCGGCTGGGTGGCCGGCGCTTTGTCCGACCGGTTCGGACGGGTGAAGATGCTGCAGGTGTCCATCATTTGGTACTCCGTCGTCACCGGCCTGTGCGGCTTGGCGCAGAATTTCGAGCAATTGTTCTGGCTGCGCGCCTTCCACGGCATCGGCTTCGGCGGCGAATGGGCGGCCGGTTCCGTCCTGATCGGCGAGGTCATCCGCGACCGGTATCGCGGCCGAGCGGTGGGGTTCGTGCAGACGGGGGCGGCGTTCGGGCCGGGGTTGGCGTCGCTGGTCTATGCCGGCCTGTATGCCGTTCTGCCGGAAACCGAGGCTTGGCGCGTTCTGTTTTTCGTCGGTATCGTCCCGGCGCTGCTGGTCCTGTGGATCCGCCGCAGCATCCCGGAATCCGCGTCGTTCCAAGACCGACAGGCCGCGGGACATAAAGCCACCTTTGCCCAGGCCTTCGCCGCGTTCCGGGGCGTGTATCTCTGGACCACGGTGAAAATCACGCTGATGGCGGCAGGCGCCCAGGGCGGCGTGTTCGCGGTGCAGTTCTGGATGACGGCCTACCTACGAAACGAACGCCACGTCTCCGCCTCCACCGCCGGGTTGTTCTTCTTCGTGCAGATGATCGGCGCGCTGATCGGATTCCTGATCGGGGCCTATGTCTCCGACGCGTTCGGCCGCAAATGGACGTTCGGCATATCGGCGATCACGACCTTCGTCATGGTCAACCTGTATATCTTCGTGCCGATGGGCGACACGGCGCTGTTGATCTGCGGCGTCCCGTTGAGCATCGCGATCCTGATGAAATTCTCCGCCATGGGCCCGTTCATGACCGAGATGTTCCCCACCGCCGTGCGCGGCACCGCTCAGGGCTTTTGCTACAATGGCGGCCGAGCGGTGGGGGCGATTTTTCCCACGGCTGTGGGGTTCGGGGTGGCGTATATGCCGCTGGGCGCCTCCATCGCATTGTTCTGCAGCTTGGCGTGCTTGTTGATGCTGGCCATGCTGCTGATCCTGCCGGAGACGCGTGGACGGGAGATCGCGAACCTGGAAACCCCGGTCAGGGCAGGCGGCTAAACCGCTCGCCCAGCAGCGCGAAGAACCTGGGCGCGTCCAGCGTCTCCAGGATTTTCGCGTTGGCCGGCGCCCCCGTCCGGCCCCAGCGGTCGATGACCGTCCGTCCGCGGCTCGGGCCGGGTCCGAGGTCCATGGCGACCGAGACGTCCCGCGCCGTGAACAACGAGGGATCGACGACCCAGGCGACGGCACAGGGATCGTGCAACGCGGCGCCGGCGTGATTCAGCCGGCGGTTCAGCGGAACGGTACCCTGAATATCGCAGGCAGCTTTCAGACACCGCCCGCTGCCCAACGCGCGCCATTCCGCCAAAATCGCCGGCGTGCACAGCGCCTGGGCCGTCGTCTCCAGCGTCGCCAGCACGACAGGCCGGCCGCAGCCCAGCAGGATGGCCAGGGCTTCGGGGTCGCTGAGCGCATTGAATTCGGCGGCAGGTGTCATATTCCCCTCCCCCCAGGCGCCGGTCATCAGCACGATCTCCCGCACGTTCGCCGCCAGCGCCGGTTCGGTGGTCAGCGCCAGCCCGAAATTGGTCGCCGGCCCGATCCCCACCAGAGTCACCGGTTCGGGCGACGTCTGCAGAATCCGCCGAATCGCATCCACCGCGTGTTCCGCCTGCGCCTGCCCGCCGGGCGGCAGCACGATCCCACCCAGCCCATCCTCCCCATGCACCCGCGTCTCGCTGACGAAGGAGCCGAGAAGCGGACGGTCGGCACCGCCGTAGACGGGGACGGTGGCGCCGGCCAGCGCGGTCAGCGCCAGGGCGTTGGGCAGGGTATGGTCCAGCCCGACATTGCCTCCGGCCACCGTGATCGCCAGAACGTTCAGCTCCGGTGACGCCAGCGCGAGAAAAATCGCCAACGCGTCGTCGGTGCCGGGGTCGCAATCCAGGATCATGGGAGTGGGCATGGCAGTTCCTTGCTGGTTTTCCCGCAGCGTGGCACGCTGGCGCGCGATGTCCAATGATCTGTCCGGCGTCCATACCGTCGCGGTGCCGGCCGCCGCGGAAGCCCCGCTGGTCCCGCCGCCCCCCGCCCGTGTGCGCGCGCTGAAGCTCCGCTGCGTCGGTTGGTGGTCCAATCGCTGTGGCCGCCCCCCGCCCGTGTGCGCGCGCTGAAGCGCCATCTGATCGAATCCCTCCGCGACATGCGCGAAGCTCGGCATCCCGAGCGCCTGGTGCAGAAACGGGGGGAACACCCGGAGGGGTTCGCGGCCGAGGTCGTGCGCGCCGGATGCACCCAATGCCGCGGCAACTGCTGTCGGGGCGGCGGGGATCATGCGTATCTGGACGATCGCACGATGGCGCGGGTGCGTGCCGAGAACCCGGATTTGGAAGCCGGCGCGATTATCGCATTGTATGCCCGTTCGGTGGCGGCGGAGGGCTACGAAGGGTCGTGCCTGTTCCACGGCCGCTTCGGCTGCACACTGGCGCAACCGCTGCGCGCGGAACTGTGCAATGCCTATTACTGCAACGGCTTACGGGATTTTCTACGGATGAAGCCGCTGCCGGAGAAGGTGGAGGTGGTCGCGTCCCGCAAGGGAGTCGTGCGGCGGGCGAGCGTCGGGGTCTAATACCACCCGCCCCTACGACTGGCCCACGCCCGCCATGGTCGGGCTGGAATGTCCCATGCGAGCGCCGGCCCGCGCGCAAAATGCACGCGACCGGTAAGACAGCCATGTCAGGGGGCATGCCAAACGGCATCAACTAGGAACAATGGCCGGCGGCGTTTCCCCGATCAGACACCCGAGTGCCAAGCGCACGGTGGATGGACGCAGATCCCGCCAGTCGATGTGCCAGGTATCCGGGCGTCGGTCGCGTTCGCGCTG
>Ga0214182_1000856_pt1 | contig 10097 bp, 11 predicted proteins | sample TroBogEpilimnion_8_FD_153020 | JGI IMG/M metagenome (GOLD analysis project Ga0214182, IMG submission 153020) | Freshwater microbial communities from Trout Bog Lake, WI - 14NOV2007 epilimnion | ecosystem: Environmental > Aquatic > Freshwater > Lake > Epilimnion/Euphotic zone | place: Trout Bog... | reverse complement strand
AGTTGGCCTTGATGGCTTAACGTCCTTGAAGTATGTGGTGATGGGTCATGGCGAGATTCGTACTTAAAGAATGATCATGGTTTCTAAGGCAAATAATTTATGACGAATGCTTACCTCTGGGTAAAAACCTTTCACATTGTGTTCATAACCTCCTGGTTTGCAGGCTTGTTTTATCTGCCTCGAATCTATGTGAACCTGGCCGATGAAAAGCATCCTGAGGCTTTAGTGCGTTTACTCGGTATGGCCGATCGCCTGTTTCGATTTATGACAATTCTGGCAGTGCCTGCAGTCTTGCTTGGCTTAACACTCTGGCTAGTCTTTGGCATTGGTGCCGGAGATACCTGGATGCACGCCAAATTATTCTTAGTTGTTCTAGTGATCGGTTATCACCATGCTTGCTGGAGCTTGCTCAAGAAGTTTCGCGCTGGTGTCAATACCAAATCCGGTGTTTGGTATCGCTGGTTCAATGAGGTTCCTGTTATTTTGTTAATCGCTATTGTTGCTTTGGTGATTTTGAAGCCATAGGCCTCGCTGATGTATTCCCCCTTTCCTTTTTAAGACTGTTAGCCCCATGAGATTTTTTGTTGTTTGCCCAGGCGGTTTAGAGATACCGCTCGCACAGGAGCTCGCAGAGATCGCTCAACGCCCAGACGCTAAGGCGCTAGGGACTTGGGTCATTGATCCTACCCCTACTAGCCCTACGGGCGGCGTTGGACTCGCAGGGCCATTGTCTGCTGCAATGGCGCTCAATCTCCACTCGAGAACAGCTAGTCGCGTCTTGTTGCAAATGGCGCAGGGACCCTATCGCCAAGAGGATGACTTGTACAAGCTTGCTAGCGGTCTTGCATGGGAAGATTGGTTTACCTCAAAGCAAACCTTGCGCGTCGATGTGACTGCGCATCGCTCACCGTTAAAAAGTTTAAATTTCGCTACCCTCAAAATTAAGGATGCGATTGTTGACCGCTTACGCGATGTGACTGGCGATCGTCCTAGCATTGATACTGCATTTCCAGATGTTCGGGTACAGGCGCATTTAACTGCAACCCAGGTCACCATTTATTTGGATACCTCCGGTGAAGCCTTATTTAAGCGGGGTTGGCGTGATGAAAAGGGTGATGCCCCTTTAAAAGAAAACTTAGCCGCTGGAATTTTGTCGATTACAGGCTGGAAGCCCGGGCAGACTTTGTTTGACCCGATGTGTGGCAGCGGTACGTTTTTAATTGAGGCTGCTCAGAAACTCTTGGCGATTCCTCCAGGGGCCATTCGTGCAGGCATGTATGGCGATGATGCGAAGCCGAGTAGATTGGCCTACCGCCCCTTAGTGACCTCAGCCCATGGCTTTGGTTTTCAAAGGCTCAAGCCATTTAATGAAGCGGCCGAACAAAAACGTTGGGCTACACTAAAAGAGTCCTCGCTCAATGAGATTCTAGAAAAGCGTAAACACTATCCCAATGTCGAAGCGCTGGGAATTAGCGGTGGCGATATCAATGAAAAACTGGTCTCGATGTGTAAAGGTAACTGGCAACGTGCGCAGTTACCTGATCAGCCAGCAGTTCGTCAGATTGATGCCTTGGCTAGTAAGCCGCCTGCTAATGCAAAAGAGGGTGTGATGTTATTAAACCCCCCTTACGGAGAGCGCTTAGTTATTAAAGGTGGACGCGGTCAAGATCGCTCCTCACGGGATTTAAGTGATGCCAGCTATGAAACAGAAGAGCCTGAAAATCGCTTTGAGCTCAATTTAGAAACGGGGCGCCAAAGCGCCAAACGCTCCAGCCGTGAGTCGCTTAAAAAGTTACAGGCTCAAGAAGAGCAAGATCCAAAATTTATCGAGTTCTTACGTCAGTTTGGTCAGCACTTGAAAGATACGTTCGGCGGTTGGAACGTTTTTGTTTTGACGGCAGACATGGCTTTGCCTGGGCAACTCAGAATTAAAGAATCCAAGCGTACACCTTTATTTAATGGCCCTCTGGAGTGTCGTTTATTTAAGTTTGAGATGCATGCAAAACGTGCGCCTGAGAATGATTCGAAAAACGCATAAGCGTTTTAAAATGAACCCATGAGTTCAATGTAGCAATACAGCGGAGAATCAAGGAATGGAATTTAAAACCTATATGTGTCTAATTTGCGGCTGGGTGTATGACGAGGCCGCTGGCTTGCCCGATGAGGGTATTGCACCCGGAACACTTTGGAAGGATGTCCCAATGAATTGGACTTGTCCTGAGTGTGGTGCACGCAAAGATGATTTTGAAATGATGGCAATTTAAAAGACGATTGAGGCAAAAGTGAATCAAAACGACGTTTTATTTGAGCGTGCACAAAAGACCATTCCCGGAGGAGTGAACTCTCCAGTACGCGCATTTCGTCAAGTGGGCGGAACGCCTCGTTTTGTCACCAAAGCCAAAGGCCCGTATTTCTGGGATGCTCAGAATCAGCGTTATATCGACCTAATCATGTCGTGGGGCCCTATGATTGTTGGGCATGCCCATCCAGAGGTAGTAGAGGCCGTCCAAAAAGCTGCTGAAACCAGTTTTAGTTATGGCGCTCCTACAGAAGGTGAAATTGAGTTAGCTGAGCGCATTTGTGCTTTGATGCCCAGTGTTGAGCAAGTGCGTATGGTCTCGAGTGGTACTGAGGCAACCATGAGTGCTTTGCGTTTAGCGCGTGGCTATACCGGCCGCGATCTAATTATTAAGTTTGAAGGTTGTTATCACGGCCATGCGGATAGTTTGCTGGTTAAAGCAGGCTCTGGCTTACTAACATTTGCAGACTCAACGCAAAACGCACCCTCTTCTGGTGGAGTTCCTCAGGATTTAGTGAAGCACACCTTAGTGTTGCCCTATAACGATGTGGCTGCCATTGAAGCCGTGTTTCAGAAGCAGGGTGATCAAATTGCTGCAGTGATTCTGGAGCCCATTGCAGGCAATATGAACTTGATTCAGCCGTCCAAAGCATTCTTAAGTGCGATACGCCAGCTGACCACTCAATATGGAAGTGTGTTGATTTACGACGAAGTCATGACGGGTTTTAGAGTTGCCCTAGGTGGTGCGCAATCATTGCAAGGTGTTACCCCAGATTTAACGTGCTTAGGCAAGGTGATGGGTGGCGGTATGCCGATGGCCGCTTTTGGTGGCAAAAAAGAAATCATGTCTAAATTGGCTCCCCTGGGTAACGTCTATCAGGCCGGAACTTTGTCTGGTAATCCGGTCGCGGTGGCTGCTGGCTTGAAAACCTTAGAGATTATTTCTAGAGAAGGTTTCTATGACTGCCTTACAAAACAAACCCAAAAGCTAATGGCTGGTTTACAGCAGGCCGCAGATAAAGCAGGCATTCCTTTTGCGGTGGATAGTGTTGGCGGGATGTTTGGTTTCTATTTTGCCGATGCTGTTCCGACCTCTTTTGAGGCAGTAACCAAAACAGACATCGAAGCGTTCAAGAAATTCTTCCATCTCATGTTGGATCAGGGTGTATATCTTGCGCCTTCAGCATATGAGGCTGGCTTTACTTCGATTGCGCACAATGATGAAGTACTTCAGGCAATTATTGCTGCTGCAGAAAAATCATTTCAGCAATTAAAGTAGAGCAGCAAAAGCGCTACTGGATTACATTCTGAGTGGGTGGTCATAACCATCCACCTGAATAATCTCTAATTTTTTAGAGTCTTTATTGGTTTCGGAGACTTCCATTGCGGTGAGTTTTCCGCCCCAAACGCAACCAGTATCAAGGCTAATGATGTTTTGCTCTCTCAGCAAGCCCAAAGTGGACCAGTGCCCAAAGTAAATTAAAGTGTCGCGGGTTTTGCGCTTAGTAACTTTAAACCAGGGAATATAGCCTTTAGGCCCATCCTGTAAACCCTCTTTGCTTTCAAACTCCATACGCCCGCCTGGAGTGCAAAAACGCAATCTTGTGAGCGCATTCGTAATCACTCGAAGGCGCTCATACCCTTTTAGCGTATTACTCCATTGGTTGGGCGTATTGCCGTACATATTGCCTAAAAATTCTTTATACGATTTTTTGCGCAGCGCCTTTTCTACTTCCTGGGCGCATTCAATGGTTTGTTGTAAATCCCACTGAGGAAGAACGCCAGCGTGCACTGTTAATACTTTGCCATTACTTAAGGCGAGTGGACGATGACGCAGCCAGTCAATCAATTCGGCGCGATCGGGTGCCTTCAGAATGCCTTGAACAGTATCAAGCCCTTTCGTTTTTCGAATGCCTGCATCAATGGCGAGTAGGTGAAGATCATGGTTGCCTAAAATACATTCAGCACGCCCAGACTCTTGCAGTTTTTTGAGTTGCCTTAGGGCGCCAAGCGAGTTTGGTCCGCGATTGACGAGATCCCCCAAAAAAATCATCTTCGATTCTTTCGGAAGCTTCTTGACGAGGTTTTTGAGTGAGGGCGCACATCCTTGAACGTCCCCTACAGCATAGATCTTGCTCATACCCTATCTTAAATCGGATTGCCCGTGGATATGCCCGGCCTAGGCGATTTTTTTAACAACGCTGTAACGCACCAAGGTTTTCTTGCGAGCCTCATCATGATCTACGATTGGCAGGGGGTAGTCCTTGCCAAGGGTGATTCCCGCTGCCTCAAGCTCGATATGCCCTGCCGTCCAAGGGGCATGAATTGTTTTTTTGGAGAGCTTTTCTAATTGAGGTAAATAGCGTCGGATAAATTTACCTTCGGAATCAAATTTTTCCGATTGGGTGATGGGATTAAAGATGCGGAAATAGGGCTGTGCATCGCAGCCAGAAGAAGAGGCCCATTGCCAGCCGCCATTATTGGAGGAAAGCTCAAAGTCATTGAGATGCTCGGCAAAGTAGGCTTCGCCCCAGCGCCAGTCAATTCCTAAATCTTTTGTTAAAAAGCTCGCTACGACCATCCGAAGGCGATTATGCATATAGCCACTTTGATTGAGTTGATGCATGGCGGCATCGACTAGTGGGTAACCGGTTTTACCTTCGCACCAAGCAGTAAATAATTTTTTAGCTTGGGCACCACTTTCCCAAACAATATTGTCATAGTCAGGCTTAAAGGAGACGCCATCTGCTAAGCGGGGATGGTTTGACAAAATCATGAAGTAAAAATCACGCCAGATGAGCTCGCTTAACCAAATGGTTGCGCCCATGCTACCTGCCAACATGCGTCGATGCGCTTCTCGTACCAAACCTCGAATGGACAACATGCCAAAGCGTAGGTGGGTTGATAAATAGCTGACCCCTTTGATGGCTGGAAAGTCCCGCCCAATTTGGTATTGATCAATGCGCGCAAGAAAGTCTTCTAAAAAAGCTTGCCCACCCTCTGAGCCTGGTGGGAGGTAGCTTTCAATGCCAGTGGGGCAAAAACCCATCGACTCCAAGGAGGGAAATGCTAAATCCAGTTTCTTAGGAATCGGAGCAAATTGCCCAGGTTTAGCAGTGCACTCGTATGCAGCAAGATCTTTTTCTTGCAGTGTTTTGAGCCAGTTATTTTTATAAGGGGTAAAGATCGAGAAGACGGTATTGGAATTGGTGAGAATTTCTTTTTTCTCAAAAATTACCTGGTCTTTGAAGCTCTCAAATGCGATGTCTAATTTCCCCAACGCATTGCTAACTTTTTGATCTCGCGCAATCGCTGAAGGTTCGTAGTCATGATTGGTGAAGACAGCCTCTACACCCAATTCTTGTGCAATCTGCGGAATACATTCGATGGGTTTTCCAAAGCGCACAATCAGGCCGCCACCTTGTTGGCGCAGAGACTGATCAATTTGCTCTAGACCTTGCCAAATAAAGTCGACACGGCGATCATGTTTTAAGCCATTCTCATCGAGCTCACCTTTGAGTAAAGGCTTGAGGATGTCGGTATCAAAAACAAAGGCAAGCCAGACTTGCTTGCTCTCTTTGAGGGCATGGGAAAGTGCCGCTTGGTCATAGAGGCGGAGGTCACGGCGGAGCCAAACAAGTGCTTTTTGCATAGGCCCTATATTAAGGTTAATTGCAAGATTATGTTGAAGGCGCTTGGCACAAACGGGTTAAGATCTTGACTCATGACCGATACGATCTTTTTTATTCTTTCGAAGTGCATGCAGTTCTGCATTGAGCCCCTCAATTGGGTGATCGTATTCGTAGTATTGAGCCTTGTATTTTTATCTTTGCGCAAACCAGCGCTGTGTAAGCGCTTTTTAATTCTGGCATTGATTGATCTCTTGGTGGTGGGATGGTTACCCACATCGCAGGTCGTGTTGAGGGTCATGGAAGAGGCTGTTCCTAAGACCAGCATTGCTGCAATTCCAGAGAGTGAGCTTGGCGGCATCATTATTTTGGGCGGCGCGATTGAGGGTGGCCAAATTGCGGTTGATCGAGGGGAAGTCTCCATCTATAGCGCCGCGGAACGGGTTACCAAGGGATTTGAGCTAATACGCAAGTACCCAGATTTACCTTTTATCTTTAGCGGATACTCGGGTCGCATAAATCCTAAGGGGATTTCAGAGGCGGATGCGTTTAAGCAACTGCTGATCGAGCAAGGCTTTGATGAAAAAGCACAGCTACTAGCGCATTATGAAAATCAGTCGCGCAATACTTACGAAAATGTTCTGTATATGAAGCCGATGATTGCAGAATACGGCCTAAAATCCGCTGCAGGAGCGCAAAAGCCATGGTTGCTCATCACCTCGGCCAGTCATATGTATCGCTCTATGAGGATCTTTCAAAAGCAGGGTGTTGAGGTAATAGCGGTGCCGGTGGACTTTCAGACAAGCCATCACTTGCAATGGACCTCGTTTGACCTGGAAGATGGGGCTTACAACTGGAATCGTTTGGTCCATGAGCTGGTTGGCTTATTGGTGTATTGGATTACCGGAAAAATCTAGATATTCGGTAAAATAGGCTGATATGACTACGGCCAATAAAGCCCCCCATGATTCAGACTCCGGGTCTTTGATTTCCTATTCCGCCGATCATCTAGCAAATCAATTTTTAATTGCCATGCCAGGCATGGTGGATCCTAATTTTGCTGGTTCAGTCATCTATTTGTTTGAGCACAATGAGCGAGGGGCAATGGGCCTCGTTATTAATAAACCTACTGAAGTCAATCTCGGAACCTTATTTGAAAAAATTGATCTTCAGCTTGAGATAGCTCCTTTACTAGATCAGCAAGTCTATTTTGGCGGCCCAGTGCAGATTGAGCGTGGGTTTGTTTTGCATGAATCCAATCCCCAACTTTCTTATAACTCCTCTTTGATTATTCCTGGGGGTCTGACGATGACGACCTCCAAAGATGTGCTCGAAGCTGTAGCAATTGGTAATGGCCCCAGAAAGTTCTTAATGACACTGGGCTATGCAGGCTGGGGCGCTGGTCAGCTTGAGGAAGAAATCACCTTAAATGGTTGGATGAATGTCCCCATGTCGCGTGAGCAAATGATGGAAATCATTTTTAATACGCCCTCTAGCCAGCGCTACGAGAGGACGATGCGTCATTTAGGTTTTGATTTATCAGATTTGTCTGGTGAGGCAGGGCATGCCTAGGTCAAGCCCGCTATCTGGTGAGCGATCTATCACGGTATTGGCCTTTGACTATGGAACGCGTCGCGTAGGCGTGGCGGTTGGAAATTCGGTGAGCAGAGTTGGCCAAGCATTAAAGACAATTGCCGCCCCCAATCTCGACGTGCTCTTTCAGGAGATTGCAGCCCTAATACAGGAATGGCAGCCTGATCAGTTGGTAGTGGGTCGCCCGCTACACCCTGATGGTACTGAGCATGACATGACTGCAAAAGCGACGCGTTTTGGCAATCAACTTCATGGACGCTTACATTTACCGGTCGCATGGGTGGATGAGCGTTATTCCTCGGCAGTTTTGGAGGGTGATGCCAAGATGCACGACAATCTAGATGCGCATTCTGCAGCCCTGATTCTGGAGCAATTTTTTGCAGAAATTGCGTCACCAAAATCTGATGCAACAAGAATGTAATGAAGTGCTGGAACTAAATCATGAATGCTGAATTGTTATACGGAAAATTGCTAGAGACCTTGCGTAAAAGAGCGCAAGCAGGCGGCTTTGAACTTGCGGGCTTAGCTATGGGTGGTGCGTGGATCGCCGAGCGTTTAGCGCATGACTTGGGTTTGCCGCACTATGGTGTGATTAATGTTGCCTTTCATCGTGATGATTACGCTGAAAAAGGCATGACGGCTCTGCGGACTGCCAGCACGATGACTACGCATTTACCTTTTGAGGTGAATGGCGCCAATATTATTTTGATTGATGATGTTCTATTAACTGGTAGAACAGTGCGTGCAGCGTTAAATGAGTTATTTGATTTTGGTCGTCCCGCACAAGTGGAGTTAATGGTATTGGCAGATCGCGGTCATCGCGAGTTACCGGTTGCCGCTAACTTTGTCGGTGAGCAGGTCCAAGTTCCGGATGATCAGGTACTGGTCTTAGAAAAAAATGCCGCTGGAAAATTCAACTTTCAGCTTGAGGAGCGTGAATAATGAGTGCTGGAGCAAATGTAGTGAACCAATTTAATGCTGCCGGCGAGCTAACGCATTTATTGACTCTGGAAGGGCTTCCTAAAGAGCAGATTTTGCATATTCTTGATACAGCACAGCAATTTGTGAGCGTGACGGATCCAGCAAGAGAGGTTAAAAAAGTTCCTTTATTGCGTGGTAAGAGTGTTTTTAATCTCTTCTTTGAAAACTCCACCCGTACTCGAACGACTTTTGAGATCGCTGCTAAGCGTTTATCTGCAGATGTGATCAATCTAGATATTTCTACCTCCTCTACTGCCAAAGGCGAGAGCTTGCTAGATACGATTGATAATCTGGTTGCCATGCAGGCTGATATTTTTGTAGTGCGCCACAGTGTTTCTAGAGCGCCAATCGAGATTGCCAATCACGTTCCCGCACATGTACACGTTGTGAATGCCGGCGATGGCAGTCATCAGCATCCTACGCAAGGTTTACTAGATATGTACACCATGCGTCACTTCAAGCAAAACTTTAAAGGCTTAAAAGTGGCAATTGTTGGTGATATTGTCCATAGCCGAGTTGCAAAATCCAATATTCATGCCTTGACGACTTTGGGTTGCGAGGATATTCGTGCGATTGGTCCAGAAAGCTTATTGCCGAGCGATCTCGATATGCTGGGTGTCAAAGTATTCCACAGCATGGAAGAGGGCTTAAAGGATGTGGATGTTGTCATGACCTTACGCATACAAAAAGAGCGCATGGAAGCTGGGCAGGTTCCAGAGGGCGATGCATTCTTTAAGCAATATGGCCTAACACCTTCTCGTTTAGCTTTAGCTAAATCGGATGCGATCGTGATGCACCCAGGTCCCATGAACCGCGGAGTGGAGATTGATTCGATTGTTGCTGATGGACCACAATCAGTCATCCTGAATCAAGTGACCTTTGGTATCGCAGTGCGTATGGCGGTGATGTCGATTGTTGCTGGTAATTAATTGAGCCTATTGGATTTCTGAGTGAGCATCGACATTCCAAAGGTAACGGATAAGAAGCGCTGGCTGATCATTTCACATGCTTTCAATATGGATGGTCGTGCGGCTAGTCTGACTATTACCGACAAGATTCCTTATTTCCTCGAGGCTGGCGTTGAGCCTATCGTATTTAGTGCGATTACTGGCCTTAAAGACCAGCGTTTTCCACATTATCAATTTATTGCTTGGGGTCCCTCCGGTTTTCGTTTTGATTTCCGACATTGGATCGCCAATAAGTATGGCCGTGGTTGGTTTTATAAAGTCACTACACGCACTGTTTCACTCCTGTTGGCCCCGCTGATTGCAATTGAAAAATTGTGCCTGGGTTATTCCAGTCAATGGTCATGGGCCTTACCTGCTTTTTTGCATGGCTACCGAATGATTCGTGCGGGCAAGGTCGATGTCGTACTATCGGTTGGAAGCGCATGGTCGGCACACTTGGCAGGCGTATGGCTTAAGCGCGTCACCGGAATTGAATTGATCTCTGAAGTCCATGATCCTCTAGTGATTCGCAAAGATCCCAATGATCAAGGATTTGAGCAACCGAAAAATCTGGATGCGCGTTTCAGGCACTATTTAGAAAATCAGCTGACTCGTTACTCTGACAAGGTGTGGTGGTTTACAGATGGA
>Ga0214182_1000855_pt1 | contig 10098 bp, 7 predicted proteins | sample TroBogEpilimnion_8_FD_153020 | JGI IMG/M metagenome (GOLD analysis project Ga0214182, IMG submission 153020) | Freshwater microbial communities from Trout Bog Lake, WI - 14NOV2007 epilimnion | ecosystem: Environmental > Aquatic > Freshwater > Lake > Epilimnion/Euphotic zone | place: Trout Bog... | reverse complement strand
CCAGGATGGCAGCTCTGTGCCGGGGCATGCCCCGGCACAGAGCAAGAACGAAGCGGACAGATCAAGAGCTACATAAACCGGACAGGTTGACGAGCTAGGAACACCCGGATGTGAGCGGGAGGGCCTGAACCTTGGGCAACGACGGCGTCTCGCGCGGCGTGCACGGAGGAAGATTAAGCCGCGGAGGTCGCCGAGGGGGGAGCCGGTTCAAGGTTGAGCAGACGATTGCCAGCAATCCCATTCGTCGTCATGCGCGGACTTGATCCGCGCACCCCAAGCGGTACACGGCCGCGAGATCGTGCCGCTTGGGGTGGCCGGATCAAGTCCGGCCATGACGAAAACGCGATGGCACGGCTTTAGGAACATGGGCCCTGGCACGCGCCGAACAACTTTGAATCGCACCCAACCGAGAGTTCAGGCACTCCGCGTACTCCGCGCGAAACAAAGTCACTGAGACCGGCACCAACCGAACCGGAGCACCGACCCGCACAACCACGACGGCCCGTTGCCGGAACCGCCGCGCCAACCCGATGCCCCGAGCGAGTGGTGCGAATGCAAGCAGATGCGCCTCATGCCAGTCGCGCCAGACACCATCGGCCGCTATCGCCGGCACGAACCGCAACCGCGACGTTAACGCGCGCTGCATGCGATTGTTCCATCCCACGGGCATACGCCGCGACATCGGGTTCCAGGCGGTGACGAACACCCCGATCCGCGCGCCATGGCGGATCAGCAGGGCATCCATCGCCGCCGAACGCCGCCCGATCCGCACCGTCACCCCGCCCGCCGCATACATGGTCGCTCGGTAGGCCCGCAGGAGCCGAGGGGTCATCGGTCGTCGCCGGTGCCTTCGAACTCGACATCGCGGTGAACGTGGACCGACATCAAGACACCGAACCCCAGCATCACCGTCAGCATCGCCGATCCGCCGTGCGACACCAGCGGCAGCGGCACCCCGCCCACCGGAATGGCGCCCATCACCATGGCGATGTTGACGAACACGTACATGAAGAAATTGAACGAAATACCCAGTGCCACCAAGCGTCCGAACTGGTTGCGGCAGCGCAGCGCGATCAGCATCCCGCCCAATACGATCAAGGCCAGCAAACCCATCACGCACCACGCCCCGACGAGGCCGAATTCCTCCCCTATCATGGTGAAGATGAAATCGGTCTGCTTCTCCGGCAGGAAGTCCAGATGCCCTTGCGTGCCTTGCAGGAAGCCTTTGCCCCACATGCCGCCCGAACCCAGGGCGATCTTGGATTGCAGGATGTTGTAGCCGGCACCCAGCGGATCGTTTTCCGGGTGCATGAAGGTATCGATGCGGGCACGCTGGTAATCGTGCAGGTGATGGTATGCGAGTTGCGCGGCGAACGGCACCGGCAAGGCCACCAGCACAAACTTCCACCAGCGCACCCCCGCCGCGAAGAGAACCGAGGCGCCAATCATCGCGGTGATCACCGCCGTGCCCAGGTTCGGCTCCTTCAGGATCAGCCCGACCGGCAGGAGAATGGCGGCGATCGGCGGGATCAGGAACAGGGGATTGCCGATCCGCTCCCACGACGCCTTATGGAACCAGGAGGCCAGCGCCAGCACCAGCGCGATCTTCATCAGTTCCGATGGCTGTAGCTGCAATCCACCGAGTTCGATCCAGCGTTGCGCGCCCTTGCCGACGTGTCCCATGCGCAGCACCGCGATCAGCAGCGCTAGTCCGCCCGCGTAGGCAACCCAGGACAGGCGGGCGATCAGGCGGATATCGATCAGCGCCACGCACATCATGATCGCCAGACCGATGCAGAAGCGCAGCGCGTGCCGGCCCGCGTAGGGTTCCACAGCGCCGCCGGCGGCGCTGTACAACGCGGTGTATCCAACCCCCGCCAGCGCGCACAGCAGCAGCACATACAACCAGTTGATGCGGAGGATCTTGCCGGTCAGGTCGAACGAGGCTTCGCGCCAGAGGCGCCGTTCCATCATGGCTTGGCATCCGCCAACTTGGCACCCAGCGGCTCCGTCCGGTTGGCGGGGTCGCGTTGCAGCGTTTCGGTCATGATGTCCTTGGCCAAAGGCGCGGCGGCGGCGGCGCCGGCATTGCCGTGCTCGATCACCACCGCCACGGCGTAGCGCGGCGCGTCATACGGCGCGAAGGCGACGAACAGGGCGTGCGGCCGGTACTCCCAGGGCAGCTTGGCACTGTCGAACGTGCCGCTTTCCCGCATTTCGCGGGATACGCGGCGTACCTGAGCCGATCCTGTCTTGCCGGCCAGCTGCACCTTCGGATCGGCCAGCTTGGCCAGCGGCGCGGTGCCGCCTTGTTCGTTCACCACCGCCCACATGCCCTCCCGCACCATGCGCAGGGCCTTGTCCGGCAGGTCCAACGCGGGCCAGTCCTCCGCCAGGGCGCCCGGCTGCACGACTCCGGCCAGGCTGCGGGTCAAGTGCGGCTGGACGTTGCGGCCGCTGGCCAGACGGGCCGTGTAGGTCGCGAGCTGCAGGGGCGTCACCTGGATATAGCCCTGGCCGATCCCCGACACGATGGTATCGCCGATGTTCCAGGGATGCCCGGCCGCCATACGCCATTCGCGGGTGGGGATCAGTCCCGTGCGCTGGCCGGGGAGATCGAGCTCCAACTCAACGCCCAGTCCCAGCCGGTTGGCCATCGCCGCGACCTTGTCGATACCGGTCCGCCGAGCAGCTTCGTAGAAGAAAACGTCGCAGCTGTTCTTGAGGCCGCCATGGACATCCAGCATGCCATGGCCGCCCTTGCGCCAGCAGTGAAATCGCGTGTCGCCGAGGTCCAGATAGCCGGGACATTCGATGCGGTCGTTGATTCCAACCGCTTTGGATTCCAGCGCGGCGAGCGCCACCGCCATTTTGAAGGTCGATCCAGGCGCGTACAGGCCGGACGTGGCCTTGTTGATCAGCGGCGTGCGCCGGTCGCTGGTCCATTCCGCCCATTGCGCCTGGGATACGCCGGAGTTGAACGCGGTGGGATCGAAGCCGGGGTTGGTCGCCATTGCCAGCACTTCGCCGTTGCGGCAGTCCATGACCACCGCGCTGGCGCTTTCCTCACCCAGCAGCGTAATCACCGCTTCCTGCAATCCGGCGTCGATGGTCAGGCCGATATCGTCGCCTTGCACGCCTTCCTGCCGGTCGAGTTCGCGGATCACCCGGCCGACGGCGTTGACCTCCAACTGCACCGCGCCGGGGCGGCCGCGCAGGGACAGATCGTGGTATTTTTCCATACCGGCGCGGCCGATCCGCAGGCCCGGCAGCGCCAGCAACGGATCGTCGGCGACATCGGCCTCATTCGGCGGCGCGACGTAGCCGATCACATGCGCCAGCCGGTCGCTGTAGGGGTAGATGCGTGTGGTGCCGACATCGACCAGGATACCCGGCAGATCGGGGGCGTTGACCTCGATCGCCGCCATGTCCTCCCAGCTTAGGAATTCCCGCACCATCACAGGAATGAAGTGGCGGTGGCGGTGCATTTCGCGGTCGATGCGCACCCGCTCGTATTCAGTCAGCGGCACGATGCGGGAGAATGCGTCCAGCGTCGCCTTCACGTCGGTCGCCTGCTCCGAGATCAGCAGCGCCCGCCAGTTGATACGGCTGCCGGCCAGCGGCGTGCCGAACCGGTCCAGGATACGGCCGCGCGGCGGGGCGATCATGCGCGCGCTGATGCGGTTTTCGTTGGCCAGCGTGGCATAGCGCCCACCCTCGACCACCTGCACCTGGTACAGTCTGGCCGCCATTGTCCCCAGCACCGCGGCCTGCCCCCCCATGAGCAGAAGTGCTCGGCGTGTGAACACACCGGTGCGTTTGGTTTCCCGGCGCATCAATCCGGCTCCGCTTCCGCGACCGACCGGTGCAGCCAAGCCAGGGGGATCGCCAGGACCGGATAGAGCATCGCCGACAGCACGCCTTGAAACACCGACAGGCCGGCTGGCAGCAGACGCAATGTAAGCGCGGCCACCAGAAGCCAGGACAGCAGCGCCGCGCCGGCCGCCACCGGCATGAACGCCAGCCATGTGACCGCGAACCCCTGCTGGCCGAGGAAACGGCGCCACCGTATGGCGATGCCATGCGCCAGCAGCAGCGTCAGCACCCCGACGCCCAAGGGCAAATAGCCCAACAGCTCCATCAGGACGCCGATGCCGAACACGGCCGGCGGCGGCATCGAGGCCGGGCGGAACAGCGACCAGAACCAGACGCTCGCCAGCGTGACCCACGGCAGCAGCACCGCCTGACCGGGGATGCCGAACGGGGCCTGAGTCAGCAGCATGATCAGGATCGTCAAGGTGGCGGGGAATCCCGCGCGCGCCGCGAGATCCAACCGTCGCCCGAAAGTCGCTCGTGGGCGAATGCCGGGATAGCGCCAAGCGCCGGCCATCAATGCCGTCCCGGAGTCGGCTTCTGCGGCGCTTCGGGCGCGGTCACGCCACCCATGCCGTAATCGAAGATGCGCACGATCTCCAGCCGCTGCAGCAGGGCGAAGGGTTCGACCTCCGGCACGCCGCTCTGGCTGAAATGCACCATGCCGATCGGCAGGTTGGCCGGGAAGGCGTTGGCTTCGGCGCTGGTGACGATGCGTTCGCCCTCGCGCGGCTGCACGCCTTCCGGCCAGTACAACAGCCGCGGCCGCGCCCCGTTCGTGCCGACCAAAATGGCGCGGGCGCGCGAGGTCTCCATCGTGACCGGGATGCGGCTGTTAAGGTCTGTGATCAGCAGCACGCGCGCGGTGCGAGCGCCGACCTCGGTAACACGGCCGATCAGCCCCCGCTCATCCAACGCGATCTGGCCTTTGCGCACGGTATGGTTCGGCCCGACTGCGAGCAGCGCGGCCCGCGCATAGACCCCGCCGGCATCGGCGACCACACGCGCGGTGACGAAATTCGCGGGCGGATCGGGGATCCAGTTCAGGCTGCCTTTCAGGCGCGCGTTCTCGGCATCCAGCGCCAAGGCGATTGTCTGCCAACGACGCAGATACTCGTTTTCCTGCCGCAGGCGGACGTTTTCCGACCGCAGATGCATCAGGTTGCCCGCTTCGGCGACCGAGGCGTTGATCGCCCCCAGCGGTTCGGCCAGTACGGCGTAGATCGGACCCAGCGCGTCGTTCAGCGCCATACGCGCCCGTTCGGCGATCACTGCGTCGGCCTTGCCGAGCAGCATCAGGCCGAACGCCGCCACCACCAGCACGGGGAGGGTCAGCTTCGACAGCGCCTGACGCGCGGGGATGGACAGCCGGATCATCTGAGGCCCGACAATAGCGTGAACGGCCGCCAGACGCGACCGGGAACTGGTCTCAATACATGGACATCAGCACGTTGTGCAGCCGCTTGCGCTCTTCCAGCGCGCGGCCAGTGCCGAGGGCGACGCATTGCAGCGGGTTTTCCGCCACCGCCACCGACAGCCCGGTCGCGTCGCGCAGCACCTGATCGAGGCGATACAGCAGGGCGCCGCCGCCGGTCAGCACGATGCCGCGGTCCACGATATCCGCCGCCAGCTCCGGGGGCGTATTTTCCAGCGCGACCTTCACCGCTTCGACGATGGACGACACCGGTTCCAGCAGGCTTTCCGCCATCTGGCGCTGGCTGACCAATACCTCCCGCGGGACGCCGTTCATCAAGTCCCGGCCGCGGACTTCCTGGTAGGGGCCGTCGTCGTTGTCATCGTCCGGCGGGCGGGCGGCACCGATGCTCATTTTAATGCGTTCGGCCGAGGACTCGCCGATCAGCAGGTTATGCGTGCGGCGGATGTAGGAGATGATGGCTTCGTCCATCTTGTCGCCGCCGACGCGCACGCTGCGGGCGTAGACGATGCCGCCGAGGGAGATGACAGCGACCTCCGTCGTGCCTCCGCCGATATCGACCACCATGGAGCCGGAGGGTTCGGTGACCGGCAGCCCGGCGCCGATCGCGGCGGCCATGGGTTCCTCGATCAACTGCACCTTCCGCGCGCCCGCGCTTTCCGCGCTTTCCTGAATCGCGCGGCGTTCGACAGCGGTGGAGCCGGAGGGGACGCAGATGATGATCAGGGGGGAGGCGAAGCCGCGGCGGTTATGCACCTTGCGGATGAAGTGCTTGATCATCTCCTCGGCGACTTCGAAGTCGGCGATGACGCCGTCGCGCAGGGGGCGGCTCGCGACGATGTTGCCAGGGGTGCGGCCAAGCATCTGCTTGGCTTCCTCGCCGACCGCGACGACCTGTTTTTTGCCGCGCCATTCGGCGATGGCGACGACGCTGGGTTCGGCCAGGACGATGCCGCGCCCCTTGACGTAAACCAGGGTGTTGGCGGTTCCGAGGTCGATGGCCATGTCGGCCGACATGAAACCCAGCATACGGGCGAACATACAGAAACCTTTGCCGAACTGGCGGTGGCGGCGGCGCGCGGGAGGTGCGGCCCGGCATGGGCCGATCTGGCGTGCAACCTGGGGGGCGCAGGGAGGCGGTGGGATTAGCCTTGTGGCGGGGGGATCACAAGGGGGGATTGTCGCGACAGGGTACGGCCGGCAGAGTCGGGAAATGGCAGACCGCATGACCCCGACGCAACGCAGCCGGTGCATGAGCCGAATCCGCGGCAAGAACACCCAACCGGAACTGCTGGTGCGGCAGCTTCTTCATCGCCTCGGGTACCGGTATCGGCTGCATACGGCGACGCTTCCCGGACGACCGGACATCGTGTTCTCGAGCCGCGCCAAGGTCATCGAGGTTCGAGGCTGCTTTTGGCACCGGCATCCCGGTTGCCCCCTCGCGGCGACACCCGCGACCAGAGCGGATTTCTGGGAAGCCAAACTGCGGCGGACGGTGGAGCGGGATGCCGAAAACCTCGCGGCACTGTCGGTCTTGGGTTGGAGCGCCTTGATCCTTTGGGAGTGCGAGGTCGGCGATGCGTCGGTGCAGCAGCGGCTTGCCGATTTTCTCGGACCTCCCGGCGGTCGAGATGCGGGATCGTCTTCCGCCACGCGTTAAAGAATTCCGGCGCGATCCGAAACCGGCTATACATGCTGTTCGCGTCAAACCGATTCCGACGCCAGGAACATACAGATGGATGCGGTTACCTTTCCCGACCTGACCGACGACACATTGCAACGCAAGCTGAACCGTCTCGTGGCCGGCGGCGCGCCACGGGTCCTCGACCTGTTTTCGGGTGCGGGCGGGATTTCGCTCGGATTTCATCGGACGGGGTTTCAGATCGACGGTGCGCTGGAGATCGAACCGCTGCCGGCGTTGACCCATGCGCTGAACTTCCATGGCGGCGCGCCCGACAAGGTGGCGATCCATGCCCAACCGCGCGACATGACGCGCGTCGAGCCGGACCAGCTGGTAGCGGAACTGGGCTTGGGGCCGGTCGAGGATGCGATCGACGTTCTCGTGGGAGGGCCGCCCTGCCAAGCCTATGCACGGGTCGGGCGGGCGAAACTGCGGGAGGTCGCGGATCACCCGGAAGCCTACAAGGTCGATCCCCGCGGCAACCTGTTTCTGCGGTATCTCGCTTACGTCAAGGCATTCAGGCCCTTGGCGCTGCTGATGGAAAACGTCCCCGACATTCTTCATTACGGCGGTCATAACGTGGTGGAGGAGATGGTCGAGGCGCTGGACGGTCTTGGCTATACGGCGCGCTACAGTCTGATCAACAGTGCGTTCCACGGGGTTCCGCAAATGCGGGACCGCGTATTTCTGATCGCTTACCGGCGGGAATTGCAGGTCAAGGTGCGGTTTCCGGCGGCCACGAATCACATGGTCCTGCCGCCGGGTTACGCCGGAACGCGGGCTGTCGCGCTTCGCTATGTCGATCTGCTGGGCGGTGCCGGCTACATGCAGCCGAACCTTGGGGACGAAAGCCTGCCTGGTCCGGTGACGGCCGCAGACGCCATCGGCGATCTGCCGCCGATCAAGGGAACAAGCGTCAAGCGCGGCGCCCGCAAGTTCACCGAAATCTCGCGCTATCTAGCCGGGACGCCGGATACGCCGTACCAAGCGAAGATGCGGCAATGGCCGGGGTTCGAGGCCGGCTCGGGCGTCAAGGATCACGTCATTCGCTATCTGCCGCGCGATCACCTTGTCTTCGCGGAGATGCGGCAAGGCGCGGAGTATCCGGAGGCCCATGCAACCGCCATCGGCATTGCGCAGCGGGAGGCCAAACGTCTGGGCATTTCGGAAAAATCGAAAGCCTATACGGCTTTGTACGACAGCATCGTGCCGCCTTACGATGTATCCAAATTTCCCAACAGGTGGTGGAAACTTCGTTCCGATTGGCCGGTTCGCACCCTGATGGCGCATATCGGCAAGGATACGTATTCGCACATCCATTGGGACGCCGAGCAGGCTCGGACCATTTCCGTGAGGGAGGCCGCACGCCTGCAATCCTTCCCGGATGGATTTTTGTTTCAGGGGGCGATGAACGCGGCGTTTCGTCAGGTCGGTAACGCCGTCCCGCCGTTGATGGCCGCTGCGATCGCGAATGTGATCCGTGACACTCTTATGGAGGCGACGGAACGGCTGGCGCAACAGGTGTTCCAACCCCTCCTTCTTCCTCCTCAGGCCATTCAACATAGGTTTCAGGCCTCCAGGTCAGCGCGCTTGTAGCAACTGAAAAGCCATCTACCCGTACGCCCGCGGGAATATGCGTCTCATGAAGTCCCTTGAGCGTTCGGGCAAAAGGACCGAGGTCATCGGACATGCGCAATTTGCCGCCATCGGCGGTGAGTTCCGACACCCTGACGATGCGATAAGGATCACCTCCCGCAGCCGCGACGATTTCTGCCAGAGAAATATGGATCGTGTTCTCGAACGGCCCGGACGTGCTTTTCGCATCGATTAGGGTCCGTTCTCCCGCTGCCGAAAATGTCTCGAAATCGAACGGCGCAACGGCATTGGCGGCAGCGGTCCAGGTGTATCGTGCCAGACGACCCGCTGCGACTTCGGCGGCAAGCCAAGCATTCACCAGCCCCTCGCCTTCGCGCCCGATCCGTTCGGCGTTGGTTCTGGCTTTGGCGAGGTCTGCGCTTGAAATCGAACGACCGTTGCTGTTGCGCAGCAGCCTGTCGGTCCCGGCCTGCCCTCCTTGGGCGGCATCTTCCAACGCGGCCTCCAGCTCTGTATTCGCTACAGCGATATGTACCGGGTGTTCGATGGGGATACCGGCGCCTTGTATGGCTGAACCGATCTGAGCTGGCGTCACTTCGATCATGGAGCGGCTGCCGAACAGCGATGACAATGCCGCCAGTACAGGTTCATCTGCGTGCGCGGCTTGGCAGACTAAAATCAAGTCCAACCCGTTCGGAACCGTAACGCCCTTGAACGCCATAATCGCGAGATCGCCGGGGCGGATGTTATCGTACCGTGTGGGATCGCCGGGAGGCCCGGATATGAATTCACCGTTGAGGCGCCAGTTTTTGTAAGATGGGTTCTTGATAATTTTTCGTGTCAGGCGATGCGCCGGCTTCGCGTCAGGTCCGTAGATCGCGACGGCAAGCAGGATTGCATTGTCTGTCGCCACCGCTGCAGCTGACAGGTTCGGATAGAGTCGGCCGACCAGCACGTCAGCATTCAGATTGATGCTCTTCTGGTTACCAGCATCGATCGTACGGAACACCGCCTCGAACAACGTGCAGTCGCTGGCGGTCAGGCGCTTGATCGCAAAATGGTCGGCCATTCCGTTTCTCCCTCGGCGATACGGACATAGCATTGCCTGCATGTGGCGGGCTACCGGACGATTTTGCTTGACAAGGCGATTTTGTATGTTCACTATACGTTCATGTCCGATGCCCCTGCCACCGTCCGGCCGAACCCGACCGATCCCTCACCGGCTCGGGCCAACGACGGCAGCCCCACGGGCCGAGTTCTCGTGCTGGTCCGGGCGCTGATCGTGTACGGCCAGCAGTTGCTGGACGGGCTGCGTCAGCCTCATCCGGACCCGATGCTCGCAATTGGCTTCGGACCGATCACCCTGGCTTCGATCATCGCCCGCGTTCTGCGCGCACTGCGGATCGCCGCGGCGCTGGAAGAACGGCTACTGCGGCCGGAGCGCAAACGCGAAGCGGCGGCGGATACGCCATCGCCCCGGACGCCGAGCGTTAGGAAGCCGCGGGAAGCAGGG
>Ga0214182_1000853_pt1 | contig 10111 bp, 11 predicted proteins | sample TroBogEpilimnion_8_FD_153020 | JGI IMG/M metagenome (GOLD analysis project Ga0214182, IMG submission 153020) | Freshwater microbial communities from Trout Bog Lake, WI - 14NOV2007 epilimnion | ecosystem: Environmental > Aquatic > Freshwater > Lake > Epilimnion/Euphotic zone | place: Trout Bog... | reverse complement strand
GGGCGGTTTTCGATGGTCCACATGAAGCACCTCGCGAATCGGTGCTTCGCATAGAGTCACAAATGTGTCCCGTCAGGCAAGACCCGGATCCTGATTTCAGCGAGAGATGTTCCCGGACAGACACTTATCCAAGGCGACGCAAAACCCGCCGCCCCCTGATTGCGCAAATCCCGCTGCATCTGAATAAACCCCGAAAACACCCGGTCGTAGGGATTGCGCACGAACGCCGCCGTCTCGTACCCCAACCGCGATTCAGGAAAAGCGGAAAACTCCGCACACGTAATGTGCTGATGCGTCACCCGGTTCAACCAAGGCGAAAAATAATAAAACCGGTCGTACGGACTTTCGTTCAAAGCCTCGAAACGGGCATGCAACGTGGAGCTGGCCGTCTTCCACGGCACCAGAATCGCGAACCTGCGGGCGTGCGAGAGTATCATCCCATGCGTATCCGGACACGCCGGAACCCTTCCGGCGTGCCCGACGCTTACGCTACCGAGCGGGATCGATCCAGCCCAGATGCCCGTCGGCCCGGCGATAGATCACGTTGTATTCGCCGGATTGGCTGTTGCGGAACATCATCACCGCCTGATCCGCCAAATCCATCCGCATCGCCGCCTCACCGACCGACAACACGCTGATTTCGGTGACGGATTCGGCGACGATCGCCGGATGCGCCTCGGTCTCATGCGGTTCCTCGACGGTATCCTCCCGCGCCAGGATGACCTGCCGCGCGGCGGACGGACGCTCCCGGTGCGCCAGATCGCGGTGATGCTCATTGACCCGGCGGCGATACCGCCGCAGCCGTTTAGCCACGTGTTCGGCGGCATGATCGAACGCCGCGTTGGCCTCGGCGGCCTCCCCTTCGCCACGGAGCTGCAACCCCCGCCCCGCGTGCAAATTGATATCGCACGTGAAGAAACTTCGCGCTCGGCTGAACGTGACATGCGCCTCTATCGCATGTTCGAAATACTTGCTCGCGATAAGGTCTAAATGGGTGCCTACCCGTGTACGCAGCGCGTCGGATAGTTCGACTTGTTTGCCTGATACCGTGATTTGCATGTGCGTCTCTCCCCCGGTGGAAGGAGCGGTCTCGGCGACACATGCGTCAGGCGAGCATCGCCTTTTCCCGCCGGCGCTGCACCGAACTGGGGATGCGCAGCGCCTCCCGGTATTTGGCCACTGTTCGCCGAGCGATGTCCACACCTTCTTTGCGCAGCAGGGTTACCAATGAGTCATCGGACACGATCTCGGTCGGGCTTTCCGCGTCGATCAACGCCTTGATCCGGTGGCGGACGGACTCGGCGCTGTGGCTTTCCCCGCCGGTGGAGGAGTGGATGGACGCCGTGAAGAAGTATTTCAGCTCGTACAGCCCGCGCGGCGTCGCGATGTATTTGTTCGCGGTCACCCGGCTGACGGTGCTTTCGTGCAGTTCCACCGCCGCGGCGATATCGCGCAGGATCAGCGGCCGCAGATGCGCGACCCCATAGCGCAGGAACCCGTCCTGCTGGCGCACGATCTCGGCGGCGACTTTCAGGATCGTCTGCGCCCGCTGTTGCAGCGACCGCACCAGCCAATTGGCGGTGGCCAGACGCTCCGACAGGAAGACCTTTTCCTCCTTCTTCGCCTTGGGGGCGATGCGGGCGTAGAAGCGTTCGTTGACCAGCACCCGCGGCATGGTCTCGGGGTTGAGTTCGATGGTCCAGGAGTCGTCCGGGTTCCGCCGCATCAGCAGATCGGGCACGACCGGCGGGGCCGGCACGCTGTCGTAGGTCGCCGCCGGCTTGGGATCGAGCGCCCTGATCTCCGCGATCATATCCCGGAGGTCCTCGGCATCCACGCCGCATATCTCCATCAGCTTCCGGTTTTCCCGCGCCGCCAGCAACGGCAGATTCGCCAGCAGCGCCTGCATCGCGGGGTCGAGGCGGTTTTTCTCCTTGAGCTGCGCCGCCAGACACTCCGCCAGATCGCGCGCGAACAGGCCCGGCGGGTCGAACGCCATCATCTTGTGGCGTACGGCCTCGACCCGCTCCAGCGGCAGAGCCATGGCCACGGCGATGTCGATGGGTGCGGCGGTCAGGCGGCCGGCGGGGCACAGCAGCGCGATCAGATGCGCGCCGATCATGCGGTCCACGGGATCGAAGATGCTCAGCCGGAGTTGCTCGCCGAGATGTTCTCGCAAGGTCATATGCGCGCCCGCGAGGTCGTCGATCCCCCGGTCGTCGCTGTCGAAATTCTGGTTGCCGCCGCTGCCGCCGCCGCCCAGTCCGCCCATCATCGGGCCGCCGTCGCTGATACCCCCGGCGTCGTAGTTTTCGCTGTAATCGGTATCCAGCGGCGCCGCGCCCTCGGCCGGCAAGGTGTCGGCCCCCACGGTCGTGGCGGTGTCCCCCGCCGCTTCGGCCCGAGGCACCACCTGATCCAGCGCCGCGCGTTCCCGATCCGGGTTATCGGTCGATTCGTCCCGTTCCAGCAGCGGGTTCCGCTCCAACTCGGCTTCGACGAACGTCGCGGCTTCCAGATTGTTGAATTGCAGCAGCTGGATGGCCTGACGCAGCTGGGGCGTCATGACCAGCGTTTGGCTTTGCCGTAAATCGAGACGTGGGACGAGTGCCATGCGGGCGCGATTATCGGCCCTGGGATGCCCAGGTCAATCGTAAACGTACATTAGGGCATGCAAATTCCGTGCTAGACGGAGTTCAGGCTCAGCAGACACACGCATTCGTCATTGCGAGCGTAGCGAAGCAATCCAGGAGCATGCGGCACTGGTTTGCTTCGTCGCTACGCTCCTCGCAATGACGGACGGGGCGAGCCAAATCCCACACTACCGTGTGAAGTTCTCCCCAAGGTACACCCGCCGCACATCCTCATGCGCGACGACCTCGTCCGGCCGGCCTTCCATCAGCACCTGACCGTCGTGCAGAATATACGCTCGGTCGATAATTTCTAGCGTTTCCCGCACATTGTGGTCGGTGATCAGCACCCCGATCCCGCGGTTCTTCAGATGCCCGACCAGATCGCGGATTTCCCCCACGGCGATCGGATCGATACCGGCCAGCGGCTCATCCAGCAGGATGTAGGATGGCTGGCTCGCCAAGGCGCGCGCGATCTCCACCCGCCGCCGCTCCCCGCCCGACAAAGCCAAAGCGTTGGTGCGGCGCAAATGGGAGATGCCGAACTCGGCCAGCAGTTCGTCCAGCATTAGGTTGCGGGTATCGGCGTCGGGTTCCACGACCTCCAGCACCGCCATGATGTTCTGTTCGACATTCAGGCCGCGGAACACGCTGGCCTCCTGCGGCAGATATCCAATGCCCAGGCGGGCGCGGCGATACATCGGCAACGCGGTGATGTCGGTGCCGTCCAGCATGATGCCGCCGGTGTCGGGCCTCACCAGTCCCATGATCATATAAAACGTCGTGGTCTTACCCGCGCCGTTAGGGCCGAGCAGGCCGACTGCTTCGCCGCGACGGAGCTGCACCGATACGTTCCGGACCACCGCTCTCTTTTTGTAGGTCTTGCCCACACCGGTCGCGACCAGCCCATCCATGCCGGATGCGGCGCGCGGTGCCGATGGCGCGAGGGTTTCCTGCGAATCGTTCACGGCGCGGCCTTCGCCGGCGGCGAGGGCGCCGGCGCCGGGGTGTTCGACAAGGCTCTGCTGGTTTGATCGCCCGGAATCACCAGTCCCTGCACCCGGCCGGCCTTGCCGGACACCAAGCGGGCGACCCCGGTCTTCATGTTGACGATCGCCTCCGCCCCATTCAGTTGGTTCTGCCCGCGGGTGATCCGAATCTTCCCCAACAGGCGCGCCATCCCGGTGTCGGGCACATAGACGCCGCGATCCCCGGTGACCGTGTCGGTGGGCGTGCGGAGGGAGACGTTGCCGAACGCTTCCATCTTCTTGAGCTTGCCTGACGCGGCCAGAGGATCGGTCGGCGTGGCGGACGCCGCCGCGGGTTTCGGTGCGGGCGCAGCGGTCGCCTCATCGCTCGGGGTCGTGTAAGCGACCAGCGTATCGGCCGCGATCCGGCGCGCATCGTTGGTGACCGCGACCGCGTTGCCGCGCGCGACGGCCATGTGCAACTGCGACCAGTACTCCAACGTGTCCCGCGCGGTCAGAACCTGCGTCGGCGTTGTCAGTTTCATCGCGTGCCCGGTCATGACCAGGACTGCCTGATCGATATCGTACACCGCCTTGTCGCCCACCGCCTGATCGGTGGGCGTGAAGATACGCACGTTGCCCAGGGCCTCAAGCTTATAGATTTCGCTCCCGCCCGTGTCGGGACCGGCGGAGACGCTGGCGGGGGCGGGTGTCGCCTGCGCGCCGGCCTTAGGGCGGTACCAAGCCGTCAGCGAATCCGCCAGCACCGTCACGTTGTCCCGCACCGCGCGCGCATCGCCCCGGGCGATAATCACATGGTCGTCCTGACGCCAATCGATGCCCTCGGCCGCCGTGATGTCGATCGGCCCGCCGTGCGACAGATCGAGCTGCTGTGCCCGTGTAGCAACAGGGATCAGCAGCAGCGCCGCGACAAGCCACGTTCGAACCGTCACCGCGACGCACCATTCAGCACGACGTGGGCCGGGCCTGTGAATTGCATCGCGGTGCCCTTGTCGGTCACGGAAAAGGCCTGTGCGTCGAGGGTGCCGAACGGCCCTTCGATGTGGACCGGCACCTTGCCGGTCGCGGAGCCGTTCTTGATGTCGATGCTGGCGCTGGCCGTGGTCAACGTCATGCCGTCATCGCGGTAAAGCACGACATCCTGCCACAAATCCAACATATTCGCCTTCTGCATAAACATCCCGTGCTCGGCCTTCAGATTGAGCCAGGCACCGCCTTCCTGCGTGACGTCGCCTTGCGGCCGGGTCAGTTCCACATGCTCGGGGTCGATCTGACGCGCCGTGTCGGTCGTCAAGGTGTACGGGCGCCCCTTCTCATCCAAACCGCGATAGCGGGCATTTTTCAGCCTGCCTCCCTCTACCGCACCGCTGACATTGGCGAAAGAGAAGCGGGTCGCATCGCGCCTGCCTTCGAGGTCCTGCCAAAGCGCGACCGTCGCGAGCAACGCCGCGGCCCCGATGGGCAACAAGAGTTTGGTCAGCGTGATAACGATGCGCCGGCGCGCGAGACGGCCCGCGACCAGCGCGGCGCGCTTCCGCGGGGCATGGGCCGTGCCGGGATGACCGGCGATCTGGGGCGGACGCGGGATCACATCTGCCCCACGCGCAAAAGATCGTGAATATGCAGAATGCCGACAGGGACGTGCGCGGCATCGACGACGAACAAGGTCGTGACCGGGCGTTCCGGGGCGTTCATGGCGCGCAACGCCTCATCCGCCAGCGCATCCGGCCCGATGGTGCGCGGATCGCGGGTCATGATCTGACCAACCTCCCGTTGCAACAACGCCGGGTCCATCGCACGGCGCAGGTCGCCGTCGGTCAGAATCCCAATCAAGCGGCCGTCGCTCCCAGCGATGCCCAGGCAACCGAAGCGCTTGTTCGTCATCACCAGCAGGGCCGCATCCATGCGCGTGGACGGGCCGACCAACGGCATCGCATCGCCGGCATGCATCACGTCCTTCACGCGCCGCAGGCGCTGCCCGAGCCGGCCGCCGGGGTGAAAACGGCGGAAGTCCTGGGCGGTGAAGCCTCGCTTCGTCAGCAGCGCCACTGCCAACGCATCGCCCAGCGCCATCTGCATGGTCGTCGAGGTCGTGGGCGCCAGCCCCATGGGGCACGCTTCGGCCGCTTCCGGCAGCAGCAGCGCCACGTCGGCCGCCTGCGCCAGCGCCGAGTCGGCCTGCGCCGTGATCGCGACCAGCGGCAGCCCGAAGCGGTGGCAATGGGCGACGAGGTCCGCGAGCTCGATGGTTTCGCCGGAATTGGACAGCGCCAGCACCGCGTCGCCCCGTACGATCATGCCGAGGTCGCCATGCGAGGCCTCGGCGGGATGCACGAACAACGAAGGCGTGCCGGTGGAGGCCAACGTGGCGGCGATCTTGCGCCCGACATGGCCGGATTTGCCCATTCCGGTGACGACGATCCGCCCGGTGGCGGCTGCCAGACGGTCGACCGCGCGCGCGAATGTGTCATCCAAGGTCGCGGCAAGCGCCAGCAGCCCATTGGCCTCGGTCGTCAGCACATGGCGCGCCACATCCAGGTCGGACCCGGCGGCGGTCAAGGGAGCTTCGATCGAGGCGACATCGTGGGGCAAGGCGTATCCCGTGCGGTGTTACAATTGTTCATATGACCCCCGGCAGTCTGGGGGTCAACGAATCGCGCATATCAAAACGTTACACCGAAGCGTGACATCAGTGCGCGAAAACGTCGGGGTCCTCGTAACCCAGCAGATCCAGCCGGCCGCGGGTCGGCAGGAAGTCGAAGCATTCCTGCGCCAAGGCTCGGCGTCCCTCGCGCACCAAAATCGCATCGAGCTTGTCCCACAACCGGTGCAGATACAACACGTCCGACGCCGCGTAGGCCAATTGTTCGGATGTCAATTCGGTCGAACCCCAGTCCGAGGACTGCTGCTGCTTCGAAAGCTCGACGCCCAACAACTCTTTGCACAGGTCCTTGAGGCCGTGCTTGTCGGTGAACGTGCGGATCAGCTTGGCGGCGATCTTGGTGCAGCGCACCGGGGCCACGGTGATGCTCAGGCTGTGCTGCAGCACCGCGACATCGAACCGGGCGAAGTGCATCAGCTTGACCACGTCCGGGTCCGCCATCAGCCGCGCCAGATTGGGGCAATCGAACCCGCGTCCGCCGAGCGCGGGCGGGATGAGCTGCACCAGATGGGCGTGCCCGTCGCCGGACGACATCTGCACCAGACACAGCCGGTCCCGGTGCGGCTTCAAGCCCATGGTTTCGGTATCGACAGCCACGACGGGGCCGAGCGAGAGTCCGTCCGGCAGATCGTGTTTATGCAGGTGGATAGTGGCGTTTGGCATGAATTGCGTTGTGCTCATGTTGTTGGTGCCCAGGAGAAGACTCGAACTTCCACGACCTTGCGGCCACAGGTACCTGAAACCTGCGCGTCTACCAATTCCGCCACCTGGGCAACAGGAGCAATCCGCGGCGCACCGCGTCCGGTAGGGGCGGCGATGTAACCGCCGCGCGGATGGCCGTCAACCGCTATCAGCCCACTTATGTCAGATTCCCCATGGCAAAGTGACTCAGCCAGTGAGAAAAGACGGCCGCGAATGGTAACGCGGGAGACGGTGGATATGACGACGGCGGGCATTGCGACGGTTTTTGGCGGTTCGGGGTTCATCGGGCGCTATGTGGTCAAGCGCCTGGCGCAACGCGGCTATGTCGTGCGGGTGGCGGTACGCGATCCCGAAAGCGCGTTGTTCCTGAAGACCATGGGAACGGTCGGACAGATCGTGCCGCTCGCCGCGCCCGTGACCGACGAGGCCGCGGTCGCCTGGGCGCTGCATGGCGCCGCGCTGGCGGTGAATCTGGTCGGCATTCTGGCCGAAAGCGGCGACGCGACGTTCCAGGCCACCCAGGCCGAGGGCGCGGGCCGTGTGGCGCGCCTCGCCGCCGCGGCGGGCGTATCGCGGCTGGTGCATGTCTCGGCGATCGGGGCCGACCCGGCGAGCAGCAGCCGCTACGGCGCGACCAAGGCGGCGGGGGAACAGGCGGTCCGGCAGAATTTTCCGGGTGCGACGATCCTGCGGCCCTCGGTCGTGTTCGGACCGGAAGACCATTTCTTCAACCGATTCGCCAGCATGGTTCGGATGTTCCCCATCATGCCGGTCGTCTCCGGTGGCACCAAGCTGCAACCGGTCTATGTCGGCGACGTGGCCGACGCGGTCATGGCGGCGCTGACCCTGCCGGAAGCGCAGGGTGGGCTTTACGAGCTTGGCGGTCCCGTCGTGCTGACCATGCGCGCGCTGCTGGATTACATCATGCGCGAAACCGGCCATCGGCGGATGACGATGGCGGTGCCCGCCTGCGTCGCGCGCTTGCAGGCCGCGGTGCTGGAGCGGCTGCCGGGCAAGCTGCTGACCCGCGACCAACTGCTGATGCTGGCGCGCGACAACGTCGTGGCCTCCGGCATGCCGGGGCTTTCCGATCTGGGGGTCGTGCCGACGCCAATGGAGTTGATCGTGCCGTTCTACCTGCGCCGTTTCCGGCCGGGCGGCAGAAAACAGGCCGCCGCCCCAGCCGCGCCGGCCACCCATTGATCCGGTGACTATGGGCCCTTCCCCGTCATGGTCGGGTTAAACCCGACCATGACGAAAACTGCCACACCGGCCACATGAGGTTTTGCAGTCCTCCGATACCGGTGCGATAAGCCCGTCAATGCGCTTGCTGTATCACCTTCCGTTGTCGCCCTACGCCCGCAAGGTTCGCCTGATGCTGGCGGAAAAGCGGCTGCCCTTCGAGCTGCGGGTCGAAAAGACCTGGGAACGGCGCCCAGCCTACCTGGATTTGAATCCAGCGGGCACGGTGCCGACCTTGGTCGAGGACAACGGTCTGGCGATCCCCGATTCCGGGGTGATTTGCGAATATCTGGAAGAAGCCTATCCGGACCTGCCGCTGATGGGTCACACCCTGGCGGAACGGGTGGAGGTGCGCCGGCTCACGGCCTGGTTCGACGGCAAGTTCGGCCGGGAAGTGACGGAGAACCTGCTGGGCGAAAAACACATGCGGCGCATGGCCGGACGCGGCAACCCCGATCCGGGGGCGATGCGCACCGGCTACACCGCGCTGCGCTACCATCTGGACTACATCGGCTGGCTGGCGGAAACCCGCAAATGGCTGGCCGGCTCAACGCTGTCGCTGGCCGATTTCGCGGCGGCGGCGCATCTGTCGTCGTTGGACTTCATCGGCGACGTGGACTGGACGCTGTGCCCGGCCGCCAAGGATTGGTACGTGCGGGTGAAAAGCCGGCCCTCATTCCGGCCGTTGCTGCAGGACCGGGTGGCGGGGACGACGCCGCCGAAGCATTACGACGATCTGGATTTTTGAACCGGGGCCGATGGGCACCAACCCCTTCTTCGTCATGGTCCGCGCAGGCGGACCACCCACGCCTTAGATACGCCATTCAAAAGGCGTGGGTCCTCGGCCTTCGCCGAGGATGACAGAATTGTGAGACGGCAATCGGTGTCCACAGCCGGCCGGTTCACAAAATCTCCGTCTGCACCGGCGGGTGGTCCATCAAGTGCCGGCGGGCTTCTTGGGCGCTGCGCTCCAAAGCCGCGACCAGCGCCGCCCGAGGCCGCGCCGCACCATGCGCCGCGAGCATCATCTCGACATGCGTCAGCAATGCCTCATCGTGGCTGGAATCGTCCCGGATATGCACCACCGAGGCGACCAGAGCATCCTCATCGGCACCTGACAGGCGGGCTTCGGCGGCGGCCCAGTGCGCGAACTGCTTGTCGCGGCGGGCGGAGACGAGAAAGCGGAACTCCTCATCATGGGCGTACTTGGCTTCGAACGCCTGTTCGCGGTCGGAAAAACTGGTCATGGCGATCCTCCTGGGCCGGCACGACCATGAACGATCGCCGGCCGGAACCGCATTGACCGAAATCAAAGTGCCGCGGTGCCGCCCGGTCCCTCGACCGTCCGCGCATGTTCGGTCAGCCGCACCAGCGTCTTGTCCAGCGCGGCCCACTCCCCCCGCGTCATGCCCGCGGCGATGGCCGCTTCCAGTTCCAGCGCGACCGGGACCGCGCGCCCATGCAGGGCCGCCCCTTTGCGGGTCAGCCGCAGCAGCCGCCCGCGCCCGTCATTCGGATCGGCGCTTTGGCGCAGTAACCCCCGATCCACCATGGCCGCCGTCGCTCGGCTGACCTTCACCTTGTCCATCGCCGCGGCCTCCCCCACCGCCGTGGGCGAGCACGTGCCGACACGCCCGAGCACGGCGAGGATGCGCCATTCGGAAATGGTCAACTCGAACCGTTCCGCGAAATGGCGGGCGAACAGTTTGGAAACCTGACTCGTGGCGACGGACAACCGATACGGAAGGAACTGTCCCAAATCGAACGTCCCCGCCGCCGTGTCCGTCTCCACTCCCCTATTGTCATTTGCTTTCATTTACAACTATCCCGTTTCCGGTCATTATAGACAATCCGAGCCGCCCCGCAAGTAAAATGTGGCAAGCTCG
>Ga0214182_1000851_pt1 | contig 10127 bp, 9 predicted proteins | sample TroBogEpilimnion_8_FD_153020 | JGI IMG/M metagenome (GOLD analysis project Ga0214182, IMG submission 153020) | Freshwater microbial communities from Trout Bog Lake, WI - 14NOV2007 epilimnion | ecosystem: Environmental > Aquatic > Freshwater > Lake > Epilimnion/Euphotic zone | place: Trout Bog... | reverse complement strand
AGTCTACCCCGATGTGGTGCCAGCACCCGAATCGGTGCTGCATGCTGATCGCCAGCGATGCCCAACGGGCGTTGCCGGATGCACGGCGGCAAAAGCATCGGCCCCTGTAGCACTGAGTGGCTGGAACGCATGCGGCACACCAAAACGCGGCGGAGCTTATTCACTAAGGACACCCCCGAGCTGATGCGCACGATCCGAGAACTTGACGCTATGGCAAGGCGGGCATTGGCGGGTCTGTAACCGGCCGACGAAGCCTAAATACCGGTCCACCCGGATCAGCCTTGGGGGTAGGAATGGGGGTATAAATCAACACGCCGCCACAATCCGAGGTAATATCAATAGATTAAAGGGGGTTGTTGGCGGAGAGACAGGGATTCGAACCCTGGGTACGTTTGCACGTACACACGCTTTCCAAGCGTGCGCCTTAAGCCGCTCGGCCATCTCTCCGGCGCGCGGGAGGCGCTCTGTAGCAGCCTCCCGCGAACGCCTCAAGCGTCCATCTTCAAGGCAGCCAAAAAGGCCGACTGCGGAATTTCCACCTTGCCGAACTGGCGCATCCGCTTCTTGCCCTCTTTCTGCTTCTCCAGCAGCTTGCGCTTGCGGCTGATGTCGCCGCCGTAGCACTTCGCGGTCACATCCTTCGACAGCGCCCCGATCGTCTCGCGCGCGATCACGCGCGACCCGATGGCCGCCTGAATCGCGATCTTGAACAACTGCTTGGGGATCAGGTCCTTCAAGCGGGCGCAAATGGAACGGCCTCGGCCTTCCGCGACGGATTTGTGGGCGATGAAGGACAAAGCATCCACCGGATCGGCATTGACCAGGATGGAGATGCGGACCAGATCGCTCTCCTCGTATCCGTCCATCGCGTAATCGAAGCTCGCATAGCCGCGGGAGACGGATTTCAGCCGGTCGTAGAAGTCGAACACGACTTCGTTCAGCGGGATCCGATAAACCGCCATGGCGCGCGTCCCGACATAGGTCAGGTCCACCTGCACGCCCCGGCGTTCGTTGCACAGCGCCAGGACGTTGCCCAGATACTCGTCCGGCACCATGATAGTAGCCTTAATCCAAGGCTCTTCCATCTTCGCGATGACCGATCCGTCCGGCATGTCCACGGGGTTGTGCAGGTCGCTGACCTCCCCATTCGTCCGGTGCACCTTATAAACGACCGAGGGCGCCGTCGCGATCAATTCCAGATTGAACTCGCGGGTCAAGCGCTCCTGAATGATCTCCAGATGCAGCAGCCCGAGGAAGCCGCAGCGGAAGCCGAAGCCCAGCGCGGCCGAAGTCTCGGCCTCGAAATGGAAACTGGAATCGTTCAGCCGCAGCTTGCCCAGGCTTTCCCGCAGCTTTTCGAAATCGTCGGCATCGATCGGATACAGACCGCACCACACCACAGGAATCGAGGGCTTGAAGCCCGCCAGAGCCTCGCTCGCCGGCACCCGATCATCGGTAATCGTGTCGCCGACGTTGCAATCCGCCACGGTTTTGATCGCCGCGGTGATGAACCCCATCTCCCCCGGCCCGAGGTCGTCGGTCGGCACCATCTTGGGGGTGAACACGCCCACCTGCTCCAACTGATACGCCGCGCCCGTGGACATCATGCGAATGCGCTGCCCGCGCTTCAGCCGCCCGTCACGCACCCGCACCAGAATCACCACGCCCAGGTACTGATCGTACCAGCTATCCACCAACAACGCGGTCAACGGCTTGTTCGCATCGCCCTTGGGCGGCGGCAAACGATGGACCAATGCCTCCAGCACACCCTCGATGTTCAGGCCGGTCTTGGCGCTGATCTCCACCGCGTCCGACGCATCGATCCCGATCACGTCCTCGATCTGCTGCTTCACCCGCTCCGGCTCCGCCGCCGGCAGGTCGATCTTGTTCAGGATCGGCACGATCTCATGGTTGTTGTCCATCGCCTGATAGACGTTCGCCAGAGTCTGCGCCTCAACCCCCTGGCTGGCATCCACCACCAGCAGAGACCCCTCGCACGCCGCCAAAGACCGGCTGACCTCGTACGCGAAGTCCACATGGCCCGGCGTGTCCATGAGGTTCAGTTCGTACGTCTCCCCGTTCTTCGCCTTGTAAGACAGCCGAACAGTCTGCGCCTTGATGGTAATCCCGCGCTCCCGCTCCAGATCCATGCTGTCCAGGATCTGGTTGGTCATCTCCCGCGCCGCCACCGCACCGGTGAACTGGATCAGCCGGTCGGCCAAGGTCGATTTGCCATGGTCGATGTGCGCGATAATCGCGAAATTGCGGATATGGTCTAAGGGCGTGTCGGTCATTCTGAATCTCATGGCACCGGAAGCGGAGCCGTCGGCGTTCCCATAGTGAAAAACCGGCGGCGTGTCAGCCAGGGAGTTCGGGATAGATGGGGCTCCGCCCCAAACCCCGCCAGGAGGCTCTGCCTCCTGAACCTCCGCCAAGGAGCGACGCTCCTTGGAACCTATGAATTGGGTGGGTTTCCCGGTGGGGGGCCATCCGCGACGGTTGCAACGTCCGTGATGGCCCCCCACCGGGAAACCCACCAACCCTGGATTCCAAAGGGCGTCGCCCTTTGGTGGGGATCCAAGGGGCAAAGCCCCTTGGCGGGGTTCGGGGCAGCGCCCCGCCTACACCGGACTGCCCGGCGGAAACACCGGCCGGCGTTTTTCCCTATGAGATGCGACGCCTTCCTGGGCTTCGGGGCCGCTGAAGCCCATGAATTCCAGGGCGAGCGACGCGTCGAAGGATGGGCCGGCCATGCGGAGCCAGTTGTTCAGGGCGTATTTAGTCCAGCGGATCGCGCTTTGGGCGCCTTCGGCCAGTCGGATGGCGACTTCCTCGGCTTTGGCATCCAGTTCGTGGTCTTCCACGGCCAGGGAGATCAGGCCGATTCGTTCGGCCTCGGCGCCGGAGACGGTTTCGCACAGCAGCAGATAGTATTTGGCTTTCGCCAGACCGCAGAGCAGCGGCCAGACGATCACCGCGTGATCGCCGGCCGCGACGCCGAGGCGGGTATGGCCGTCGATGATGCGGGCGTCTTTGGTGGCGATGGACACGTCGGCCAACAGCCCGGCGACCAGACCGGCGCCGACGGCCGGGCCGCGCATGGCGGAGACGACGGGCTTGGAGCAGTTGATGATGTTGTAAACCAGATCGCGGGCTTCCTTCCACACGCGGGCGCGGGCGTTGAAGTCGGCCATGATCTCCTCGATCATCGCGAAGTCTCCGCCGGCGGAGAAGGCTTTCGGCCCGCCGGTCAGGATGACGCTGTTGACATCCGGGTCGGCGTCGATGTCGCGCCAGATGTCGCCGAGTTCGCGGTGCATGGTGGCGTCCACCGGGTTCAGCCGGCCGCCGGAGCCGCCCATGGTGATACGGAGAACCTTGGGATGCGGGCGGTCGAAGGTGAAGCGGGTATAGGCCGCGTAGCGGTCGGTCATGCGGTGACTCCCTGGAGGAAGCGAGGTTTGAAGCGCGCGGTCAGTTTGCCGAATCGGGCGACGCCGAGCAGGCGGCGGTCGACGAACGCCAGCGTGTCGGCGTCGTCCTCGCTGGTGTCGCGCAGCCAGTACAGCAGAGTAGCGGCGTAGACGCCGGTCAGGATCGCGCGCTTGGTGTACCAGGAGAAATCGGCCGAACGGTCGCCGGCGGCATACCAGACGGAATCGACGGTACGAGCGGTGCAGCCGGCGGCGGTGCGGCCGTTGCCGGGCAGCGCGAACACGCCGAGCGCGCGCCGGACGGCTTCCTTGTGCGGTTGCAGGGCGGCGAAGCGGAGGGCGATGACGGCTTTCACCCGCTTGCTCAGGCGGGTTTCCGTCAGCGCCTCCGCCGCCGCTTCCATGCGACGGTCGGTCAGATCGCAGAAGGTCGCGACCATGTCGGCGGCGCCCAGAGGGAAGAGAAGATCGGCGTCGTCCTCGGGTTGGCCGATATCGGCCAGCCCCATCGCCAATGCTTTGCGGGTCCAGCCATCGAACGGCACATGCGCCAGCATGGCGTCGATGGCCGCATCCCGTTCGGCGCTGCGTTCCGGGTGTGCCATCAGAGTTTCCCTTCGGCGGCGCGGGTCAGTTCCTCATTGAACCCGAACAGGCTGAAATCGGTCAGGCGCATAGTGTACAGGACGCCATCCAGATGATCGTATTCGTGCTGCACCACGCGGGCATGAAAGCCCGAGACCTCCCGCGCGACGACATTCCCATCGCAATCGACGCCCTTGTACCGCACCCGCGTCGCCCGAGGCACGGCGGCGCGCATGCCGGGGATCGACAGGCAGCCTTCCCACCCCAGCACGCGCTCGTCGCCAATCAGCTCCAGCTCCGGGTTGATCAGCACGGTGTTGCCGATCGGCGTGTCGCCGGGGTCGTTGGCCGAACGGTCGCCGGGCACGCGGAAGACGAACAGGCGCAACGGCTGGAACACCTGCGGGGCGGCGAGGCCGACGCCCGGCGCGTCTTCCATCGTTTCCATCATATCGGCGACCAGACGACGGATCTCCGGCGCACCGGGGTCGGGAACCGGTTCGCATTCCCGGAGAAGCACCGGGTGACCCATGCGGGCGATTTTCAAGATGGCCATGGCGGACTCGCGAAACAGGGTTGGTATGCGGGATCGGGCGTGTTATAGCGCCTGCCTTCGCCCCTGGGGACCCCATTGTCGCCCGGGCGGCTTTTTGCACGTGCCCGATTGTCGGGTTCGGCAAAAGATAGGAGTACGCGGCCAAGTGCAAGTTCTCGTGCGTGACAACAACGTCGATCAGGCGCTCAAGGCGCTCAAGAAGAAGATGCAGCGCGAAGGCATTTTCCGTGAAATGAAGCTCCGGCGGCACTATGAAAAGCCGTCCGAACGCCGCGCCCGTGAGGCAGCCGAAGCGGTACGCCGCGCGCGGAAGATGGAGCGCAAGCGGGTGGAACGCGAAGGCTTCTAGCCGAGAGCTAAGCCCCCCGAACATGCGGGGTTGAGGATATCGCCGCGGCCTGGGCAGAGTGCTCAGTGGCCGCGGCTTGCGCATGTACGGTCCGATCGGTCCGTTAAGCTGGAATCGTCCAATCCAATGGGGCGCCGCTGGATCGCTTCGCCGTCATGCCTCTCCATCGTCATGGCGGGCGCAGGCCCGCCATGACGAAATTGGGCAACGACGCCCCAACGGTCGCTGTAATCGGAGGGCGTCTTATGCGATCCGAACCACCCCCTACCCTACTCCCCCCATGATCGCTCGGCACGCCGCCGGCAGTGCCGGCCGTGGCTTCGGTTTGGCGGGCGGCCCCTCCGGCTTCGCCGGCGCATCCAACTGGTCGAACCACCATTGCAAAGTCGCGTCGCACCCGTCACCGGGGGGCGGAGGCGCCATCGGCACGCATTCCGCCTGACCGGCGGGACAGCGAAACGCGATATGCATATGCGCCCGATGCCCGTACCAAGGCCGGATCAGGCGAAGCCAGGACCGGTCGCCCGTTACCTCCTGACACAACTGCCGCTTGATGGCCGGGTTGACCAGAATACGATCGACCTCCGGCAATCCGGCGGCCAGACGCAGCAGCGCGGTCACGGCCGGCGACCAGCGCGCGGGATCGACACCGCGCTGATCGGCCCGCACCACGCTCACAACCTCCACCGCTTCCCGTTCGGCCGGCGACATCGCCGGTTTCGGGCGGGGATCGAGGCCGATATCGGCATCCAACCCCACCTGATGCGCCGCATGCCCGCCCGCCATCGGCCCGCCGCGCGGGTTGGACAAATCCTCCACATAGAAATCGGCCAGACCGGCGGCTCGCACGGCAACCCCCAGGCGCTGCACGCGCTCGATCACGGAGGCCGCCCCCCAGAAGCTGCTGTGACCGAGGTGAATGGTCTGAAACCCCGGCCCAGCCGGCGGCAAACGTTCGGCACCCGCGATGCAGCCGCCCGTACCGTCCCCGCCGACAATCCGCAGCGGCCCCGGCGCGGGCGTGGAGATAGGGCCGGCGGCGGTCAAAAACAAAGCTGCCAAAACAGGGATAAAACGCCGCAAATTCAGAACCGCCGCTCGAAAATGGTGATGACATCGCCGGGTTGAACGAAGGCCTGCCGCATGGCCTTGCCTTCCTCCGCCCCTCCGTCGCGAGTCCGGACCACGGCAGCATAGTCCTGCACCGCTCGGTATGTGAACCCGCCCGCGACAGCGGCGGCCGTGACGACGGTCATGCCGGGCTGGTAGGGATATTGGCCCGGCTTGTTCACCTCCCCCAGCACGAAGATCGGGCGATACGCGGTGATCTCCGCCACGACCGAGGGGTTGCGCAGCAGATCGGCCTTTTTCAGCGCCGCCGTCACCGCGGCCTCCAACTGATGCGTCGTCAGACCCGCCGCACGCACGGTGCCGATCAGCGGCACAGCGATGGAGCCGCTGTCGTTCACGTGGAACTCGCCGGTCAAAGCGTCCTCCCCGAAGGTAATCAGACGCACGCCATCGCCGGGACCGAGCCGATAACCGTCGGTGGTGGCTGTCAGCAGCGGCGGCAAGCCGCGTCCTGGCGCACAAGCGGCCAGCAGAACGACAAGCAAAAGGGGCAGACGCATGATGGCCTCGGCAACGCGGGTGATCCACGCCACCGGTTATAAGCCCGCATGGGTTAACAATTCGTTAACGGCCGGCGGAAAAATCGACGCGACGCGATCCCGCACACGCGGTCTTGCCGTTTCCCCGGCTGGATATATCAATCCCGCCCATGACTTCCGCGAATGACCTATTCTTTCGGGCGATCGAGCGGCTCGACGCCGGCGATATGGACGCCGGCTGGCCGCTGTACGAAGCCCGGATCGACCATCCCGACTGGGTGCCATGGGCGCTTCGGGACGGGGTCGCCCAAAATCGCGAACGCATGCTTCGACCCGGCGAGCCGGTCGCCGGCCGCGACATCGTGGTCTTCACCGAACAGGGCCTCGGCGACAACATCATGTTCGCCCGCTATTTGCCCCTGCTCGCTCGGCGCGGTGCCCGCGTGACACTAGCTTGCCCCCCGGCACTCCAACCGATCTTCGAGCGGATCGACGGGGTGGCGACCGTCCTCTCGCCGCCCGACAACCACCCGGATGGAAAGCTCAATCTGTCGGCGCTGCGGTTCGACGCGTTCGTGCCGCTGCTGAGCCTTCCCTATGTCTTCGGCACCACGGCGCAGAACATGCCCGCGCGCACGCCGTACCTGCGCATCGACCCTGCCCGCGTCGCCGCTTGGCGGGACCGTTACGTTGCCCAAGGCCGCCCCGGCCGGCGGCGTGTCGGTCTGGTGTTCCATTCCGAGAACACCACCGCCTCCGCCGCGGCGCGCTCCCTGGCATTGGAGGACGCGATCGCGCTGGCGGGCGCCAGCGACATCGACTTCGTGAACCTGCAACCGGGCCCCGCCGGACGCGCGTTCATGGCCGCCGTCCCCAACGCCATCGACGCGACCGCCGAACCACTGGGGCTGGACGAATACGCGGCCGCCATCGCCGCGACGGACCTGCTGATCTGCGTCGACACCATGGCGGCGCATTGTGCCGGCGCGATGGGGCATCCCGTCTGGGTCCTGTTGCCGCGGCGCGGCGATTGGCGCTGGGGCCGCGGCCCGACCCGAACCCCGTGGTATCCGTCGGCGGAACTCTTGCGCCAGAACGACGACGGATGGCGGCCGGTCGTCGAACAGGTGCGCCAGCGTCTCCACACTCCCGCCGACCGCACGGCACTGGCCGCCGCCGCTATCGAGCGCGGCATCCGGCAGCATCGCCAACAGGACCTGGAAGCCGCGATCGAAAGCTACCGTTCGGCGCTCGGGCACGATCCGCGTTCGGCGCAAGCGCTGTGCAATCTCGGCCTCGCCTGCGCTGGCCTGCTGCGCCACGACGAAGCGATGGCGGCGTTCGAGTCCGCCGAACGCATCGCGCCGGACGCGCCGCTGGTGCGGCTCAACAAGGCGCAACTCCTGTTGATGCTGGGCCGCTGGCAGGAGGGCTGGGACGAATACGAATGGCGCTGGAAGCTGCCGCGCCGGCAACGCACGCCGCTGGCGCCGGCCTGGGACGGTTCGCCGGTCGGAACCCGGACGCTGCTGCTGTTCTCCGAACTCGGTCTCGGCGACACGATCCAGATGCTGCGATACCTCCCGCTGGTCGTCCGCACCAAAGCCCCAGGCGGCCGCGTGCTGCTGACCTGCCAACCGCCCCTGCGCCGGTTGTTGTCCGCCATCCCCGGGATCGAAATCGTCCTGGAGTCCGACCCGGTGCCGCCGATCGACGCCGAGCTGCCGTTGTGCTCCTTGCCGCGCCTGTTCGCGACGCGGCCGGATACGGTCCCGCCGCAACCGCCGGACCTGTTCATCCCCGCCGACAGTGCCGCCGCCCAGCGGGTGCGCGCCGAGCCGAGGCCGAGGATCGGGATCGTTTGGGCGGGCAACCCCGGCATGCTGAACGACGATGTCCGATCGATGCCGCTGGCAGCCCTCGCACCATTGCTCCGCCTTCCGAACCTCACGCTGTTCAGCCTGCAAAAAGGCGAGGCAGCCGAAGCCCAATTGGCGACAGCGGGTTTCGGCAACCGCATAATCCCGTTGGGGCCGTTGCTGCACGACATGGCCGATACCGCCGCGGCGATCCGGGAGATGGACCTCGTGATCGCCGTCTGCACCTCGGTCGCGCATCTAGCCGCCAGCCTGAACAAGCCGACCTGGCTGATGCTCTCCTACCCCTCCGAGTGGCGCTGGATGCTCGGGCGCGACGATACGCCCTGGTATCCGTCCATGCGCATCTTCCGTCAGGACCGCCGCGGCGACTGGGACGGCGTGGTCTCCCGGATCGTCAAGGCGTTGACAGCAACTCCGCCAGCGACGCCGGAGCACCCCGCCGGATCAGCCGGTTGATCTGATCCCCCGCGAAACCGACGACCATCGGGCTGCGCAGGTTCGGGATCTCGACGATATCGTACAGCTCCCGCACCACGCCCCCCAGTTCGATCCAATGTTCGGCGACGCCCCATTGAGGATCGATCGCCTGGATCACGCAGCGCGGTTCCTGCCCGGCCTGTTTCAACCGCTCGTCCAGCGGCAGGCCGGAAAAGTCGCGATGCTGGCGCGGCAAGGACAGCCCGACCAGCAGATGGCCGCCAACGAACGCCAGCCCGCGCGCGAAACCCGGACAGGCGGCAATCGGGTTGAAGCGGCCCGAGGCCAACTCGATCTCCCCGATCTCCCCGGTACCGGCGTTGCAAACATACAGCCTGCCGTCGTGGAGCCGGGGGGAGTGCGGCATGGTCAGACCGGTCGCCACGACCTCCCCACTGGCGATATCGATCACGGAACCGCTGCCGACCCGCCTGTCGCGCCAGCCGCGTTCGGTGTCGGTCTGCGCCGCGACGGTGACATAGCGCGGGATGCCGTCCTGCATAGCCAGCCCATTCAGGTGGCAGCGATCCTCGGGCCGCAAGGCGCTGATAAAGCGCGGCTGCCAGACCGGACGGAAGCTGTTCTGCTCGTCCACGGTCGCGAGGCAGGAGAACAGGGTATTGATAAACAGCGGCCGTCCGTTGGGCAGCGCGCCCATATCGTGCGCGAACACATCGCCCGTGTACCAGGCGGCCTGCGGCACATAGACGGCGTCATGACCCTCCAGCGTCTGGCCGGGCGGGACCACATTCTCGAACCGCAAAATGTTGTTGACGCCGGCCAAATAAAGGCTCGTCCCGACCGCCGCGACCCCGAGGCACCGCTGGAACGTGCGTTCGGTCACGCTCAGCCGGTCGGGCGTCGGCGCCCCGATCAGGAACAGCTTGCCGATCTGATAGGTCGTGACGGCCAGCGCGGTATTGCTGGCATGCAGCCACGCGGCAAAACCGGGGGAGGCTTTGACGGCATAAGGCGGCGCGGAATCGCCGGCACTGGCAATCTGGGCATTCACGTGTTTCGGCTCCTGAGCGGAATAGGCTGGCGGACGCGCATGATAGGCCCTTTCAACGTCATTCCGACCCACCGGCATGACGATGCTACGTGCGGCGGTGCGTCGATGGTGCGTTCGGTCGGAATAAGGTTAAGTGCAAACACTATCGCTCCGGATTCCGCGCCACACCCTAAAACCGTCATGGCAGGCGAAGGCCTGCCACCCACGACTTTAACAAGTTCCAT
>Ga0214182_1000844_pt1 | contig 10178 bp, 9 predicted proteins | sample TroBogEpilimnion_8_FD_153020 | JGI IMG/M metagenome (GOLD analysis project Ga0214182, IMG submission 153020) | Freshwater microbial communities from Trout Bog Lake, WI - 14NOV2007 epilimnion | ecosystem: Environmental > Aquatic > Freshwater > Lake > Epilimnion/Euphotic zone | place: Trout Bog... | reverse complement strand
CCGGCTCGCCGCTACAGCGGGAAGCGCAGCAACCGCCGCAGCACCGCGAGGCGCCACCGGAACATGAAAAGGAACGTTAGAAAAACCCGCCCGCCTCACCCCAGCAAATGGGGCCAGAGGCCGGTGACACCCAGCACAATCAGGTAAAGGGCCACGACGTAGTTCAGCAGACTCGGTGCAACCAAAATGAGTACACCCGCGACCAGCGCGATCGCGGGTTGTACCAACGCGATATCGAGATGAATGTTCATGATGCCAATCTCCCGGCAAGCGATATCGCTTGCACATGCGGGTGTTATATTGGAGCGAAATCAAAGCACGATAGTCTCGGAAACTACGCAGACACAGGTGTCATGACATCATCGCTGGACGTGCCGACCGAATAGTGGTAATATCCAAACAATGGGGAGCTGGAATATCGCTCCCGCGAAAGCACCCTGAACATGCCGCAAGGCAATTCGCCGCAGAACGACGCAGCCGCTCCGGGATCGGTTCCCCCGGGCACGGGTTTGCCGGAAAATCCCGACAATTTCATGGTCGTCGCAATCGGTGCATCGGCAGGCGGGCTGGAAGCGTGCAGCCGGCTGCTCGGTACGCTGCCGGTCGATGCGGGCATGGCGTATATTGTTATCCAACACCTCGATCCCGTACACGAAAGTCTGCTGGCCGATCTTCTCGCCGGTCATACGACCATGTCCGTCTGTCAGGCCGCCGACGGAATGGCGATCGAACCCAACCATGTCTACGTCATCGCACCGGGTACGTTCTTGTCCATCGCGAAGGGCGCGTTGCACGTTACGCGACCCCCGTCCCACCAAGCCGTACGCCTGCCATTCGATTTCCTGCTGCTCTCTCTCGCGGTAGCCTTCAAGGCCCGCGCGGCGTGTATCGTATTATCCGGAACGGGTTCGGATGGAAGCGCCGGCCTGGTCGCCATCGCCAATCATCGGGGATTTGTTATCGTGCAGGACCCGGCCGAGGCCGGCCACAGCGGCATGCCGGCGGCGGCAATTCAGACCCGCCGCGTCGACCTGATCCTTCCGATCGCCCAAATGCATGACGCATTGACCGCGCATATGCGTGGCCCCGATGTCGCGTTTGCTACCCTCGACATGTCCGAGCCCAATGTTTTACCGGAAATCGTCGAACTGCTGCGCACGAAAACGGCTCACGACTTCCGGCTATATAAGCCCGGCACGCTCAACCGCCGTATCGAACGACGGATGGCCATGGCCGGAACCGGTGGCACGAGCATGCTGGAATATCTCGATGTCCTTAAAGGTAACGCGAAGGAAATCCATCTGTTGGCCGCGGACCTTCTGATCAACGTCACGGTGTTCTTCCGGGACAAATACATCTTCGATTTCCTCGCGACCAAGACCGTTCCCGGTATCGTACGCGACCGGCAGATCGGCAAACCGATCCGCATTTGGGTGGCGGGATGCAGTACCGGTCAGGAAGCGTATTCGCTGGCCATGTTGTTCCGGGAATGTCTGGACGAATCCAACATCCGCGCTGAGCTGCAGATATTCGCGTCCGATGTCGACCCGGATGCGATCGCGACAGCACGTGACGGACTATATCCGACCACCATAGCCACCGAAATTTCCGAAGCCCGTCTCGCTCGGTTTTTTGTCAAGGAAGAGGCCGGCTACCGGGTTTCGGCCGCATTGCGAGCCACGGTGATATTTACGGTGCAGGACATCCTGAGCGATCCCCCATTTTCCCATCTGGATATGGTATCATGCCGGAATGTCATGATCTATATGCAGCCGGAAGCGCAAGCGAAAATGATCGGACTGTTCCATTTTGCGTTGCGCAGCGGCGGCATTCTCCTGCTTGGCAGTTCGGAAACAATCGGTACCACCGATGGGAAATTCGACATCGTCTCATCATTGGAGCGGATCTACCGGCAAGCCGGGCGTTCTTTAGGAGGGCGGTTTGGAATCTCGCCGAACAGCGGCCGGTCCTTGCAACCGCCCCCGGCCATCGGCCAGGAACGGACGACGGAACCGCGCATATCGGTGGCCGACCTGTGTCAGCGTTTGGTGTTGGAAACGCATGCACCGGCCGCCATTTTAATCAACCGCAAATACGACTGCCTCTATTCGCTTGGCCCGACCGGTCGCTATCTGCATGTGCCGCCAGGTGCGCCCACACAGGACCTGCTGGCCATGGTCGCCGACAGTACCCGCATCGGCCTTCGCGCGGCGGTCCATCAGGCAATCGAAGAAAATGCGCGCGTGGTAACCGCGGGCGGTCGCGGAAGCTTCGATGGCGCCGAATTTTTCTTCAACATCGACGTACGTCCGGTGCCCGATGCCGGGGACGGATTGTTGTTGGTATGCTTTGTCGACGAACCGCGACCGGCACCCGGTCAGAGACCGCAAACCGCTTCGCCCGGCACCGCCGATGCCGGGCAGCTGGCGCGGGACCTGGATACGACGAGGGCGGAATTACGTGCGGCGATTCGTAACCTGGAAATTCTGACGGAAGAGCAGAAAGCAATCAACGAAGAGGCGCTGTCCGTCAACGAGGAGTATCAATCGACCAACGAGGAATTGCTGACGTCGAAAGAAGAGTTGCAATCGTTGAACGAGGAATTGAACGCACTGAATGGCCAGTTGCAGGAGACGCTGGAACGACAAAGGCTGACGTCGAACGATCTGCAGAATGTCCTGTACAGCACCGACCTCGCGACCGTATTTCTCGACGAAACGCTCAAGATCCGCTTGTTCACACCGGCCACGAAGGCGCTGTTCAATGTGATCGCGACCGATATCGGACGGCCATTGGCGGATTTGAAATCGTTGACGGCCGACGATACGGTGCTGGACGACGCCCGGTCCGTGATCCACGACGGCATACCGGTGGAGCGAGAGATCGAGGGGCAAACCGGGTGTTGGTATCTCCGGCGGATTTTGCCATATCGGAGCGCCACGCAGAAGGCGGAAGGCGTGGTAATCATGTTTACGGATATCACGGACCGTAAACGCATAACCGTCGATCTGGATGTTGCCAGACGGGCGGCGGAACAAGCCAATATGGCCAAATCGCGGTTCCTGGCCGCCGCCAGCCACGATATTCGCCAACCGCTCCAGACCCTTGCGCTGCTGCAGGCCGCGCTGGCGAAAACCGTCGAATCCGGGCCGGCGCAAAACCTGATCTCCCGTCTGGACGAAGCCCTGGGGACGATGACAGAAATATTGAACTCCTTGCTCGATATCAATCAAATCGAGGCCGGGACCGTACATGCGGCCAAAACCGATTTCCCTATCAATTTATTGTTCGATCGCATGCGGGAGGAATTCACCGATCATGCGCAATTAAAAGGGCTCGATCTCCGAATCGTCCGCAATAGCGCTTGGATCGACAGCGACCCTCGCCTGCTGGAGCAGATCATCCGAAATCTGGTGAGCAACGCGATCAAATATACCTCGCGCGGCAAGATTCTGATCGGTTGCCATCCGCAGGGAACGTTATTGCAAATCAAAGTGTACGACACCGGGATTGGCATCGCCGACGCCGAGTTGCAAGCCATCTTCGAAGAGTACCATCAGATCGACAATCCCGCACGGGACCGCACCCGAGGGCTCGGCTTGGGGCTTTCAATCGTACAAAGCCTTGCCAGGCTGTTAGACCATCCCATCACCGTGCGTTCGGTTTTCGGCAAAGGTTCGGTCTTCAGCATCGAGGTACCACGACTGCCGGCCCCTTCGATCGCGCCGGCACCGTTGGCCCCCGGTCGGTCCCATGCAGGGGAATCCTTCAGAGCAGGCCCAATATTGTTGATAGAAGACGAACCTTCGATGCGTAGCCTGCTGACGCAGTTGTTGTCGGGGGAAGGCCACCGGGTGGTGGGTGTGACGGATGGGGTCGCCGCCGCGGCATTGGTGGCGCGGGGCGAATTTCGCCCGGAACTGGTTTTATCGGACTATAATTTGCCGAACGGCCTGAACGGCCTACAGGCAGCCGCCAAATTGCGAGAACTGCTTGGTCCTGCCTTGCCGGTGATCGTCCTGACCGGGGATATTTCGGCGGGGACGTTGCGCGACATCGCTCATCAGGGCTGTCTCCACCTGCATAAGCCGGTGAAGCCCCAGGATTTGATCGATGCAGTGCGAGACCGCATGCCGGTTCAGCCGTCAGTCGTCCCAATGACCCCGGACAGCGTAGCTGTGCGTCGAGCCCCGTCGGCCGACCAACGGATTATCTACCTCGTCGACGATGACCACCAGATTCGCGCAGCCTTCAGAACGGTCTTGGAGTCGAACACGCATTGGGCTGTAGAAGATTTCCCGAGTTGTGAGGCCTTTTTGGCGGTCTATAAACCGGGCCGAGAAGCATGCCTGCTCATCGACGCCTATCTACCGGGAATGACCGGCCTGGATTTGCTGCGGGAGCTGCAAAGGACCGGGCACAGCCTGCCGGCTATCATGATCACCGGTTTCGCGGATGTCGCGGTAGCCGTCGCGGCAATGAAGGCCGGAGCATCCGATTTTGTCGAAAAGCCTGTCAATGCCGGCGATCTGATGAGCATTGTTCAACGCGCGTTGGAGCAAGCCCACGACTCTGGAAAAGCGGCCGCTTGGCGCGACGACGCGGCAAAACACATTGGTGCCCTTACCGCGCGTCAGCGTGAAATCATGGACATGGTTCTGGCGGGCCATCCGAGCAAAAATATCGCCGCCGATTTGAACATTAGCCAAAGGACCGTGGAAAATCACAGGGCCTCCATCATGAAACGGACTGGCACGCGGTCGCTCCCCGCACTCGCGAGATTGGCGCTCGCGGCAGCCGGACCCGAACAAGTAAAATGATGCGTATTTTCCGAGTCTGTCGGGAAGGCTGGGTGTGGCCATATTATTTGGCATGACCGGACATGCCGGTCGCACTTCGCACCGAGGGCTAGATCATGAAACATATGGTTCCACTGACGCTATCCGCCGCGATCTTGGCTTTGACATTCGGAAGCCCAGCATACTCGCAGGGCACGCCGCAAACGATCGCGATGACGAAAGTAGACCCGGCCAGTCTCGCGACCGGCTATCGCACTTCACGCGTCGTCGGTTCGCCCGTTCTCAATGAAGCGAACGAAACCGTTGGAACGATAGACGATCTGATCGTCACCTCGAGTGAGACGGTTCCGTACGCAGTCCTTTCGGTGGGCGGCTTCCTGGGTGTCGGAACCCGCTACGTCGTCGTACCGTTCAATGCGATAACGGTCGTCGACAAGCATATGATGCTGCGCGGTGCCACCAAAGATACGCTCAAGGCGTTGCCGGAATTTTCTTACGTCAATTGATCGGAAGGAAATAAGGTCATGAGCATCGGCACAATCCTCCTCATTCTGCTCATATTGTTCCTGGTCGGCGCGTTGCCGACGTGGCCGCATAGCGCGAATTGGGGTTACTACCCAAGCAGCGGACTCGGGGTCCTTCTCGTCGTCGTGATTGTTCTGGTTGTGCTGGGACGCCTTTAACACGAGCGTTAACGTCGCTCTATAGGAGTTTGTCATGAAGAAAGCGCTGACGGTTCTGATCCTTATGTCGCTCGGCCTGGGTGGCTGCATCTGGGGTCCTGGCGGAGACCGCGGTTATGGCAACCGCGGCGAACACTTCGAACATGGCGATCACGGTGATCGCGGCGATCGTGGCGATCGCGGTCGCTGATAATTCGAGGAATATATGCTCGGGACCGGATAGGCCGGCCCGGGCCGTCATGTACGACTGGTGGAATTTATGACCGATGTCGTATTCCCGACCCCCCACGTGCCTGTCGATACGCGCCACCTGATATCGCGCTTTTGGCGCTGTGCGAGCGGGTTCTGGATAGAGCCGTGGCCGTTCCATGCCGGCATTATCACCGGCGCCGTCATCGCCGGAACGATCGCTCAGATGGTCCTGCAATTCAGGCTGAACTACTGGAGTCGCGATTTTTTCGATGCCTTTGGCCGAAAGGACGGCAACGCGCTTCAGCATCAGGCGTTGTTGTTCCTGCTGCTGGCAAGCGCAAGCATCGGGACGGCTGTCGTGGCACTTTGGTCCCGCATGACGCTGCAAAGACGCTGGCGCGCCTGGTTGACCCGCCATCTCATGGATCGTTGGCTTACAAACCAGAACTTCCGGCATCTGCGGTTTCGGAAAAACGAAGATCACAACCCCGAATTCCGAATTGCCGAAGATGCCCGTGTAGCGACTGAGGCGGCGATCAATCTCGCGGCCGGATTACTGTCGTCGGTCTTGAGCGCCGTGATCTTTATCGGAGTCTTGTGGCACGTCGGCGGCGACCTGACGGTAGAGGTTTTCGGCTACGGGCTGACCATCCCCAAATATCTGGTCATCACCGTCGCGGCGTATTCTTTGGTCCTGACGCTGGCGATGACCCTTGTTGGGCGGCGTCTCGTGACGATTATTGCCAACAAGAATGGGGCGGAGGCCGAATTCCGAGCGGCGGCGTCGAATTTGCGGGAACAGGGCGAGGCACCGGGTCGTGCCGATGACGAACCAGTCGATCAGAAGCCGATCGATACGGCCTTCGACGTCGTGATCCAGCGGTGGCGCGCGTTATGCGCGCAATTGATGCGCACCACCCTGATATCCCAGGGGAATATCTTGGCTGCCCCGGTGATTGCGTGGGCGCTTTGCGCGCCGAAATATCTGACCGGTACCATGTCTCTGGGGGAGGTCGCACAAGCGGTCGCCGCATTCGTCATGGTGCAAACAGCGCTTAATTGGCTGGTCGACAATTATGCGGGTTTGGCGGAATGCGCGTCGTCGGTAAACCGCGTGGCATCGCTGATGTTCGCTATCGACGCCTTGGAAGTTGCCCCCGCCGTGCTCCCAGTGCCGCCGCGGGAGCCTGGCTTCTGCGTAGTTTCCGAAGCTGGCGCCCTCGCCGCGGGGGAATGAAGATGCGACACGCTTGTCCCGGCGGCAAGGTTCACGACTGCAAGGATTTATCATGATTGTCCGTTCGTCCTACCGCCTGGCCATGTTAACCGGCGCAAGTATCGCAGTCCAGGTTGGGACCGCCGTCGCACAGTCGCCGGCCCCATTGCCGCCTGGGGACCCGGGGATGATCGTGTCCATCCAGATCGAGAACGACGTGATCGCTCGTACTGACCGGAATTACACGTCCGGTATTCGCCTCGGCTGGACATCGCCCAGTGTCGATGCGACTGGGAAGGATTATTTGCCGGATTTTCTGACGGAACTCGGTAACACCTTATGGGGGTCAGGCCGTCAGCGACTGGCGATCGATTTCTCCAACGCCATTTACACCCCCAAGGATACCGCAGCAAGGGTTCCTGACCCACGGGATCGTCCCTATGCCGGGGTCACAGTGGGCAGCATGTTTTTGCTGCACGATACGATGACGACGCGGGATGTGCTCGGTTTCAGCGTGGGCATTCTCGGTCCGTCGGCCCGGGGGGAGAATATTCAGAATGGCTTTCACGATTTGATCGGCGACCAGGACTCGGCCGGCTGGTCCCATCAAATCAAAGATATGCCGATTGTCCAACTCGTCACGGGGCGGACATGGCGGTACGAGCTGACGCCCGCGCCGGGCACGGGCATCGACGTCGACATCCTGCCGTCGGCGATCGTCGGCGTGGGATCGTTGCGCGACTACGCGCAGCTGGGCTTCCAGCTTCGGATCGGGCAAGGTCTCCAATCCGATTTCGGCACCAGCCGAATCAGTCCCGGGCTGAGCGGATCCGATGCTTACACCCAGAACCGCGATTTTGTTTGGTATTTTTTCGCGGGCGCAGACGGACAGGCGATCGGCTGGGATGCGACGTTGGATGGCAACCCGTTCCAATCGGGAGCGCACGTAACGCGGCAGCCATTTGTCGCGGAGCTGGAGGGCGGTTTGGCGGTCATCTACCGTGGCGTACGAATTACCTATACCCATATCGCGCAAACCCAATCGTTCTATCGCCAGCGTGGCGGCATGTTCCAATTCGGATCCATTGCCATCTCCACGAAGTTCTAGCCGGCCAGAAGAGTCCCGATCAGCTTCGCGACGTCGATGGTCGCGAACCGGATGAATGTGTCGGCGACGCCGTAAGGCAGAACAAGCCATTTGTCGTGAACCATGGCGCCGCAGGTGTAGACAACGTTCGGAACATAACCGTCGCGCTCTGGCTCTTGGGCTTGGATCAGCGGCGTTTTGGACCGAGCGATCACCTTGGAAGGGTCGTCCTTATCCAACAATGAGGCACCGATCGAATAGCGACGCATTGCCCCCACGCCGTGGGTGAGCAACAACCAGTATGCGCCCAGATCGATCGGCGATCCGCAATTGCCCATTTGGACAAACTCCCATGGATAATTCGGATGCAGCAGAATTTGACCATCGTTCCAGGTGTATATATCGTCTGAAAAGAGAATATGAATGTTCTCATTGTCCTGGCGTCCGATCATCGCGTACTTGCCAAGAATTTTCTTTGGAAAGAGGGCCATGCCCTTGTTCTGCGCCGCGACGCCGTTCAAGGGAGATAGACGAAAGCCTTGAAAGTCGGTGGTCTCCAACAGCTCCGAACGGATTGCCTGCCCGCTGTACGCCGTATAAGTCGCGAAGTAAGTGGTTTTCCCCGCGTCCTGGAACGCGACGAAGCGGGCGTCCTCGATGCCGTTCTTTTGCGCTTCGGAGACTGGAAATATCACGCATTCGGATAATTCGGTGCCCACCGGGAACACAACCTCGATCTCTTCCCCATGCAGCGTTGGCGTGCGCCCACGTATATGCGGCGCCGGGGCACGGCCGGCAATCGGATCGAGCTTGAGGCCACACGCGGCATCTATGGTCCCGGTTCGGAACGATAGCGACGATATATGCCCTTCGCCGACGCGTCGTAGACTCAATATAAATCGCGTGCTCCCTACCGGGATCGAAGCCTGATCGGGATGGGGAAAATGCTTGGGTTGAACAATGCGGCGGCTTCGAACGAATATTCGCTCATAAAATATGCGCCGACCAGGCGCCGTCGGGCTACGCTCAGGACCGGATGCGGGGCCAAGACCGATTCCATGGCAGCGGCTCGGGTATCGAGAGTTTCCAATAAATCCATATGGCGATGATCGAATGCGGCGAGAACATCCGCCAGTTCGGCATCTACCGCGTCGGGCGGCAGGGCAACGATTCGGCTGACGATATGGTCCGCGCGGGGTTTGTCGATCGGATTGTTATCCCTCGGTTCGACCGTCGGCCGAAATGGGCGCAACAGAACGCGGCTCGCATCGGGCCGAAGGCATAAATCGCGATGGACGACGAGCGGGGCATCAGCCATGGGCGAGGCGGCTTTCGGCCCTGTCTCGGGTCACGGCGAACTGGTTCATTGCGCGCAATTCCGCGAGCCCCAATAGATAGGAGAGGGTCGATTCCGCGCCCATATTTTCGTTCCGTCCGTACGGATGGAGGCCGTCGGCGCACCCGCCGGTTGTTGGGTCGATCAACGATATCGCCAGATCGTTGTGGCCGATGAACCAGCGAAAGGCGGTAATCGCCCGGGCCCGCCATGCAATGTCGGCGGTCGCACCCCAGGCAGCGAGACAGGCGGAAATCGCCGCTGCCGCCTCCAGCGGTTGCTGGTCGAAGGGTTTGGGTTTCGCTTTCGCGGCGCCGAAACTATCCGAACCGACCGGACGGAAGTGGCCGGCGGGCGAGGTTTGTTGCGTCATGAGCCAACTCAGGGTGCGAAGACCCGCGGTCACGTAGTTGTCGCACCCGGTTGCCAAACCGGTTTGGATCAAGGCTTGCGACAACCGGGCGTTGTCGTATGCCAATTCGTGTTCGAACCAGACCCAATCGCCTGTTTTCGGGATAAGCGACAGCAAGCGTTCGGCCAGCTCCCGCCTTAGGCGGCGTGCCCGCAAATCGCCCGCGTGCGCGGAACACCATGCATTGAGACCTAACAGGGCAAATGCCCACGCGCGCGGCGAGGTAAACGACTCCGCCTGGGGGAAGGATTTGGCAAACAGGGCGACCGCCCAGGTTACATGGGTGTCCTCGGCATAACTCCGCACATGGTCGCCAAGGGCCCAAAGCGCCCGTCCGTGGCTGTCTTCGGAGCCCGCGTCCTCCAACCAGCGGCGATCGAAGCTCATGAAATTCCGGAACCGGTTGGTTTCCGGGTTCCAGGCGTGGCGGATAAATGCCATCAGAGCGGCGGA
>Ga0214182_1000840_pt1 | contig 10196 bp, 8 predicted proteins | sample TroBogEpilimnion_8_FD_153020 | JGI IMG/M metagenome (GOLD analysis project Ga0214182, IMG submission 153020) | Freshwater microbial communities from Trout Bog Lake, WI - 14NOV2007 epilimnion | ecosystem: Environmental > Aquatic > Freshwater > Lake > Epilimnion/Euphotic zone | place: Trout Bog... | reverse complement strand
TGTGCTCGCAATGACGGTGGGCGGGGCGACCGCGTGCCTACACCCGTCATGACGGGACATAAGCGGCGCGTCGGGCGGCGATCATCCGCCCGGCGAGCGTGACCAATCCCGCGCTGCACAGAATGCAGAACGACAGCAGCAGCAGCGCCACCTGATAGCTGTCGGTGGCCTGCTTCAAATACCCCACCAGATACGGGCCGGTGAAACCGCCCAAATTCCCCACCGATACGATCAGCGCGATCCCCCCGGCTGCCGCCCGGCCGGTCAGGAAACCCGGCGGAATAGCCCAGAAGCTGGCCTGAAACGACGTGCTTGCCAGCACCGTCGCGGTCAGCCCGGCAATGGCCAAAGCCGGCGTCTCGGCGAAGGCGCTGACGGCCAAACCGCAGAACCCTAGAATACCGGTGGCCGCGACATGCGCGATCCGCTTGCCGGTGCGATCGGCGGAGCGGGACCACAGCACCATGCCGACCATCGCCACCAGCGGCGGGATCGCGGTCACCATCCCCACCTGCACGTAGGTCAGTCCGAAATTACGGATGATCAACGGTGTCCAGTAGGCGACGCCCGAGCTGCCCATGATCATCGCGAAATTGGTGGCGGCACAGATCAAGACGCAGGGGTTCGCCAGGGCCGACAGCACGCCGCCGGGGCTATGGGTGGCGATGTCGTCGCGTTCCTCGGCCAGCCGGCCCGATAGCCATTCGCGTTCCTCCGGCGCCAGCCATTCCGCTTCCGACGGCCGGTCGGACAGCACGAACAGGCAGGCGATGCCCAGAAACACCGCTGGCAGACCTTCCAGAACCAGCAGCCACTGCCAGCCGCGCAGCCCGATCCACCCGTCCAGCGTAAGCAGAAATCCGGAAATGGGGGAGCCGAATAGTCCCGCCACGGGAATGCCCACCAGGAACGCCGCCGTGGTGCGGGACCGCCAGACGCCGGGGAACCAGCTCGCGAGATATAGGAACACCCCCGGCACGAACCCGGCCTCGGCCAGCCCGAGCAGAAACCGCATCGCGTAGAAGCCGGTGGGGCCGGTTACCAGCGCGGTCGCGGCGGAGATCAGCCCCCAGGTGATCATAATACGAGCAATCCAGACCCGCGCGCCGATACGTTGCAGCATGAGGTTGCTGGGAATCTCCAGCGCGAAATAGCCGAAGAAAAACAGCCCGACCCCGAAACCGTACTGCGACGGCGATAGGCCGACATCCTTGTTCATCGACAGCGCCGCGAAGCCGACATTCACCCGGTCCAGGTAGGCGATGACGTAGCAGCCGAACAGGAACGGCACGATGCGCCACATGGCTTTGCACAAAACCGTGTGCTGCCAGGGCGTGAATACGGCCTGTTCGGTGATCGGGCGGTCCATGGCACGTCCCCTTCTGTTTTGCCGCGATCCTGGCACGGTATCGCGCGTACCCCAAGGGGGCGAGGAAATCTCAAGAAATCCTCGTCGTCATCTTGGAGTTGTGCTATTCATCCACAATTCGTCCACCATAGTGCCCACAGAACGAAACAGGAATCATATCGCCGGAAAGCCCAGACATCTCAATGCGAAAGGTCCCGCATCCACCCGTACGGTGGCCTGTAAAACCATTGACTCCCATGAAATCCCGTCGTATCCCATGCCATCCCATAAGGGTTGGCCATGAGGCCGCCTGCGCGGGATCGATCCGGCGGAGCTGACAGGCAGGCGCCCCACCTCATCGAACGGCCCTCGGACTCCCTGCCCGCAACACCAGGATGGGGCAGGCGCGCCGGATGGCCGACTTTATCGGCACACATCAGGGCAAGTTGGACGCCAAGGGACGGGTCTCCGTCCCCGCGGCGTACCGCGCCTCGCTGAAAACCGGCAGCGCCTCCGGCAACACCGCGCCGATCGCGCCGGCGCCGCTTTACCTGCGCCCGTCCCACAAATTCCCATGCCTGGAAGGCTTCACCGAAAAAGCCTTCGCTCGGCTGGAGGAGGAATTGGACAAGCTGCCCGAGTTCAGCGATGAGCACGCCGATCTGGCCACCGCGCTCTACTCGGAAGCCATTCGCCTCGAAGCCGACAAGGAAGGCCGCATCGTCCTGCCGGCGGAACTGATCGGCCATGCCGGATTGAACGAAGGCGGCATCGCCTTCCTGGGCAAAGGCAAAACCTTCGAAATCTGGGACGCCTCCACAGCCGAACGCCGCAAGATCGAGGCGCGCGAACGCGCCGCCGCATTGCGCTTCGCCGCACCGGGAGTCGTCCATTGACCGGCCATATCCCCGTGATGCTGCGCGAAGTGCTGGCCCAGCTGGCACCCCGCGAGGACGGCGTCTACCTGGACGGCACCTTCGGCGGCGGCGGTTACGCGGCGGCGATCCTGGAAACCGCGCGCTGCACGCTGTGGGGCATCGACCGCGATCCCGACGCGATTGCCCGCGGCGCGATCCTGGCCGAACGGTTTCCCGGCCGTCTGCATCTAATCCAGGGCCAATTCGGAGAAATGATGGCCCTGCTGGCCGATTCCGGCGTTTCGCTGCTTGACGGAATCGTTCTCGATCTCGGAATCTCCTCGTTTCAGATCGATGACCCCGCCCGTGGGTTCTCGTTCCGTGGAGACGGCCCCTTGGACATGCGCATGGGCAAACAGGGCACCACCGCCGCCGATCTGGTGAATGCTCTGCCCGAACGCGAACTGGCGGATGTGTTGTACGAACTGGGGGAGGAACGCGCCTCCCGCCGGATCGCCCGCGCGATCGTCGCCGCGCGCGCCGAAGCACCCATCGAAACGACGGGCCGGTTGGCCAGCATCGTCCGGTCGGTGATGCCGAAGGATCGCTCCGGCATCGATCCCGCCACCCGCAGCTTCCAGGCGCTGCGGATCAAGGTGAACGACGAACTGGGCGAGGTCGAGCGCGCCTTGGCGCAGGCCGCCGAACTGTTGGCACCCGGCGGCCGGCTGGTGGTCGTGTCCTTCCACAGCCTGGAAGATCGCATCGTGAAACGCTTCATGGGCGACATCGCCGGGCGTGCCCCCGGCCTCTCCCGCCACGATCCCCGCAGCCTCACCGATGCCCCTCCCGCTCGGTTTCGTCTGCTGACCGGTAAGGCATTGCGTCCGCGCGACGACGAAACCAACGCCAATCCCCGCGCCCGCAGCGCTCGCTTACGCGCGATCGAGTGCATCGCCCACGCCGATGGGAGGATCGCGGCATGATCCGTCCGTTCACCGCCGTTACGTTCGCGCTCGCCGCCGGCATGGTGCTCTACACCTATCAGGCGAAGCACGATGTGCAGCTGCTCGACCGGGAAATCGAAAAGACCCTGAGCGAGACCGTGTCTTTGCGGGAGCAATCGCGCACGCTTAAGGCCGAGTGGACGCTGCGGGAAAACCCGGACCGGCTGAAGGCCTTCGCCGACCAGTATTTGACGTTGAAACCCCTGGCGCCGACGCAGTTCACGACGCTGGCGGAGTTGGATTCACGCTTGCCGGCACCGGTTGTCGGGGCTGCCGCGACCGATCCCAACGCCACGACCGAAGAGCCGGAAACGCCGGTTGCCGAGGCTGCCCCGCCGGCAACGGTTGCCGACGTGGCGGATGATTTGCCGATCCCTCCGCTGCCCGTGCCGCCGCCTGCGGTGGCGGTGGCGACTCAGGTGCCGCCCGTGCCCGCGGCGGCCCCCGCGCCTGCACCGGCACCGAAACCGGTGGTTCAAGCGGCTCCCGCACCGATCCCGCCGAAACCGTTGCCCCAATCTCCGTCGGTTCTGGCGGCCGTGGCGCCATTGCCCGTGCCAACGCCGCAACCGCGTCCACCCCTGCAGGCGCAGGCACAGCCGGTTCAGGCGCAACAGGCTCGATCCGCGCCGGTTCAGGCACCACCGGTTCAGATGCGCGCCCAACCAGCCGCGATGACCCAGCCCCAATACGCGCCACAGCCGGCGCCGCAGCCCCCGATGGGCGGTTCGCTGTTGGGCATGGCGCATGGCGGGTCTTTCGCGCCGAGCCCGCGGCCGATGCCGGTCTCGACGGGTCAATGGCCGAACGGGAACTAGGACGGACATGACCGATCCTTCCGCCCCTCCGTCGCCCGACGCACCGCCCCCGAACGGCGGCGGGCATGGTCGCCTCGCCCGCCGGCGCGGCGCGGCGGCGGCCGACACGGTCCCGATGGTCGATACGTTCCGCGTCACGGAACCCGACCGCGCTCGGCGGGCGATTTTGGAAAAGACCCGGGGGCGTCTGGTCATCGCGGCCGGCGGTTTCGCGCTGCTGTTCCTGGCGCTCACCGGGCGGCTGGCGATGGTGACGGTGATCAATCCCAAGGCGCCGCACCGAGCGGAAAAGCAGGTCGCGGCGATGGTCGCGGCGGCGCCGAAGACGACGAACTACACGGCCATCGGGCAGCGCGCGACGATCCTGGATCGCACCGGTCAGACGCTGGCGATTTCCCTGCCCACGGTCTCGGTCTTCGCCGACCCGCGCCAGATCATCGATCCCGTGGACGCCGCCCACAAGCTAAAGCAGGTGCTGCCGCGGTTGAACGAGGAACGGGCGGTCGCCCGCCTGTCGGAGAAAGACAAGAAGTTCGTCTATCTGGAACGACAGATTACGCCGCGCGAGGAATTGGCGATCAACGACCTGGGCCTGCCGGGTATCGATTTCAAATCGACCATGCAGCGCCACTACCCGATGGGCCGGGCGGCGGCGCAGGTGCTGGGCGGGGTGGACGTGGACGAACTCGGCGTCGCCGGGGCGGAGAAGGCGTTCGACAAGCGCATTCGCGACGACCGGACGCCGCTGCGCCTGTCGCTCGATGTGCGGGTGCAGGCGGTGGTGCGCGAAGAACTGCTCGATGCGATGGGCCGGTTCGAGGCCATCGGCGCGGCGGGCATCGTCATGGATGTCAAAACAGGGGAACTGATCGCGCTGGTGAGCCTGCCGGACTACGACGCCAACAATTTCCGCACCGCGACCGAGGATCAGAAGCGCAACCGCGGCATCAAGGAACGCTACGAGCCCGGCAGCACGTTCAAGCTGCAAACCGCGTCGATGGCGCTGGACGCCGGTCTGGTGCACATCTGGGACGAATTCGACGCGTCCCACCCGATTACCATCGGCCGCTTCACCATCAGCGACTTCGAGGGCAAGCACCGCTGGCTGTATTTGCCGGAGGTGCTGGCTTACTCGTCCAATCTCGGTGCCGCGCATATCGCGCAGGCCGTGGGCGGGGAGCGGCAGCGGGCCTGGTTGAAAAACATGGGCATGTTCGGCCGCAGCGGCGTCGAATTGCCGGAAGCCGGTCTGCCGATCATCCAGCCGACGGCAAACTGGAAGGAAATCGCGACGATGACCGTCGGCTTCGGCCACGGTATTTCGGTGACGCCATTGCATGTCGTGCGCGGCACGGCGGCGATTGCCAATGGCGGCGTGCTGATGCGTCCGACGATCCTGGCGTTGCAACCCGGCGAGCAGCCGGAGGGCGAGCGGGTGATGCAGCAATCGACCTCCGACCTGATGCGCAAGCTGATGCGGCTGGTGGTGACCGACGGGTTCGGCAAGACGGCCGAGGTGCCCGGCTACTATCCCGGCGGCAAAACCGGCACGGCGGAAAAGGTGCTGGCGCACGGCGGCTATCGCAAGCACGCCAACGTGGCGGCGTTCATGTGCGTGTTCCCGATGAACGCGCCCCGTTACGCCGTCTATATGATGTTGGACGAACCGCACGGCAATAAATCGACCTATGGATACGCCACCGCCGGCTGGGTCGCCGCACCGGCCGCCGGCAAGGTGATCGCGCGTGTCGGGCCGATGCTTGGCCTGATGCCCGACACGCAGAACGCGCCGGCGATCAATCAGGCTTTGGCGATCCCGTTGCAGCCCGGCCGTCCGCCGGGCATGCCGGCGCGTGGGCCGCAAACCGTGGCGGCGCCTCGGATGGATGTGCAGGTCAAGGGACCGAAGGCGCCCGGCTTGACCGTGCCGCCGTCGTTGCTGCCGCCGGCCATGACCCGGCCGCCGCAAGCCGATTCCAACAGACGCGCGAGCGCGCCGGCTGTGCCTGTGGTCGCGGCGAGCGCGACATCTTCCCTTGCGGCTCGCTGATCTCATGCCCCGCGCGCTGGAATTTTTCGGAAATGCCGTGGCGGAACTGGATATCGCCGGGGTCACGGCGGACAGCCGGCAGGTCGTGCCGGGCGATCTGTTCGCGGCTCTGCCGGGTGCTCGGGCGGATGGGCGGGCGTTTATCGCTGAGGCGGTGCGGCGCGGCGCGGTTGCGATCCTGGCGCCGGACGGCACCGCTTGGCCCGATGGCGTGCCGGCCCGTCCGCTGTTGCTGGACGCCGAACCGCGGCAGGTATTGGCGCGGATTGCCACCCAACTTGCGGGCCGGCAGCCGGAGACGGTGGTCGCTGTCACCGGCACCAACGGCAAGACCAGCACTGTCGAATTTCTGCGCCAGCTTTGGGCGTTGGCGGGTTGGAAATCCGCCAGCCTGGGGACGTTGGGACTGGTCGCGCCGGGTTTCGATCCGGGGCCGGGGTTGACCACGCCCGATCCGATCAGTCTGGCGGAAAGCTTGGCGGGCTTGGCCCGAGCGGGGATACAGCATGCGGCGATGGAGGCGTCGTCGCATGGGCTGGATCAGTTTCGGCTGGACGGCGTGCATCTGGCGGCGGCGGGTTTCTCCAATCTGACCCGCGATCATCTGGATTATCATGGCACGATCGCCGCCTATCGCTCCGCCAAGCTGCGCCTGTTCGCCGCGTTGCTGCCCGAAGGGCGCCCGGCCGTGGCGAACGCGGATATGGAGCCGGAGACGTTGGCCGCGCTGCGCGACATTGCTGCCTCCCGCCGCCTGACGCTGCGGACGGTTGGGGAGCGGGGGGAGCACTGGCGGCTGACGCGGACGACGCCTCGGCCGGACGGGCAGGACCTGACCATCGTGGTTGCCGGCACGACGCGGATCGTTCCGCTGATGCTGCCGGGCCGATTCCAGGCCGATAACGTGCTGTTGGCTGGCGCTTTGGCGGAAGCGTTGGGTTTGGATGGGGTGTTCGACCGGATGCCGGCGTTGACCGGCGTGCGCGGCCGGATGGAATTGGCGGCGACGCTGCCCAACGGGACCGCGGCCTATGTCGATTACGCCCACACGCCCGACGCGCTAGAGCGGCTGCTGACGGCGTTGCGCCCGCATACGCAGGGCCGGTTGATCGTCGTGTTCGGGGCCGGCGGCGACCGCGATCGGGGCAAACGCCCGCTGATGGGCGAGGCAGCAGCACGCTTCGCCGACGTCGCCATTGTCACCGACGACAATCCGCGTTCGGAGGAACCCTCCGGCATCCGCGCCGCTATTCTCTCCGCCTGCTCGGGTGCGATGGAGATCGGCGACCGCGCTTCGGCCATCGAAGCCGGATTGAACATGCTGCGGCCGGGCGATGTTCTGGCCGTCGCGGGCAAAGGCCATGAGCAGGGCCAGACGATCGGCACCACGGTGCTGCCGTTCGACGATGTGTCGGTGATCCGGCGTCTGGCGGGTGCGGCATGACCCGGCTCTGGACCGCGCATGAGCTGACGGAAGCGACGGGCGGCACCTTGTCCTTGCCGTTCGATGCGGACGGTGTGTCGATCGACACCCGCACGCTCCGCCCCGGCGATCTGTTCGTCGCGTTGTTGGGGGAAGGCCGGGATGGGCACGCCTTCGCCGCCGAGGCGCTGGCCAAAGGCGCGGCGGGCGCGATGGTGCATCGGGACGTGCCCGGCGCGGCGCATTTGTTGCTGGTGGACGACACGCTCGCGGCTCTGGCCCGCCTGGGCGGTTTCGCGCGGGCGCGCAGCGGGGCGAAGGTGGTCGCGGTCACCGGCAGCGTGGGGAAGACCACCACCAAGGAAATGCTGCGCACGATCCTGACGGCGTTCGGTGCCACGCACGCGGCCGAGGCGTCGTACAACAATCAGTGGGGTTTGCCACTGACGCTCGCCCGCATGCCCCGGGATGCCGCGTTCTGCGTGGCCGAAATCGGCATGAACCATGCCGGCGAAATCGCCCCGCTGGCGGCGCTGGCTCGCCCGCATGTCGCTGTCATCACCACAGTGGAAAAAGCGCATATCGGTCACCTCGGCTCCATCGAGGCCATCGCCGACGAAAAGGCGTCCATTATGACTGGCCTGGAAGCGGGCGGGATCGCGGTGCTGCCGTTGGATTCCCCGCAGTTTCCCCGCCTGCGCGCTGCTGCCGGCCGCGCAACGGTCGCGACGTTCGGCTCGACCCAGGACGCGACCGGACGGTTGATCGAGGCCGAGGCGGATGCCGACGGCACCCTGATCCTGGCCGAAATCGCCGGCCACGAAATCCGCTTCCGGCTGAACGCGCCCGGCCGTCACATGGCCATGAACGCCATCGCGGCCCTGACCGCGACGCGCATGCTGGGCCTGGACATCGACACGGCGGCGCACGCGCTGGAGGGGTTCCTGCCCCTCGGCGGCAGGGGTGCCCGGCGGAAACTGGCGCTGCCCAGCGGCACCGCGCTGCTGCTCGACGAAAGTTATAACGGCAACGGTGCCTCGATGCGGGCGGCGCTGGAGGTGTTGGGCCTACAGCCGGCCCGTCGGCGGATCGCCGTGCTGGGCGACATGCTGGAATTGGGCGACGCCGGCCCCTGCGAGCATGCGGGACTGGCCGAGGCCGTGACGCGCTCCGCCGATCTGCTGTTCGCCTGCGGTCCGCTGATGCGCCATCTGTTCGACGCCGTCCCGGCGGAACGGCGGGGCGCCTACGCGGCCGATTCCGCCGCCTTGGCGCCGATCGTGGCGGGCGCCGTCGCGGCCGGCGATGCCATTCTGATCAAAGGCAGCCTCGGCAGCCGCATGAAACGCGTCGTCGACGCCCTGGACACTCCGATCCCCGCCAAGGAGGGCGCCGCCCGATGCTGATGTATTTCCTGCGGCCTCTGTCCGAACACTTCATTCTATTCAATCTGGTGCGGTACATCACGTTTCGGGCGGGCGCGGCGTTTCTGACGGCGCTGGTGTTGAGCCTGTTGCTGGGGCCGTGCGTGATCCGCTGGCTGAAGAAGGTGCAGGGCCAGGGCCAGCCGATCCGGGAGGACGGGCCGGCGCGGCATTTGATCGAGAAGAAGGGCACGCCGACGATGGGCGGGCTGCTGATTCTGTTCGCTTTGACGATTTCCACGTTGCTGTGGGTCGATCTGCGCAACGGCTATGTCTGGGCGACTTTGTTCGTGACGTTGGGCTACGGCGCGTTGGGCTTTTGGGACGATTATCTGAAGGTCACCAAGCGCAACACCAAAGGCGTGTCCGGCCGGACGAAGTTGTATGTACAGGCTGGGGTCGGGCTGATCGCGGCGATCTGGATTTCCTCGCTGGCGCGCGGGCCGCTGAGCATGGCGCTGGTGTTTCCGATCTTTAAGGATGCCGCGCTGCAGCTTGGCTACGCATTCCCCGTGTTCGGGATGCTGGTGATGATGGGGGCGTCGAACGCGGTCAATCTGACGGACGGGCTGGACGGGCTGGCGATCGTGCCGACGATCATCTGCGCCGGCGTGTTCACGCTGATCGCCTATCTCGTCGGCAACCATGTCTTCGCGGAATATTTGAAGCTCAATCCCGTCGTCGACGCGGGGGAGCTGGCGGTGTTCTGCTCGGCTTTGATCGGCGCCGGGCTGGGGTTCCTGTGGTTCAACGCCCCCCCGGCGGCGGTGTTCATGGGCGATATCGGCGCTTTGGCGATCGGCGGGGCGCTGGGTGCGGTCGCGGTGGCGACGAAGCATGAGATCGTGTTGACCATCGTCGGCGGGTTGTTCGTGGTCGAGACCGTATCCGTCATCGTGCAGGTCTTTTGGTACAAGCGCACGGGACAGCGCGTGTTCCTGATGGCGCCGCTGCATCATCACTTCGAGAAGAAGGGCTGGGCGGAGCCGACGATCGTGATCCGGTTCTGGATCATTTCGATGATTTTGGCCCTGGTGGGCCTCGCGACGCTGAAAATCCGATGAGGACCTTCGCGCCCGACCTGTTCGCCGGACAACGCTTCGCCGTCGTGGGGCTGGGCAAGAACGGGCTGCCGGCGGCGGAGGCTCTGCTGGCGATGGGCGCCGAGGTCGTGGCATGGGACGACAGCGAGAAAGCGCGGGCTGCTGTCAATACGGTGGCCAATAATATCGTCATGGCGGGCGAAGGCCCGCCACCCACGACTTCCCA
>Ga0214182_1000835_pt1 | contig 10242 bp, 13 predicted proteins | sample TroBogEpilimnion_8_FD_153020 | JGI IMG/M metagenome (GOLD analysis project Ga0214182, IMG submission 153020) | Freshwater microbial communities from Trout Bog Lake, WI - 14NOV2007 epilimnion | ecosystem: Environmental > Aquatic > Freshwater > Lake > Epilimnion/Euphotic zone | place: Trout Bog... | reverse complement strand
AATTGGGTGTCTATTGGGTGTTTGGAGCCCAGAAAACCAAAAAAGCTTCTAAGCCAATTGACCTAGAAGCCTTCTACTGTTTGGTTGCGGGGGCAGGATTTGAACCTACGACCTTCGGGTTATGAGTCAGGAAAAGTAAGCATTTCGGTAAGTTGATTTTCATTCCCAAAGCCTTACGAATACAGGTTAAAGCCAATAAATACGTGGCTTTAAAGAATTTCAATAAATACCCCAAAATTCCCCTGAATTGAAATAAAATCACGACATGACCACGATTTTTGATTTTAAGGGGAAAATGACAAATTCCAAGCTAAACCTCACAGTAAGCCGAATAGTAGGATTGCAATGCGATCTTGATAGCAAAGGTCAGCCAAAAATTACCTATTACTGGGATGCCAAAACCCCCAATCTAGGTATCTTGGTAACGCCTAAGGGCACTAAGTCCTTTATCTTTGAAACATGGTTCAACGGCAAGAATTTACGGATCACGATTGGCAAGACTGATTCTTGGTCTATCCCCAACGCCCAAGCTGAAGCAAGACGCTTAAAAGTTCTAACCGATAAAGGTGTCGATCCGAGGGACGAGCGAGCACAAATTGATGAGAAAGCTAAAGCGAAACGAATTAAGGGGACAGCGGCACTTTTAGTGTGGGATGAATATATCCTCGCCCGCAAACCAAACTGGGGTGATCGCCACTTGGCTGACCATATCGACATGGCAAGAGAAGGCGGTCAAAAGATCACCCGTGGACTAAAGAAGAACCAAGCCAAAGTCAAAGAAGCGGGAATCCTTCGCCCATTGCTGGCATTGCCGTTAAATGAACTCTCCCGTGAAAAGGTTGAGGCGTGGTTAAAAGGCGAAGTAACCAAGCGCCCCGCAAGAACCCGTCTAGCATTATCTGCCCTCAAAGCCTTCATTACTTGGTGCGGGGATCATCCAACTTATCAAAAGGTGGTTCGCCTAGATGCGTGTGACAGGCTGACAAGAGAGCTACCCGCCAAGAAAGCTAAAGATGATTGCTTGCAAAAAGAGCAGATCAAGACTTGGTTTGATGCCGTTATTAAAATTCAAAACCCAGTCATTAAAGCCTACTTGCAAATACTCCTTTTGACCGGTGCAAGGCGTAACGAATTGGCTGGCATGAAGTGGGAGGATGTGGACTTGGTGTGGAATACAGCACTCATTCGGGATAAGGTTGAAGGTACTCGCCAAATACCGGTCACGCCCTATGTGGCATTACTTTTGGGCAATCTAAAGAGGGTTAATGGTTATGTATTCCCGAGCCCCACAGCTAAGAGTGGACGCATTACAGAACCTCGCATTGCTCACAATCTAGCACTTGAAGGCACTAGCTTGCCAGATATATCCATCCATGGATTGCGTAGGTCATTCGGTACTTTGGCTGAATGGGTTGAGTGTCCTGCTGGCATATCAGCGCAGATCATGGGGCATAAGCCGTCAGCTATTGCCGAGAAGCACTATCGCAGAAGACCCATCGACCTATTACGTCAATGGCACTCCAAGATTGAGAAATTCATTCTTGATGAAGCTGGCATCCCCCAGCCCCAAGAAGGGACTACTGGCTTACGGGTGGTTGCATGAAGCTTACGGACTTTCAGCTAAAGCAAAAGGCTGGGTTCTTAGCTGAGCACCAACCACCTGAAGGCTTATCGTCAGTTGCTAAAGCCAAATACCTAAAAGCTGTTAGCAAGGTTACTTTCACGCCCACTAATGAAGGCGGCTTAACTATTGGCTATGAGCAGTTATCTAAAGAAGAGCTCTTTGCCATTCAAGAGCCGTGGGGTGTCTTCACGCCCGATAGTGTTAATTCAAAGATGAAAGCTACATTACCGAGGGATTCGCTTGGCGGCATCCACCCAGCGGATGAGGCGACCCAAGTCATGCAAAGGCGCTTAATCACCGAATTGCGTAAAGATGTTTTGGTGCTGGCTCATGGCGAAACATTCAAAGCGCCAAAAGAGAAGGGCGAGAAGGCTGAGAAAACGATTCTTCAGGATGAATATATCAAGGCACAAATTCTCGGTAATCCCGATGCTAAAGCGTTCACCCTTCATCAAGAAGCGGATAAAAATATCATCGGCGATATGTCATTTAAGACTTACGAAGGTCGGCTGACTGAAGTAAAAAAGCAAATGAAAGCCGCATCACAAAGCTAAAAACCTGATTCACCGTTACTGAGGTTTTCATTGCTGGATATTCAATTCCATCGATGGGAAAGTTGCTTGTCCAATACAGGAAAGCAACGACATGAACACCCATCAAGAACAAAATATTCCAAACGGTTTAGCTGAAATCGCTAAGTCCCGTGACTTCATTACTACGGCTGAATTCAGTCAGGTAATTTCTAAAGCAATCCAAACCATTCGCAAGGAAAACTCCCTAAAAGGAGAAGCCTTTGGTATCAAACCATTAAAAATTGGTAATCGTCTTTTGTGGTCTGTGGATCGAATTGCGGCACTACTCAATCAAGAGCAAGCCTAAAAGCAAAAGGCTAGTGAGTTGCACCTCACCAGCCCTTTAAATCCATATTCAGTAGCCACCTAAACAAAGATTTACACCATGACGAATTTTACTAATTGCTTAGTCAATGAGCAACAAAATAATGAGCAACAGCACCGCCTACTTTGGAGTTTTGGCGCAGACATATTCGATGTGCGCCCTGTTAATTATGAAGGCAATAAAGCCGACCTAATAGCGTTCATCAATGAATATCGTGCCCCCTATAAGGGTAAGAATTACATCACTTCGGCAATGCTGCCTGAGAGTCACCGGATCAGGGGCAAGCGTTGTAAAGACAATGCACTCCCTCGGTTATGGTTAGCGTTTGATATGGATGGCGATTTAGCTGAGCCTGAGTTTGTCAGGGCGGTGAACTGGTTTGAGCAATTTGATTGCATCATTTATGAAACGGCATCGAGCAAGAAAGATGCAAGGCGATTTCGGGTGATCCTATTGCTTTCACGACCAGTAGTGGAGTCTGAAGCAAAGACTATTGGTGATTTAGTTCAAAAGAGTTCAGCGTTTGAAGGCTGGGATTCATCAACGCATCGGGCGGCTCAACCGGTATTTCTTCCGCCTACCCAAGTGCACCTGATTACCTTTTACGGTCAGCCGTTAGATGTCAGCTATTGGCTATCAAAAGCACCGCTAAAGCCAAAGCCACAGATCAAGCGGTATGCACCTATAACTACCGAAAATATCTTCGGATGGTTTGCTAATCACGATATGGTTCTTGAAGTCGGTAGCACCATGCACAAGGTCATTTGCCCGTGGGCTCACTTACATAGTGATGGCAGGGCAGAAGCCGCCTTGTTTGAACCGAGCAATGAAAATAATCTTGCATGGGGCTTTAAATGCTTGCACGGACATTGTGCGGGCAGGGGTATTAAAGATATTTATCGCCTGATGAAGGGGGCGGCATGAACCCTTTATCGAACGCACAAGCAATCAAACTCCGTGAGGAATTAGTCCCAGTAGATGATGGGTGGCATCCGCCCAAAGAAATTGCCTTAAACCGTGAACTCAAACCGGTGCACTGGGTGCTTACGAACAATATTCCTGAGGGCATCGGGCTCATAGCTGGATCGTCAGGCGTAGGCAAGACAGTAGCGGCATCGCCTTTAGTGTGTGCTGTGGCTGGATTCGCTTTGACCGATTGCGATGTCACGGCAAAAGTGCATCGTAGAGTGATCTTCTTTACCGAGGATGATGCCCAGCTTGATCGCTCGCTCTATGGCGTGCGGGTAAGGCTGGAAAATGACGGACAAAAGATTGACTTTGAGCACTTCAAAGACATGGTTCATGTTTACCCAGCGCAACGACTGGATGCACAAGCAAACAAAATGCGAGTGCAATGGGCAGTTGATACCTTCTCAATAGATCACCCGATTCTCGGTAAAGTACCGCCGCTTGTTATTTTGGACACGGCATCGGCTAACTTTGACTTAGAAGACGAGAACAGTAGCGCCGAAGTAGGCAAGACCGTATCGGCTTTAAAGGAAGTGTATTTAGCTACTAAAGTGCCAATATGGATCATTGCCCATCTAGTGAAGTCCGCTAAGGGCGTGACCATTGATGAATTGCTAAAACTGTCAGCTAGGGGCTCAGGAGCATGGGAAGCGGATTGCTCTTGGACGGCAATAGTCGGGCGTGAATCTGAATCCAGCCGAAAGACCATCCTCAAGCTTGATAAGGAGAGGACTGGGGGGTTGCGAGGACATGAGATTCACTTTGATGTGGAATTCAATGAAGAATGGCTCACAGATGATTTAGGCGATGCTGTGACGCAACGCTACCCGCTAGTCACCATCAAGCAGGGCAATAAAAAAGGGCGTCAGGACATGGCGAACGAACGCATCTTGCAAGATGTCATCAATGCAATGGCGAAGCAATTAGAGGCAAGCGATTGCAAATATTTATTCGCTAGCGAAGTTAAAGCCTTGATGAGTATTAAATCAACTGAGAAGCCAAACCTCCTTGCTGAGTTGCTACTTCAAAAACGCATTAAGCGAATATCAACACCGCACGAATCGCACAAGGATCACAAGGTCGCTTATCTATTACCCACGCTGGGCGAGAAATTAAGCGGTGTGTTTTCGGGAATCGTGGGGAACGATGGCTTCAAAAACACCCAAAAAACGGAAGATTTATCAGATGCTGGAGGTCTTCACGATGCCCATTAAAAACGCTGTTTTTCATCATTCCCCCTTAGGGAGAGAATTGTGGAACGATGGATATAAACCCCCCTTAGGTGGGGTTATATATCTCTCCCACTTATACACCCGTCATCATTCCCAAGATCGGGAACGATGGGGAACGATGGGAACGATGGCTTATAAAAACCCGAGATTTATAAGAACCAACGCCTTAAAAAATAACCTCCTCATTAACCTCATAAGGAATAGCACCTCATGGCAATAACTTATATCCCTATCAATGTAGGGCGCATGGCATTAGTCGCTATTTATCAAGGCTTGGACAAAGAAGGCAAACCGGAGTTCGAGCAAGTTGAAGAGCCTGTGGTTGCGTGGCGGGCTGAAGTCGATGGTGATGAAACCGTCATTAAGCCATTGATCGCTGGTTATCAAAGAGAGAATTCGGGAACGGTGCGAATTGCTATCTATAACTATGACGGCACGATCACTTGGAATGGTCGGCAATTTGAAAATCTGGACGGTTTTATGGCTGACTTTAGTGCGCTAGCTCTATATATGGAAGATAAGTCTAAGGACTAATCTTTGACAGTTAATAAACAAACATCCAAAATGGTTAAGTCTGGAGTGATGCACAGACTTAACCAAAGTGAGTGCATCTTATGAGCGAAGACAAAAAACCTAATAATCTGAAAGATCAGGCAAAGAGCAAGGGTAAACATCTTTTCCAAAAGGGGCAGAGTGGCAATCCTAAAGGTAAGCCCAAGGGTGTAGGAATTCAGGGCGAGCTTAGGAAAAAGCTCAATCAAAACCTACCTGCCATTCTGGATCTATTGATCCAACAGGCTTTAACGGGCGATCTAGTAGCTATCAAGCTATTAATGGAAAAGGGCTTCCCAAATAAGAGAGCCGAATCCTATATTGATCTTGATATTCCTGAAGACCTGAGCATTGCTGATAAGGTTGAATACGCTCTTAATGCCGTAACTCGTGGCGAACTATCAACCGAGTTAGCGAACGACTTAGCTAAGACTGCCGTTCTTTCTAATACATTGAAAGACACCTCGATAGGTGGCACGAAGGTTATTGAGCTCAATATGGGCTCATTAGTTGATCCAGATATGACCTTGGAAGTTAAAGATCCAAAAGAAGAACAAGACAATGGCTAACCCAAGAGTAAACCTGCCAAGTCTTCATCCTGCACAAAGAAGAATTGCAGATCACCCAGCACGCTTTAAGGCAGTTTGCTTAGGTAGACGAGCAGGCAAGAGCGCACTAATCACTAACCTTGTTTGCAGGGGCGCAGTCAATGGAAAAAGCATTGGGGTATTCGTGCCCCAATATCGAATGATTAGTGAAATATGGCAAACCATCGTCTTACTTTTGAATGAGATCAAGATCGAAGCTAATAAGACTGAAGGCATTATTCGACTGCCCGATACGGGCGGGCGCATTAAGTTCTTTAGTTTAGAAAACGAAACAGCAGGACGGGGCGAGAAGTTTCACGAAATCTATCTAGATGAGATCGCTTTTGCCAAGGACAACTTCGAATTTCAATGGAGTACAGCCATAAGACCAACCCTCACTGATTATGCGGGTAGTGCTATGGCTTGCTCTACGCCTAACGGCATTAGTGATGAGAATTTCTTTAATCGGATCTGCAACGATGCAGATACCTACTGGACAGTCTTTAAAGCCCCAAGCAGTAGTAACCCATTTTTACCAAAAGATGAGCTAGACCTAATTAAAAGGCGTACCTTACCGCTGATATGGTTGCAGGAATATCAAGCGGAATTCATAAATATGAATTCAGCAACCTTTTTCCCGTTAGAGTTTTTTCTTGGGGAGGGCGGTATCCCTGAACCATTGCCTGAAATGTTTGGCGGGATTTTTGCGGTAGTTGATACAGCACTTAAGGCGGGGGCAACCCATGATTCGACAGCAGTACTCTATTGTGCCTACCAACCACCTGCACACCTGCAAGCGCAGAAGATATTCATTGTCGATTGGGATTTGCGTCAGATTCATGGCTCACTATTAATCGATTATTTGCCTGAGATTCAGCAAAGAATTGAAGAGCTTATCCGTGAACATAAGGCAAAGTGGGGGAGCTTAGGGATCTTTATCGAAGACAAAGGATCTGGCACTGTATTGCTAGGGCAATCTATTAGGACTGGAGTTCATACCAAAGCCATTCCAAGCAATCTCACTTCTATTGGCAAAGATGAGCGAGCCATTGCTTCATCACCCTATGTAGCGGGGCGACAAATAAAAATAAGCCAACATGCTTATGACAAGATGATGGATAGTAAGGGTAGCTATAAAAATCACCTGCTATCGCAAATTATGAATTACAGAATTGCAGATAAGGAAAGCTATAAGAGGGCAGATGATCTTTTTGATTGTCTAACCTATTCTGCAATTTTGGCTTGTGGGACAGGAGATCATTTTTAGTTATTGTGGGAGAGCAAGTTACTTCTTCATTTCCTTATCTACAAAACCCATTAACTCTGAAAGGCTCAACTCCAAAGCTTGGGCGAGTTTGGCAATAGTGGTAATTGAGGGTAGTTTTTGATCTAACTCAATTGAGCTTATGTAAGCCCTAGTTAGACCTGATTCAAATCCCAGTTCTTCTTGGGTTAAGTCCTTTGCGATCCTTAATTTTCGTACAGCTAACCCAAATGCTTTAGAAGCTTCCATTTTTTCCCCGAGTAAGGGGGAATTGTTTGGGTTGGAGTAATATAAGTCTTCGTACTATAGTACGAATTATTAGAAGGAAAATTAAGACAAACCATGGCAAATAAACCTATTGCATTTAGTTTGACTGTATTGGCTTTAGGTGCAGGAGTTCTAATAAGCGCAACTAACGCCTTCGCTGGAGCAACCGTAGCCACTCTTTCAGGTAAATGCACGAGTTTTGTAGCGATGGGCATATCAGCAGATCCTGCTTTATGCAAAAACCAAGTAATGAACATCGAAATGCCTAATGGTCGAAACGGGTTTGCATTCTTTCTTAATAAACCAAATGGTGAATCAGCGATGGTTACATTTTTTGGTGATGGCTCTAAGCAGGTTCATAAAGACAAGGATCATGCAACACAGCCAATTGATCGTGTGCGGTTTAAATTCCAAGAAAGCACGGATGATCTAAAAGCAGTTGGGACTTGTTCATTTGCAAATCCGTATATGCGTAAACCAGTTACAACTGAGTGTAGAGCTACAACTAGTAAAGGGGACTTTTCGGGGAAATTTACAAGCGATGGTGTAAGCCCTAATCTTTCTGAGATGTGAGGGTAATTATGAGATCACTATTGTTCATCATCATAGTTATTCTTTTAAATGGGTGCTCAATAGTTTATGAAAAAGCTTTAGAGAAACTTAATCCGAATTTTTTCGTACAGCAAAGTAATCTAGAGGACGAGGAAAAAGAGCTATGCACTGATTCCCAATACAAGGCTTACTTAGATAAGAGCCCTTGTAACTTGAATGAATCTAATACTCAATTACTCTCAGATGGTTCAAAGATAACCGATGAACAGAAAATATCTTTTGAAAAATATAGAAAAGCAGTTCAAGCATATAGAGATGAGAAGGTTGCTTTTGAAAAAAAGTACGCCAATGTTCTCGGCAAAAGAGAGTATGAAATTGTTGAAAGCTATTTAATCCCCCAGTCGAATAAAAATTATCAAAATTTATCCGATGGAACTTTCACTTGGGGTGAATATAACCAGCAGAGAATTCAAATCAAGAAAGAATTTAGACGGAGAGTGGATCTCTATGCGCCTGATAATTATCAACTTCGCAATCGTCAAATACAAAAAGAGCGAGAAGATTTTGAGGTATCAAAAAAGAACTTTATTGCAAAAAAACCGATTAGCCAATTTCCTTATCAAGGCGACATTAGTTGTACATATGGAAGCAATCAATTGCCTGTAATGGCATGTATGCAAAAAGGAAATATCACTACGAATATCGAGGTGAGAAATGGTGAAGAGTATTCAATGGCTCAATTTACGAGATTGGATATTGCTAACTCAATAGGATCGGGTAATGGCATTGCAATTGCACTTAGACCAAATTTCCAAATCAAGATGCAAAATGCTAGCAGTGAAATGACAATGAATTTGAAAATTATTGATAGACAAACTAATACCGTTGTTTATCAAAAGTCTGCGGGGCAATTCGATTACATTTCCGCTAGCAATAGCTCAATTTCGAGATCAAGCCCCCCAAGCACCATTAATTCAGGGGCATACGAAGCTGAGATCAATTGTGGATATCAGCCTATTTTTATTTGTTTTATGAAACAAGGTGGGGTTTACGGATCATTCAATACAACATTAGAAATAAGAAGCGGAAATTTTTATAAGCTATACCAGTATCAAGATCTAATGAATTCGGGTACTTCATTACAAGTTCCCTTGGGAAGCTCATTCAATATCAATGCTCAGAATTCAAACAATACATTTCTCTTAAACATAAAAATTAGAGATAAGACAACTAAAAAAGTTATGTTTGAGAAATCGGCTGGTCAATTCGATTACATCAGAATAAAGAATTAATGAAAATGAAAAAGATTTTTATATCAACTCTAATTATTACCCCCTTATTGAGTGCGTTTGGTTGGTTTGCTTATGATAGCTATCAAAAAAGAGCTGAAGAAGCAATTAATGAAGATGCAATCCGTTACGCTAAATTACAAAGAAAGTAAGCCATGCTCTACGCAATTTTCTTTCTGCTGGTGATTGCCTTATTTCCGCTTCTATGGTTCATCTTAGGGCTGCTTAAAATAAATATTACTTATGGAGGTCTTGCTTTTTTTTCTATCTTTGTTTTTTATTTCCTGCCAAGCATAATTGCGCTTATTCGTAAGCACCGCAACGAGAATGCAATTGCAATATTAAATTTATTTTTGGGATGGACATTTATTGGTTGGATCATCGCACTGGTTTGGTCATTTACGGCAGATGTAAAAACTAGCGGTCAAGATAAGTTGACAGACGTAAAGCCACCCGAGGGAATCATTGATGCTGTGAAAGGCTCTAATAATAAAGACGCTAGGATTTCTTTTTCTGGTGAGCCTGAGTTGAGCAATGATTCTTATGTTCTTTATCTTGCCAAGAAATTTAATATCCATAAAAACGATGTCTTAGGAAAACATGTTCTTAATGAGAGGCTATATGACACTATTGATGATGCTTTAAGCGCAGGGGATGAATTAAATAATCTTGAGATCAAGGTTGAAAAAAGCAGGGCTGAGCAGAGGGCAAGAGATTATGAGCAAGCAGCCCTCAAAGCAGCGCAAGCTGATAAGGAAATAAAAGTTAAGTTATTTTATTGGGCAAAAATCACCCTAATATTTATATTAGCGATACCGCTGCTATGGGCTGTATTTTTTCAAGCTTCTAAGTATTTTGGATCTAAATCCTTGATTGCTCTAGCTGCTTCTCAGGCGATCGAAGACGCTAAACCACATAAAGACCTGTACACGAGGGAGATCAAAGGTTTACTTAAAACCAAAGATGGTTGGGGCTGTATAGGCGATGTAAGCGAATATACTGGCGACTT
>Ga0214182_1000834_pt1 | contig 10247 bp, 11 predicted proteins | sample TroBogEpilimnion_8_FD_153020 | JGI IMG/M metagenome (GOLD analysis project Ga0214182, IMG submission 153020) | Freshwater microbial communities from Trout Bog Lake, WI - 14NOV2007 epilimnion | ecosystem: Environmental > Aquatic > Freshwater > Lake > Epilimnion/Euphotic zone | place: Trout Bog... | reverse complement strand
CGGTTTTCGGCAGTCCACATGAGGCACCTCGGGATTCGGTGCCGTCTATCGATTCAGAGGTTTTCAGACGGTGCAATCCCCCAGGGTAACCGATTCAAATAACTCGCTAACTTTCAGGACGGACACTAAGGTGAAAATCATGGACCTCAGCTACAGGGTTATCGGTTGTGCGTTGGAAGTGCATCGGCATCTCGGTCCGGGGCTGCTGGAATCGATCTATGAAACCTGCCTGTGTCGGGAACTCGATCGGGCGGGGCTCGCTTATGTCAGGCAGCAACGGCTTCCTGTCATTTACAAGGGGGAGGACGCCGGTGGCGATCTCCGGATGGATGTCGTGATCGAACAGGCGCTGGTTCTGGAGATCCAAGCGGTCGCGCAGCTTCATCCCATTCATGAGGCCCAGCTGATCACGTATCTTCGCCTGTCCGGTATTGGGCTGGGGCTGTTGATCAATTTCAATGAGGCTTACCTGAGGAAAGGGAACAAGCGGCGGCGGGTGTGACCGAGCCGGACAAGGTCGCAAGAGTTGGTCGGGTCAAGCCCGACCATGACGGGGGATGGGGCGCACCAACAACCCACCGCAACCGCCTTGACACCCCTCCCCACCCCGCCTATCAACCGCCCCCTCGACGGGCGGGCGCGTAGCTCAGCGGTAGAGCATTCGCTTCACACGCGAAGGGTCACAGGTTCAATCCCTGTCGCGCCCACCATCCGCCCCCTCGAACATGCTGACCGAAGTACACCGGAGCCGTCTGGATGTCCGCCAGCGCGTCGTTGGCGCCGATCGTGAACCCGCCGCGGGTCTGCGACACGGAATTTCCCTTTGAAAAATGGCTGGTCAATTGCGCCGGGTACATTCACGGTGACCCTGGCAATGTGGGAACCCATGCTTTTCCGCTTGCGGAAATCGGCGGAATACCGCAAAAGATATCGATACCACCGGAGGGAACAATGATCTCAAGACGCCAATTCGCGCTGTCCGGCGCGAGCCTGGGTTTGGTCGCCGCGCTGGCGCGCCCCGCCGCCGCACAGACGAAAATGGTTTTCAAGGCCTCCGACGTGCATCCGGAAGGCTATCCGACCGTCGCGGCCGTCGAGTCGCTCGGCGAAAAGCTCAAGAAGGCCACCGACGGGCGGTTGTCCGTACAGATGTATGCGTCGATGCAGCTCGGCGGCGAAAAGGAAGCGATCGAGCAAGCCCAGATCGGCGCTTTGGCCCTGGCCCGCGTCAGCGTCGGTGCGCTCGGGCCCGTGGTGGACGATCTGAACGTGCTGAACCTGCCGTTCCTTTTCCGCGACACCAAACACGCGCAAACGGTGTTGGATGGCGCGATCGGGCAGGAACTGCTGGATAAAGTCACCAACCACCCGACCGCCGGCCTAATCGGCCTGTGCTGGATGGATGCCGGTGCTCGGTCCATGTACGACACCAAGCGCCCGATCAAGGACATCGCCGACCTCAAGGGCCTGAAGGTCCGCGTCATGGGCAACCCGATGTTCGTGGAGATGATGAACGCCCTCGGCGGCAACGGTATCGCCATGGGCTACGATCAGGTGTTCACCGCCCTGCAGACCGGCGTGGTCGACGGGGCCGAGAACAATCCGCCGAGCTTCGTGTTCGACAACCATTTCCAGGTGGCGAAATACTATACGCTAACGGAACATCTGATCGTGCCGGAGATGGTGGTGTTCTCCAAGCGCGTGTGGAACGGGCTGTCGAAGGACGATCAGGCGTTGTTGCTGAAATTCGGCAAGGAAGCCCAGGCCGAGGAACGTGTGCTGTGGAATGTGTATCAGCAGCAGGCGCTGGATAAGATGAAGGCGGCCGGGATTATCGTGCAGGAGGTCGCCGATAAAAAGCCGTTCCAAGACGCGGTGAAGCCGGTTTGGGATAAATACGGCCCGAAGTTCGCGGAAGTGATCAAGCGGATTCAGGCGGTTCAGTGATTTTCCCCGTCATGGTCGGGCTCGACCCGACCAACTCAGGCCACTTGGAAAGGGTTGGTCGGGTCAAGCCCGACCATGACGTGTTATTATGACCCAATTCTACCGCCGCGCCATGAACGCGCTGTACCTCGCCTGCGTCATCCTGTCCGGCATGGCGATGGTGCTGATTTCTCTTGTCGTGCCCTGGGGCGTGTTCACCCGGTACGGGCTGAACAGCGCATCGTCTTGGCCCGAGGCGACCGCCATCCTTCTATCCATCGTCCTGACGTTCTTCGGCGCCGCCGCCTGCTACCGTCTCGGCCTGCACATGCGTGTATCGTTCGTCCGCGATCATCTGCCGCCGATCCTGGCCCGTGTCTCCGACCTGCTGGCGGAAGGGTTGATGCTGGTCGTCGGCGGCTTCATGACCGTGCACGGGATCGGTCTGTGCCAAACGACATGGAACCAATCGATCGCCGAATTTCCCATGCTATCGGTCGGGCTGACCTATCTGCCGATCCCGCTCGGCGGCATCTGTCTGATGCTGTTCGTTGTCGAACACGTCTGGATCGGCCGAGCACCCGATCCCTTCGCGGGCCACGGGGGGCACTGAGATGGATGTCGCGATCGTCATCGGCACGCTATTTTTCTGCATCGCCATTGGCATGCCCATCGCCTATTCGTTGGGCCTCGCCGCGCTGACCGCCGCGTGGTGGACGGATATTCCGCTGGAAGCCGTGATGCTCCAGGTGTCCTCGGGCGTCAGTAAATTCGCCATGCTGACCATTCCGTTCTTCGTCTTGGCTGGCGCTTTGATGGCCGAGGGCGGCATCGCCCGCCGATTGGTTGGGTTCGCCAACGTGTTGGTCGGCTTCCTGCGCGTGCGCGGCGGGTTGTCGATCGTGAATATCGTGGCCACGACCTTCATGTCCGGCATTTCCGGTTCCGCCGTCGCGGATATTTCCGCCATCGGTTCCGTGATGATCCCGCAGATGGAGAAAGTCGGTTATCCCCGCGTCTTTTCCACCAACGTGACGATCAGTGCATCGGTCCAGGCACTGCTGATTCCGCCCAGCCATAACGCCGTGATTTATTCCCTCGCGACGGGCGGAACGATTTCGATCCTGAGCCTGTTTTTGGCCGGCGTCGTTCCGGGTTTGCTGCTGGGGTTCTCGCTGATCGTGCTGTGTCTGGTGCTGGCCTATCGCAACGGCCATCCCAAGGGCGAACCGATCCCGGTGCGGGAGGCGGCGAAGCTGGCCATCGATGCGTTCTGGGGGCTGGTCACGCTGATCATCATCCTCGGCGGCATTCTCGGCGGGGTGTTCACGGCGGTGGAGGCCGGGGCGGTCGCCTGCGTCTGGGCGTTTTTCGTGACAATGTTTATCTATCGCGAATACCGCTGGCGCGATCTGCCGGACCTCGTGCACCGCACGTTGCGCACGGTGGCGATGGTGATGACGCTGATCGCGTTTGCGTCCTCGGTCGGCTACATGATGGCGCTGATGCGGGTGCCGGCGCAGATTACCGCGTTCTTCCTGACGGTGTCGCACGACAAGAACGTCATTCTGCTGATGATCAACATCCTGCTGCTGGTGCTGGGATGTCTGGTCGATATGGCCCCGGCGATCCTGATCTGCACGCCGATCCTGCTGCCGGTGATGATGAATTTCGGCGTCGATCCCGTGCATTTCGGGATGATCATGCTGATGAATTTGGGCATCGGCCTGTGTCACCCGCCGGTCGGCGCAATCCTGTTCGTGGGATGCGCGGTGGGGAAGGTGCGGCTGGAGGACGTGATGAAGGAGATCTGGCCGTTCTATCTGGTGATGTTTACGGTGTTGATGCTGGTGACGTATGTGCCGGATATTTCATTGTGGATGGTGCATCGATACGGGTAGTGGGCTATTCCACCCCCGTCATGGTCGGGTTTAACCCGACCATCTCAGGCCAATTGGAAAAAGATGGTCGGGTCAAGCCCGACCATGACGGGGGTGGAACGGCTTTCCCTAAACCGGAATCCGCCCCATCATAATCGCCACATCCCGCGCCATCTCCAGCGCCTGATCCATGTTCATCGATGTCGCCCGGTGGAACGTCCGCTTGGTCTGCCACAGGAACTGCTTGTTCCACCCGGCAAGTTTCTCCGCCATCGCGAAGGCCTCCTCCATCAGCTTGTCGTCCGGCACCACCTTGTTGACCATGCCGAGCTCGTAGGCCCGTTGCGGCGACAGGTTCTCGCACAGGGTCAGCAGTTCGAACGCGATCTTGCGGCCCATCAGATGCACCGCCTGCGCCGTCACCGATGTCGCGGCCAGTCCCGCCTTCAGCTCGGGGTACCCGAACTTGGCGCTTTCGGCGGCTATGGTCAGATCGCTCCCCAGCGCCAGCCCGCAGCCGGCACCTAAAGCATAACCGTGCACGGCGGCGATGATGGGTTTGTCGACGCGGGCGAGCAGTTTCGTCAGCGCGATATTGGTGTCGCCGTGCTTGATCAGGTTCGGCCGCGTCTCCACGGTCAGCGGCCGCGGCACCGAGGTATCGGCGCCGGCGCTGAACGCGCGCCCGGCGCCGGCGAGGATGATCACCGACACGGCATCGTCCGCCTGCGCGGCCAGCAGCGCGTCGCTCAGCGCGTGTACGACGTCGGCGTTGATGGCGTTCAGTTTTGTCGGGCGGTTCAGCGTCAGCAGCCGCACCGCGCCGCGGGTTTCAATAAGAAGTACGTCTTCCATGGAACGATCCTCCGCTCAGCCGGGAATGATGAATTGCTTGGCCTGCGCGTCGTAATCCCCGTAGCCGAGGATGCCGCGCAGTTCGGCCGGGGGCAGGGCGCTTGGAGCTTCGTTCCCGCCGGCCAACAGAGTGTCCAGTCCGGCTTTGATCCCGGCGGCGGCCGGCGACAGCATGCCGGTGGGGTAGGTGCCGATCTTGAACCCGAGAGCCTCGGCTTCGGTCTTCGACGGCGTGGCGCGCGGAGCGCCGGGGGACAGCACGGCGAAATGCGGGCGGCCCTTGGACGCTGCGATGGCGCGGCGGATTTCGGCCTCATCGGCGGGGGAATCGAGGAACACGATGTCCGCGCCTTCGTCCACGAACATCTCGATCCGAGCGACGGCCTCATCGATGCCCTGGGTCGGGCGGCAATCCGTGCGCGCCAGAATAAGAATGCCGGAGTCCTTGGCGGCTTGCACGGCGGCGCGCAGCTTCATGCGGGCTTCCTCGCGCGGCAGGCAGGGCTTGCCGGCGGCGGTCAAAGCGCGCGGGGTGATCTTGTCCTCGATCAAGATGGCGGCGGCGCCGGCGCGGCCGTAGGCGCGGACGGTGCGCTGCACGTTCATCGCGTTGCCGTAGCCGTGATCGCCGTCCGCCAGGATCAGCAGATCGGGCGCGGCGGCGTGCGCCATGTTGAAGGAATCGAACATTTCGGCGAAGGAAATCAGGTCGAGGTCCGGCCCGCCGAGCCGGCTGGCGGCGACGCAGGACCCGGACAGGAACGCGGTTTTGAAGCCGGCGGCGGCTGTCATCTTGGCGGTCAGACCGTCCCAGACGGCGGGCATGACGATCAGGCCGGGTTCGGCGAGTACGGCGCGCAGACGTTCGGGGGCGGACATGACGTTTCCTTCGGAATGATTGGACCCATGCAGGTTAGGGCAGGGCGCAGCGGTTGTCACCGCGTCCCAACCGTGCGATCCCCGCGCCGGATGATCGTTCCCCGCCTGCGCGGACAACCCAACCCGACTGCCTACTATGGTGCCCCCTCCAGCATCACAGAGCGCTAGCGCACCGCGAACCCCAAAATCGCGTCCGCGTGAATCCCCGCGCAGTCGACCAACGGAAACGCCGTGTCCCGCTCATCGAATACCAGCGCCAGATCGGTCCCGCCGAGCATAATGGCTTCCACGCCGTCATCCCGCAGTAAGCGCTCGCAGGCCGCGTGAAACACCGCCCGCTGCGCCTCCGTCACGACCCCGGCCGCCGCCATCGCGACGTAAGCGTCATGCACATCGTCCAAATCCCGCCCGCTCGGCGGCACGAGCGTGGCGCTTTTCACGCCGCCGTAGAACCGGGTTTCCATCACCGTTCGGGTCCCCAGGATCCCGATCCGCTTCAAGCCTCGGGCTTCGATAGCGCGCCCCACTTCGGCGATCATATCGATCACCGGCAACGGCGACACCGCCTTGAACGCGTCCACGCAGAAATGGCCGGCGATGGAGGTAATCGCCACACACCCCGCGCCCGCCGCAACCAAACGCTGCGTCAGCCGCATATAGATCGCCACCTGCGCAGCCACGTCGTTGCTGGCGAGATGCCGCAGCAACGTCGGCGTATCCGCATGCACGATCGTCAGATCGAGCGCCGCCTTCTCCCTGGCGAACGCCCCGATCAGCCGGCGGTAGTAAAAATCCGTAGCGGCCGGGCCGATCCCGCCGATCAGCCCGATCTGCATCACACCACCTTCTTCGCCCGCAGCCCCGCGATATCCGCCGCCGAATACCCGAGCTCGGTCAGCACCGCGTCCGTATGCTCCCCAGCCTCTGGCGTCGCGCTTCGCACAGACCAGGGCGTGCGGCTGAGTTCGATCGCCTGACCGATCACCTCCACATCCCCCAGCACCGGGTGAGCCACCTTCCGCGTGATCCCAAGATGCTTGACCTGCGGATCGTCGAACACTTCATTCATCTTGTAGATCGGGCCCGAGGGTACGCCGGCTTTGTTCAGCGCCTCGATCCAATCGGCGGAGGTGCGGTTGCGGGTGATCGCCTCGATCTCCGCGTTCAGCGCGTCGCGGTTGTCGGATCGGGCTTTGCCGGTGGCGTAGCGGGGGTCGGTCGCCAGTTCCGGCCGTTCCAGGGCCTCGCACAGACGGCGATAAATCTCGTTCCCGGCGGCGGCGATGTTGATGTAGCCGTCCGCCGTTTGGAACACCCCGGTCGGGATGCTCGTCGGGTGGTTATTGCCGGCCTGTTCCGGCACTTCCTTGCCGATCGTCCAGCGCGCCGCCTGGAAATCCAGCATCGCGATCTGCGCGCCCAGCAGCGACGACGTCACCCATTGGCCGAGGCCCGAAGTCTCCCGCTCCAACAACGCCACCAGCACGCCCATGGCGGCGAAGATGCCCGCCGTCAGATCGGCGACGGGAATGCCGACGCGCACCGGGCCTTGACCGGGCAGGCCGGTGATGGACATCAGCCCGCCCATGCCCTGCGCGATCTGATCGAAGCCGGGACGGTCGATATACGGTCCGTCCTGCCCGAAGCCGGAGATCGACGCGTACACGATCCGCGGATTGATCGCCTTCAGGCTCTCATAATCCACGCCCAGGCGGAACTTCACGTCGGGGCGATAGTTCTCCACCACCACATCGGATTCCGCGACCAGCTTCTTCAGGATCGCCAGACCTTCCGGCGCCTTCAGGTTCAGCGTCAGGGAGCGTTTGTTGCGGTGCAGGTTCTGGAAATCCGGCCCATGCCGTTCGCCGCCGAGGCCGGCGTCGCCCTCGGGCGATTCGATCTTGATGACATCCGCTCCCCAATCGGCCAGCTGCCGCACGCAGGTGGGACCGGCGCGCACGCGGGTCAGGTCGATCACCTTGAAACGAGCGAGGGGGCCAGCGGTCATTGTGTGCGTCTCCTTAAGCGTGCCCGAGGTGTCGCATGGATAGGGCAGGGCGTCGAGATCACTCCCGCGCCTTCACCGCCTGCCAGCCGGCTTCCATCGCCTGCAGCGTCTGCCCCTTCAGGCTTTCGCCACGAGACTCGAAATCGCGCTCCATCGCATTGAACCTGCGCGAAAATTTGTCGTTCGCGTGGCGCAGGCAGGCCTCCGGGTCCAACCCCAGTTTCCGCGCCAGATTGGCCAGCACGAACAGCATGTCCCCGACCTCATCCGTCAGCCGTGCCGGATCGGCCGCCGGCAGTTCGGCTTTCAGTTCGGCGACTTCCTCATCCAACTTCTCCAACACCGCCGCCGCATCCGGCCAATCGAACCCAACCCGAGCCGCTCGGTTGGTCAGCTTGAAGGCGCGGGTCAAAGCGGGCAGGGCGGTTGGCACCCCGGCCAGGGTTCCGGTCTCCCGCCGAGCGGCGCGTTCGGCGGATTTTTGGGCTTCCCAGGCGTTGGTCTGGGCGGCGGCGTCGCGGACGGCGGCATCGCCGAATACATGAGGATGCCGGCGGATCATTTTGTCGGATATGGCTTCCGCTACCTGAGCGAACCCGAAGCGGCCGTCTTCCTCGGCCATGCGGGCGTGGAACACGACCTGAAACAGCAGATCGCCGAGTTCGTCCGGCAGCGCGTCGAAATCCTGCTGCGCGATGGCGTCCGCGACTTCGTAGGCTTCCTCGATGGTGTACGGCGCGATGGTCGCGAATGTCTGCTCCTTGTCCCAGGGACAGCCGGTCGCGGGGTCGCGCAAGGCGGCCATGATGTCGATCAGGCGGCGGAGTTCTTTTTCGGGGGAGGAGGTCATGGGGAGCGGATACGTCCAGCGCGGCTGGCGTGCAAGCGCGTCCGACTACCGCAGAAGGAATATTATGTTAACTAATGGGCGCCAACCAATCGGCAGACCCACGCACCCGTCGCGTAGATTTTGCTTGAAAACGGGTCATGCACGCAATAATCACAAAGCCAGTAGCGTGGTCGATCGCAAGAAGTCGAACCGGAGGCATGAGGCAGCATGGCGTACGGACGAACCTGGCTTAAATTGTGTCTGGCGGCGTTCTTCGCCACAACGACCGCGCATGCGGCATCGACCGGCATTGCGTTGGTGGTCGGAAACTCGGCCTATACTTCCTTGCCGCCATTACCGGGTTGCGCCAAGGGCCCCTTGATCTTGTCATCGGCACTTCAAAACCTGGGTTTCGAGGTCATCGAACGATCGAATGCCTCCATCGGACAGTTGGATGGCGCGATCGGGATTTTGACGGACACGTTACGGGCCAATCCCGGAAAGCCGCTTCTGATTTACTTCTGCGGCTATTTCGCGGGATTGAACAACCGTCCGTTCCTCATACCCAGCACCGCGTCGCCGCAGTCGACGGCGGACATTTTGACCCAGGGCATGCTCGCGAAAGCGTTCGTCGATGTCACGGGCCGGTCCGGGACACGTTCGGCTCTTTTGGTCATGGACGCCGTTCCGACCCCGGGTTTGGGCGCACCGATCAACCTTGAAACCCTCAACCAGCCCGACATTCCGGTCGGCCTTAACCTGCTTGGGGCCACGGTGGGGCCGGCGGAAGCCAGCGGCGACGCGCCGACCGCCCTGACAGCGGCCCTGGCGCAGAACCTGAAAAGCAAGCAAATCCAAATCGCCGATCTGATCGATAATGTGTCCGACGAGCTTGTCGCGAAGGGCAAGGAGAAGGTCACGCTACGGCGCAACGCGACCGAACCGGGATATCTCGTGGGTGCACCCCCGCCGCCACCAGTGGTCACCGCGGCTCCGGTCGTGCCAGCCGCCGCACCATCGCCGCCTCCGCCCCCTCCCCCTCCCGCGGCGGCACCGGCGCCCGTGGCTGCCGCGGCCCCGCCCGTCGCCGATTTGCTGGAGGCCGCGCGTATGACGGATGCGGATCGGCGCGTGGCACAAACCGCCCTCGCCCGCCTTGGCTACTATGCCGGTCCGATCGACGGTGTGTTCGGCGTCGAAACGCTGGCGGCGATCCGTCGCCTGCAACACGAACTGAAAGCCCCAATGACCGGTCAATTGACGGCGGCCCAGGCGCACTGGCTCGCCGTACATCAGTAAAGGATTTTCGGAATGGGTCCGCGGACAAAGATCAATCTGGGCCTCTTGGCCGCGTTCGTGCTGGGTACCGGTCTGGTCGGCGCCTTCGCACGCACGACACTGCGGGAAAACGCCCGAGCGGAGTTGATTCGGGAAGCGCAGTTGATCACCGGACAGGCGATCGCGATTCGCGGCTATACCGTCACCGAAATTCAGCCGCTATTGGCCGAACAGAGCCGCACCCGCTTCCTGCCCCATACCATTCCGGCCTTCGCCGCCAGCTCCGCCGAACGGGAATTCACACGAGCATTCCCCAATTACGTTTATAAGGAAGCGGCGCTGAACCCGACCAACCCAGGTCACAAAGCCACCGCCGATGAGGCCGGGATCATCAACGATTTCCGTGGGAACGCCACGCTGACAACGATCATCCGAACCATCGACACCTCGCAAGGCCCACTCCTGTCGGTCTCCAAGCCCTTGAAAATCGGGAATAAAGCCTGTCTGATCTGCCACTCCACCCCGGATGTCGCGCCGGCTTCCATGGTCGATCTCTACGGTCCGGCGAACGGCTACGGCTGGAACGTCGATG
>Ga0214182_1000830_pt1 | contig 10270 bp, 9 predicted proteins | sample TroBogEpilimnion_8_FD_153020 | JGI IMG/M metagenome (GOLD analysis project Ga0214182, IMG submission 153020) | Freshwater microbial communities from Trout Bog Lake, WI - 14NOV2007 epilimnion | ecosystem: Environmental > Aquatic > Freshwater > Lake > Epilimnion/Euphotic zone | place: Trout Bog... | reverse complement strand
GGAATCGAATTGCGCGCCTTCCTTTTCGACGGGCAGCTCCAAGGCCCGAATCGCGTCCTCCGGCGGCAGCGCGTCAAGGGGCGGAAAATCAAACAATCGTTCCGCATAGGACTTGGATCGGCCACTGAGACCAACGACCTGAGGCAATCCCGCCGCGACCAACATTAATGGCAGACTGTTCTGCACGACACGGTGGAGCGCCATGATCAACGCGCTCATGTCCCGCACGGACAAATATTGCAGTTCATCGATCAATATAACGACAACGACCGATCGCGCCGCCGCAGCCTTGCCGACGGCCAAAAACAACGTCGGCAAATCGGCTTCGAGATCGCCGCTGTCGGCGGTCCCAACCTCTGGGTCCACGCCGAGCGACAACTCCGCTTCCCCGTATCGCAGTTTGACTCCGGACATGAAACTGCGCAGTACGCGTAGACCCCGCTTCACTTGGTCGCTGACGGCACCGAGGCGATCTAGCTCCAGCAACAGTTCTCGCAAACTTGGGACCAACAGTTCCGGCAATGATTTCTGCTCATGCGCCTCGATGAAGACGGGCTTACACCCAGCGCGTTCCGCCAAATCGCGTACCCGATTCAGCAACACGGTCTTACCTACCCCGCGTAATCCAACCGCTATAAAGCTTTTGGCGCTGCGACCGACACGCAAACGCTCCAACATGACCCGAGCATGCTCCAAAATTGGTTGCCTTCCAACCAATTCTGGGGGTTGAACACCAGCGCCGGCGGAGAAGGGATTGCGAACGGGGTTCATTTAGATGAAGTTTACCAATTTAGGTGAAAATGTCCACCTAAAAGCATAAATTGCCGCTACTCCGGTACGCCTGCGATGCTCGGCCTGCATCGAGCCTTCATGCCGGACCGAGATGAAGCGAGTGCTCATGACCTCCCGACCCAACCTAAGGCGTCAACATTCGGGGAATTCAGCCGGCTGCAAGGACCAACGGACATTGTCCGCGCCGCCCCAACCCCGGCAGGCGTCAATTCCAAATGCCAATGGCACTGCAACGCCCCCTCCGGCAGCCGGATCGGTTCGAGGATCAGGCCGTCGCGCACACACGCCGCGACCGTGTCGCAGAACGTCCCGTACTCGACCGAACCACCGGTCAGCGCGGAAAACCGTTCGAACCCCGCCTCCAGGTTCGGCTCATTGAGCCGATGCGTCAGAGCCGTGGTGAGAAGCAACCGGACAGCGTCCATCTCACCCCCCGACCCGCTCGATCATCTCCACAAACCGCCCGAACAGATAATGGCTGTCGCTCGGCCCCGGACTCGCTTCCGGGTGATACTGCACGGAAAAAGCCGGCCGGTCCGTGCAGGCCAGCCCTTCGTTCGACCCGTCGAACAGCGACACATGCGTCGCCTCCACCGTCGCGGGCAGCGTCTTCAAATCGACAGCGAAACCGTGGTTCTGCGACGTGATCTCCACCTTCCCGGTGGTCAAATCCTTCACCGGCTGGTTCGCCCCGCGATGCCCACGCTCCATCTTATAAGTGGAAGCACCCAACGCCCGCGCCAGCAGCTGATGCCCGAGGCAAATCCCGAACACCGGCAGCCCTGCCGCCAGCACGCCCTGGATCGCCGGCACCGCATAAACCCCGGTCGCCGCCGGATCGCCGGGGCCGTTGGACAGGAACACGCCATCGGGCTTATGCCGCAGAATATCCTCGGCCGAGGCCGACGCCGGCACCACCGTCACCCGGCACCCAGCCGAGGCCAAACACCGCAGAATGTTCCGCTTCGCCCCGAAATCCACCGCCACCACATGATGCTTCGGCGCGGACTGCCGGCCCTGGCCAACGCCCCATTCCCACTGAGTCTCATCCCACTCATACGTCTGCGCGCAGGTGACGTCCTTCGCGAGATCCATCCCCTCCAGCCCCGGCCATGCCGCGGCGCGCGCGGTCAAAGCGGCGATATCGAACCGCCCATCGGCGGGAAACGCCAGCACGCCGGTCGGGGCGCCGCCGTCGCGGATGCGGGACGTGATCGCGCGCGTATCCACGCCCGACACGCCCGTAATGCCACGCGCCTTCAACCACCCGTCCAGATGCTGGGCCGACCGCCAGTTGGACGGTTCGGTGATGTCCTGCTTGATTACCAGACCACGCGCGGAAATCCCGCCGGCCTCCAGGTCCTCATTATTGGTACCCACATTGCCGATATGCGGGAACGTAAACGTGATGATCTGCCCGGCGTAGGACGGGTCGGTCAGAGTTTCCTGATACCCGGTCATGCCGGTGTTGAAGCACACCTCGCCCACCGGATTGTCCGCCGCCGTATGCGCGCCGAAGCCGCGGCCCCAGAACACGGCGCCATCGGCCAGGATCAGGGCGGCGGTCGCACCCGAGGGAACATCGGTCATGGGTATTGTCTCTCCGGCGGATTCAGCCTGCAAATCACCCAGCGTCAGTCCTGTCGCCGCAATCACGCTCGGCCAGTGGCGCGATGGCACGGAACCGGCCTGCCGCCACTTGCGCACAGCCTCGGTGCTGACGTTGGTCAGGCGAGCGGCGGCCTCGGCCCCGCCCAGACGTTCGATGATGGTGTCGATGGAGGTTGGCATGACCGGGACCCTACCGGAGAAAATTTCCGCCGGCAAGCCAAACAGGATCGGACGGAAATTTTTTCCGGTCTCCGCATCCCAACCATACCTATAGTATAGAGGCGAATTCCCCGAAGGACGATCCCCATGGCATTGCGCGACGATTTCACCGATCAGCTGAAGACCTCCATGCGGGCCGGCGACTCCGCCCGCACCCTCACGCTCCGCATGATCCTGTCCAAGGTAAAGGACATCGACATCGCCGCCCGCCCCAAGGGCGTGGACAAGGTCCCGGATGAGGAGATCCTGTCCGCCCTACGCGGCATGGTGAAATCCCGCCGCGAGTCCGTGGACCTGTACCGCCAGGGCAACCGCCCGGAACTGGTAGCGAAGGAAGAGGCTGAGATCGCGGTGATCGAAAGCTTCCTGCCGCAGCAGATGGACGAAGGCGCGATGGAACAGGCCGTCGCGGATGCCATCGCGGAGGCCGGCGCCGCTTCCATCAAGGACATGGGCAAGGTCATGGCCGTGCTGCGCGCCAAATACGCGGCGACACTGGACATGGCCAAGGCCGGCCCGATCGTGAAAGCGAAGCTGTCGGCGTAATGGCGCTTCCGCCCAACTTCCTGGACGAGCTGCGTGCCCGAACCCCTCTCCCGGCGGTCATCGGACGGCGGGTGCGCCTCGCGCGGTCCGGGCGGAACTGGAAGGGGTGTTGCCCCTTCCATGGGGAAAAAAGCCCCAGCTTTTACGTTTACGACGACCATTTCCACTGCTTCGGCTGCGGCGCGCACGGCGATGCCATCGGCTTCGTCATGCAGAGCCAGGGTGCGGGATTCATGGAGGCCGTGGAGCAACTCGCCTCCGAAGCCGGCCTCGACGTGCCCAAACCTACCCCGGAAGCGGCCGAAGCCGAACGCGAACGGCATACGCTGGTCACCGTCCTGCAAGCCGCCGAAGCGGCTTACCAACGGCGCCTGTATCTGCCGGAAGGACGCGCCGCGCTGGACTACCTGCTCCGCCGTGGCCTGACCGAGGAAACGATCAAGCGTTTCGGCCTCGGCTGGTCCGGCGAAGGACGCGGCGCCTTGGCCGCCGATCTGACCCGCGACGGCATCACCACGGACCAACTGGTCGAATCCGGCCTGATGCGGCGCGACGAGGACTCCGGCCGGGTCTACGACCTGTTCTTCAACCGGGTGATGTTCCCAATCCGCGACCGGCGCGGCCGCACGATCAGCTTCGGCGGCCGCATCATGGGCGACGGCCAGCCGAAATACGTCAACGGCCCGGAAACCCCGCTGTTTTCCAAACGCCGCAACCTCTACGGCCTCGATCTCGCCCGCGCGGGTATGCGGGAAGGCGCCACGTTGGTCGTGGTCGAGGGCTACATGGACGTCATCGCCCTCGCTCAAGCCGGCTTCGCCGCCGCGGTCGCCCCGCTCGGCACCGCCCTGACCAAAGACCAGTTGGAGGAGCTGTGGCACCTCTCGCCCATGCCCGTCCTGTGCTTCGACGGCGATGCCGCCGGCGGCCGCGCGGCGGCACGAGCGGCAGAACTGGCCCTGCCGATGTTGGCGTCGGACAAGACGTTGGAATTGGCGACGCTGCCCGCTGGGGAAGACCCAGACAGTCTGGTCCGCCGCCAGGGCAAAGCCGGTTTCGACGCGGTGCTGGAGGCCGCGGCGCCGCTGGCCGACGCGTTGTACGACTTACTGAGGCAAGCCAACGGGGACTCGACCCCGGAACTGCGCGCGGCCTTTCGCAACAAGCTGGAAGAAGTCGCCAAACGCATTCCCGACAAGGCTTTGGCCAGCGAATACCGCAGCGCGCTGCTCGACAAGTTCTACGCCAGCCGGCAACGGCCCGCCTCCGCCAAGCGCGGCTTCACACCCGGTCGCAAGTTCCCCGGCTTCGTACCCGCGCCCGTGCGCACCGGCCCCAGGCCGCACCCCGCATTGGACATCACCGCCCAGGAACGCGCCCGCATCCTGACGGCCATCCTGATCCGGCACCCGCATCTGCTGCACGATGTCGAGCATGCTTATGCCGAGTTGGAACTGACCGACGGCCTGGCGCGGGTGCGGCTTGCGCTGCGGGAATGGGCTTCGGACAGAGATCACCTTGACTCTCAAGACCTGATGGACCACCTGTCATCGGCTGGGCTAACGGCGGACGTCGGTCAGGTCATGGCGCCGGTTCCGGTTCCCTTACCGGAATGCGCGGCCGCCGCGGCCATGCCGGCGGAAGCCGCGACGGGTTGGTGGCATATCTTCGGGTTCCTGAACGTGGACCGCTTGCGGGAAGAGCTGACTTTGGCGGAAGCCGAGGTCGCGCGAAACCTCACGGGCGATACCGCGCGACGTCTAGTTGCCCTGAAGGAAGCCTTGTTGAAGGTGCAGCGTGGCGATCCCGACGGGATCGATCTCGCCGCCGCTTGATGAATGGGGCGCGAGCCCGCTTTGACGCAGGAGTGTCTTGACCGATGGCCACGAAACCCGCCACTGCTTCTGAAACCGTGACATCCGAACAGGACGTGGAGAGTAACCTGCTGGACGTACAGACCGCTTCCGTCAAGAAGCTAATCGCGAAGGGCAAAGAGCGTGGCTACATCACCTTCGATGAGCTGAACGCCATCCTGCCGCCGGACCAAAACAGCTCCGAACAGATCGAAGACGTGATGGCCAATTTCTCTGAAATGGGCATTCAGGTCGTCGAGTCCGAGGAAAACGAGGAAGGCGATCTTCCCGTCGCCAAGGCTGAGAAGGCCGAGGAAGAGGAAGCCGAAGAGCAGACCGGCAACGTCGACGAAGCGAGCCTCGGCCGCACCGACGATCCCGTCCGCATGTACCTGCGCGAGATGGGCAGCGTCGAGTTGCTGTCGCGTGAGGGCGAAATCGCCATCGCCAAGCGGATCGAAGCCGGCCGCGACATGATGATCAACGGGCTGTGCGAAAGCCCGCTGACGTTCAAGGCCATCATCTCCTGGCACGATCAGCTCAAAGCCGGCCGCATGTTGCTGCGCGACATCATCGATCTGGAAGCCACGCAGGGTGCCGGCGCGCCGCCGCCGGAAGCGGTGGGCGAGGTCGAGGAAGGCGCCCCCCCGGTGGAAGCCTTCACGCCCCCGGCCGAAGACATGGATTCCGACGATGAGGACGGCGGCCCCAGCATGTCGCTGTCGGCGCTGGAAGAAAAACTGAAGCCCGAGGTTCTCGCGAACTTCGAGGAAATCGAAAACCTGTACAAGAAACTGCACAAGATGCAGCATCGCCGGCTGGAGACCATGACCTCGGGCGAGGAAATGACGTCCCGGTCGGAGAAAAGCTACGAGCGCACGCGTGAGGAGCTGGTCCAGAAGGTCGGTCAAGTCCGCCTGCACAACAACCGGATCGAGGAGCTGGTCACCCAGCTCAAGCAGCTCAACCAGCGTTTGACCACGCTGGAAGGCCAGTTGATGCGCATGGCCGAGGGCTGCAAGGTCAACCGCGAGGAGTTCCTGAAGAACTATCGCGGCGCCGAGCTGGACCCGAACTGGCTGGAGCGCGTGAGCCAACTGACAGGCAAGGGCTGGCGGCTGTTCGCAGCGAAGCACTACACCGATATCGGCAACATCCGCGGCCAGATTTCCGCCGTGGCGACCGACGCCAGCCTGCCGATCGACGAATTCCGCCGCGTCTACGTCACCGTCTCCCGCGGCGAGCGCGACAGTGCTCGGGCGAAGAAGGAGATGATCGAGGCCAATTTGCGCCTCGTGATTTCCATCGCCAAGAAGTACACCAACCGCGGTTTGCAGTTCCTGGATCTGATCCAGGAGGGCAATATCGGCCTGATGAAGGCGGTGGATAAATTCGAATACCGCCGCGGCTACAAATTCTCCACCTACGCGACATGGTGGATTCGGCAGGCGATCACGCGTTCGATTGCCGATCAGGCGCGCACGATCCGCATTCCCGTGCATATGATCGAGACGATCAACAAGCTGGTGCGCACGTCCCGCCAGATGCTGCACGAAATCGGCCGCGAACCGGCGCCGGAGGAACTGGCCGAGAAGCTCGGCATGCCGCTGGAGAAGGTCCGCAAGGTCCTGAAGATCGCGAAGGAGCCGATTTCGCTGGAAACGCCGATTGGCGATGAGGAAGATTCTCACCTGGGCGACTTCATCGAAGACAAGGCGGCGGTGATCCCGCTGGATGCGGCGATTCAGGCGAATTTGCGCGAGGCAACCACGCGGGTGCTGTCGTCGCTGACTCCGCGTGAGGAACGCGTGCTGCGTATGCGCTTCGGGATTGGGATGAACACCGACCACACGCTGGAAGAGGTCGGGCAGCAGTTCAACGTGACCCGCGAGCGTATTCGCCAGATCGAGGCCAAGGCGCTGCGCAAGCTGAAACACCCGAGCCGGAGCCGGAAGCTGCGCAGCTTCCTGGATGACTGATGCTGACGCGGCTGCGGGTTCACCGTTTCGGTGACCCGCGGCCGTTCGGCTACTCCGCCATAATCCGGCGCACGGTCTCCAACGTCATCATAAGCGTCATTGGGTCCAGCGGAGACTCAACGAACCCGCGCGACAGGTAAAACCGTTTCGCGGATTCCGAGATCGCGTGCAGCAAGATCGCGAAAACGCCCGCATCGGCCGCGACGGCAACGGATCGCAGCATTGCGTCGCGCAACAGCGCCTGCCCCAATCCCCGATTGTGATATCGTTCGTCGATTGCCAACCGCCCGAGCAACAACACGGGCAACGGGTCCGGCATGTTGCGTCGCATGGCTTTCGGCGCGGCATCGTGACCGATGGCCCCAGCGGACAGACTATAATAGCCAACGACGCGAGTATTTTCGCACACCACGAAACAACGCGAAGCTCCGGACATATGGTTCCGCAACGCACGCCGTTTCAGCCACGCGTCCAGCGACGGTTCCCCGCAGGTGAAGCCGTCCAGATCATGGGCCGCGGAAATCGGCGCCGGCGCGGTCAGCTCCGGCAGCACGGTCATGCGTCCCAGGGGGCTTTGGTTCGGATCAACCGTCGAAGTTGGTCGGTCGGTGGCAGCGGTTGGTCGAGCATCGCCTTGAACGCGGCGAAAGTTCCAGCATCGACAGAGAAATATGTCTGGTCCAACAACACATCTTCTGCCGCTTGGCACGCCGCTTCCAGCATGAAGTCTGACCGGCTGCGCCCAAGCCGCTCAGCCGCACGGTCGATCAGATCGCGTTGCCGAGCTTTTGCGCGAATGTTGATCGACACGGGCGATAAGGTTTGGGTCTGGCTCATGCATGGGCCTCCGTTAGTCCGAGCGGAACGGTATAAGTTTGTGTAGAAAAATGCAACACAAATCCCCACCTTGCCCCGCACCCCCCAACCACGCTAAGCACGGCGCGGGAGGTCGGCGGCGGACGAGCGCCTCGTCTACCCCGGTCAGATCCGGAAGGAAGCAGCCACGGTGAGTCTCCGTTTGGGTCGCATGCCGGCCTCCCACCCCTAAGCGAAAAGCCCCGCATGTCCGGCCTGTTCGGCGATGAGCCCGAAGACGAACCCCCGCCCCCTCCGCCGGAGGGGCCCGGCCTGTTCGGCGACGCGCCCGCGGCCCCTGCCCCCGAACCGATCCATGCCACGCCGTATCGCGTGCTCGCCCGCAAATACCGGCCGACCACGTTCGACGACCTGATCGGCCAGGAATCGATGGTGCGCATCCTGCGCAACGCCTTTGCCGCCGGGCGCGTCGCGCATGCGTTCATGCTGACGGGCGTGCGCGGTGTCGGCAAAACCACCACCGCCCGCATCATCGCCCGCGCGCTGAACTGCACGGGGCCGGACGGCAACGGCGGTCCGACAGCCGATCCTTGCGGCGTATGCTCCAACTGCGTCGGCATCCTCGCCGATCGCCACCCGGACGTGGTGGAGATGGACGCGGCGTCCCGCACCGGCGTGGACGACGTGCGGGAAATCATCGAGGCCACGCGCTTCCGCCCCATGCAGGCCCGCGCCAAGGTCTTCGTCATCGACGAAGTCCACATGCTGAGCCGCAATGCCTTCAACGCGTTGCTGAAAACGCTGGAGGAACCGCCGCCGCACGTGAAATTCGTGTTCGCGACGACCGAACTGCGCAAGGTCCCGGTCACGGTGCTGTCCCGCTGCCAGAGTTTTTCCCTCCGCCGCGTGAAGGTCGCCGAACTGCACGCCCATTTCGCCCGGATCTCCGACAAGGAAGGCGTGCAGGTCGAACCGGCAGCGCTGGATCTAATCGCCCGAGCCGCCGACGGATCGGTGCGCGACGGGCTGTCGATCCTCGATCAGGCAATGGCGCAGGCGGACGGGATCGTCACCACGGTGCAGGTCGCGGACATGCTGGGCCTCGCGGACCGGGACGCGGTGTTCGATCTGCTGGAAGCCGTGATGGCCGGCAAACCCGCCGCCGCGCTGGCGATCACCGATCAGGCGCACGAACGCGGGGCCGATCTGGGTGTGATCCTGCAGGATTTGCTGGAACTGCTGCACACCGTCACCCGCCTGAAATCCATCCCGTCGCTCCGCGAAAGCCAGGAACTGCCGGAGGCCGAACGGACCCGGGGCGCCGAAATCGCGGATCGTTTGACGGTGCCGACCCTGGGCCGCGCCTGGCAGATGCTTCTTAAGGGCGTGGGCGAGGTCGAAGCGGCCCCCGACCGCCGCGCGGCGGCGGAGATGGTTCTGATCCGGCTGTGCCACGTCTCCGACATGCCGACGCCCGGCGATTTGGTACGACGGCTGATCTCCTCCGGTGCAACGACAGCGGCAGCGGCGCCCGGATCGCCCAGCGGCGGAGGCGGCATGACGCGCGCCGTCGCCAATGGTGCGCCCATGACGATGGCGGCCCCGGACTCGGCCCCGCGTTTGTCCAGCTTCCGCGAAGTCGCGGCCTTCGTCGAAACCCAGCGCGAACCGACGCTGCACGCGCATCTGCTGCATTCCGTGCACGTCGTCCGCTTCGCGCCCGGCATCATCGAGTGGCGGCAGGAACCCGACGCCCCCCGCGATCTGCCCGCCCGCTTGTCGGCGCTGCTGACCGAGAAAACCGGCAGCCGATGGACCATCGCGGTCTCCGCCGCACCCGGCGAACTGACTCTGGCCGAACAAGGCAACGCCGCCGACACCGCCCGCCGCGCCGTCGCCGCCGACCACCCACTGGTGCAGGCGATCCTCGCGGCTTTCCCCGGCGCCCGCATCGACACCGTCCACGACGCCAACACCGATCGCTACGGCCTGCCCGCCGAAGTTCCCCTCGGGGAGCCGGATATGCCAGACTTCGCCCCGCCGGACGCGGAGCTGTTCGACGATTCCTCATCCCCCTGGGAGCTTGACGCATGAAGAACCTCGCCGGCCTGATGAAGCAGGCGTCGCAAATGCAATCCAAAATGGAGGAGATGCAGGCGCGTCTTCAAACCATGGAAATCGACGGCGAGTCCGGCGCCGGCATGGTGCGCGTCACGCTGAACGGCAAAGGCGACCTGCGGCGCATCAAGCTCGATCCGAAGATCGTCGATCCCACCGATACCGAAGTGCTGGAAGACCTGATCCTCGCCGCCCACCGCGACGCCCGCAACAAGGTGGACGCCACCAGCGCAGCCGAGATGCAGAAACTGACCGGCGGCTTGCAGCTTCCCCCGGGGATGAAGCTGCCGTTCTGATGTCGGTCCGCGACGCCGCTTCCCTATACCGTCATGGCGG
>Ga0214182_1000829_pt1 | contig 10276 bp, 10 predicted proteins | sample TroBogEpilimnion_8_FD_153020 | JGI IMG/M metagenome (GOLD analysis project Ga0214182, IMG submission 153020) | Freshwater microbial communities from Trout Bog Lake, WI - 14NOV2007 epilimnion | ecosystem: Environmental > Aquatic > Freshwater > Lake > Epilimnion/Euphotic zone | place: Trout Bog... | reverse complement strand
CGCCGCGATAATCGGCACCGGGCAGTCGATCATGGCGCGAATGGCACGCTCGAAAATGTAGTGCTGATCCTGCCACTGCTGGTCGGTCATGCCGTTGCGCTGTTTCAGATCGCCGCCGCCGCAGAACACGCGGCCGGCACCCGTCAGCACGATGCAGCGCTGATCGTTGGGGCGTGATCCCAGGTCCAGGAATGCATCCAGCAGATCGATGCCCATCTGCGTGTTCATGGCGTTCACCACCTCGGGCCGGTTCAGCGTCACGACGACGACGTGCTCCTGAGGCGATTCCAGCTTGATGGTTTCATAGGTTTTCATGCGAGGGCCTGCATAACCAAACGGGTGAAAGTATCGGCGGCACTGGGGTCCAGCCAGCGCATCACCGCGACGATGTCGTATTCCGGCAGTACCCAAGTCAGGTTGCCGCCGGCGCCGGAGGCAAAAAAGCTGCCGGTCGGGGCGCTCTTGTACCGTCCATGGTTGGTGTTCAGCCACCATAGCAGGCCGTAATTGGGGTTCAACGGGCACGGCTTCAGCGACTCAGCGACCCAGCTTTCCGGCAGGATGCGCTTGCCGTTCCACTCCCCGCGGCGGAGCATCAGCAGGCCGATGCGGGCCTGGTCTTCCGCGTGGATCAACATCCCGCCGCCCCAATGGGTGCCGCCGGCGACGCTTTCCATCGGCACGCCGTCCACGTCCACGGTCGATGTCCGGTATCCATGCCAGGACCAGTCGTCCGAGGCGCCGATCGGCCGCATGATCCGCTCGGCGAAAACCTCCGGCAGCGGCCGCTTGAATCGCCGCAGCAGCGCCAGCGACAGGCGATTCACCCGGACGTCGTTGTATTCCCAATGCGTGCCGGGCGTTTGCAGCGGCCGCGGATCGCCTTTGCGGCCCTTGCCCTCGACAGCCAGATTGCGGTTGCGGTCGATCAGGTCGGACTTGCCGAACAGCATGCCTTCCCACTCCGACGTGTTCTGCAACAGATGCCGCCAGGTGATGGCGCCGTTATGCGGCCCTTCGAACCCGCCGTCGTCCACGGTCGCAGCCACACGCTCATCGAGATCGGCAATTAGCCCGTCCATGACCGCGATGCCGGCCAGCATGGACAGATAACTCTTCGCCGCCGAGAATGTGAAATCCACCTGTTCCGTATCGCCCCACGACACGATCTTGTATCCCCGTCGCGTCACCAACCCGTTGGGCTCCCCGCGCGGGCGGACGGGGCCGAGAATTTCATTGTTCGGCGGCGGCTCGAAAAATCCGCTTTCCAGATGCACTCGCAGGTCACGCGGCCATGGCGTTTCGTTCTCGGTCGCGAATCGCGCCGCTTCCTCCAGCCACATCCAGTTCATGCCGGCGACATCCGCGCCGATTTCCGGCCAGGACGCGCCATGCGGCGGCGGGCAGATGGGGGGTAGTTTCATGCGGCGTTTCCCGAAATTGCGTTCGGCGGACTATGGCGCGGGCGCGGTTGGGCGCATAGTGGCTCGGTTGGGGATTCGGTAAAGGGGAAGGGGGCCGCGATGGCCGAGGACGAGCGCGACATAAGGCGCAAGGCGCTGCTGTCCAGCAGCCTGTTTCAAGCCATGCGGCCGGAGGAACTCGACGGTATTCTGCGTCTGGCGACCGAACGCCGGTTTCGCCGCGGGCAGACGATTTTCCAGAAAGACGATCCGGGGTCCTATATGATGGCCGTGCTTAGCGGCCGGGTGCGGATTGGCGCGATCTCCCTCGAAGGGAAGGAAATCACGCTCAATATGATCGATGCCGGCGAGGTGTTCGGCGAAATCGCATTGTTGGACGGTAAACCCCGCAGCGCCGATGCCACCGCGATCGAGGATTCGCACTTGCTGGTAATCGAACGACGGCATTTCGTGCCGTACCTCTAAGGCGACCAGGGGTTGGCGCTGCGCCTGTTGGCCGTGCTCTGCGAACGCCTGCGCCAAACCAGTGAGACGCTTGGCGACTTCGTGATGTTCGATCTGCCGGCGCGGCTGGGTCGGACCCTGATCAAACTGGCGGACGATTACGGGCGGCCGGTGGGGCAGGGGATCCGAATCGGCATCAAACTGTCGCAGAATGACCTCAGCCGGCTAGTCGCCTCGTCGCGGGAAAGCGTTAACAAGCAGATGCGCGCGTGGGAAGACGAAGGGTTGGTCGAGAAGGAGGGCGGGTTGCTGGTCTTGCTGCGCCCGCGCGAGTTGAAACGGCGCGTCGGTTTGGCTTAGGCGGCTTTCGCGGGCCGCCCGCTGTCACGCAACGGACATATCTTGGGCGCGTGACTCCGGTGGCGTAGCGGGCTAACACCCGGCCACCGCAACCCGCGCCCGGTCCATTTCCACCCCATGTCCATCACGCTTCCCGCCGCATTGGCCACCGGCCGGCGATTGCCCAACCTTTGGGATATCGCCGCGACTATCTGTGTCTTTGGGGCGCTGATCGCGGTGGCGCATGTGGCGCGCGGCACCATGGTACCGATCGACGCCCCCGGCGCGACCGAGATCAGCCTCGATCCCATGCGGCTGCCGGAATACGCGGTGCGCACGACCTTGCGCATGTTCGCGGCCCTGATGGCGTCGCTGCTGTTCACGTTTACCTACGGCACCGCCGCCGCGAAGTCCCGTCGCGCCGGACTGGTCCTGGTGCCGATCCTGGACATCCTACAGTCGGTGCCGATTTTGGGGTTCCTGACGTTCACCGTCGTGTTCTTCATGAACCTGTTCCCCGGTCAGGTCCTGGGGCTGGAGCTGGCATCGATCTTCGCCATTTTCACCAGTCAGGCCTGGAATATGGCGTTCAGCCTGTATCAATCGCTGAAAACCGTCCCGGCCGACCTGAACGAAGCGACCATCGCCTTCCACCTGACGGGATGGCAGCGCTTCTGGCGGTTGGAGGTTCCGTTCGCCGTTCCCGGTCTGGTGTGGAACACCATGATGTCGATGTCCGGCGGCTGGTTCTTCGTCGTTGCATCGGAAGCCGTGTCCGTCGGGGACAACACCTGGAAATTGCCGGGCATAGGTTCCTACGTCGCTTTGGCCCTGGAACAGCGGAATATCGGCGCGGTTTTATGGGCGATCGCCGCCATGCTCGCGGTGATCCTGGCGTACGATCAGCTTCTGTTCCGCCCGCTGGTGGCGTGGTCCGCGCGCTTCAAGTTCGAAACCACCGCCGGCGCCACCGCCGACGATCCCTGGATGTTGCGGCTGCTGCGGCGGACGCGGGTGCTGCAACTCGCCGGGGATAACGTCGGGCGGATCGTGGCCGCCGTGGGTGGGATGCGGCTTTCGTTCTCCCGCCAGCCTCGCCAAGTGACCGAGGCGCGGCCGTCGCGCCTTGTCGACGCCATCCTGGCCGTCATTTTGGTCGGCGTACTGGGATGGATCGGCTCCGCCGTCGTGCGCTTCGCCGCCGCCCAATTGGCCTGGAGCGACTTGCTGGAGGCTGTCGGTCTCGGCCTGATCACGTTGTTGCGGGTCGCGATCCTGATGATCCTCGCCAGCCTGATCTGGGTCCCGATCGGCGTGTGGCTCGGCCTGCGTCCGGTCTGGGCACGTCGGGCGCAGCCGGTCGCGCAATTTCTGGCGGCATTCCCGGCCAATCTGCTGTTTCCGCCGGTCGTGCTGTTTATCGTCCATTTCCACCTGAGCGCCGATGTCTGGCTGACCCCGCTGATGGTCCTTGGGACGCAGTGGTACATCCTGTTCAACGTGATCGCCGGGGCCGCCGCGTTTCCGGGCGACCTGCGGGAAGCGGCCGCCAATTTCCGGGTCGGCGGGCTGCTTTGGTGGCGGAAAGTCATGCTGCCAGGGATTTTGACGTACTACGTGACCGGCGCGATCACCGCGTCCGGCGGTTCCTGGAACGCCGCCATCGTCGCCGAGGTCGCATCCTGGGGCGATACCAAGCTCGTCGCGCATGGGCTGGGCGCCTACATCGCGGGGGCGACCGATAAGGGCGACATGGCGCGGGTCGTGCTGGGCGTGGTGGTGATGTCCGCGTTCGTGGTGCTGTTTAACCGGCTGTTATGGCGTCCGCTGTACGCGTTCGCCGAACGGCGCCTGACATTGGGATAAGGGCGATGGATATGGATGCCTGCCTGCTGGAAGTTCGGGGCTGCCGTCAGGCCTACCATAAAGAGGCAAGCGCCGATCTGGTGGTGCTGGAGGACGTGGAGCTGAAACTCCGCGAAGGGGAGATTGTCGCATTGCTGGGACGCTCCGGCTCCGGCAAGTCCACTCTGCTACGCATCGTGTCCGGCCTGCTAAAACCTACGGCGGGCGAAGTGCTGTGGCGCGGCAAGGCCCTGTCCGGTCCGGCCGATGGCGTCGCGATGGTGTTCCAGAGCTTCGCGCTGTTCCCTTGGCTGACCGTGCAGGAAAACGTCGAACTCGGCCTGGAAGCCCGCGGTTTGTCGCGGGCCGAGCGGGAAAAGCGCGCCGAAGCGGCGATCGACCTGATCGGCCTCGGCGGGTTCGAAAGCGCCTATCCCAAGGAATTGTCGGGCGGTATGCGCCAGCGCGTCGGCCTCGCTCGTGCTTTGGTGGTGTATCCCGATTTGCTGCTGATGGACGAACCGTTCTCGGCGCTGGACGTCCTGACCGCGGAAACGCTGCGCACCGACCTGATCGACCTGTGGTCGGACGGCAAGCTGCCGGTAAAGTCCGTGCTGATGGTCACGCACAACATCGAAGAAGCGGTGCTGATGTGCGACCGCATCCTGGTGTTTTCATCGAATCCCGGCCGAGTCGCGAGCGAGCTGACCGTGCCGTTCCCGCATCCGCGCAACCGCCTGGACCCGGCGTTCCGCCAAATGGTGGACGACATCTACGCGCTGATGACCCGCCGTCCCGCCGCCGCGCCGAAGGCGGCCACGGAAACCCCCGTGTCCCCGCTGGCGATGCCGCTGCAACGCGTCGGCATCAACCTGATGTCCGGTCTGATGGAGACCATGGCCGCCGAACCCTACAACGGACGAGCGGACTTGCCCGCACTGGCGGGGTCGTTGCAGTACGAGGTCGACGACTTGCTGCCGCTGGGAGAGGCGTTGCAACTTCTGCGCTTCGCGGTCGTGGAGGAAGGCGACATCATGCTGACCGACAGCGGCCGGTTATTCGTCAATGCTGACACGGATGGGCGCAAAACCCTGTTCGCCGACGCGGTGCGCGCGCATGTGCCGCTGGTAACGATGATCCGGCAGGTGCTGGACGAACGCTGGAACCACCGTGCATCCGCGGTGCGGTTCCGCGATGAGCTGGAGGACCATATGTCCCCCGATTACGCCGACGATACGCTGCGTACCGTGATCGGCTGGGGCCGCTACGCGGAAATTTTCAGCTACGACGAAGAGGCGGAACAGTTTAGCCTGGAAGACATCGAATAATTTCAGCGCGCCACGGTCACGGCAAGACGCACGCCGGTTTCCTTTTGCAGTTGATCGATCACGGCGCAGAGATTGCGCGCCTGCGGGTTGCCGTCCGGGGACAGCATGCGCATCAGGCTTTTCTCCGGCGTGGATGTCACCGCGGCCAGACGCGGAAAGCCGATCGTCGCGTTGATGTAGTCGCGCAGTACGGATTTGCCGACGTCGGGTTCGCCGGAAATCAGCGCCTGGACGGCTTCGGTGAGAAGGGCTTCACGAAAAGCCGGATCGCGCTTCACACGCGCGGCCACCGTATCGCGGAAGGCTCGAGTCAGTGGCATGTGGGTTTGTCCTGTTCCTGTTTGCGTTGGAGGTAGTCGGCCCAACGCTGTTTGGCCGTTTCGATATCGCGGTCCTGCCGTTGTTTGGTTGCACCGGCCAGCAGGATGACCAGGGTTGCACCGTCCCGCCCTAGATAGATCCGGTAGCCCGGTCCATGATCGATCCGCCGCTCGATCACGCCGTTGCCGACGGATTTCGCATCCCCCATGTCCCCGCGTTCCATCCGGGCCAGAGCCATCGTCATCCGTGTGGGCGCGGCGACCGGAACATCGTTGAACCAGTCGGCGAAGGGGCTGTCGCCGTCATCGTCTTCGTATTCCTCGAGGGTCAGTGGGATGGTAGGTAACACTTATGGAACTCTCTGTCTAGAGAGAAAGCAATCAAACCACCAAAAGGTTGAGAAACCGTTGATATCCGCCGAAAAAATCGCCCCAGGTGGCAGAAGCCGGCACGCCCCGGTATGGTCCGGCTCATGACCGACGCCCCATCGCTGGAACTCACCATTCTCATGCCTTGCCTGAATGAGGCGGAGACGCTGGCCGTTTGTATCGGCAAGGCTCAGGCGTTTCTGGCCCGGGAGGGTATCGCGGGGGAGGTCGTGATCGCCGACAACGGCAGCACCGACGGTTCGCGGGCGATTGCCGAGGGGCTGGGTGCCCGTGTCGTGCCCATCGCGGCACGCGGTTACGGCAGCGCGTTGCTTGGCGGAATCGAGGCCGCGCGCGGGCGGTTCGTGATTATGGGCGACTCCGACGACAGCTACGATTTCAGCCGGCTCGAATTGTTCGTCGCGCAGCTCCGGCAGGGGTATGCGCTGGTGATGGGGAACCGGTTCAGGGGCGGCATCATGCCGGGTGCGATGCCGCCGCTGCACCGCTACCTCGGCAATCCCGTGCTGACGGGCATTGGGCGGCTGTTTTTCCACAGCCCGTGCGGCGACTTTCATTGCGGGCTGCGCGGGTTCGACCGCGACGCGATTCTGGGGCTGGATCTGCAGGCGCCGGGGATGGAGTTCGCGAGCGAAATGGTGGTGAAGGCGACCATTCACGGGCTGCCGATGACCGAGGTACCGACGATCCTGTCGCCGGACGGACGCTCCCGCCCACCGCATTTGCGCAGTTGGCGCGATGGCTGGCGGCATCTGCGGTTTTTATTGCTGTTCAGCCCGCGATGGCTGTTTCTGTATCCGGGGATCGCGCTGTTCGTCGCCGGTCTGACGGGAATGGCGTGGCTGCTGCCAGGGCCACGGCCGGTCTTCGGTGTGGTCTTCGATATCAATACGTTGTTTTACGCATCGCTCGCGCTGGTGGTGGGCGTTCATTCCATGTTGTTTTGGCTGTTCGCGAAGCTGTATGGCATGCGGGAGGGGATGGTGCCCGAAGATCCCGCGTTTCTGGCAACGGTTCGGCACCTGTCCCTGGAGCGTGGCCTGATCGCCGGGTTCGTTTTGCTCCTGCTCGGTCTGGCGCTGGGTGCCGCGGCGGTTTCGACGTGGGGCAGCGCCGCGTTTGGCAACCTGTCGCCCGCGCGGGCCATGCGGCTGGTCATTCCATCCGGCACGGCCGTTTTGCTGGCGTTTCAGATTGCCTACGGGTCTTTCTTTCTGAGCGTTCTGGAGATCCGGTCCGGATCTCCTCAGGGATTGAGGAAATTGAAGCGATAGACCACCGCGACCCTGAATGTTTGGGTTACCGGATGGAAGGAAATCGAACTCGCGGCCGTCGCACCCGGAATGGCACCAATAGCTGTGCCGGTATCCTTGAGGGTGGCGGTACCATAGTCGGCATAGCGGTACTCGGCCTTGGCGTACCAGTTCGATGCTATCTTGGTTTCGGCACCTACGCCGATGAACCAGCCATCCCGCTGGAACGCGGGCGTGGACAATCCCGATATCGTGCCATTGTGGGTATCGGACATGGTGGCGTGGCCGAAATTGGCATGCGAAAAACCGGCGGACAAAAACGGCAGCGTCGAGGGGCCGATCAACCAACCGAGGCGTGCGCCGGTGAAGACGGCGAGATCCTGCGATTCATGGCCCGCGTAAAAGGGGCCCTGGTCTTGGATCGTGCCCTCGATGTGGGAAATATCCAGGTCGACGAAAGCGCCGCCAACGAATCGGCTACTGCCTAACCGGTGGTCGTATCCAAAGCCAACGGTACCGAATGGGCCCGAACCGCCCTGCGTTTGAACGGTACAGAGTACGCAAGCGCCTGTCGCTTGGTTGAGTGTCTTCGAATCCGCGCTCCACATGCCGTAACCGGCGCCGGCGCTAACGTGGAATCCGTCGAAATTATCGTTCTGCCCATCGGCTGGCGGCGCCGCGTCCTCGAACGGTGTTGCCGCCGGCATACCGCCGAGGCGGTAGAACTTATAAACGACTGCGACGCGGAATGTTTGCGCGTCCGGATGGAACGATATCGAGGACTGCGGCGGTTGCCCGGAAGCGGTATCGCTGAGCGTAACGGTTCCGTAATCGGCGTAGCGATATTCCCCGCGCACGAACCAATCGGGTGCGACCCGCGCCTCGGCACCAGCGCCGATAAACCAGCCGTCGCGGGAGAACGCGGGGGTTTTGAACGCAGTCGCAGTCTGGTTGGTCGTATCGATCATATTGGCACTGCCGAACTGCGTATGGGTGTAGCCAAAGGTTACAAACGGCAGGGTTGACGGGTCAACGAGCCAGCCTACCCGCCCGCCGATTGCGAACGACATAGTTTGTGAGATTCGGCCCGCGAAGAAGGGATCTTGGTCCTGTACCGTGCCCTCTGCGTGGGAAATGTCCACATCCCCGAATAAGCCAAGGACGAGCCGATCGGTAAACTGTCTGTCGTAACCGAGCCCCATTGTCAGGAAGCCGCCCTGGCCGCCCTGGGTTTGCACAGAGCAGAGATTGCAGATGCCGGTGGCCGCACTGACGGTTGTTGTGTCAGCGTTCCAAGTGCCGTAGCCGCCGCCCAGGCTAACGTGAAAACCGGTATAATCGCTCGTGGGCGCGGCCGCCGGTTGCGCGGCGACCGGTGAGGAAATCAGGCCGATCAACCCCGAAACGATAGCGCAGGATACCAATTTTAATGAACATGAGCGCACTGCAACCATCTCCTAGAGAATATCGACGGGAGATAGAGTCGCACCTCGGTTGCCGTGTTGTCAATGCATTGCAATTCCGTTGAATTTTTGCATCGAATATGATCGGCAGGTTTCCTCCGCCGGCTTGCCATTTATGGAGCCTTCCCATTTTCGGCCGAATCGTTCCACGTGATGATATAATGGCGCTGAAAATTCGATCGGTGCGCCGATCGAGCGTATCCGATCGCAGCGGGGGAGCTCAGGCGTATCAGCGTACGCATCCGAGCGGCGATCGCTCCAAGCGCGTGTGGACGCCTTCGATTGTCGGATTATGGAGGGAAGGCGGGACAGCCGTACCCTAGAGGTACGGCTGTCGTTTCGGTTTATGCCGCGCGGCGCGTCGCCAAAGCAGCCGGCAGTTGTGCGATGGCCTGATCGATCAGGGCAGCGCTGGTATCGGCCGAGAGGCCCTCGGCGATGACAGCCCGAGCGGCGGTGCTGGCGATGTCGACAGCGGTCAGACGGACGTCATCGACGGCGGCTTTTTCGGCCGCGGCGATGCGTTCGATGGCCATCTGCTCACGGCGTTTGGCGGCGGCTTCGGCCTCGGCCGCTGTCGCGGCGGTCAGACGGGCTGCCTCGGCCTGGGCACCGGCGATCAACGCTTTGGCATCGGCCAAAGCTTCGTCGCGGGTCTTTTCGGCCGCTTTCAGCATGGCTTCCGCTTCCGTCCGAAGATGGGAAGCTTCTTCCAGTTCCGCCCGCACCTTGGCGGCGCGGTCGTCGAGCATCGCTGTCAATGCCCCCCACAGCTTCCCGCCGAACACGACGAAGAAGATGACGAAGGCGATGACGACCCAGTTGACGGGTTCGGCGAAAAAGCTCTCGTGTTCGTGCATGGCTCGGTGCCCTTTTTCAGCCGACGCCGCGCGCGGTCAGGGCCGCGCCGATAGCGCCGCTCAGCCGTTGCGGATCGGGTGCCCGCCCGGTCAGGCGGGTAACCACCGTCGCGGCGGTATCGGTCGCCACTTCGCGCAGCGCCGCCATGGCCTGGGCGCGTGCCCCGGAGATTTGCGTTTCGGCGTCCGCCAATTGCTTTTCCAGACGGGCGTTCAGGGTTGCTGCCTGTTCGGCGGCGGCCCCTTTCGCAGTGTCGAGAGCGGCGTTGATGGCGGCCTGTGCCTCGGCGCGCGCCTTGGCGACCGCCGAGGTCGCTTCCGCCGTTCCGGCATCCGCTTTGGCTTTGGAGGCCTGAGCGGTTTCCAGATCGCGGGCGATATGAGCCGCACGCTCCTCCAGCACCGAACCGACCTTGGGCAGCGCGAAACGGGAGGCGAGGATGTAAAGGACGGCGAAGATGATCGCGCCCCACACCACCTGGCTGGTGGTCAGCGGGTTCTTGAAATCCATCTGCGGCATACCCTCCGCCATGGCGGCGGCGGGCAGCATCAATAGACCGGTAGCGAACGGGATGACCCGGCGGAACGGCGGCATGTCGTGTTTCGGGCG
>Ga0214182_1000823_pt1 | contig 10315 bp, 8 predicted proteins | sample TroBogEpilimnion_8_FD_153020 | JGI IMG/M metagenome (GOLD analysis project Ga0214182, IMG submission 153020) | Freshwater microbial communities from Trout Bog Lake, WI - 14NOV2007 epilimnion | ecosystem: Environmental > Aquatic > Freshwater > Lake > Epilimnion/Euphotic zone | place: Trout Bog... | reverse complement strand
CCCAAAGTAAATGCAGAGTGAAAAATTGGAATGGTGTCATAGCAAAACAGCGCCACCTTAAAGCCTACCTGCTGCTTTTTTTCATACAAATGAATTAAGGGCCCTTTAAGCCAATCGGCCCCCATTGATAAATAGATATCACTATCTGCAATTTGATTCTCAATCTCATTTTCAAGATTGACCACATCAACTTTAGCTACAGAATGAAATGGCACGCGATCAAATGAAGTGAGTATTTTTTCTAACGCAAGCATAACCCTTTGCCTGGGAATGGCCTCCAAAACCCCGCCAACAAAAGTACAAAAAACAAAAGAAACAGGCTTATATTGAAGGAGATAAGCGGCATATTCCGCCTCGCAGCGCACCACGCCATTGGCGGGTCGATCCCAATGAATAATGGTTCCTACATCAAACCAAAGCCTAGTCATTGAAAAACTTTCGAAATGAAATAAGATCAAATAATAATTTGATCATTGAACAACACCAATGAGGCCATCAGATGCAATAAAAAAAATCAACATGGAACTCATAGAGACTATGAATAAATGATTTAAGAAGCATGAATAAACAATATTTTCAAGACAGTGAAATGGCCGCTGAAGCTTGAAAATTAATAAGTTGCAAGCTCACTATAACACCAGTTATCCCTTTCGATTTGAAGCAAGCGAGAATACTCCCTTACAATTTCCATATCAAAGTAACATTAGAGCTACGCTTAATCATGCACTCCAGCAAAAAGGCTACATGTGGGATATTTTAGATTCATCTTGGCTTCCTTAGTAGCCCTTTCACATACTATTGTGTTGCCCTTAAATCTTGGTATATCAGCTGTTGTGGGATTTTATTTTTTAAGCGGCTACTTAATGACTGAGTCGTTTGCAAAGTTTCGCATAACCCATGAAAATCCAATTCGAGCATTTTATTTAGATCGATTTTTTAGAATTTTCCCAATTTTTTGGGTGATGTTTGCACTCTCCGCGCTTTTGCTTTATCAACGTCATGCGCTCAATATTGATTATAAATTTTTTCTAGAGTCAGCAATCATTCCGAATAACTATTTCTTCACTTTCAAGCTCTTATCAGATCAGGTAATAGAGCCATCCTGGTCTCTGGGGGCAGAAATTCAGTTCTATATACTCATTCCATTGATCTTATTGTTAAGCAAAAAAACGCAAAGTATTATCGCCATGATTTTTCTTGCTGGCCAAATTTTTGCCCTAGCAATGCCAAATAATATCGGATACATGTTTTCTAGCTGCTCAAATTATCCATGGCTAATATGCGATGGAAAAGTGAGTGATTTATTTGGATATCGTTACCTCAGTTTTGCGCTAGGAATTTTTTTGATGGGCTCCATTTGTAGACACTGGCATATGGGCTATAAATTCGGAAAATCTCTCGTGCTATCGATATTTTCGATGCAACTTATTTTTCTATTTTTTATACTACCAATTAATGGATTAATCAATAACGTTCACACATTTCCGGTTTCCATTGGATTTTTAATTACCATTCCCGCATGTTTAGTCTTCTTGCATTTTCTAAAAGCCGGATTCTCATTTGGAAGATTAGATTTTTATCTGGGTAAATTAGCTTACCCTCTTTTTCTTTCGCACATGCCGGCAATTGCAGTGGTGAAGTACTACCTAGGAGACCATAATGTCAATATTTTCTATGCTCCAGAGTGCTTGCTATGCGCGATAGCAATAAGCCTATTACTTTACTTTATTCAGGGCTATATTGATTTGTTACGTTACAAAATTCGTGGGTTTGGGCGAATTACTGGACAATAAAAAACAATTTCCAAACCACTTAAGAGGCTGGCATCTGAAACCACTTATGCGGACTTGATAAAAACGTGGTGTCATCAAACACCCAATCCTCACCAAGCTCAAGCGGATCCGCAAAAAGTAAGTTATTTAAAAATTTACCCGTTAGTTGTACGTTCGAGGGATATTGCTTTGGAAAACCGCCTTCATAATCCAGAACAAACATAGACAAGCCAAATTGAGCCATATAGTTTCTAAGTGAATCTAGGGACTCTCCATTTCTTCTCAAGCAGTGAGTGGCGTATTCTACAATCCAATATTTAACAATCTTTTTCTGAAGTAGACTTTTAGCCCCCCTCAACACGGCAGCCTAAAACCCTCAACATCAATCTTAACAAGTTTGATTTGCTTGATGTCTACCAGCTCTGAATCTAAGGTGTGGGTGGGCAGCCGTCGGCAATCTAACGCCTCATCAATGTCGCCAGATACTGCATAAGAATTGCCACTGTCATTTTGATCGTAGTAAAAATTTGCCAGTTCATGAATATTTTCACCCATTAATTTTTGATGGACCACAATATTTCCAAAATGATTTTTGGCAATGTTGCCAATAATTTCTGCCACGTTTTCTTCCGCTGGCTCGAAAGCATGCACAGCCCCGACAGGCGTCACCAAAGCGGAAAGTAGCATGGAATAAAAACCGATATTAGCACCAACATCAACGACTATGTCACCAGGCTTCACGATTCGCACCATAAATGAACCTACGTCACCTTCATTTAAATAGCCCTTAGCCAACTGCGCCCCCAACTTATCATGTAAGGGTCTATTTTCAAAAAAATTGAATTCAAACACTCTGTTCGTCAGCGACTTTACGTAACTTTGCTCTACGATTGCATAAAATTCTTGCTTAAACTCAATCTTTACGGTTCTCATTAATAATATCAATCTACTTTAAATTGGGGACAATCAATTGGCTTGCAGACATGCCTTGAATTGCGCGATCATGCATTATTTCATAAGCCCTCTCAAGATCACAGGTAAATAATGTGGTATTGAAAAGGGTGGATTTAAAACGCTCCTTCTTTAACACATCACGATAATCATTTAATTTAGCAGCATTTTTAGCAAGATCAATTGCTATCGACTTGTACTCCCCCAGCGTTGCGGCCACCAACTCTGATAAACCAACCGTTGCCAAGAGACTGGCCCCCATGCGACTTGCGAAGGTTTCCCCCATGCGGGTGATCACAGGAAGTCCAGACCATAGGGCATCACTAGTAGTTGTGCCGCCATTAAATGGGTAAGTATCCAAAAAAAGATCGGCTCTTTGAAGGCGCCTCAAATGCTCTTTATATGGCAGACGTGGTGAAAAAATTAATCTACTGGAATCAACCCCTCTTTCACTACACTCTCTAACTAAATTTATTTTTGCGGCCTCACTATCTATATACAGCCATAAAACGGAATCTTGTACATGCTTAAGTATGTACATCCAAGCGGTAAATATAATTGGAGTAATTTTGTAGCTATTATTCATGCAACAAAAAACAAATGAATTGGAAGCAAGGCCGAACTCCGAGTGCGGTAATTTCTCACCCAGGTCGGGCCTTTGATCATCATTAGCCTGAAAGGTATGTGGTAAATATACGATTTTTTCAGTATAAAATCGCTCTTTATCAGGCGATATAGCAATGGGATCTGCAATAATGTAGTCCATAAAAGAAGCTCCCATGGTAGCCGGAAAACCGAGGTAATTTACCTGAACAGGCGCAATCCGCATTGCAAAGATTTCTGCTCTGCTACCTGCGGTATACCCCCCTAAATCAACTGCAATGTCCAATCCGCCCAACTGAGAAATATATTGTACTAACTGCGAATTTGATAAATTCTCGACTTCAAAAAAAGCATCCACTCCTTGCTCGATCCGTTTTCTCATGTGGTCTTTAGAGGGTATTTTTCCGAAAGAAAAAGCAAAAACCTCAAATTTTTCGCGATCATGATGCTCGAACACGCCAGCCATTAGCAAAGTTAGGGCATGAGCTCGAAAATCAGCCGAAAAATACCCAATGCGTATTTTTTTACTCTTTCGAGTTGATTTACATACTATTGAATTATAGTTTTCTGAAAAATATTGATCTTTAGTCCAGATAAGAGATGCAGACATCTGGATGCTTGCTTGATCTGTCAATGAAAGGACAGAAAAAGGTGTGGCAACCCTTTCTCCATGGCTAATTTTTCCAATTAACTTTTGTTGATCTTCTAGAAGACCGTCCCAATCGCACAAAAACATCTTAATGTGCAAATAACTACCGAGTAAATAAGGGGTTGAAGGATCTAAAATTAGCGCTCGCTTAAAATCATCCAACGCAAGAGAATAGCGACCAGTCTCTTGGAATAATTTACCTCGATTATAAATTGCATCAACGGAATTGGGGGCTATATTGATTGCTTGATCATAACCCTTAAATGCTTCGTCAATACGCCCAAGATCTTTGAGGATGTTTGCGTAATTATTCCAAGCCTCAGCATAAAGAGGTCTTAACTCTATAGCCTGGGAAACGCTAGCTAATGCATCAACTAAAAGATTTAGTGACTGCAGCACTAAAGCACGATTATTAAGGGCCTCAGGATAATCGGGCTTTAAAAAAAGCGCCCGCTCAAATTCACTCAGAGCCAGCGCTAATTGAGCTTGCTTTTGATAGACCAAGCCTCGATTTCCATGTATTGCCCAATTTCCTGGATTTAACTCTAAAGCTCTATCTAGAAAGACTAAGGCCTCCAATAAATCTCCCTCTTGATACGCAATGACTCCTAAAAAATGAATAGCTTCACCATGCAATGGATTAAGCATCAATATTTCTTGATATTGGTTTTTCGCCAACTGCAATTGGCCCGATTGATGCAACTGAATGGCATTAGTTAATTTTTTATTTATTAACAAATTTACAATTTCCAATGGTCAAGATATTGTTTATACAAAAAAATTATTCATAAGGCGTATAGCTAATTCCATGAGCAATGGCTGTACCCACTAATCCCGCCCCTTCAGGCAAAGTAGCAAACAACTCCAATACGGCTGCTCTACTCATCAGATGATTGTCCAGCTGCTGATTCCAAAAAGCGACACCGCCCGCCTCACCAGTACGGTGTAGAACATTTTGATAGAGGTTATCAACAAAAGAAGTATTACTTGAATTGGCTCCGTACTTAGCCACAAACTCAGGAGAATTCACAAAGTAATTGGCTACATCATTAATAATATCTTTGCCGCTGTCTAACTGAGCAATCCAATACCCCAAACCAGCAGCATCTGGAGTGCGGTTAAAGGTTGCTTGATAAAGCATATAAGCACCACCAGCAGCTTGATTGGAGCCAATATCTAAAGCAACATTGGTATCGGTAAATTGGAGGCGCTGGATATTTAGTACACTATCTGTTCCATTGCGACTTGATTGAGAGTCTGCGACTACCGCATTATCTGCTGCGCTGACATCAATACTATAGGCACTTAGCTTGCCATCATAGATCACCGTATGAATTCCAGCGCCACCAACAATTAGATCATTTGCCGCAGATGTATGCGCAGCGGTATTGCCATTTCCTAAATTAATAGAGTTAGTCAGATTACTTAGGGCTGCGCAGGCAAGCCCTGTCTGATCTGAAAAACTGAGGTACTCGGCTGCACTGACGCTATCAATGCCGTCAACACTAGAGATGCTATAAACACCATTCGAATAGGACACCGTATAAGTGGCGAGTGCTCGGCTAAACGTAACCGTATCTACCCCAGCACCACATGAAATTACTTCATTGCCAAGATTGGTAACAATGGTGTCATTACCACTTCCACCCACAATCGTTCCACTACCAATCCCCGCCAATATTCGATCACCTAAATCATTAGCATTAACTGAATAACTGGCATGGCAATTACTTAAATCCAATGTTTGAATATTGGTACCATAGGCTATCCAAACATTATTGACTTGGTAAGCGTGAGTATTGCTAGCTGTTCCCTCGTAGACAGAATTACCAATTTGACTACCAGTACCAGCATTCAGATTAATCGCTACAGCATGCGTACCTGAATAGGCAATCGTGTTGCTGCCACCACCATCCCAAATCGTCTGAAAATAATATTGCCCAACATTGTCGTTAAAACTATAAGTAGTGTTGCCTGCGTTATAAGCACTATTAACGCCATACTCTGCCTGAATTGCCGCGATATCCAAAAGCATCGGCGTAGTCGGATTAAAAGTGAAATATGTTGCATCCGGATGGGATTGATCTGTGGTGTAACTCATCACGGTATACAGACGACTGTCATATGCAGAGTAAGCCGTACCCACGAGCGACTGGCCACCACCATCAGTAGAAGCCTCGAAGGGATGCTTTAAACCTAGAGCATGACCTAACTCATGCAATAAGGTGTAATCAGCGTAAGTGCCATTTTGAAAACTACTCGCCCCAAATTGCCCCGCTACAACTCCATTGAGTGCATCACTAGCATATGGATCTAACCAAACATCGCCTCCAGCAGGGGTAAAGGAAGGCAAAAAAGTGTCGCCAACATCATTGCCCCAATGAAAGCTAGTTGAAAAACCCAAGCGGATTACACCGGCAGACGATGCATTGTCTGGCACTAACGTAAAGTTCAAATTGGCAACATTGGCCCAAGCGTTTAGCGCGCTAATGGTGGCCAGCTGTTGAGTATTGGTAAACGACCGAATAGAGGTTAAAAAAGTTGGTTCACTATAGCTCGGATCAAAAACCGAATTGGCCGATAGGAAGCTGTAGCTAATATTCGAATCGAGCCAATGAAAGCCATTGAGCAAAGCATTTACTGCCACATTTTGGGTAAGCGTGGTATTTGCAATATCAGAGCCGGACAATGGGGTGGTCATAGACTTCTAATACTCAATTAAATAGGGCACGATCAGCTCGGCAACTTCATGGGATGATTCAATTAAAAAATAGCATTCGAGCCATTTTACAAGAAACACTCTTATTTCGAAGTTTTCAGACCGCTTCAAGCAAAATACGCGTTTCATATCATCCCATCACTTACACTAGGCTTCGTAGCACCAATAATTACCAATTCACTAAAAACCGCACTATATATAAAACTATCCACAGATTTTTATCATGTTTTTTTGGATCCCCAAATGCGCACGCCCCACTCTCAAATCTCTTTGGGAGCTTGTATTGTTTTCGTGGGTCCGCCGAACTATTCCAAAAATTTATCACGATGAACTGGGTCTGAATTTACTCGGCTATTCTCAAGGCGATCTTGGTCTTGGCGAAGCATTGCGCTACTTATCAAGAGCGCTAGCTCAATCTAATATTCCATTTTTAGTACGGCGCCTAAAAATATCAATCCTCAGCACACAAACGAATACCGCGCTGAACCACCTCTCTGAAAACCACTGTCGTTATCCTATTAATTGCATTGTGATTAATCCCGATACCCTATATCTGCTGCCCACTTGGGTGGGTTATTCTGAGTGGGCAAAACGCTATAACATTGCTTACTGGTTTTGGGAATTGGAGCAGTTTCCAGGTGCCTGGAAGTATGCGCTGCCCCTCATTGATGAAATTTGGGTCAATACTGAATTTAATGCCAAGACCATGCGCACAGTGCATTCACGCGTAACCAAAATTCCCTTTGCCATCGAATTTGAACTACCCAGTGCGCACTTTAATCGTAACTACTTTGGCTTACCTGAAGACCGCTTCATTTTTTTAACCAGCTTTGATTTTCATTCCTCCATAGAGCGAAAAAACCCACAGGCCAGTATTGCGGCTTTTTTGGAAGCCTTTCCTGACCCTGATTGCGCAGTCACGCTAATCATTAAATCAACAAATGGTCAAAATCATCCCGAGCAATACCAGAGCTTACGCAAGCTTGCGCAGGAAGATCCTAGAATTATATTTTTAGATCGCCAATTCAGTTCGTCAGAAAATCGTGGTCTATTAAATACGGTCGATTGTTTTGTTTCTTTGCATCGCTCCGAAGGCTTAGGTTTGGGGCTAGCAGAATCGATGTATTTAGGAAAACCTGTGATTGCCACAAATTATTCTGGCAATCTAGAGTTTATGAACCCCAAAAATGCATGCTTGGTCAGTTATGAACTTATTGCTGTTGGCAGTCATTATCCCCATGGACACAATCAAGTATGGGCTCAGGTTTACATTAGCGATGCTGCAAGAAATATGCGCGAGATATTCAATAATTCATCGTGGAGACGCGCTTTAGGTGAGCGAGCACGTCAAGATATTCTGACCCATCACTCATATCAAGTCATGGGGAACGCAATTACAAAACGCCTATTAGAGATTGCACAAGAGTGATGACTCTAATGACCAAGGCACTTCTTGAAAATAATTATCTAGGTCTTTAGTAGCCTATTTAAATAAGTTTTTGGGGGCGACACCCATTTTTCCAATAAGACCATACACCAATCCCTTAATCATGACTTTGAATGCCAAAGGTTTTTCACATTTTGCATGTAGGGTGAAAAAAAGAATGTACAAAGGCAACTTCACCAAGACCGTCACTTTCCAGGCTAATTTATATCGGCAATGAGAGACTAAGTACGCAGCATTGCGAACAATATAAAAATTTCGCAAATCAGAATGCAGATAAATGATGCGATTGTTGATGCGTAAAAAATCATCACCAATACTGTGATCCATCCTAATCGTGGGCGTTACATAATTGACTAGGCCGTACGTTTGCGCACGCAATCCCCACTCGACATCGACCCAATCAATAAATAAAGACTCATTCATCAACCCCACTTCTTGCAAAGCACCTGCAGAAATCAAGCTGCCCGAAGAAATAATATATTCAGTTGCAATCGGCTGCGTGGCCAATAAATCAACCGGGTAACCCCTAACCCAAAATAGGTCCGCTTGAATGATGGGCGAATATTCATGAGATTTTTCATCCAAAATCGTCGGGCCTATCATGCCCACTTTAACTCCTCTAGCCTCTAACTGCCCTCTAGCCTCTAGTAATTGGGTGCTCAAGTTTTTAGGTGGAGAACTATCTTGATCAAAAAAAATCAGGTCTTGCATTTGATCAGCGAAGGCTTGTTCAATGCCGATATTTTGTGCTTTAGCTACTCCCAAATTTATACCCTGTGGATAAAATGCAATAGGTACTGTAAATTGTGTCAGCCACTTCTTTTCCAACCAAACAATTCCTTCTAATTGCGTATTGGGAGTGTTATCAATAAGATAAATTTTGGCAACCTGCTCACTTAAACGCTCTAATACGCGTGCTAATAAAATTGCATTGGGTTGGTAGGTAACAATAATCGCTGCTACCTGACTCAAGCTCTTCTCTCGGGCATATGCATTCATTTTTTATATACACCCAGTCACAATCGCAAACCATAATCCGCAGTTGCCCAAAGTTGTCTGGCGATATACGCCAGCTCGATGCATTCCAAGCAGACGCTTGAATAAACTTGCTTGGCGCGCGCTAGCAAATTGATCCAAAGTTTTTTGGATGGATGGCCGAAATTGACTATGCAGGCCCTGCAAGGCCAAAACATGTTGATCATTCCAACGCCGAAAATCACCAGCCCACAATTGTTGTATACGACGCCACTTTTGATGCCAAGAGGTATTCATACCCATCAGGTTAGAGGCATGTTGGCGATACCGTACTAAAGGTCGACGGTCATAAACGACTGTTGCATCAAACGCGCTGAGTAATAAATAGATCCACCAATCATGAGAAACCACGGTGACTGAAGGTAAAAACTGGCGAATGAGACGAAAAGCTTGGTCATTAAGCATCATCGTGTTACCGCCACCAACACTTTGAACTAGCGCATTAGAAAAACTGGGGGGCTTTAAAAATATTACCGAATTGCCAAGCTGCTGCCCTTCCTCATCAATATAGATCGTTGGTCCCGCATACATAGCTGGATGCTCTTGATGGGGCAAGAGCAATTGGATTGCGCTCTCTAATTTTTCGGGCATCCAAACATCATCTTGATCAGCAAACGCAATGTAAGGCGCATCAATTTGGGGACGTATCAGTAAAGATAAAAAGTTTTTAGCAAATCCTTGGCCTGGTCCAGAAAAAAGATGGACGCGATCAGGTCCAACCTCACTAGCAAAGCGCTCAATCAAGTGCAAGGTGCCATCGCTAGAACCATCATCGGAGACAAATAATAACCAGTTTGGATGGCTTTGTTTTGCAATGGAGTCAAGCTGGGCTTGTAAAAATTGTTCGCCGTTATAAGTGCACAATAAGATCGCAACGGTTAAGCCATTATCGGTAGTGCTGGAAAACGCAGGGTCTGCCATGGGCTAGTTATTTCTCATCACGAACCATTTAGGCATCTTAAATTTGACCAGTGCGCGGTAAAGCCAAATATAGGCAACCGTAAAGAGCACGACAAAAAATTTCAGTGCCCAGTGGTTAGTCCAAAACAAGACCGCCGGCACAACTGCCAAAGCAGACAGAACCCACAGGTACAGTGAAGTTAAGGAATTGCGCTGCGTTAATAAGGCGGCATCTTGCG
>Ga0214182_1000822_pt1 | contig 10344 bp, 12 predicted proteins | sample TroBogEpilimnion_8_FD_153020 | JGI IMG/M metagenome (GOLD analysis project Ga0214182, IMG submission 153020) | Freshwater microbial communities from Trout Bog Lake, WI - 14NOV2007 epilimnion | ecosystem: Environmental > Aquatic > Freshwater > Lake > Epilimnion/Euphotic zone | place: Trout Bog... | reverse complement strand
AGCGGCGAAATACGGCAGGTATTCGAGCAGGAACGCAAGTTTCGATGTCCGCACGGAGAAAATCGCGGCAAGCCCGAGCACGGATATCGCGGTAAGAAGCAGCATTTCCGCGCGGGCGATCTGTCGAACCGCCAAGACCAGCGCGACGGCACCGTAAAACTCGATCTCCGGAATCAGCGACCAATAGGCGCCATCGATCGCCGCGATGCCGAAAAATGAGTTCATCATCGTGAGGTTGACGATGTACTGATTGAACGTCGCGGTAAAATGTCCCGCTCCCATCGCGATAGTGGCAATATAGGTGATCGTGCAGCACGCCCACATCGCGGGATAAAGCCGAGCGCAGCGGGAAGCGATGAATTTGCGGAGGTCGCCGGAGGCGGCCGTCATCAGGATCACGAAGCCGCTGATCATGAAGAACAGATGCACGCCGAGATAGCCGTATTTCGTGACCGGGACGAATTCCAGAAACGGCACAACCGACATGTTATCGCCAGCGTAACCGCGGAAAGTGTAATGATACAGCAGGACCGCGGCGATGGCGACGACGCGCAGAAAATCCAGCTCGTTGACGCGATCCTTCACGGCAGGATTTTCAATTCTCGGTACGCGTTCAGGTGGCGAATGAACTGATCTTCGGTATCTTCCACGTCGTGGAACCCGGCGAGTCTTGCCTTCGTCATCGACGAGACGATGTCCCAATCGATATTCCAGACGAAATCGCCGTACGGCCACAGCGCGACATCGACGATATCGGGGTAGCGCAGGCCGTGGCGTTCGGCGATGCGGCGCCAGACGGGGCCTTTGTCGGCCATCCAGCGTTCCAGCTTCATCGGGCGGACGATGCCCTGCCTCAGGCCGAAATAATCGGCCAGACGCGGCCAGAGGTTGGACCAGCGGAACACGTCGCCGTTGGTGATGTTGAAGGCCTGATCGGCGGCGTTGGGCGATGTCATGCACCAGAACACGAAGCGCGCCAGAACGGAACAATCGGTGATCTCGGAGATCGCGGTAAAGGACGCGGGTAAGCCGGGGAAATCGAAAGCGACGCCCAATTCCCGGCACAAGGCCGCGTAGGCGCCGACCACGGTGATCAGGTTACGCGGCCGGCCCGGTGCGACATCGACCAGATATTGCGGACGGCTGGCGGACCAAGTCCAGGATTTCCCGCGTCGGCGGTCGGTCAAAAGGTCCTGCTGATCGTAATAGAAATTCGGCGGCATGTGCCGCGGGTCGTCTTCCCGCGTGGGGGAGCGCATCGGCCCGATATGCAGGCCGTACCACTTGCCGCCTTCCAGCAGATGCACATGCTGCAACGATGGCACGTCGGCCGCATCGAGCAGATTGCGCAGCAACATGAGATTGGCCGGCACATCCTCCACTCCGCCTTCGCCGAACGGGGCGCGCGCGGCGTAGACCATATGCGTGACGGCGCCGGCTTGGGCGACCGCGGCCTTGCAGGAGTCCATGCTGGTGAAATCGGTGCGGATGTAGCGCACGCCCGGCCCATCGGGCGGCGGATTGCGGCACAGACCCACGACCTGCCAACCCGGTGTGCGTGCGATCAGTCCCGTCAGGCGGGAGGCCGCCGCGCCGGTGGCGCCGGCAATCAGCGCGATATTCTCAGCCATTGCCGGCGCCTTTCGCGATCAGAGCGGCTTGAGCGGCTTCGGCTCACCGGCCGGAAGCTGCACGTCGGCCACGTTCAGCACCATCGACACCAGGCTGTAGTACCCGACGGCACCGACGATATCCATGATGCCGTTTTCGCCGAAACGCGACAGCGCCGGGGCGTATTGCGCATCCGGGACGCTGCCATTGGACAGCAGGGCGGTAACGAAATTGTAGACGATGGTTTCGTCCGCGCTCATGTTCGCGGGGGTTTTGCCCTCGGCGATGGCGTCCAGAATGGCGGGGTTCAGGCCGGCATCAATGCCAAGCTTGCGGTGGGCGTAGAATTCGTACTGGGCGGTCCATTTACGGCCGGCCATGCAGATCGCCATTTCGTTCAGCGCCGCCGGAATGGACGAGCTATAACGGACATAGGCGCCGACGCGCTGCACGAGGTCGCACAGGTCCGGGCTGCGCAGCAGGGCGTTGAACGGGCCGCGCAATCCGCCGCCGCGCGGGCCGGATTGGATGGCGTCGGCGACTTCCTTCTGACGCGGGGTCAGATCGCCTGGTTGCAATTGCTTGAAGCGTTGTTCGGCCATGGTGTTTCTCTCCTTCGGTAAAAAGGTTACGGCATGAACGCGGTCAGGCCGCCGTCCACGACGATTTCGGTGGCGGTGATGTAGCGGGCCTCATCGGAGGCCAGGAACAGCACGGCGTGCGCGATATCCCAGGCATTGCCCATGTGCCCCATCGGCACGGCGGCATTGCGGGCGTCCATCAGTTTCTGCAAGTCGTTGCCGCCGACGGTCGCCGCCAGCCGGTATTCCACCAGCGCGGTATGCATCAGCCCCGGAACGACGGTGTTCACGCGGATATTCTTTTTCGCGTAGGTCCCGGCGACGGATTTCGACAGCTGGATGACGCCGGCCTTCGACGCGCTGTACCCGACATGCGACCGCCCCGAACTGAAATCGTTCCGCATCCCAGCCACCGAGGCGATATTCACGATCGCGCCGCCGCCGTTTTCCAGCATCGCGGGAATGACGTATTTGCAGCCGAGGAACGCGGTTTTCAGGTTGGAGTTGATCTGCCGGTCCCACACTTCCTCGGTCATCGAGACCGGGTCCCCGGGGGCGGAGCCGCCGACATTGTTCACCAGGATGTCGATCTTTTTGAACCGGTCCAGGCAGGCCTGCACCATTTCCTGCACGTCGGCGGCGACGGTCATGTCGCAGATATGGGTGGCGCAGGTGCCGCCCTCGGCCTCGATCCCAGCCTTGGTGGCTTCGACAGCGGCCTTGTTGATGTCCAGCAGGAACACCGAGGCCCCCTGGCGCGCCAGCAGCGTGGCGGTGGCTTTGCCGTTACCCCAGACCTTGCCATCGACCGGCCCGACCTGCCCGGCGCCCGAGACGATCGCGACCTTGCCCGCCAAACTCAGCATGAACGTTTTCCCCTATGTGTCGGCCGCCATTCTAAGGCGGGTTGAGCGACGGGGGAAGCGCGGGTAGAATCCCCGCATGATCGAAGTGAACGGCATGGCCCATGTGATCCTCACCGTCTCCCAATGGGAGAAGGCGCGGGAATTTTACGCCGCGTTGCTGCCATTTCTTGGCATGACTAAGGTGTACGACGGCAATAATTTTCTCTATCATGTCGGCGGCCGCACCGCGATCGGCATCCAGCGCTGCGCCCCGGGCCACGAGAACGAGCGCTTCGTCCAGAACCGTGTCGGCATGCATCATATGTGTCTGCGGGCGCGTTCGCGGGAGGATGTGGACGCGGCGGCGGCGAAATTGCGGGAGATGGGGGCGTTCATCGATCGCGGCCCGACCGAAGGGAATTTCGCGCCGGGGTATTATTATATCGTGTTCGAGGATCCGGATGGGATTCGGCTGGAGATCAATTTCGTTCCGGGCAAGGGTTTGCTGGTGACGCCGGACAAACCATTACGGCCGAGCGACGATCCAGATTGGGATCAGAATCCGGCGGGGAAAATTTAGGAAGCCGAATGACTGGGTCGCTTCATGGGCGTTCGAGGTCTGTCCATCTATCGGTAAACATCCCGACGATGGCCAACCCCGACCACGAGAACTGTTAGGATATCGTTTTTTATTTCGCAGATCACCCTATAATCCCGCACGCGGTAACGCCACAATCCGCCAAGACCGTGACGGAGTGCTTTGCCAAACGAGCGCGGATCGTTGGCCGCTGCGATGCGGGCTTCAAGGTAATCGACGATTGCGCGTTTGGTCGGTCGATCCAGGCGGTTGAGGTCGTCAATCGCGCGAGGATCGTATTCAATCGTCCAGGCCAAGGGCCTGCCGCGCCTGCGCGCTGGAAAGCGGGGGGAGCGGATTGGTCAGGCGGTCGGCCGCCACTTGAATATCTTCGAGATCGTCCAGCGCCTCACCGATCAATGACCGGACGAACGCTGTTTCCGACATTCCCCGCACACGAGCCTGCTCGGCAACGCGTTGTTCGGTGGGAGGATCGAGGGTCAGTGTCAGCGTGCTCATGGCTTTGCGCGTATCCTTCACTGACCGATAGCCTACCCGTTCTGCCGTTCCCGGTGCAATCCATTTCACACGTGTCCCGCAGGCCAGGGGTTCAGTCGGCGACCACGGCTCAATCGATTGTCTCTTGCGGAGAGACACGCGCGCTTGCGTCCGATAATATAACGAACACAGCCCATCATGCCCTCAACAAAGAAGATATCGTTCCAAAGTGGGGCACACATGTTGCCGTCGGTCGATCGGCTTCGAACGCTACCCAGCCCGCTCCACAATCAGCTTCTTGATCTCCGCGATCGCCTTCGCCGGGTTCAACCCCTTCGGACAGCTATCCGTGCAGTTCATAATCGTATGGCACCGATACAGCTTAAACGGATCCTCCAAAGCATCCAACCGCTGCCCCGTCGCCTCATCGCGCGTATCCGCGATCCAGCGATACGCCTGCAACAGCACCGCCGGCCCGAGGTAACGGTCCCCGTTCCACCAGTAGGACGGGCACGACGTGGAGCAGCAGAAGCACAAAATGCACTCCCACAGCCCATCGATCTTCGCCCGCTCTTCCTTCGATTGCAGCCGCTCCCCATCGGGGGGCGCCGGGCTGTCGGCCTGTAGCCAAGGCTCAACCGACCGGTACTGCGCGTAAACCTGCGACAGATCGGGCACCAGATCCTTCACCACCGGCATATGCGGCAGCGGAGCGATACGAACCGCGCCCTTGCAATCCTCGATCGGCTTCAAGCACGCCAGCGTGTTGCCGCCATCGATGTTCATCGCGCAGGACCCGCAAATGCCTTCGCGGCAGGACCGGCGGAAGGTCAAGGTCGGATCGACCTCATTCTTGATTTTGATCAGCGCGTCCAGAACCATCGGCCCGCACGTATCCAGATCGATCTGGTACGTGTCGGTGCGCGGGTTCGCCCCGTCGTCGGGGTTCCAGCGGTAGATCTTGAATTCGCGCACGTTCTTGGCGCCAGCCGGCGCTTTGAACGTCTGGCCCTGTCCGACGCGGCTGTTCAGAGGGAGGTTGAATGCGACCATGGTACCGAACCTCTCAATAAACGCGGGCTTTGGGCGGGAAAACGGACACTTCGTTCGTCAGGGTCTGCATCTTGACGGGGCGGTAATCCAGCGTCGTCTTGCCGTCGTCGCCGCACCACGCCAGCGTGTGCTTCATCCAATTCTCGTCGTCGCGCTCGGGGAAATCGTCGTGCGCATGCGCGCCCCGGCTTTCGTGACGGGCCTCGGCGCTGACCATCGACGTCATGGCGTTGCCCATGAGGTTCTGCAGTTCCAGCGCTTCCACGAGATCGGAGTTCCAAACCAGCGAACGGTCGGACACCGACATATCGCCCATGCCGGACCACACCTTCTGGATCTTCTCCACCCCTTCCGTCAGCGTCTTCGAGGCTCGGAATACCGCCGCGTGGTTCTGCATGGCGCGCTGCATGGTGTCGCGCAGTTCGGCGACCTTGGTGCCGCCCTTCGCATGGCGGGTCTTGTCGAAACGGTCCAACGACGCCTCGCCGGCTTTCGGCGGCAGGGCCGGCTGGCTCGCACCCGGCTTGATCGTCGCCGCCGCGCGCAACGCCGCCGCTCGGCCGAACACGACCAGATCGAGCAGGGAGTTCGTGCCCAAACGGTTGGCGCCATGCACCGACACGCAGGCCGCCTCACCCACCGCCATCAGCCCCGGCACGATGGCATCGGGATTGTCCTTCGTCGGGCGCAGCACTTCGGTGTGCACATTGGTCGGCACGCCGCCCATGTTGTAGTGCACCGTCGGCAGCACCGGGATCGGTCCCTTGGTCACGTCCACGCCGGCAAAGACTTTCGCGGTCTCGGAGATGCCGGGCAGGCGTTCGTTCAACAGATCGGCGCCCAGATGCTCCAGATGCAGCATGATGTGGTCCTTGTTGGGACCGCAGCCGCGCCCGGCGTTGATTTCCAGCGTCATCGACCGCGACACCACGTCCCGCGACGCCAAATCCTTGGCTGTCGGCGCGTAGCGTTCCATGAACCGCTCGCCCTCGGAATTGGTCAAATAGCCGCCCTCGCCGCGGGCTCCTTCGGTGATCAGGCAGCCGGCGGGGAAGATGCCGGTCGGGTGGAACTGGGTGAATTCCATGTCCTGGCACGGCAGGCCGGCACGCAGAACCATGCCGGTGCCGTCGCCCGTGCAGGTGTGGGCGGACGTGCAGGACAGGAATGCTCGGCCGTAACCGCCGGTCGCCAGCACCACGGTCTGGGCGCGGAAGCGGTGCAACGTGCCGTCTTCCAGGTTCCACGCCATGACGCCGCGGCAGGCGCCTTCGTCGTCCATGATCAGGTCGAGCGCGAAATACTCGACGAAGAACTCCGCGTCGTGCTTCAGGCTTTGCTGATACAGCGTGTGCAGGATGGCATGGCCGGTGCGGTCGGCCGCGGCGCAGGCGCGCATCGCCGGTTCCTTGCCGTATTCGGTCATATGGCCGCCGAACGGGCGCTGGTAGATCTTGCCGTCCTCGGTCCGGCTGAACGGCACGCCGTAGTGTTCGAGCTCGTAGACCGCCGGGATGGCCTCGCGGCACATGTATTCGATGGCGTCCTGGTCGCCGAGCCAGTCGGAGCCTTTGACGGTGTCGTACATGTGCCAGCGCCAGTCGTCGGCACCCATGTTCCCAAGCGCCGCGCCGACGCCACCCTGAGCCGCCACGGTATGGCTGCGCGTCGGGAAAACCTTGGTGATACAGGCGGTTTTCAACCCCGCCGCGCCCATGCCGAAGGTCGCCCGCAGGCCGGACCCGCCGGCGCCGACCACCACCACGTCATAGGTGTGATCGACGATGTTGTAAGCGCCGTAAGACGGCTTGGAGATCGCGTTCATATGGGGTCTCTCAGAGTCCGAGCTTCAGGACGGAGATGATGCAGGCCAGGGCGAGCAGGACGCAGGCAGCTTTCAAGGCCAGGATCGACGCCAGTTTGCACCCTTCGGCGTGGACGTAATCCTCGATGACCACCTGCAGACCGAGTTGCAGATGGTGAAACGTGGCCACGATCAGCGCCAGCATCAGCACCAGCGGCACCGGCTGCGACAGCCACGCCACCATGTCGTGCTGCACCGCGCCGTGCATGCGGATCACGCCGCAGACGAACCACAGAGTCAGTGGCACCAAGGCCACGGCGGTCAGCCGCTGCGCCCACCAATGCGTGGCGCCCACCTTTGCCGCCCCCAGACCGCGCGCCCGCCCGAGGGGGGAGCGCATCATGTCGCGATGCGGCGCGTTGTTCGAACCAGCCATAACCGCCTCCTACCCGAACGCCAAAGCGATGATCCAGGTTCCGACCGTCAGCACGACGGTGGCCCCCACGACGATCCAGGCGGAGCGGTCGTACTCGGCCTTTTCGAACCCGCGGCCGGTGTCCATCCACAGATGCCGGAGCCCCGAGCAGAAATGGTAGAACAGCGCGGCCGTCCAGCCGAACAGCAGCAGGCGGCCGAACGGGCTGCCCATGAACTTCTGCGCGGTGGCGAAAGATTCCTCGGACTGCGCGGCTGCGATGAGCCACCAGGTCATCAGCAGCGTGCCGACGCCCAGCGCGCAGCCGGAGGCGCGGTGCAGGATCGACAGGGCCATGCTGATGGGCCAACGATGAACTTGAATGTGCGGGGACAAGGGCCGGCGGACCAGCTTGCCGTCCGTGTTGCGCGCCACCATCAGCGCGTCGCGTACGTCTCTCACGGATCGCTCCTGAACTCTGCCGGCGGCCCAGGGGGGAGTCGTTGGGGTCGCCGTTCCCGGCGGTAGTTACCGTGGTGGCCAGGAAGGGTCAACGCGCCGGCACGCGGCATCCCCGCCCTAATTCATCCTGGCAGCCGCGCGATTTCCGCGCGCGCCGCCGCGATCGCGCGATCGGCGATTTCCGGGCCGCGCGTGACACCCTCCATCGCGACGAGATGCAGGGAGCGAATGCCGATCGTTTCCAGCACCGTGCGCATGTACCCGGTCAGAAAATCCGGTTGCGCCGGGGTTCCGGTAGGGGACGGGCCGGTGAACCAGCCCCCGGACGCGACCACCAGATAGGCCGGGATATCCCGCAGAAGCCCGATCTTGCCCTCCGGCGTGCTGCGGAACGTTCGGTTGATCCGCACCACCTGATCCACCCAGGCCTTCAACGGCGCCGGCACGCCGAAATTGTGCATCGGCGTGGCGATTACGAGGCGATCCGAGGCTTCCAACTCCCGGATCAGCATCTCCGACACCGCCAGTGCCGGCGGCACTTCCGGGGTTGGCGGCGCCAAAATGGCCTTGCTGTAACCGGCGTCGATCCAGGGCGGCGGATCGTCGCCGAGGTCGCGCGTCAGCACCGGACCGCCCAATCGTGCCACCAGCTCGTCGCCCATCCGGCGGCTGAACGATGCCTCGCCGCGCGGGCTGCAGGTCAAATACAGGATCATGTGTTGCTCTCGCTCCCCAGATTTTTCGCGAACCGCATGGCCGCCGGCAGCATGCCGTAGCGGAAGTAGAACCTTTGCCCCAACACGTTATCCAGGCCGGTGTCCAGCACCAGTGCGTCGATCCCCTCGGCCCGGGCCTCCGCCGCGACGCCGTCCAGCAAACGCGCTCCCAGCCCGGACCGGCGCTCCGACGGCAATACCACCAGATCGTCCACGTAGCAGAACGGGCCACGGATCATATTTTCCGTCATGCGATAGCCGGCCAATCCAACCACCGCGCCGGCTTGCCACGCCGCGAGCAGACGGTAGCCACCGTTCCGAGCCTGCCGGCGTACACGCACCTCGAATATGGCCGGGTCGGTCAGGTGCGGCCGCAATACGCGCATCGCCGGGAAGCAGGCGGCGATATCCGCATCCGTTTCGGCGCGGCGCAGAACCGGGCTCATGCCGCCGCCGGATGACGCATCGCGAAACCCACCCCGACGCGGTTCCACAGATTGATCAGCCCGATCAGCACCGTCAGATCGGCGATTTCCTTCGGGGCGAAATGCGCGCCCAAAGCGGCGTAGGCCGCATCCGGGGCGCCGCGCGAGGGCAGTTCCGTCAGGCACTCCGTCCAGGCCAAAGCGGCCCGTTCGCGCGGGCTGAACAGCGGCGACTCCCGCCATCCGCCCAGCACGTAAAGGCGCTGTTCGGTTTCGCCGCCCCGTCGAGCGTCGCGGGCGTGCATGTCCATGCAGTAGGCACAATGGTTGAGTTGCGAGGCACGCAGCTTCACCAGTTCGATCAGCGCATGCTCCAACCCGCAGCGATGCACATAGGCCTCCACCCCGCTCACGGCGGCGTAGGCCTCGGGGGCGGTTTCGCGCAGTTGCAGTCGTTCGACGGTCATGGCGTGACTCCCAAAATGGACACACCCACGATGCCGCCTGTTGGCCCGGATACGAGGGCCAAAATGCGGCAGATCGACTGAGCCATGAAAACCCTTTGGCGTCCGGGAGACGGTGCGCGCATGGATGCGCCGGACTTGCGGGGCGCGCGGACCGGCGCTTATCCTGATCGCCTCTCGCGAAAGTCAAAACGCCATGCCAGACCGCGACCTACCCGCGCTCGCCCGGCCCAAGATCGGCGAGGGCCGCATCGGCGGCTTCATCTGCGCCGCCGTCGGCCTGCTGAGCGTCGCCGCGGTGCTGTGCCTGCGCTTCCCAGCCTTCCTGACGACACCGGAGCTGCGCCCGCATTACGACGTCGGGTTGTTGCGCCTGGTGCTGGCGGCCGCGATGGTCGCCGGCGCCGGCAGCGGCATTGTCGCCCTGGCGATCGGCGGACCGCGGACACGGCCCGCCATCGGGCTGAGCGCTCTGCTTCTGGCGATGCTGCTCGGCGGCCCGTACGTGCCGATCGCCGACTTCCAGCAGCCGCGTGTCTATCTGGGCCTGGATTGGATGGTCCTGGACCTGTTCTTCACCGGCGTGGCGTTTCTGTTCCTGGAATGGGTCTTCCCCCGCGTACGGCCGGACCAGCCGCCCTTGCGAGCGGGATGGAAGCTCGATCTGGCGTATTTCGGGCTCAATCATCTGGCGATCGGCGTCTTCCTGGTCGTGTCCACCCATTTCGCGCACGACACTTTCGCCTGGGCTGTAAACGCTTCCGTCCAAGCCCATGTCGTCGCACTGCCGGGAGCGATCCGCTTCCTGCTGGTCATTCTCGCCGCCGACGCCGTCGAATACGCCGCGCATCGGGCCATGCACGAAATCCCGTTGCTGTGGCGGGTCCACGCGA
>Ga0214182_1000818_pt1 | contig 10398 bp, 11 predicted proteins | sample TroBogEpilimnion_8_FD_153020 | JGI IMG/M metagenome (GOLD analysis project Ga0214182, IMG submission 153020) | Freshwater microbial communities from Trout Bog Lake, WI - 14NOV2007 epilimnion | ecosystem: Environmental > Aquatic > Freshwater > Lake > Epilimnion/Euphotic zone | place: Trout Bog... | reverse complement strand
GGACCATCCGCTCTATCGGCAGGTTTACGACGCGCTGCTGCTGGAGCCGACGAACAGCGTGATTCGCTTGATCGAGGTCAACGGCGTGCGACGGTATGCTGCTTGGCGGCATGCGCCGGTGGCGGGTGACGGCGCGGAGGACGAATGGTTTTGGCCTCCGGCGATGCTTTTGGGCACCGGGCCGCCTTGAGGGGGTGTTTTCGGGCGATGCGAGGGAGTGCACGGGGCCGGAGGACGGCTGGCCCCGCTATCGCGATTCGGGGTGGTGCAATCGCCCGGCTGGCCCCCGACCCGGACATCGCCTAAAACCCCTGGACACGCAGCCACACAGGGAGCTTTCCATGGCCAAGATCATCCGCACCGAACCCGGTCCGATCCTTTCCAAAGCCGTCGAATATCACGGTTTCGTCTATCTGCCGGGCATCACCGCTCGCGACCTGAACAAGGACATCAAGGGCCAGACGGCGGATGTGCTGGAACAGATCGACGAAATGCTGGAACGCCACGGCACCGACAAGACCCGCCTGTTGCAGGCGATCATCTGGGTGAAGGACATCGCCGAACGCGGCGCGATGAACGAAGTTTGGACGCCCTGGATCCCCGCCGAGGGCCCGCCGGTCCGCGCGTGCGTGCAGGCCGAGATGGCCGCGCCGAAGGTGCTCGTCGAAATCATGGTCACGGCCTGCAAGTAAGGGCGGCCGCGCGTCAGATCGTCCCCGCCGCGCGCAACGCGGCGATGGCGTCCGGGGCGTAACCCAGTCCGGCCAACACCGCGTCGGTATGCTCCCCGAGCGCCGGCGCGGGCAGCCGGACCGTACAGGGTGTTTCCGAGAGCTTCATCGGGAAGCCCAGCATCCGCACCATGCCGTGACCGGGGTGCGGCACATCCATGACCATTTGCTGTTCCAGGATTTGCGGGTCCTGGAACACCTGCTCGACCGTGTTGACGGGGCCGCAAGGCACGCCCGCGGCGTTCAGGGTTTCGACCCAATAAGCGGTGGTCTCGGTCGCGAATTTGCCGCCGACGATGGCGTTGATTCGGGTGCGGTTCGTCACCCGGTCCCGCTGCGTCTTGTATAAAGGGTCGGATTTCAGGTCCGGCATCCCGAGCACATCCATCAGCCGGCCGAAGAACACGTCGTCGGGCGGCGCGATGGCGATTTCTCCGTCGCGGGTCGGATACAGCCCGTACGGTGCCGCGATCGGGTGGTCGTTGCCGCTGCGCGGTGGGACGATGCCGCTGGCGAAGTAGTTGGTGGCGATGAAGGACAGCATGCTGACCATGCCGTTGGTCAGCGACACTTCTGTCTGCTGCCCCTTGCCGGTTTCTCGGGCACGCACGACCGAGGCCGCGATCGACAACGCCGCGTATAACCCCGCCACCAGATCGCTGATCGGCAGACCCGAGCGCAACGGCGGATCGTCGGCGCGGCCGTTGACGCTCATGAAGCCGCTGAGCGCCTGGGCGATGAAGTCGAACGCCGGCCGGTCCTTGTACGGGCCGGTGGAGCCGAAACCGTTGATGGCGCAGGTCACGAGGCTCGGGCGCAGTTCCTTCAGGCGTTCGGGGGAGAAGCCGAGCCGCGCCAGCACGCCGGGGCGGAAGTTTTCCACCAGGACGTCGGACTGGGCGATCAGCTTGGCCAGAATCTCCCGCCCCTCGGCCTTGCGCAGATCGAGGCGGATCGACCGCTTGTTGCGATTGAACTGGGCGAAATAGCCGGACAGCCCGTCCTTGATCGCGCCCTGGCCGCGGATGGAATCGCCCTCCGGCGCTTCCACCTTCAGTACGTCGGCGCCGAGGTCGCCGAGCAACGCGGTGCAGAACGGGCCTGACAGCACGCGCGTCAGGTCCAGAACGCGCACTCCGGATAAAGGCATCGTCGTCTCCCTTCGAGATAGCGGACCGCTGGTGACACGATCCGTCCCCCGAGGAAAGGTCGGCTCAGCCGCGCGCGCGGCGGCGGCGGGCCCAGAACGCGGCCGCCATCGGCAGGGCGAGCAGCGTCAGCGTCGCCGGCTCCGGCACGTCGGTGTTGGTCAGGAGCAACGGATCGAACGGTTCGGGGGACGAGCCGCCGCGGGAAATCTGCGCGAACAGCGTAAAGGAATCGTCGATGTTGAACGTGCCGGGGCCGACGGCGGTGATGGCGACGGTGCCGGCGGATACGGAACTGACGGACACCGCGCTGACGACGGTGGTGACTGCGAAGGGGATGCCGCCGATGGAACCCGCGACCGCCAGATTCTGCAGCGTCGCGGCCCAGCCGCCGGTGGTTCCGGCGCTGCCGCGGCCGGAGATCGTCACGTCGAACGTGCCAGGCAGGGCGAAGGCGGTGGCGCCGGGCGTGCCGACATAGACCAGCGATCCGGTGAAGATGGTGTTCAGCGTCAGCATCTCATCGCCGCCGGAGAACACGTCGGACTGAACGTTCAGGCTGCCCATCGCGCCGTCGAGGATTTGAAAGTCCGCCGCCTGCCATGTCTGGGTGCCGGTTGTCAGTTGGGTATTGGCGGGGAACGGGTCCGCGGTGCTGGAAATGGCGGACGCGTTCGCATTACCGACGCTGCCGCACAATAATGCGACAACAGGCAGCAGAATGCGCGCAATATTTGGATAGCGCTCGATCATAAAGATCTCCTTTTGGTTTCGAGACATTTGTGCCCGATAACAGATACCCCTGGAATCCCTCATAACGCCGCTGCATGCAAAGCGTAAGACCGGCCCGCGGGATACCGGACAATGATGACAAAATATTCATCGCCGATACCCCGGTTTGCCACGATCCCGACGCAAGCGCGGCAAGCGGCCGCCGCAATCGGGGGGCTTAATCCTTCTCAGCCGGGAGCAACCCACTCTCCCCCCGGCGGAAAGGAAACCCACCATGACTCGCCTTCTGACGCTCGCTTCCACCGGTCTTTTCGCCGCCGGTCTCGCGATCTTCCCCGTGAGCGTCTTCGCGCAGCCGAACGCTGCCACGGGCACCGATACCAAACCCGCCACGACCGCTCCGGTCGCCGGGCATGACGCCAAGACCACCGCGCCGGTCGCCGCGCACGATACCAAGGCCGCGATGCCGGCGAAGGATGCCGCCAAGGGCGCGGCGGTCGTGAAACCGGCGGATACGAAGACCAGCGCCGTGAAGCCCGCGACCGCCGGCACCCCGGCGAAGGTGGGCGGCTAACCGATCGGCTCCGCGCCGGGCCGGCGCGCCGTTCCTCCCCCCAGGCGGCGCCGGCCGGCGTGAAGGATGGGGTCCGCGCGACGACTGGCGCGCGGACCTCTTTTCCGTTTCAGACGGAAATCTCGTCCAGTTCCTTGCCCGCGTGTTCGGGGCTGTAGAACCAGACGATCAGGGCCTGGACGATCATAATCACGGGGATCAGCAGGAAGGCCGCCTGGAACGACCCGGTGGCTTCCCGCAGATACACCGACACGAACGGCCACAGCACGTAGCCGCAGAACATCCCCACGGTCCAAGCGAAGCCGTTGCCGACGCCGCGAATGCGGGTGGGGAACATCTCGGCCGTGTAGGCGGTGATCGGCCCCCAAACCCCTAGGAATCCCCAGCCCCAGACGATGCCCACCCAGAACAGGGTGGATTTGTCGGTCGCGTAAATCCACCAGGTCAGGAACACGGTCGCCTGCACCAACATGAAGGCGAACCCGAGACGGCGCCCGAGCTTGTCGATCAGCCAGCCGGCGAAGCAGATGCCAGTCACGCCGACCAGGCCCCACCAGATGTAGAAGTTGCCGTATTCCGCTGGGGTGAAACCGTGCGCTTCTTTCAGGAACAACGGCATCCACAGCCCGACCGTGCTGAAGGCGATGACCGAGGAGCTGGCGACAAAGGTGGACAGCAGTGTGTTCTTGATCAGATCGGGTAGAAACAGTTGGCGAATGCCGGGCTTGCCGGCTTTGCTCATCCACGCTTGGTCTTCCGGGGACACGATGTGTCCGGCCGCGATGCGCGCGCCGATGCGGTCGCGCCGGTCCTTCATGCGCACCCAATAGGGCGACTCCGGACACAGCACGCGCACGTAAATCGCGATCAGTGCGATGGCAGCCGGCGGGATGAAAGCCATGCGCCAGCCGTACTGTGCCACGATGTACGCCGCGATGCCGCCGGCCAGGGCGGCGCCGACGCCCCAGGCGGAGCGATCGGCGCTGATCACCAGCCCGCGAAGCCGCGCCGGCCAGGTTTCGGCGACCAACATGGAGCCGATCGCCCACTCGCCGTTCAGCGAGAATCTAACCAAAGCGTAAGCTCCGACGTAGAACCAGAAGCTGTTGGACAGCGCCACCAGCGGCATGCAGATCGAAAACATCGCGATATTGATCGCCAGCAGCGTGCGGCGGCCGAATTTGTCGGCCAGCCAAGGCCAGAAATACAGGCCGACGATGCCGATCAGCATCGCGATCTGCACACCGGACCGGTAGGTGCCGAGATCGACGTTGAACTCTTTGATCACCTGTGGCGCGACGACGGCGAAGATCACCCCGTCCATCCCGTCGAAGCCCCAACCGAGGCCGTTGGCCATCGCGATGTGCCAATGCGTGGCGGTAACCTTGGTGTTGTCGGCCGCCGCGCGGAAATTCGCGGCAGCCATGTGCCGCTGCTCCAGCGGTCCCATTTCGGTGACTGACATCGGTGGATTCCCCCTTTTTACTTCCGTTCCTTGTTGGACGCCGGGGAAGCCTAGATGGGGTTTCCGTATGATGGCAATCGCCGCCGGTCGTGGTAGACCGGCCATAATGACGAAAACGGGAGGACAGCGGCTTGGCGGCGAGCGATAAAATCGGCGTGACACGGGCCTGGGTGCCCTGGGCGTGGTCGGGATTCCTGATCGCGGTGCTGGCGTTCCTGGTGCTGTACCCGACCTCGATGCTGCTGATCGGCGCGCTGACGACCACCAACCCGGTCGTGGAGGGCTACAAGCTCGCCGATCTATCCATCGGCAATTTCCTGACTGTCGCGATGAACCCGAACGTGGCGGGGGCGTTGTTCAATTCGTTGATCGCCTGCGGCGGTGGGACGGCCGTCGCGGTCGCCATCGGGTTGGGGTTCGCCTGGGTGGTGGTACGGACGAACACCCCGTGCAAGGGATTGATCGCCAGCGCGGGGATGCTGCCGCTGTTCGTACCGCCGCTGGTCGCGGGGGTGGCGTGGTCGATCCTGGGGTCGCCGAAGACGGGCCTGTTGAATCTGGTGTTCGCCAAGACGGGGATTCCCCTGCACCTCGACCTGTACACCATGCCCGGCATGATTTTCGTGTTCGGGATCTACTACGCGCCCTATGTCTACATGTTCACCGCCGCCGCGCTGCGCAACATGGACCCGGCGCTGGAGGAAGCCGCCGAAATCTCCGGCGCCAGCGCCTTTCGCACCATGGCGACGGTGACGTTTCCGCTGATCATGCCCGCCATCCTGTCCGGCATGCTGCTCTCCTTCATCGTCATGCTCGGCATTTACGGCATTCCCGCCGTGCTGGGCGCGCCGGCCAATCTGCCGGTGTTGACGACCTATATCTTCGCGCTGACCGCGTGGTCTCCGCCACGATACAACACCGCCGCCGCCGTCGCGGTGCTGCTGATGATCGTGACGGGGCTGCTGGTCTATTTGCAGCAGAAGGTGGTGGCGCGCCGCAGCTACACCACGGTCGCCGGCAAGGCCTTCCGGCCGCGATCGCTGAACCTCGGGCCGTGGCGTTTCTTGACTTTGGGGCTGGCGATCGTGTATCTTATCGTTGTCGTCGTACTCCCCTCGATCGCGTTGTTCATCGCCGCTTTCCGCAAATTTCTTTTCATTCGGGATATTCCGTCGCTGTTCGAGACCAAGCAGTACGGTTGGCAGCATTTCACCAAGATGTTCGACAATCCGCTGACGATTGCATCGGTCGTGAATTCCATGAAGGTGGGGATCATCACCGCGGTGGTCGGCGGGGTTTTGTCGTTTGCCATCGGTTATACGATCACCCGTGCGCGTGTGCCGGGTAAGCGGATTATCGACGTGATCACGACCATTCCGGTGGCGATTCCGGGGTTGGTGATCGGCGTTGCGTATCTGTGGGCCTGGATCGGGCTGCCGGGCGGGCTGTACGGCACGCTATGGATTTTGGCTTTGGCCTTCGTAGCCCGATTCATCCCCGATACCGTTAAAGCGTTGTCCACATCGCTGATGCAAATCCATCGCGAATTGGAAGAAGCCGCGTGGATCTGCGGGCGGGGAACGTTGAGTACGATCGCCACCGTCGTGCTCCCGCTGGCGCGCCCCGGCGTGGTCGCCGCGATGACGCTGCTGTTCATTCTGTCGATCCGGGAGCTGGGGTCTTCGCTGTTCCTGTATTCCTCGGGCACCATGGTCATGGCGGTGCAGTTGCTGGGTTATTACGAGGGCGGCAATGTCGGCATCACCGCCGCGTTCAGTCTGGTGCAGATGGTGCTGCTGGGCGTGCTGATATCCTTCACTAACTGGCTGACCCGCAGTGCTGCTTTGCAGACCGGCGGCATCGCGCGATCGGGGTAGAACCATGCAACGCAGGCAAGCACTGGGATGGTTGGGGGCCATGGGTCTCGTCGCGAAATTCGGCCCAGCCCGAGCGGCGAAACCGTTCGTACCGCCGGATTCCCTGCTGGAGGCAGCGGGGAAGGAGGGCGAATTGATTCTCTACAGCGCCACTTTTCCAGAGCCGCAGCAGGAGGTGCTGAATCTGTTCCAGAAGCGTTTCCCGATGGTAAAGGTGAATTACGTGCGCGCGTCCGGCGGGCAGTTGATCACCCGGGTGAAAAGCGAGGCCGCGGCCGGGAAACTGGACGCCGATGTGATCGATCATTCCGATCGCGGCCAGTCGATGGAAATCGAGCATTTGTTCGCCCCTTACGCGCCGCCGAATGCCGCCGATTATCGGCCGGAAACCCTTCTGTCGCCCAAGATTTGGCCGACCTATACGCCGGGTTGGTGCATCGCGTGGAACTCCGAACTGGTCAAAAACCCGCCGAAGACCTGGATGGACTTGTGCAAACCGGAATACGGCGACGGACAGATCGGGCAGGTCATCGCGCCGTCCGGCGGGAGCACCTGGAGCCGGATCGCGTTCGAGCGGTTGGTCTTGGGCGAGGATTACTGGGCGAAACAAGCGACAACGAAGCCGAAATTGTTTCCCTCCGGCGCGCCTTTGTCGGACGCGATCGTGCGCGGGGAAATCGCCATCGCGCCGCTGATCTACAACATCGTCTATCCCAAGAAGAAGGACGGCGCCCCGCTGGACGCGGTCTATGGGCCGGAGGGCGTGCCCATCGTCCCTTACGGCACCGGCATCGCGACAACGGCCCGCCATCCCAACGCGGCGAAGCTCTATCTGGATTGGATTTTATCCGATGAGGGGCAGACGCAATCGATCCGCGACCAGGGCAATCTGACGGCGATGACGAATCCCCCGCTGGCCGCCGACATGTTCGACCCCAAGGTCAACAAACTCTGGGCACCGGATTTTAAATCCTTGCAGCCGTTGCACGACAAATGGCTGGAAGAATGGAACAGGATTTACGGATACAGGCAATGAACGTTATGTCGGAAAAACGCCTATCCCGCCGTCGGGTTCTGGGTTCGGCGGCCGCGCTGGGTGCCCTGACCGCCTACGGCCCCGCGCGCGCGTCGAAGCCATTCGACCCGCCAGCCGCGTTATTGGACGCGGCGAAGAAGGACGGCGGATTGGTGCTGTACACCGCTGCGTTTCCCGAAGTGATGCAGGACGCCATCGCGGCGTTCAACAAGCGCTTCCCCTTCGTGCGGGTGAACATGGTGCGTGCCTCCGGTGGGCAGTTGATTACCCGGGTGCAGAGCGAGGCCGCGGCCGGCAAGCTGGAAGCCGACGTGCTGGATCATTCCGATCGCGGCCAAACCAAGGCGATCGAGGATTTGTTCGCCGACTACGCCCCACCCAATGCCGCCGACTACATGCCATCCGCGCTGGTTTCGCCGAAGCTGTGGCCGACGATCACGGCCGCATGGTCCATCGCCTGGAACCCGGAGGTCGTGAAGGACCCGCCGCGCAGCTGGGCCGCCTTGTGCGACGCGAAATACGGCAACGGGCAGATCGGTCAGGTCATCGGGCCGTCCGGCGGAACGACCTGGACCCGTATCATGTTCGAGCGGCAGGTTTTGGGCGAGGATTATTGGGCGCGACAGGCGGCGGTGAAGCCGAAATTGTTCCCATCCGGCGCGCCGCTGTCGGACGCGGTCGTGCGCGGGGAAGTCGGCATCGCGCCGCTGATTCTGAACATCGTCTATCCCAAGAAACAGGCCGGCGCGCCGGTGGATGCGGTGTATCCGACCGACGGCGTGCCGATTTGCCCCTACGGCAGCGGCATTCTGAAATCCGGCAAGCATCAGGCCGCCGCGCATTTGTGGATGGATTGGTGCCTGTCCGACGAAGGGCAGATTCAATCGATTCAGGATCAGGGCAATCTGACCGCGCTGAAGAACCCGCCGATCCTGCCGGTGGGCTTCGATCCGGCGGTGCACAAGATTTGGACGCCCAATTTCCAGCAATTCCAGTCGTTGCACGATGCTTGGCTGGAAGATTGGAACAAGACTTACGGATACAGGCAATAACATGTCCTCGGAACTGCGCGTCGAGCAACTGCGAAAAGTCTTCCCCGCCACCAACAAGGCGGCGGTGGACGACGTCAGCTTCACCATCGCGGCCGGCGAGATCGTCGTGCTGCTCGGTCCTTCCGGATGCGGAAAGACCACGACATTGCGCTGCGTGGCGGGGTTGGAGCATCCGACATCGGGCAAAATTGTGATCGGCGGGACGGTTTACACCGATCCTCAGGCCGGCGTTCTGGTGCCGCCGCGCAACCGTAACCTTGGGATGGTGTTTCAGTCCTACGCGGTGTGGCCGCATATGACGGTGCGGCAGAACGTGGCGTATCCGTTGAAATCCCGGAAAGTGTCGGGGGCGGCGCTGGATAAGGGCGTGAAGGAGGCTCTGGAACTGGTGGAGCTGGCGGATTACGCCGACCGCCCGGTGACACAGCTTTCCGGCGGCCAGATGCAGCGCGTCGCGCTGGCGCGCAGCATGGTCTACCAGCCGCAGATTTTGTTGCTGGATGAGCCTTTGTCGAACCTGGATGCGCAGTTGCGGTTGCGGTTGCGCGACGATTTGCGGCGGATCATCAAGCGCGTGGGGTTGACGGCGTTATACGTGACGCACGATCAGACCGAGGCGGTGGTGCTGGGCGATCGGATCGGCGTCATGCGCGACGGAAAACTGCTGCAACTCGATACGCCCAGCGAAATCTACAACCAGCCGGCGGATTTGTTCGTGGCCGGGTTTACCGGCGCGACGAATGTCCTGGACGGGCGGGTTGTCGCGCGCGATGGCGGGTTCGGCACGGTCGCGGTGGCATCCGGGGAGCATCTGATCGCGCGGATGGGCGACGGTGTGGCCGTCGGTGCGGCGGTGCGGGTGGCGTCGCGGCCGGATAATGTGGGATTGGCGCCGGCTGTGGAGGCGCCGAACCAGTTCCTCGGCCGGGTGACGACGCGGCATTATCAGGGGACGCAGACAGTGTATCAGGTAACGGTTTTGGGCGCGACGATCGAAGCGCTGGAAGTCGGCAGCGCAGCACGGCACGCGGAAGGGAGTGCCGTGACGGTGGCACTGCCGCCGGGGGTTTGTTGGGCTTATTCGGTGGGGTAAGGAGGTAGATCACCCTGCGTTCGAGGAGCCGGATGGTTCAATCCCCGCCTGAATGGCATCCACCAGATCGGGCGGATCGATGGGCCAATGACGGGCCTCATACACCTCGATCAAGGCCGCGAGCACATCGAACCGTTCCGCTTCGGGCGATCCGAGCGGCGGCGGGTTAGCGAAACAGGGTTCGATCTTGGCCAGCGCCCAATCGTAGTCTGCTTCGGTCCTGAGGGAGCGGATATCCATGTCCATCACACTGTGTCCGGGTCGATTTTATCGTATTCCGCGTGGGTGCCGACGAATTTGACCAGCACGCGTTTATAGGCATAGGCGACGTGCACGATCAGGCGGGATTTATTCCCGCCGATGTCGAAGATCGGGCGAGGTTCGAGGGTACTTGCATAACGCGGATTTCGGCAAATTCGCGTCATGGTCGGGCTTGACCCCATAGGCGTCAGGATAAGGCATTGTGGGAGAACGGCATTCTCCTTTTTGCGTCATCCTCGGGCTCGACCCGAGGATCGCCACCGGCAGGATCGTTCGACCATTGGCCGAAAATCGCGATTTCGGAGCGCGGGGCGATCCTCGGGTCGAGCCCGAGGATTGTATCTCTCCGCCATCCTCTGAAAGGAGGATGACGCCGGCAGACGCCCGTTCCGGGGATTGATCCCTGCGATCGTCGTCATCTTGGGCCTG
>Ga0214182_1000817_pt1 | contig 10402 bp, 12 predicted proteins | sample TroBogEpilimnion_8_FD_153020 | JGI IMG/M metagenome (GOLD analysis project Ga0214182, IMG submission 153020) | Freshwater microbial communities from Trout Bog Lake, WI - 14NOV2007 epilimnion | ecosystem: Environmental > Aquatic > Freshwater > Lake > Epilimnion/Euphotic zone | place: Trout Bog... | reverse complement strand
GAGGTGGTCGGGTCAAGCCCGACCATGACGGTGGCAGGTCTTACACCGTCATCGCCGTTTCCACATCCCCGATGCCGGCGAAGCTCACATGCACCTTGTCGCCGGGGGCGATCGGGAATTGGCGGGTGAAGGAACCCGTCATCACGATATCGCCCGCCTTCAGCGACCGCCCGTATTCCGCCAGCTTCTTCGCCAGCCAGACGATGGAGTGCAGCGGATTGCCCAGCACCGCGCTGCCCAACCCCGTCGCGACCTCCTGTCCGTTGATGGACACGGTGGCCTTCACATTCTCCAGATCGGCCGGCAGCTTCACCGGTTGGCCCAGCACGCAGGTCTTCTGCTGCGCGTTATCCGCCAGCGCTAGAGCGATCTGGGCGGTGAAGGGACCGCGAGTCTCGATGATTTCCAGCGACGGATACACGACATCGATGGCCGCCCGCGCCTCGTCCAGCGTGATCGCGGAGGGCAAATCGCGGCCGATGCGCATGCACAGCTCGTTCTCGAATCCCGGCGCGATCAGGTCGGCGGGGGCGAAAACATGGCCCGATGCGACGGTTTCCAGGATGCAGCCGAACACCGGCTCATGGAACCCGAACTGCTGCTGGATGGCGACGGAAGTCAGGCCGACCTTCCAGCCGATATGCTTTTCGCCGGCCGCGACGCGGCGGTCGATCAGAGCGAGCTGCACCGCGTAAGCCTCAGGGATCGTCAGCTTGTCGTAGAAGGCGGCGGGGAAGAATTCGCCGCGCTGGCGGGCTTCCCAGAAGGCGTCGACTCGTTCCATGGCGTTCACTCCGTTACGAGCGGGGGATTCCCGCCGAGGCGGTCAGGCCGCCATCCACCGGAATATAGGCGCCGTTGACGTAGCTGGCATCCTTGCTCGCCAAAAACGCGACAACGGCGGCGATTTCCGCCGGCTGTGCGAAGCGGCCAGCGGGGATGCGGCCCTCGGTTGGGGCTTTGTAGGCGGCGAAGGGCGCCATCATCTCGGTATCGACGAAGCCGGGGGCGACGTAGTTGACGGTCACGCCACGCCGGGCGCTTTCGATGGCCAGCGTGCGGACGTAGGCGAGCAGAGCAGCCTTGGTCGCGGCATAAGCGGCGTTGCCCTGGCTGGCGACCTGCCCGATGACGGATCCGATGGCCACGATCCGCCCGGTTCTCGCCCGCATCATCGGCCGCACCACCGCGCGGGCGATACGGGCGAAGGCGAAATAATTGACCTGCATGACCGCCTCGGCCTTGTCCTGGTCCATCGTGGCGGCCAGCGAGTCGTAGGTCGTGCCGCCGACCTGGATCAGCGCATCCCAAGCCGGCGCGTCTTCCTGCACCTTGGCGAAGGACTCAACCGCGGCTTTGTCGGACAGATCGAGGCGCTGGCCGACAATGGACGGATCGAACGGGCCGGGATCGGTTCGGTAGGTGTAAGTGACCGCGAAACCGCGCGCCGCCAGAGTTTCCACCACCGCCGCGCCAATGCCGCGCCGGCCGCCGATTACCAAAGCGCGGGGGGTTGTCATCGTTTTTGCTCGTCATGGTCGGGCGTGACCCGACCATCTCGCTCCAACGGGCATGAGGTGGTCGGGTCAAGCCCGACCATGACGGGGAAAACGCTCATTCCGCCGCCCCGATCACCAGACACACATTCTGCCCGCCGAACCCGAACGAGTTCGAAATCGCGTGCGCCACCTTCGCCGGACGCGCGACGTTCGGCACGCAATCCACCGGCACCGCCGGATCCGGCGTGTCGTAGTTGATCGTCGGCGGCAGCAACCCATGCCGCAGCGTAAGCAGCGTGAAGATCGCCTCGATGGCGCCGGCCGCCGTCAGCGTGTGGCCGATCATCGACTTGTTCGACGAGATCGGGATCGAGGACGCCCGCTCCCCGAACACCGCCGACACCCCGGTCCATTCCATCTTGTCGTTTTCCGGCGTGCTGGTGCCGTGCGCGTTGATGTAGCCGATCTGGTCCGGGGACAGCCCGGCATCCGCCAGCGCGTTGCGCATGCAGGCGATGATCGGCTTGCCGTCGGGCGAGGACCGGGTGCGGTGGAACCCATCCGCTGCTTCCCCGCAGCCCTCCACCACCCCGACAATCGTCGCACCGCGGGCGCGTGCGTGTGCCAGGCTCTCCAGCACCAGCGCGCCGGCGCCTTCCGACATGATGAAGCCGTCGCGATCCTTGGAGAACGGGCGCGACGCTTTCTCCGGCACGTCGTTGCGGGTGGACAAGGCGGACAGCAGCGAAAACCGGATCAGGCTTTCCGGATTGACCGAGGCATCGGTGCCGACCACCAGAGCCGTCTCGGTCTCCCCGCGCCGGATCGCCTCAACGCCCAGCTGGATCGCCGTTCCGCCGGACGCGCATGCGGTGGAGGTCGCGATGGGCGATCCCTTGGTGCCGAAGCGGGCCGCGAGGTTTTCCCCCACCGAACCGAACAGGAACCGCTCGTAATACCGGCGGTGGTCGCCGGTGCCGGCGGCGCGCAAGAGGTCGTTGTAGACGACGGTTTCATTGGCACCGGACTCGGCCGCCAGCGCCAGACGCTGCGTCCACTCCATCTCGACCGGCGGCAGCGCCAGGAACAGCGGGCCGGGGAAATCGCCCGGCGCCCCGATGGACGCTTCGGCCACCGCTTCCTCGATCACCAGCTCCGCCAGCCGTTCCGACAGCGCGGGGGCCGAGAGTTCGGGAACGGGGATAAAATCGATCGTGCCGGCCATGGTGGTCTTCATGCCGGTCACCGGAAAGCGGGTGATTCGGTGAATCCCGGATTTGCCGGCCGTCAGTGCCGCCCAGTTGGCGTCCTTGCCCTGACCGAGCGACGTAACAAGGCCGGTGCCCGTCACCACGACGACCGGCCGGCCCAGATGATCGGTGTCTTGCATCGTGCTTTCCTAAGGGGTCGTCACATGCGCCAGGGCTTCGCCGCGCCAGTGGCCCCAGCCGGTGACCAGCGCGTCGCGCAATGGCGCGTCCATGGGTTTCTCGGCGGAGTCCAGCGGCGGGAACAGCGTGCCGTGTGACACCGCCATCGCGGCCAAGGCGATGTTGGCGATAAACGCCGGCTCCAACGAATGTCCGAACGCGGTGGCACCCGCACGCACCGGCAAACCGATTTCGGTCAGAAGAGCGTGTTCTTCCGTGGTGGCGGCATGCGCACCCGATGCACCGGAGATCACCGCCGCCGACGCGGCCTCGTACGTCCCATCCAATGCGGCAAGCTGCTTCCGCGCGTTCGCCGTCGCCTCATTCGGCCCACGGCGGCACCGGTCGCTGGCCACCGACGCAATACGAGCCAACGCGGTCGCGCCACGGGCGGTGGCATGAGACCGGCTTTCCACCACCAGGAAGCAGCCAAGCGAGCCCAGCAGTATCCCGCCGCCCGCTGCTTGACGGTCCCATATCCCGGCGAACGGCTGCTTCCACAGCAGCCGCCCCATCTCGTATTGCAACAACCCGTCAGGGCGTTGCGCATTGTAGGAACCGCCCACCAGGAACAGATCGCCCTGACCGGCGCCAATACGAGCACAGGCGATACGGATGGCATCGGCGCCCGAGGCTTCTTCGCCCATGAAGGTGCGCGACGACCCCACCACGCCATGCACCAGCGAAATGTTGCCGGCCAGCAGGTTCGACAACTGCGCCAGGAACAGGGTCGGGCGCAGATCGCTCAGCAGATGTTCGTTCAGGTAAGCGTCGGGATCGGCGGCTTTCGGCAGGCCGGACATAATCGCGGCGTCGGCGTCGTAATCCCGCTCCCCACCCCCGGCCGCCACGATCATGTGCATCTGGCTCAGCAGCTCGGTGTTGCCTTTGACCCCCGCCGCTTCCAGCGCCGCGCCGGCCGCGTAGGTGCCGAAGCGCTGCCACGGCTCCATCTGCCGCTGCTCCCGCTTGGAGATATGCTTGTCCAGCGCCAGTTCGGCCATCGGATGCAGCCGATATCCAGGGAATGCCGTATCGTCGATGACCGGAGCGAAATCGTGCAGCGCGGCCCAATGGGCGTCCACCCCTTCGCCAAGACAGGAGATCAGGCCGATTCCGGTAATGACGGCGTCGCGGTCATGCGGCATGGAAAAACCTCTCCGGCACTTCGATACGGCGGGCGGTCGCCAGCATCTGCTCCCGCAGCGTGTCGTTCGGGAAGGGCACGACGCGATAGCGGATTTCCGCCTCCGCCACTTTCTTGCCCTGGGACGAAATACTGCCTTCGATGACGGCGTAGCCGGAGCCGTCGTGGATCAGGCGGGCCTCGGTCTCCAGATGCTGGCCGGGACTGACAAAGCTGCGCATTTTCGCCTCCTTGACCTGCAACAGGAAGGGCATGAAGGCAAACCGCAGGGTCGCGAGGACCAGCCAACCGCCGCACTGGGCGATGGTTTCGATCATCAGCACGCCGGGCAGAATGGGGTGGCCGGGGAAATGCCCTTCGAAGATCGGGCTTTCGTTCGGGACCAGCCCCTCCATCCGGATGGTGCGTGCCTCCGGATCGAGTGCGACGATCCGGTCCACCATCTGGAAGTATTCGAGTCGCATCCGGTCAGGCGGTCTTCGCCGCCACCAGCCCGTCGATGTGGCGGCACAGGTTGCCGAGCACGAAATACTCGTCGGTGGTGGCTTTGCCGTCGTTCACTTCCTGGGTCCACTGTTCCAGCGGCATCTTGATGCCGAACGACTTGTCGATGGCGAAGGCGACATCGAGGAAGTCCAGGCTGTCGATGCCCAGATCGTTGATGGCGTGGCTTTCGGGCGTGATGGTGCCAATCTCGATGTCGCACGTATCGGCGATGATTCCGGCGACTGTTTCAAACGTGGACGACATGCATCGGGGCCCCTGCGAAGATTCGCGTCGCACTAACACCCGCGGGGGCAATCCGGCAAGGGTGGGATGCGCTTATGTCCGCCTGGGCGCCTGCCGCGACGGCAATCGCATCAGCAGCAGAAGGGCGATGGCCGGGCAGGTCGTGAGAATGAGCATCTTGTAATCGTTGGTGTAGGCGACGATCTGGGCCTGTTGATTGACCATCTTGTCCAGCAACGCCAGCCCGCGATGGCTCAGCGGGTCCAGCCAGGGATACAATTCCAGCGTCCTGTTGAACGGATTGAGTGAGGCGCCGATGGTCTCGTGCATCGCCTGGGTGTTGTGCGCCAACACAGCGGAGGTGACGGATACCCCGATCGCCGCACCGATGTTGCGCAGCAGGCTGAACAAAGACGCGCCCTCGGTCCGCAAGCTGGCCGGCAGAGTCGCGAAGGCCAGCACCTGCAACGGCGTGAACACCAGCCCCATGCCCGCCCCCTGGATGACGATGGCCTCCACGATCTCCATCCGGTCCACGTCCGGCGTCCAGCCGGTCATCCGCCAAAAGGAATAGCAGATCAGCGTCAGGCCGGTGCCGACCATGTAGCGTTCATCCACCCGTCCGGTCAGCCGGCCGCTGAGGGTGATCGTGCAGAGATTCCCCAGCCCGCGCGGCGCCATGATCAGCCCGGCGGTTTCCACGGGGTAGTTGGACATGACCTGCAACCAGGGCGTCATCAGCGCGAGGCTGGACACCAGCAGCGTCCCGACCGCGAACATCATCCCCAGCCCGGCCGAGAAATTGACGTCGCGGAACAGGTCCGCCCGGATCAGCGGCTGACGGGCACAAACGATGTGCACCAACGCCAGATAGAGGCCGAGGCCGGCGACCACGCACTCGACAATAATTTCCCGCGAGCTGAACCAGTCCTCGTCCTGACCGCGATCCAGCATCAGTTGCAAAGCGCCGATCCCCGCGGTCAGCACCACGAAACCGAACCAGTCGAAGCGCAGCCGCACCAGACCCTGAGTCTTGGGGAGGAAGGTCATCAACCCGAAGGTCGCGAGCAGCCCGAACGGCAGGTTGATGAAGAACACCCAGCGCCAGTCGTACATCGCCGTCAAATAACCGCCGAGGGTCGGCCCCATGATCGGCCCGATCATGACCCCGATGCCCCAGATGGCCATCGCGAAACCCCGCCGCTCATGCGGGTAGATGTCCAGCAGCGTCGCCTGCGACAGCGGCACCAAGGCGGCGCTGAACATGCCCTGCAGCAGGCGGAACAGCACCATCTGCACCAAAGACTGCGCCGCGCCGCACATCATCGATGCGACGGTGAATCCCACGATGCACCCGATATACAGCGGCTTGCGGCCGAACCGCATGGCCATCCAGCCGACCGGGGCGGTCATGATGGCGGCGGCGACAATGTAGGAGGTCAGGACCCAAGTGATCTCATCGAAGCTCGCGGAGAAGCTGCCCTGCATGTACGGCAAAGCCACGTTGGCGATGGTCTGGTCGAGCGATTGCAGCAACGTCGCGCCAATGGCGCAGACGGTGATCATCGCTCGGTGCGGGACCTCTTTGTGAGTGTCGATCTGTTCGGCCGTGGCGGCCATGGATGCTGCGCTCGCGGCTGGTGGTAAGGGGGGAGGCTTTGGAGGAATTGGGCGCGCGCGTCAAACCAAACCCTGGACAACGCGGCCCGCTGTATGCGAAAGGCTGCCGCACCGGACGCCGGCATAGCTCAGCGGTAGAGCAACTGATTCGTAATCAGTAGGTCCACAGTTCGATTCTGTGTGCCGGCACCAGAAAAATCAAAGGGTTACTGACTGGCCCCGAAAGTTTTAGGCTCTCCCTAGGCTCACCCGGCGACAATCAGGCTCTTTAGGCGATTCGCTGCGCCGGTTGTTCGGCTGCGGGTAGAGCCGTGCCATAGGGCGGTGTTTCGCTCAAAATGCCCCTATGAGGACGGATGGCACCCTATGTGGTGGGTTCCGCCATCCCCTATGTGTTGCGCGCGCCTGGACGTAGTTTTGAGCGAATGGCGTGGTGGACGGTGGGGTGACCGATCAAAGGCAATCCCGCAACTCGGCCACGGTCAGATGGGCTTGGCGCAGAATCGCCCCGAGCGCACCACGTTTCAAAGTTTTGCTGTGACGGGCCACGGTGAGCCGGATCGTGGGGTCGTCCGGGTGCTTGAGGTAGTGGTGGCTCCCCCAGCGGTGGTTCACAGCGAACTCGACCCCATCCAGGGCAGCGATCAGATTTCGCGGCGTGACAGCGAGTAACCGCTCCATACCGTTAGAAGGCGGCGGTCACGGTCTCCTGATATGCGGCACGCTCGGATGGGAATCTTCGACGGGCGTCGGCAGGCCATCCCTGGCGAGGCTTTCAAGATAGCCGTGGACCGCGTCGGCTGCCGTAGCGCGGGCATGCTCAGGGGAATCGTCTTGGGTGATCAAGCCGGGTAATCCGGGCATTGTCGTTCCACGGTCCTTCCCGCTCCTGCATCATACGGGTGATCTCATCGTCGTAATCGTAGGAAATATTCGGTGGTTGTAGGCTTTCGGTTTCCATTTTTAAAAGGTGGTCTTAATTATATATTCTTATATTTGTATTTTTATACTGAATATTATTATAGAGGATGTCGGCCGGCCGACGCCTGGAATTCGGTATATCGACATCTAGATGTCGATATACCGACATCAGGATTTCGGACGCCGAGCCTTTTGCTTCACCACGAACTTGATTTTGTAGAGATTGGTCTTCCCCTGACCACGCCGTTGGATTTCGATCAGACCGGCTTGCTCCAACTCCTTGATGAATTCATTCACGCGCGTCCGGCTCATGCCCATATCCTCGGCCAGGGCGTCTTGCCCCGGAAAGCAAGAATCATTGTGCCAAGCGTAGGACAAGAACAGCGCATAGGACACCTTCGCGCCGAGACTGAGCGTCCCGCTCTTCAACACGAAATTGGGAAGCTGGGTAAATCCACCGCGTACAATCGGGTCGAGTGTGGCCAGTTCGATGTTTCGTTCGATGACCTGCCTGATTGGGGTCATACCGCTGTCGCGTCTATCCATGCGTTTATCGTAGCATTGTGCAACGCTCTAGTGCTGCGGAGGTTGGGGATAGCGTTATCCGAAAATTCTTTTCCAACCCTTGGGCTTGGATGGTGCCGCTGCGATGATCTCGAGCGTCGTTGGCGTTGCGATCTCCTCCGCGACTTCCCCTGTCGCGTCCTGTCGCGACATGTCGTCAGCCTCGGTGTCGCGGGCTTTCGGCGCCTCGATTTGCGTCAGCTTCGTATGAGCAACGCCAAGGTTATAGCTGAGTTCGCGAACTTCGCCCGCGTATTTTTCAACAGTGGTGGTGAGGTGGTTGATGAATTGCTGTCGGGCCGCGTTGTCGATCTTCAACATCAAATTTTCTTCGCGCAATTTTTGAAGTGCGTCCGTGTCGTCACCTGTCGCGGCTTTCTCCTGTTCGTTGTCGTGCGTTTTATTAGCAGGCGATTCGAGAGGTGCAGAGGGTTGTTCGGCAGGTACTGCATCCGGCTCTTGACACGACGCTTCGCGACCGGACGCGACAGGTCGCGAAGCGTCGCGACTATCTGAGTCCGGCGTAACCGCGAGGGCTTGAAGCTTTTGTTGAATCAACCGTTCGATGGACGACTGACGGATTAAATATCGGCTGCCGTAGGCAGTTTCCTGGAATGCACAAATGAGATCGCCCTTTTTACAAAATCTCTGAATCGCACGTTCGGTCCGTGGCAGCCCGGCGGCTGTGAAAAGCTCGGCCGCTTCGGGCACGGAAACTGTGTACTGCTCGGCGTCGCGACCTGTCGCGTCGTGTCGCGCGATGTCGGGGGACGGGATGTCGTGGGAAAACGTCTCCATGATTCGTACGCCGATTATACCATACGCAATCCTGCACAAAATCACACAAGGATGAATATCTGATAGAATGGTGCGCGGCGCTCCGTTCTTTCCTCCGGTGCCTGTCCTGGGCTTCGGAGTAGAGGAACGAAGGAGGCCCTCATGGTTCTTTTCCCCAGCCACTATAGCGGTGGTGCGCACGAAAGGTCGGCACTATGACCGACACCAGTGCGGATCGCATCCGCGAACTCAACGACGCGTTTCGGCGAACTCTGCTCGGTGGGCGAGTGGTCATGACCGCCGGCATCGCGGCGATTGCCGCCGACGTGCGAGCCGTGATCGTGCGGCGCGTGCAATTCTTCAACGCCTTCGATGAGAACAACGACCCGTATGCCGAGCACGACTTCGGTAGCTTCGAGGAACACGGGCATAAGGTGTATTGGAAGATCGACTGCTACGATCAAACTATGACCTACGGTTCGGAGGATGCTGCCAATCCTGAGAAAACGACCCGTGTCCTGACCATCATGCTGGCTGAGGAGTACTAGAGCACGAGCCCCGCTTCGGCGGGGCTTTCCCTTGCAATTCCTTAACGGAAGCACGGAGCCATTAGACGAAATGGCGGTGCCGGGTGCGGTTGTGGGTGCCACCGTCGGATTGCAGCTGGTTTTGATTTGCGCCGGCTCGTGCTAACAGGGCGCACCAGAAACATTCATACGAGGAGCATCGGCTATAATGGCCTATTACGCGCATAGTGTAGTTGGTCGCCCGGAAGGGGAATGGGAGCCTTTGATCCGCCACCTCGCCGAAGTGGGAAATGGCGCTAGAGGCCACGGACAGCGTTTCGGAGCGGAATCTCTCGCAGAACTGGCCGGCCTGCTCCACGACCTTGGCAAGTACGGTCGCGATTTTCAGGTGCGATTGCGCGACCCGGCCAAGCGTGCCGATCACTCGACGGCCGGTGCGCTCTGGGCGGTCAAGCACATGCCTGACCGCTGGGGTAAGCTGCTCGCCCATACCGTTGCGGGGCATCATGCGGGATTGCAAGACGATCTGCTCGGCGCCGACGGCCGTATCGAGACGAAACACGCCTTGCTGGCCCCGGTGGAACGCGCCGCTCAGGGGGACGGTCTGGTTCTACCAACGGGCGTTTTGGGTCCTACCGGTATGCGGTGGCTAAAAAGCGAATTGGGATTTCAGCTCGCCTTTCTGACCCGCATGATCTTCTCCTGCTTGATCGATGCGGATCGTTCCGCTGCTGCCGCTTTCGATGCCGGCGGTACCGATGTCCGCGGTGCGGACCATCCGTCCATTGCGGCGCTGGAAACGGCGCTGCATGCGTGGGTCGGACGACGGACAACCCACTCGACAGACTTGAACAGCTTGCGCGACCGAGTGTTTCGTGCGGCTGTAGCCAAAGCGCCCGAACCCAAGGGCGTCTTCACCCTGACCGTGCCCACGGGGGGCGGCAAAACCTTGACCTCGCTCGCTTTTGCGCTGGCGCACGCGCGCGCGCACGGGTTGGACCGGGTGATCGTGGTCATCCCGTTTACCTCCGTAATCGAACAAACAGCGCAGGTTTACCGCGAAGCCCTTGGCGATCTGGGCGGCGCGGTGCTGGAACATCACAGTGCTTTTGAGATGGAAAAGGAAGGCCGTTGGTCCGATGATCGCGTCGGGCCGGAGCGGTTGCGGCTGGCGATGGAACGATGGGA
>Ga0214182_1000816_pt1 | contig 10420 bp, 15 predicted proteins | sample TroBogEpilimnion_8_FD_153020 | JGI IMG/M metagenome (GOLD analysis project Ga0214182, IMG submission 153020) | Freshwater microbial communities from Trout Bog Lake, WI - 14NOV2007 epilimnion | ecosystem: Environmental > Aquatic > Freshwater > Lake > Epilimnion/Euphotic zone | place: Trout Bog... | reverse complement strand
CCCGCCGGTATCGGACCCCAGCGCCACCGGGAACAGCCCGGCGGCCACGCCCGCGCCGGAACCCGAGGACGACCCGCCCGGATGATGCTCAGGATTCCACGGATTGCGCGCCGGCGGAAACGGCAGATCGAAGCTCGGGCCGCCGAGCGCGAACTCATGCGTGGACAGCTTGCCCATCACGATGGCGCCGGCCTGCCGCAGTTTCTGGATCACGACCGCGTCGGCCTTGGCGACGTTATCGACCAGGATATGCGAATGGCAGGTCGTGGGCAGCGTCGCGACATCGATGATGTCCTTCACGCCCACCGGCACGCCGTGCAGCGGCCCCCGGATGCGGCCTTGGGCGATTTCCTTCTCGGCCGAGCGGGCCGCATCCAGCGCGCCTTCCGCGTCCAGCCGGATATAGGCGTTCAGCTTCGGGTCCAGCGCCTCGGTCCGCTTCAGCAGCGCCTGCACCAGCTCCACGGGGGAGAGTTTTTTGGCCGCGAAGGCTTTGGAGGCTTCGGACGCGGTCAGCCAATGCGGATCGGTCATAGGCCCTCTCCCGCTTTCATGGGGGGCCAGGGTTCGGCGGCGGGGTCGGTTGGGACCTTAACAGCCCCGGCATTGTCCATCGCCTGCGCAGCGGCGGTGTAGACGTCGTCAGGGAAATCGGCCAGCGCTTTGTCGAGACCGGCGGCGCGTGCCAGCGCCTGGATAACGGCTTTGTCCATGGGTACGCCCCGCGAATGTGTGCCGGCCGATTGTGGGACGGGGCGCGTGGGATGGGAAGGGGGTTCGTCCGGGATCGGGCGAACTTCATAGGCTTAGCGCGGGGTCCAATACCTTCCGCAGGGTCGCGGCAACGGCCTGGCGGTCGGCCTGCGAGAGTGAGCCGGTCCACCTGACAAGCCTGGAATCGATCGAGGCGGTTTTGCTTGTTCGAATGACGCACGGCCGCAGCAGGCCGCCCGACGCCAAGTCCGAGATCGGCACATCGAAAGGCCTACTTCCCCCCGTCGCTCGGGTGATCATGGCGAGCCAGAGCAACGAAAATTCGGCGTGAACCTTGGCTGCGGCGATGACCAGCGCAGGACGCCGCCGCATTTCGGCACGATCCGCGAACGGGAAATCGACCTGAACGATGTCCCATAACGTGGGTCCGGGCGCGTGCGACACGACGATGCCCATCCGTCAGGTCTGAGGTAACAGTTCGTCGTCCTCGGCGGAGTTCCATTCCGAAAAGCTGGCGAATGGATCCTCGAATGGCACACCCCGTCTGGGGTAGTTCGGTGGTGCTTTCGTCACCAGAACGCGACCTTCCTCGATAGCGCAGGCGATTTCATCCCCCGGTTGGACCCCGAGCGCGGTGCGCACCGCTTGCGGGATGGTGGTTTGAGCTTTGCTGGTGAGCCTGCTGACGATCATGCGAGGAAAAGTAAGAATCATCCTTACTGTTTGCAAGGGTCGTTTGCACCTACGCGGCCGTCCAGCCCCCGTCGATCACAAGGCTTTGCCCCGTCATGAACGCCGACGCGTCGGACGCCAGGAACACAACCCCGCCGGCCATGTCGCGCGGGGTGCCGAAACGACCCATCGGGGTGCCGGACAGCATGCGCTGGCCGTGGACCTCATGCTCCAACAGCTTGTGTGTCAGGTCCGTATCCACCCACCCAGGCGCCACCGTGTTCACCCGCACCCCTCGCTCGGCCCAATCGATGGCGAGTGCCTTGGTCAGCAGTTCCGCCCCTCCCTTGGACGCGCAGTAGGGCACCGACCGCACCAGTCCGACATGGCCGGCGAGGGAGGAAATGTTGATGACCGATCCGCCTTTGGCGATCGCGCCACCGAGGTATTTGCAGCACAGGAACAACCCGGTCAGGTTGATGTCGATGATGTTCTGCCATTCCTTCAACGAAGTACGGTCGATCTGCTTGAAGATCGGATCGACGCCGGCATTATTGACCAGCACATCGATGCGTCCGTGCTTGGCCATGACAGCATCGCGCAGAGCGATGACGTCGGCTTCCTTCGACACGTCTGCGGCATGTGCCCAGGCGCCGTTGCCGATGGCGGTGGCCGTTTCCTCCAGCGTGGACAAGGTACGGCCGGTCAGCACGACAGTGGCGCCGTTGCGGGCGAGGCCCTCGGCCATGCCACGGCCGATACCCCGGCCGCCGCCGGTGACGATGCAGATTTTGCCGCTAAGGTCGAAGTCGTTGGAGGGCATGTCGTGTCCTGCGTGTCGATTTTTATTGACCGTCATGGTCGGGCCTGACCCGACCACCTGTTTCCAATTGGCATGAGGTGGTCGGGTCAAGCCCGACCATGACGGCCTGGGAGATGAAAATTACCAGTTCGCCCCATTGCGCGCGATGCGTTGGGCGATGCTCCAGCGGTGCACTTCGGACGGGCCGTCGTAGATGCGGAAGCCGCGGACCTCGTTGAAGATGCGGGCCACCAGGGTTTCCCCGGTGACGCCCTGGCCACCGAGCACCTGGACGCAGCGGTCGACGACGCGCCAGATGGCTTCGGAGCAAAACACTTTCGCCATCGACGATTCCACCGAACCGCGGCCGCCGTTATCCAGCAGCGACGCCGTGTGCCAGATGGACAGGCGGGACATGCGAATGTCCATTTCGTTGTCGGCGAGTTGGAAGCCGACGCCCTCATGCTCGATCAGCTTATGGCCGAAGACTTCGCGTTTCAGGGCGTAGCCGGTTGCGATCTCATGCGCGCGAATGGCGGCGCCGAGCCAGCGCATGCAATGGGTCAGGCGGGCCGGGGCCAACCGGACCTGGGCGTAGCGAAAGCCCTTGCCGGGTTCGCCCAGGATATCGGACGCGGGGATGCGCACGTTGTTGAATTTCACCACCGCGTGGCCGCCGGCGAAGGCGCTGTCCAGGCTGTCCATGGCGCGCACGATCTCGATGCCGGGGGTATCCATGTCCGCCAGGAACATGGTGGCGTGCCCGTCCTCATCCTTGGCCATGATGATGGCGAAGGCGGCGCCGTAGGCCCCGGTGATGAACCACTTGGTGCCGTTGATGACGTAGTGGTTGCCGTCCTTCACCGCGGTCGTGTTCATCGCCGCCGGGTCCGATCCCGCGCCGGGGGCCGGTTCGGTCATGCAGAAGCAGGACCGCGTGGCGCCGGAGGCCAGCGGCCGCAGCCACCGTTCCTTCTGCTCGTGCGAGGCGACCTGTTCGAGCAGGTGCATGTTGCCCTCGTCCGGCGCGAAGATGTGCATCGCGACGGGGCCGAGGAGCGAGTAGCCGGCTTCCTCGAACACGATCGCCTTGGCGACGTGGTTCAGGCCCATGCCGCCGTATTCGGTGCCGACATGCGGGGCGACGAGGCCCTCGGCGGCGGCCAGTGCCACCAGCTCGCGGCGGAATTCTTCGGTCGGGCCGTGATGGGTTTGGCGGTTATCGCCTTCCAGCGGCACGATTTTCTCGCGAATGAATTTGCGGGTGCGGGCCTGCAATTCGGTGAGTTCGGGGGACAGTGAAAAATCCATTAGAAGGCGCGTCCTTGGGCGATTTCGTGGGTGAATTCCAGGATGCCGGTGCCGATCCCGGTCAACGGCGCGTAGCGGGGTTCGGTGGTAACGCCATTGCGATAGCGCAAACCGAGTTGCAGGAAGATGACCGACAGCTTGTACAGCGCCAGCACCCGATGGAACAGGAAGTCAGAAACGTCCCGTCCGGTCAGTTTGGCGTAGGTGGCGACGGCTTCTTGGCGCGGGATCAGGCAGGCTTCCACGGCTGGCATCTGCTCCATGTCGTGCATCGCCCAAGGGTCGTCTTCATGGACCCAGTAGCTCAGCAGCGTGGCGAAATCGAACAGCGGGTCGCCTCGGGTGCCTTGGTCCCAGTCCACCACCGCGCGGGGGGCGAAGGTGACGGGGTCGATAATGATATTGTTCAGCTTGAAGTCGTTGTGCAGCAGGCCGGGGGCGCCGTCGGGGACGAGGTGTTTTTCCAGCCAGGCGCCGACATCGTGGTGCAGCGCGTCGGTCCCGTCCTCCTTCGCCGCCAAGCCCCGAGACCGCCAACCGGACACGCCGCGCGCAAGGAAACCGGCGGGGCGGCCGAGGTCGTCGAGTCCCACTGCCTTGGTGTCCACCGCGTGGATCGCGGCGATCGTTTCCAGCAGCATGGTGGACAGGCGCGCCCCGATTTCGGGCCGGCCGGCGAGCTCGGGCGGCATGTGCTCGCGGATCACCAGACCCGGCCGGTATTCGATGATCTGGAAGCGCTGGCCGACGATCGAGGGATCGTCGCACAAATGCAGGCCGCGCGCGATGAACGGCAGTGCGTCCGGCAAACGCGACAGAATGCGGAACTCCCGCGCCATGTCGTACGCGCCGGCCGGGAGTTCGCCCATCGGCGGGCGGCGCAGCACGGCGGGCTTGCCATCGAGATGGATCAGGTAGTTCAGGTTCGCCAGCCCCCCCGCGAACTGCCGCGGCGGCGGGTCGGAATCCAGGCGCAGGCCGTGCCCCGCCAGGTACGCCCGGACGGCGTTCCAGTCCAACGCAACGCTTTCCGCGGCGCTGCGGAGATCGGTTGGGGTATCGTCCGGCACGAGGCCTCCTGTCGCTGTGGCGTGTGACTCGCTACTGATAGCCGATCCCGCCGACGCGATACAGAAGGGCACCCGATGCGGATTTTGGCGCTTTTGCTGCTGTTGCCCGTTTGGGCGAACGCCGCCTGCGTGGTGCAGCCGCGCGCGACCGTGCCGGTGGGGTTCGTCAATGCCGCGATCCTGGTGACCGTCGCCGTCAACGGCGCCGACGGCACTTTCCTGCTGGACACCGGTGCCGCCCGCTCCGTCGTGACGCGAGAGGCGACGAAACGCCTGAACATCGCCCGCGACGAATGGGTCGGCACCGCCATGCGCGGCGTTGGCGGGGTGGAGCGGCTGCCGAACGCCAATCCGCGCTCGCTGACTCTGGGCGGCGTGCCACTGGTCCGCCGCACGTTGACCCATGACACCAGCTTCACCGTCGGCACGTTGCCGCGCACCAAAGCCGGGGAACGCACCATCGACGGTCTGCTCGGGCGCGATTTTCTGTCCCTGTTCGATCTGTCTCTGGATATCCCCGCCCGGTCCCTGACGTTATACGCCGTCGCCGGCTGCACGGGCCGCTTTCTGCCGTGGACGGAACCATACAGCGCCATCGCGGTGGATAACCCGATGGAGAGCGCCTTGGTCGTTTCGGTCACGCTGGACGGTGTGCGGCTGCGGGCGCTTTTGGATACCGGCGCCGGATCGTCCCTGGTCGCCGCGCCCGGCATGGCGCGGCTTGGGCTGACCGACGCCGCGGTGTCCGGCGACCCCTGGCAGGAGGTCAGCGGCCTTGGGACACGGACGGTGCCGATGCACCGGCACCGGTTCCGGGAGTTGCGCGTCGGCGCCGGCACGCTGGAGCCGCCGATATTCTGGGTCGCGCCGATACAACTCAACCCGATCGTGGACATGCTGCTCGGGGCCGACTGGCTGGCCGAGCGGCGGGTTTGGATTTCGTTCGCGACGAAGCAGGTGTTCGTGGCGGGGCAGTCGCCTCGCTAGACCCGCACCCGCTGCCGATCGGGCGGTATCGCTAAACCGGCGGCAGATGCCGGCCGTGATCGACGCTCATGCCGTCGGCGGCGGAAACCAGCCACTGCCAAACGCGTTCCAACGCATCCTCGATGGCGGCGCCGATCGCGGCGGAGATGATGCGGTTGCCTTCGACGGTCGCTTCCACCGCGTCGGCGTAGTCGTCCCAGTGATTGCGGTCGGTCACGAGTGTGTCCTTTCCAGTGGGCCGTCAGACCCGGGGCTGGTGCCGAAAGGCGAGCACGGAATGCGCCGTATCGGACAGCCACCGCAGCGCGGCGTGCCATTGTTCCTGAAGCGCCAAGGCGATCTCGGTAACGATCAAGCGGTTGCCTTCGATGGTCAGTTCCATCGCGTCGGCGCAATCGTCCCAGAAGCTGCGTTCGTGCATGGAGGCGGCCCTTTCCCGTGGGGTGAAGGACGTCGCTCCCTATGTTGCAGCGCAGCGTAAACCCGGTCCGGCGACCGCTTCAAGGAAAATCGCCGGGTCCTGGCAACGAATCTCAGACGGGCGGCAGATGCCGAGCGGCTGCCGTCGAAGCGGCGGTAACGGCGAGCCAGTGCATCGCGTTGTGCCAAGCCTGTTTCAGCGCATCGGCAACGGCGAGCGTGATCTGGCGATTGCCCTCGACGGTGGCTTCCATCGCGGCGGCGGTCGCGGCCCAGTGGTTTTCGGTTTGCATGGTGGCAGTCCTTTCCAGTCAGTCGGGGAAGGACGCTTCCTCAGTCATGTTGCGTTGCAGCATACCGATCCCGCGGGGCCGCGGCCAATGCGTTTGCGTCAGTGCAGACCCTCGCAGAACGTTTGTATACGTGTGAGTCCCTCTACCAGTTCGCCGTCCTCCGTCGCGGTGCTGATCCGCAGGAAGGGGCTCATGTGGTAGGCGGCGCCGTGGACGGTGGCGACGTAGTGTTCCTCCAAAAGGGCCAAACACACGTCTTCGTCGTTCTTCAAAAACCGGCCGCCGGCCGTGGTTTTGCCCAGACAGCCCGCGACATTCGGGAACACGTAGAACGCGCCCTCGGGCGAGTGGCAGGAGATTCCCTTGGCGTCGTTCAGCATTTTCACCGCGATGTCGCGGCGGCGTTGATAGGCGACCGACTGCGCCCGTGCCCCATCCTGCGGCCCGTTCAGCGCGGCGACCGCGGCGGCCATGCCGACGGTGGAGATACCCGCCGTCGCCTGCCCCTGCATGTTGACCATCGCCTTGATCAGATTTTTCGGCCCGCCGGCGAAGCCGATGCGCCAGCCCGTCATCGCGTAGGTCTTCGACACACCCGAGCAGGTCAGCGTCCGGTCCTTCAGGTCCGGCGCGACCTGCGCGATCGTCGCGTGTTCGACGCCCGAGAAGATCAGATGTTCGTACATGTCGTCGCAGAGGATCCAGACATGCGGGTGTTTGCGCATGACGGCGGCGATGGCCTCCATATCCTCCCGCGTGCAGACGGCGCCGGTCGGGTTGTTGGGGCTGTTCAGGACCAGCCATTTGGTCTTCGGCGTGATGGCCGCGTCGATATCTTCCGCGCGCGGGCGAAAACCGTTGTTCTGCGGGCAGTTCACCAGCACCGGCTTGCCTTCGCAGAGCTGCGTCATCTGCGCGTAGGCGATCCAGGACGGGACGGGAATGACAACCTCATCGCCGGGGTCGACCGTCGCCATGATGGCGTTGAACAGGCACTGCTTGCCGCCGTTGCCGACGCAGATTTCGTCCATCGCGTAGTCGATGCCGTTGTCGCGCTTGAATTTTTCCTGGATGGCCTTCTTGAACGCCAGCGTCCCGTCCTGCGGCGGATATTTGGTATCGCCCTTCAAGGCGGCCTGATGCGCGGCTTCGATGGCATGCGGCGGTGAGTCGAAATTCGGCTCCCCGGTGGTCAGGGTAATCACCGGCTTGCCGGCGGCGCGCAGTTCGCGGGCTTTGATGGTCATCGCGACGGACGCGGCGACTTCGACCAGACTGAGGCGATGGGAGAAACCGGGCATTCATGCAGTCCCTAAAGGAAAATGGATGAATGCGAGGGATGTCATGGTCCTGTCAACGGCTGGCGCGAATCCCACATGCGTGCGCCGGCCCGCGTGCGAGGGGCACGCGACCGGTAAGACGGGCATGACGGGCGGCGTGCCGAACGGCATCAGCTAGGGACAATGGCGGGCGGTGTTTCGCCGATCAGACAGCCGAGCGCGCGGCGGACGGTGGGCGGGCGGAGGTCCCGCCAGTCGATGTGCCAGGTATCCGGACGTCGGTCGCGCTCGCGCTGGAAGGTTTCTTCGCGCCGCCCGCGCACCCGGTAAAGGCAACCCAGGCTGCCGCCGTAGCGGCGCAGGGTCTTCTCAACCCGATTCCAGAATTCGCCGTCGCAGAGACCCGGGACGATCCCGAGGTCCAAACAAATATAAGCCATGGTCCGCCCCACCGGCCGGCGCCGCACCTCGGCGGCGAGTTCTTCGGCCGTGGGCAGCCGCAACGCATCGGGATTGTCAGAATCCAGCAGCGCCGGTTCCGGACGGCGCGGACGCAGAGGCGCGGAACGCGGCCGGCGCGCCGGTCCAGCCGGAGGAAGATGATGCGGCAGAAGTTCCACCCGCGGCGGCCACGCGAACCGCAAATTACGCCCCCTGGCGGCTCGGGCGAGCAAATAGTCCCGCAGCGCGAGCGCGCGGAGCATGCCGCGCTGCATGCGGTGCAGAATAGTGGGGAGATTGCTGGTGCCGAAGATGGCGGCAGCGGTGGCGAATTCCGGTACGGCAGCGCGGGTGGTGGCGGTCGCCGCGAAGTGGCGGGCATGGGCGATAAGAACCGCGAGGACATGAAGAACAGCCCCGATACGCCGCGGAATGGGGCGGGGCTTCGTGCCGGCCGGGGTGGTTGTGGCTGCTCGGGTCATCGGGTCGGTGTTAGCAGGGTCAAGGGAACAAAGCAAGAAATTTATGATTAATTTCCCAGTACGTGGGTATGCGTACCAGGGTTGGATACGGACACAAGTGCCCCCGGCGCCGCACTCTTCCGGTTCACAACGGTTGAAGCGCTATCCCTAATGTCGTCGCGCAGGCGGCCATGCCTCGATCGAAGGTCGCGATCGGTGCGCCGAGCCGGCTTGCGATAGCGAGGTTGATGGCGTCCGGGGCGCGGACGTTAAGGTCCAGCCGGCGGATGAACCCCTGGGCCGTCTGGACGTCGATACCGGTGACGCCGACGCGGTCGGCGCAGGAAGCGGACCAGGCGTCGAACTCGGCGAAAATCTCGCGCGCGCCATCCAAATCCAGACTGTTCATCCGGGTCAGCCGGGCGATCACGGACGCGAACTCTGTGCCGACGAAGTCGCTGACGACCGGGGCGAAACCCGTGGTGTCCGCCAGGGCCTGTGCCCGAGCCGCGAAACCGTCATGGGCGACGAACAACCCGACCAGAACGCTGGTATCGAGATAGACGGTCAACGCCAGTCTTCATCGCGCAACCGCGCGGCCAGCGCGACCGGATCGGCTCCGGCCCGGAGCCTGGCCCGTTTACGGGCCAGCGAAGGGAGGGCGGCTGGACGCATGGGTTTGATTTCGACCGGTTGGCAACCGGCCTGAGCGATCACGACGGCTTCCCCTTTGAGCGCGCGGTCGATCAGACTGGCAAGCTGGGTTTCCGCCTCGGCGATGGTGAAGGTCGTCATGGCCTTGAGTATGGCTGCCAGGCCCATGGACTGTCCAATGATTTGAGTTGGGCGGGCCGGCAGGAGCGGTGACGGACGGCCGAGTTGTGGCGATCGGACGGGGAGCCGCTTGCTATTCGGCCAGTATTCGGCTGCCAATCGGCTATGTCCCGGCAGCCCCGCTATACGATCGCCTCGTGGACGCCGGGGGACAATTCCGGTCACTGGCCGAGCTTTGTGCGGACACGACCACCGCGGGTTAGCGGCGTTCGAGAGAGAACTGATTCGTGCACGGGGGGGCGAAGGCCGCGCCCGTTCTAAAGCGCCAGGCAAGAGCCTCGATCAACCGTTCCAGCTCACGGCGCACCAGAGGCAGAAGGTACTTGCGCGGCGCGAGGGGGGGGGCGCTACTGAGTGAGATCGCGCGGAGCTACAATGTCAGCAGCAATACGATTCCACGCCTAATTCCCTCCCCTTAAACGCGCGCCCGAGGCTCCAAGCATGCCACCATCTACAAGAACACGGACACCTCGCACGCACGAGCAAACGATCAATACCGCTCTTGCAGAGATGTTGCAGGGACTTGGGCGCACATGGACATTCCATGCCGAGGACGTTGGACGCTCCTTCGTGGAAGGTGGCAGGCCCGACATTCTCATCGAAAAATCCGATGGCTGGCCTATCGTAATCGAGGCCGAAGTAGGCAATTATAGGCAGGCAGAGATTGAAGCTCAGTCGCGCCTTGGGAAAACTATATCCTCTAGCTCTCACAAGGTTCATGCTTCTGTAGCGCTTGTTTACCCAGAGGTGCTGCGGACCTATAGCGGACGGCAATTGAGAGACGCACTTCAGGGGGGCAGATTCGAATATGTTCTCTTCTCAACCGATAAAGACGAAGACACGGTCCGCTTTCCGGCCGCCGGATGGGTGTCGGGCGGCATCAAAGAGCTGGCCATTCTCCTTCATAGATCAAGTATCCCCGCTTGGCGCGTCGAGGCCCTGGCGAACGAGTTGGAAAGCGGTGTTAGCAGAGCGGCCGGCAGTTTGTCAGCCGCCCATCCAGTAGGAAGCATCATCGGACGCGATATCGCGGCGCTCTTAGTGTCTGTCCGGGAACATCTCTCGCTGAAATCAGGATCCGGGTCTTGCCTGACGGGACACATTTGTGACTCTATGCGAAGCACCGATTCGCGAG
>Ga0214182_1000814_pt1 | contig 10447 bp, 4 predicted proteins | sample TroBogEpilimnion_8_FD_153020 | JGI IMG/M metagenome (GOLD analysis project Ga0214182, IMG submission 153020) | Freshwater microbial communities from Trout Bog Lake, WI - 14NOV2007 epilimnion | ecosystem: Environmental > Aquatic > Freshwater > Lake > Epilimnion/Euphotic zone | place: Trout Bog... | reverse complement strand
CGCTTTACTCGCTACGCTCTTAAAGCCTTATTCCGGCCTACAACTACAACTTCATAGATTCAGCGGTGCATGGGAGTGATGTTACATTTTCATCGGTACACCAATCAGCGATTGAAGCATTACCCAGCGCTCCGATTGCTGGGATTCCGCTATCGCTACATCCCAGCCTACGTATAATGTAGTAATCTGTAGGCCGGAATAAGGCTTTTTGAGCGTCAGCAAAAAAAGCGTTTCCGGCACGCGTATCGATCGAACTGCCGGAAACGCTTTACTCGCTACGCTCTTAAAGCCTTATTCCGGCCTACAACTTCATAGATTCAGCGGTCCACCAATCGGCGATTGAAGCATTACCCAGAGCTCCGATTGCTGGGATTCCGCTATCGCTACATCCCAGCCTACGTATAATGTAGTAATCTGTAGGCCGGAATAAGGCTTTTTGAGCGTCAGCAAAAAAAGCGTTTCCGGCACGCGTATCGATCGAACCGCCGGAAACGCTTTACTCGCTACGCTCTTAAAGCCTTATTCCGGCCTACAACTACAACTTCATAGATTCAGCGGTGCATGGGAGTGATGTTACATTTTCATCGGTACACCAATCAGCGATTGAAGCATTACCCAGAGTGCTACGCCAGCAACAACCCATAGGAATATTTTTAGATTTTTTGATAATATTCCATTATCTTTGTTTTCTGGATCCGACATGTAATAAACCCCTAATAGTTGAATTAAATACATCACTCATGATTAGAAGTGATGCACTGAGTTTAGCGGAAAAGACTTAGAAAACAAGTTTGCTTTTGTAGGTCGGGTTAGCGCTAGCGTAACCCGACATTTCGTGTGTTATTTTGTCGGGTTACGCTAGCGCTAACCCGACCTACTATTGCGGGCTAAATAAATACATCAAGCCCAACAGACTAACCACCACCAATCCCCCTCCTATCCAGCGTTTAAACAATAAATCGTTACGCATAATAGCGTTATGGGCTTTTAAGCCCAATACATGTCCAATGGCGGCAATAGGTAATAGCATCAATGCGATTTTAAAATGCAAATCAACTGATAACACGATGAAGGTGGTCATTTTGATGCTGACTAGGATGAACCACAGCACAAACAGGGTGTCACGCAATTGGTAGCGGCTGACATGCCTCATATAAACAGCCACCATTAAGGGTGCGCCGCTTAAAGAAATTCCTGCAATATAGCCACCTAAAATCAATAAGACTCTATCCGCCCAAGCATGACGACTTTGTATGCCTCGATTGAATAACCAAGTGAGGCCATAAAATAAGGTCACTGAATAAATAAAACTATTCAACCATAAGGTCGGTAAATTTAATAAACCAAACACACCGATGATGGCAGGAGGGAAAATATAAATAGAGGAACGACGTAAATAGTGCCAGTCTACATTATGCAGGCGGTTGGCGAGTGTTAGACCTGAAAAGAATAATAAATGCACGCTGATGACTGGCAACCAGAGCAGTGGGTTATTCTGCACGAATAACATCAGGGGTAATCCCAAGGCAGCACCACCAAAACCCCAATCCTGTGCGTACAAAGCCCGTCCAGATGAAAATAAGGGCGATGCAGAGTAGTTGGTAGGGGGAAAAGTCCAATAGCATGATTTGATGAGCCTGTTTGGTGAGTGGTTAGGGGGGGGTAGGATTTTATTTTATTATAAAAACCCTCCACAGTCTCTGTCGCTACATCCCAGCCTACGTATAATGTAGGCTGGGATGAGGTACGAATCCCAGCATTTGCTTGCCTACAATTAAGCTTATGTAGGCTGTGTGGTCGCGTTTCCTGCTCGCAATCGGTATGGCTGCCGGAAACGCTTTATTCGCTACGCTCTTAAAGCCTTATTCCGGCCTACAACTATCACTTAGCGTTACCAGATTCCTGTGTTTCTAAGGTTATTTCTCGTATCGAGATCACTAAACCTTGTATCTGAACTAGCTATGCCAACTTAGCGATTGCTAATTCCTGTATCAGACATGTTAAGTCCGGTACTTTGAGCCTACATTCCCGTATGCAATGCTTAAATATACGGGAATTAGCTTGTTGTTGACTGACATGAGGGTTCCATTGGTGATTAAAAATACTCCCGATACCGACCTGACGATACCAGTAGTAAGTTTTCGTCTTAAATACGCTATGAGCAATGATGCGCTTCACTATCGTTCAGTAGCATCCTATACGAATTGTCGTAGGAACAGGTCGATATAAGCTAAAAGTAAGATAAGTACTGTATTAAAGTTAATTCTGAGTTCGAACTGGTGTTTATAAGAAATTTGTTATAGTTAAAGCAGGCAAAAAACCTACAAATCCTTACAGTTTAATCTGGTTTTATAAGCCTTAATGTGTTAAAAGTTTGATTTCCATACCTAATCTACTGTTTCCATGCCCAAGAAAGTAAAGACTAATGCCCTTGCTAGCTCGACTAAACAATTCCCTATCGTTGGTATAGGTGCTTCAGCGGGTGGTTTGGCTGCTTTCGAGACCTTCTTTTTAAATCTGCCTGAAAATACGCCATTAGCGATGGCTTTTGTTTTAGTGCAGCATTTATCGCCGACTCATAAAAGCTTACTGCCAGAAATTCTGCAACGTCATACCCAGATGAAGGTTTATGAGGTTGAAGACAGCATGATTGTTGAACCTCGTTGTGTTTATGTTATTCCACCCAATTATGATATGGCCTTACAGCAGGGCAGATTAAAATTGCTGCAGCGAGTAAAAGAAGCTGAACATCATTTGCCTATTGATTTTCTGTTTGAGTCCTTAGCGACCGATCTGCACGAACATGCCATTGCTATTGTGTTATCTGGTGCAGGCTCAGATGGTTGCCAAGGTCTGCGTGCTATTAAGAGTGGTTGTGGCATGGTGATGGCGCAGTCACCCGAGGGCTTAGATTTCGATAGTATGCCGCGCATGGCTATAGAAACGGGTTTGGTTGATTATGTGCTGCCTGTGGAACAGTTGCCCTCTAAACTGATTGATTATGTAAATCATGCTTATGGCAAGCTATCTCCCTTGGCTGACAGCTATCAAAATCAGTATCAAGAAGTCGTCATGCAAAAGATCTTTTTGTTATTACAAAATCAGACCGGACATGATTTTTCTCAATATAAATTGAGTACCATAAAGCGTCGTATAGAGCGACGTTTGTCGGTGCATCAGATTGCTGAACTCAATGACTATGTAAAGTTTCTACAGAAAACACCTAATGAAATAGATGCCTTATTTATGGATATTTTAATTGGTGTGACTCATTTCTTTCGCGATCCTGAAACTTTTGACAGTTTGACCGAGCACATTAAAACTAAACTGCTGTTCCATAATAGTTCAGAAAGAGTTGTTAGGGTTTGGATACCCGGTTGCTCTACCGGAGAGGAGCCCTATAGCATCGCCATCTTATTAGTTGAGGCTATGGAGCAGCTAGGAGTGAATTGCGCAGTACAAATTTTTGCCACGGATATTAATCCTCAAGCTATAGCGACTGCTAGAGTCGGCTGTTATCCAGCCAGTATTATGGGAGATGTCAGTCCAGAGCGCTTGGCTAAGTTTTTTAGCTTAGAAGCTGATGGTGTTACCTATCGTATCGATAGAAATATTCGCGATAAGGTAGTCTTTTCTGAACATGATTTGCTTAAAGATCCTCCTTTTTCAAAGTTAGATCTGATTAGTTGCCGCAATCTACTGATCTATATGGATGCGAGTCTGCAAAAGAGAATTATCCCTTTATTTCATTATTCTCTGAAAACAGATGGCTTATTGTTTTTAGGAATCTCCGAAGGTATCGGTGAGCATGATAATCTTTTTAATACTTTAGATCGAAAGAATAAGTTGTATCAACGTAAAGACAGTCTTTATAGCCGTTATCAGACTGCTACCAGTAATTATTTTCCGTCAACGACGGCTATTAGTGCTTCACTTAGACCGGTTGTAGCTGCTGCAGCACCGATAAAACTTCCTTTACGTGCTCTGACCGAGCAAGTACTGATTCAACATGCTAATTGCTGTGCAGCCTTAGTGAATGGCTTAGGAGATATTTATTATTTGCATGGACGTACAGGGCTTTATTTAGAGCCTGCCGTAGGTGAAGTCGGTGTTAATAATATCTTAAAAATGTCCCGATTGGGTTTAGGCAACCGCTTGGGTGTCGCCTTGCATAAAGTAGTGCTGAGTGGGCAAAAGTTCAGAGATGATGGCTTGCTGGTTAAAACCAATGGTCATACTAGTTTAGTGAATCTGAGTGTTTATCCGGTCTTTTCAAAATTAGCTTATCTTGCAGAATCGCCTTTATATGTGGTGGTATTGGAACTGGCACAGGATAGTCATAATCAAGTTACACCCAGTTCGGTGGCTGAGTTGTCATTGCCCTCTGAGACGTCAACTGAAGAACATCAGCAAACAATTGCCGATCTAAGGCATGAGGTTTTCCTTAAGGATGAATATTTATGTATTGTTCGGGAAGAGTTAGAAACATCGAATGAAGAGCTTAAATCGACTAATGAAGAAATGCAATCGGTGAACGAGGAGCTGCAATCGACCAACGAAGAGCTAGAAACTTCCAAAGAAGAATTACAGTCGGTTAATGAAGAACTCAATACTGTTAATGTCGAATTACAAGCAAAAGTTGAAATAGCCTCGCAGGTGATTAGCGATATGAATAATTTGCTAGATGGCTCAGGCATTGCCACTTTATTTGTGGATACTCAGTTACGTATTTTGCGCTTTACACCGCTGATTACCCAGATTATCAATTTAATTCAGCTAGATATTCATCGGCCTCTTAATCATATCGCCATTAATTTTATCGGTTATCAAGACTTAATGGTTGATATCAACAGCATATTAAACGATTTGATCCCTATCAAAAAGCGCGTGCAAGCCATGGATGAAAAATGGTATAGCCTGTGTTTAAGGCCATATCGCACCATCAATAATATGATTAGCGGCGTGGTATTAACCTTTGTAGATATTAGCGATACCGTACGCATAGAAGAGGATTTAGAAAAAGCTAATCATTTGCTACGCCTTGCGGTGGTAGTACGCGATGCCCATGATGCTATCACCGTACAGGATTTAGAGGGCCATATCATAGCGTGGAATCCGGGTGCAGAACGCATTTATGGCTGGAGCGAAGAACAAGCCTTACAACTTAATGTCGCGGCACGTATTCCAGCGGCTTTAGTGCCGAAAGAGTTAGAAAAAGTGCAAGCCCTGAGCCATGCCAAAGTATTCGAACCTTATCCTACTCAGCGCTTACACAAAAATGGCCAGCTCCTGAGTGTATGGATCACCGCCACCGCCTTAATTAATGAAGCAGAGCAGGTTTATGCTGTCGCCACCACTGAAAGACTTAGTGAAGAGTAGATGCTTATGAAACATCAACAGGATGCGCTTAATACAGCTAATGCTAATTTACGTTTAGAAGCAGAACATTTGCTCAATAACGATCTTGATACTTTAGAGCAACTTAAACACTCGACTACTCCCAGCTTGGCAAAGCAATTGTAGGCCGGAATAAGGCTTTACGAGCGTAAGCGAGCAAAGCGTTTCCGGCATCGGCAGCTGGGATGTAGCGATAGAGACTGTGAAAGTATTATGAATTTAGCTTCCCCCTTTGTAAAAGGGGGACTGAGGGGGGTTTTTGTGCCATAAGTTATTGATATTTTATTATTTTTTTTTATAGATCAAATCTCCCCTAACCTCTCTTTGCTAAAGAGGGGAAATAAAAAGTGTACTAAATGCTGGGATTCGTACCTCATCCCAGCCTACGTATAATGTAGGCTGGGATGTAGCGATAGAGACTGTGAAAGTATTATGAATTTAGCTTCCCCCTTTGTAAAAGGGGGACTGAGGGGGATTTTTGTGCCATAAGTTATTGATATTTTATTATTATTTTTAATAGATCAAATCTCCCCTAACCTCTCTTTGCTAAAGAGGGGGATAAAAAGAATACTTTCACAGTCTCGATAGCGGAATCCCAGCAATCGGAGCAGGGATAATTATTTGTGTAGATAATTATGGTAGTGGAGTCAAAACTCACGAGTTTTGATTTTATCGTTACACGCAGAGCTCAGCGTTCCTATCCTTAACCCAATGACCCGCTTATAACGTATAATGGCCAAATTTTATTTGGCTGTTTTAATGTCTGCTACTGAACTTGTTAAACAACTTACTCAACAATTAGCGCTGTGTCTTAATCAAGATAGGCAGGGCTTTAAGCGCCAGTTAGATCGCTTGCGGGGTGATTGTAAAAAAGGCAAGCAACCTCTGGAGCAATTAAATGCTTTGGCTGCTCGCATCGAGCGTTCTGTGGCTAATAGACAAAAACGCTTAGCTAGTTTTCCTGTATTAAACTTTCCCGACTTACCGGTCACGGCTAAAAAAGATGATATCGCCAAATTGATTCAAGATCATCAAGTGGTGATTATGTGTGGTGAGACGGGTTCGGGTAAAACTACACAGCTTCCTAAAATTTGTTTATCGATAGGTCGCGGTGCGGCGGGCTTTATTGGTCATACTCAGCCTAGACGTATTGCGGCGCGGACTGTCGCTGATCGTATTGCCGAAGAGTTGGGTGAGCCGATAGGTAAGTCGGTCGGATATAAGATTAGATTCAATGATAAAACCCATGCTGATTCATTAATTAAGTTAATGACCGATGGTATTTTGCTGGCGGAATCGCAAAATGATCCGTATTTAAACCAATACGACACCATTATTATTGATGAGGCGCATGAGCGCAGTTTAAATATCGACTTTTTAATTGGCTATATGAAATGGCTGTTACCTAAGCGTCCCGATTTAAAACTGATTATTACCTCGGCGACCATCGATACTCAGCGTTTTGCTACTCATTTTAATAATGCGCCAATTATTGAGGTATCGGGTCGTACCTATCCGGTAGAAATGCGTTATCGGCCTATCGAGCAAAAAGAAGAAGATGATGAGACTTCGGATGATTTGCAAAACGCCATATTGGATGCGGTTGATGAGCTGTATCGGGATTTGCGCGGCGATATTTTAATCTTCTTGAGTGGTGAGCGTGAAATTCGCGAAACCGCTGACTCTTTAAAAAAGCATCATCCTACTCTATATGATGTGTTGCCTTTGTATTCTAAGCTGAGTGTGAGTGAGCAAGAGCGGGTCTTTAAGCCGAAAGGTGGTAAGTTGCGAATCGTGCTGGCGACCAATGTTGCAGAAACTTCGTTAACCGTGCCGGGTATTCGTGGTGTGATTGATAGCGGTCATGCGCGTATTAGTCGTTACAGTCATCGCAGTAAAATCCAACGTTTGCCTATTGAACGTGTCTCGCAATCGTCGGCTAATCAAAGGGCAGGTCGTTGTGGTCGAGTTGCTGAAGGTATCTGTATTCGTTTGTATTCGCATGATGATTATTTAGCCAGACCGGAGTTTACCGAGCCTGAAATCATGCGTACCAATTTGTCGGCGGTTATTTTACAAATGACGGCCTTAAATTTGGGTGATATTGAAGACTTCCCCTTTTTAGAACCCCCCGAAGATAAGATGATTCGGGATGGTAAAAATGTGCTGCATGAAGTCAATGCCTTAGATAAGTCCGGCAAGTTGACTGAGGTCGGCAAGCAATTGGCTAAGTTTCCGACCGATCCTAAATTAGCGCGCATGCTCATTGCCGCAAGCCATGAGCATTGCTTGACCGAAGTGGCGATCATCGTTTCAGCCTTAAGTGTGCAAGATCCGCGTGAAAAGCCTGCCGATAAGATGCAGCAAGCCGATGCTAAGCATGCGGCTTTTCGTTATCCTGAATCGGATTTTCTAACATTACTAAATGTTTGGAATACTTACGAAGACCAGAAAAAGCATTTGTCGAATAACAAATTACGTAAGTATTGTACTGATAATTTCTTATCTTACTTACGTATGCGCGAGTGGTTTGATATCCACGCGCAAATCATGCAGGTGATTAAAGGTGATTTAAAAATGCACCCTAATACCGATGAAGCGGGTTATGAGAAAGTGCATCGAGCTTTATTAACGGGCATGTTATCAAATATCGGTTTTCGTCATGATCCTTATGAGTATTTGGGTGCTAGGGGCTTAAAGTTCTTTATATTTCCGGGTTCTGGGCTCCATAAAATCAAGCCTAAATGGATTATGGCGGCAGAGCAGGTCGAAACCAGTAAGGTTTATGCACGTACCGTGGCGAGAATCGAGCCAGAATGGATAGAAGAATGTGCGGGGCATTTAGTCAAACATAATTACTATGATCCACATTGGCAAAAAAAGACCGGTCGCAGTGCGGTTTCTGTGCGTACTTTATTGTATGGTTTAACCTTGCAAGCCGGTCGTAAGATTCCTTATGAACATGTGGATGCAAAAGCGGCGAGGGAGATTTTTATACGCTCGGCTTTGGTCGATCATGATTACCACAGTCATGCGCCTTTTTACGTGGCGAATCAAAAACTGCTAGAAGAAGTCGGTATTATTCAGCATAAAGGTCGGCGCGTTGATTTAGTCGAAGATGAGCAATGGTTGTATCAATTCTATGATAACAAGCTTCCGCCTGAAATCGTCAGTGGCATTACCTTGGATACTTGGCGTAAAGTTCAAGAAAGAGCTAATCCCAAGATTTTATTTTTAACCAAGGAAGATTTAACGCGTGATCAAGAGCAGGAATATGTCAATGAGTGGGATTTTCCTGATACTTTTCCTAAGGTGTGTTTGGGCACTCGAAACCATGTCAGTATTCCGCTGCAATATCGTTTTGAGCCTGGACATGATGAAGATGGCGTGACCGCGATTATTCCGGTGCATCAATTAAATCAGTTTAGCCAAAGCGCTTTTGAGTGGCTAGTGCCGGGCTTGTTAGAAGAAAAGTGTCTGGCCTTAATTAAGGGACTGCCTAAACAGCTTAGGAAGCATTTTGTGCCAGTGCCGCAAACCGTAAAGCAATGCTTAGAAATAGAGCCGGATTTTAAAGGCTCGATACAGGAATGGCTGAGTTATCGTTTGCGTATACTGACTGGTGAGGCGATTCCTTTGAATGCCTGGAGTCTAGGAGATTTACCTTATCATTTACGTATGAACTTTAGGGTGATTGATGAGCAAGGCCAGTTGCTTGATTATGGTCGTGACTTAAAGACCTTGCAGCTTCAATATACCCTTAAGGCAGAAAGCAGTTTTGATCAGATTGCCGCTGATGAGCTTAATTACACCGGCTTTATTCAATGGGCGTTTGATGATTTACCCGATACTTATCAATTTATACAAAATGGACTCACCTTAAATGGCTTTCCTGCTATTGTTGATGAAGGTGATGCGGTCGGTGTGCGTATTTTTGATACTGAACAAAAAGCCGCTGTTCAGCATCAAGCCGGATTAATGCGCTTATTTCAATTGCAATTACGCAAGGAATGTACTTATCTGCTTAAAAATATCCCGCAGTCAGCGGCGGCAGAGCTTAGTTATAATCGTTTACCTAAACATCCGTTAACGCCTGTGGTCGGTGAGAGTTCTTATAAAAACGATATGCTTACCGCGATTATTTACAGTGTTTTTGTTGAGGGTAAAACTATTCGTACTCAGCAGGCTTTCGAGCAAAGTTTATTGGAGAATAAAGCCGGATTGATGGGGGTTGCTAATGATGCCGGCAAAATAGCCTTGGATATCATGGCGCTTTATGGCGTTATCAAAAAAGCTCTAGAGCGGACTTTGAAACCGACTGATGCCCTGGCGCAAGATATTAATGAACAATTGAGTTTTCTGGTGTATGCGGGTTTTGTTCGTAATACGCCTTATCAACACTTGCAAGCCATTCCTAGATACTTAAAGGCCATCCAGTATCGCTTGGATAAGTTTGATAATAATCCACAAAAAGCTCAGGAAGTGAGTCGCTATGCCATCCGTTTCTGGAAAGATATAGAGAAAAAGCTTAAGAAGGAATCGGTCATACCTGAACAAGATGCTTTTCGTTGGGCGTTAGAAGAATTAAGGGTTTCTGTGTATGCCCAGCAACTTAAAACGGCGTATCCAGTTTCAGCTAAGCGCTTGGATAAGCTTTGGGATGAGCGGGTTTAGAGGATTGGTAGGAAGGCGGCAAATTTGTAGGCCAGAATAAGGCTTTGCTAGCGACAGAGACTGTGAAAGTATTCCGTTCTTTTTATTCCCCTCTTTAGCAAAGAGGGGTTAGGGTAGATTTGATCTATTAAAAAATTATTATTAAATATCAATAACCTATGGCTTAATAAAATCCCCCTCGATCCCCCTTTTACAAAGGGGGAAGCTAAAATCATAATACTTTCACAGTCTCGTAAGCGAGCAAAGTGGTTCCGGCAAACAGGTCACAGCCATTAAATTAAGTATTAGTAGGGGCGTATTGCATACGCCCAGTTCGAATATTGTGGTTTATAGTACTTATTTAATAGGGTGCATGTAATACACCAATACGATATTC
>Ga0214182_1000812_pt1 | contig 10455 bp, 10 predicted proteins | sample TroBogEpilimnion_8_FD_153020 | JGI IMG/M metagenome (GOLD analysis project Ga0214182, IMG submission 153020) | Freshwater microbial communities from Trout Bog Lake, WI - 14NOV2007 epilimnion | ecosystem: Environmental > Aquatic > Freshwater > Lake > Epilimnion/Euphotic zone | place: Trout Bog... | reverse complement strand
GGTCAAGCCCGAGGATGACGAATGGGAGAAACCTCACGCCAGCCACCCCTCCGGCAGGTCGATTCGCACTGAAGCCGCCTCGGCGCTCGCCACGATGGACCCGATGCGGCTGACCGTTTCCCCCTGTTCGCGCAGCAGCGCCGTCGCGGCGTCCGCGTCGGCCACCACCAGCGCCATGCCGACGCCGCAGTTGAACACCCGCAGCATCTCCGCCGCCGCGACGCCTCCCGCCTGGGCGAGCCAGGGAAACACGGCGGGGACAGGCCAACGCGAATCCAGAACGGCCGCGGTACCATTCGGCAGCACGCGCGGCAGGTTGCCGGGCAGTCCGCCGCCGGTGATATGCGCCGCCGCTTTCAGCAGCCCGGCGCGATGCAGCGCCAGGACCGACTTTACGTAAATGCGGGTCGGCGCCATCAGCGCGGCGCCCAGCGACAGCCCGGACGCGAACGGTGCGGGGGAATCCCAACCCAACCCGCTGGCCTCCACGATCCGCCGCACCAGCGAAAACCCGTTCGAATGCACCCCGGCACTGCCCAGCGCCAGAATCGCGTCCCCCGGCGCCACGACACCCGGCAACAGCGATCCGCGCTCCGCCGCGCCGACGGAAAATCCGGCCAGATCGTAGTCCCCGGCCCCGTACATCCCCGGCATCTCGGCCGTCTCGCCGCCCACCAGCGCGCACCCCGCCTGCCGGCAGCCCTCGGCGATGCCCGCGATCACGGCCTTCGCCTGCGTCACATCCAGCTTCCCGGTCGCGAAATAATCTAGGAAAAATAGCGGTTCGGCGCCCTGCACAATCAGATCGTTGACGCACATCGCCACCAGATCGATGCCCACCGTGTCGTGGATGCCGGTGTCGATGGCGATCTTCAGCTTGGTGCCGACCCCGTCGGTCGTGGACACCAGCACCGGATCGACGAACCCGGCCGCCTTCAGGTCGAACAACGCGCCGAAACCGCCCAGCCCGCCCAGCACGCCGGACCGGGAGGTCGCGCGCGCCAGCGGTTTAATCGCTTCGACCAGCGCTTCTCCCGCGTCGATGTCGACGCCGGCACCCCGGTAATCCAATCCTTGCGCCACGCTTCATGCTCCACTGGCCATGCCGGCCCTGTTTACGCTAATCCGTTCGGACCAGCCGACAGAACCATAAGCCGGCCTCATAGGACAATGCCTGACGGTGCGCCATTCAGCCGGGACGCCTCCTACGGGATGATCACATTGCCCAATGTGGTCACCTTCGGACGCCTGTGCGCGGTGCCCCTGGCCTTTTGGATGGTGCTGGAGCAACGACTCGACATCGCCTTCTTCCTGTTCGTCGGCGCCGGTGTGTCCGATGCCGTCGATGGCTGGCTCGCCCGCCGTTACGGCGGCAACGCGCTCGGGGCGATTCTCGATCCCGTGGCGGACAAGGCGCTGCTGGTGACCATGTATGTGACCCTCGCCGTGGTGCGGGTCCTGCCCGACTGGATCGCTATTTTGGTGGTGTTCCGCGACGTCGTCATCGTCGGCGGAGTCATCCTGCTTGGCGTGCTCGGGCAGAAGGTCTCGATCCGGCCGCTGTGGATTTCCAAGCTGAACACGACCGTCCAAATCGTGCTGGTCGCCGTCGCTTTGTTCCTGACCGGCTTCTCGCTGAGCGTGCCCTATGTCGTGCCGGTGCTGATCTGGGTCGTCGCGCTGTCCACCCTCGCCTCCGGCAGCGCCTATGTCTGGCGTGCCGCGCACGCGCCCCGGCTATGAGCGCCGATCAGCCTTTGCGCGTGCAGCGTCTGGCGTTCGCCGGCGCGGTCCTGGTCGTGTTCTGGTTCGCATTGCAGTGGTTCGCCCCCGTCCTGGCCCCCTTCGCCGCCGCCGGAGTCCTGGCCTACGCCCTGGACCCGCCGGTCACGCGGCTGGAGCGGCTGGGAGTCCCCCGCGGTCTGGCCGCCCTGGCGATGATCCTGACCATCTTCGCGGCCATCCTGCTCTTCGCGCTGCTGCTGTATCCGATGCTGCGCTTGCAGATCGGGCTCCTGATCGCCCGCAGCCCGCATTATGCCACCCTCGTGCAGGGCTGGGCGCGGGAGGTCCTGACCAATCTGCAGGACTCCTTCGGGTCCGACGTTGTGAACGACAAACTGCGGGACCTCGCCAGCGGGCAGGCCGGCAGCATGCTCAGCATCGTGCTGTCCACGATCACCAGCCTGATCGGCGGCGGATTCGCGATCTTCAACCTGCTGAGCCTGATCGTCGTAACGCCCGTCGTCGGCTTCTACCTCCTGCGCGACTGGAAACGCATGATCGGCATGATCGATTCGTGGCTGCCGCTGCGCTATGTCGGGTCGATACGCGCCCAGGCGGCCGAGATCGACCGCATCCTGTCCGCCTGGGTGCGCGGGCAGGCGCTGTGTTGTCTGTTCCTGGCCGCTTATTACACGATGGGCCTGACCGTCGTGGGCCTGGACCTTGGGCTGATCGTCGGATTGTCCGCCGGCCTGCTGTCCTTCATTCCCTATGTCGGTTCGATCCTCGGCGGCGCGACCGCGCTGGGGTTGGCAATGGCCCAGTTCCCGGATTGGCGCGGCGTCGCCATGGTCGGCGCGGTGTTGTTCGCCGGGCAAATCCTGGAAGGCTACGTGATCTACCCGCGTATCCTGGGCGACCGGGTGGAACTGCCGGCGATCTGGGTCATCTTCGCGTTGCTGGCCGGCGGCGCCGCGTTCGGGTTCCTGGGCGTGATGTTGGCCGTCCCCGTCGCCGCGACCATCGGTGTCCTGTGCCGCTTCTGGCTGCGGCGCTATTTGGCGAGCCCGCTGTACCGCGATCCGCCGGCCGAGGCCTGAGCATTGCCCCGGCAATTGCTGCTGCCCTTCGGGGACGAACCCACCGCGCCCGCCGCCGCCTTCGTGGAGGCCCCATCCAACGCCGCCGCGCTGGCATGGTTGGGCCGCGTCGGCGACTGGCCCGACCGGCGGCTGGCGATTTGGGGGGACGAAGGCTGCGGCAAAACCCACCTGATCCGCGCCTGGGCAACCCGCCACGGCGCCGATGCTCGGGCCGGAATGTCGTTGCGCGGCTTACCGAACCGGCTGCCACCCGGCGGATTGGCCATCGATGACGCCGACGCGGTGCCGGATCAGGAAACGCTGCTGCATTGGCTGAACGCGGCGCGGGATGCGGCGGTGCCGGTCCTGCTGACCGGACGCGTGCCGCCCTCGGCCTATCCCGTGCGATTGCCGGATCTAACGTCCCGGCTGCGCGCCATCACGGCGGTGGGGATCGGGCTGGCTGAGGACGACCTGCTGCGCGAGCTGCTGGCGCGCATGCTGGCCGAACACCAATGGCGGCTGGACGAGGATTTTCAGCAATGGTTGCTGCCCCGCCTGCCGCGCACGCCCGCGCAATTGCGGGAGATGGTGGCCCGCCTGGACCGGGAGCTGTTGACCACCGGCGGACGGATCACCCAACGGGCGGTGCGGGACGTGCTGGAGACGCTTTAGGCAGCCCTTTTTGCCGAAGAACGCCCGATATCAATGCCCGTGCATGTCCGGCATACCGCCCCCTCCGGGCGGTTCCACGGCCACCGTGACGGTCACCGGCGCGGCATGAGCAAAAGAAAACGTGACCGGAAAGGTGTCGCCCAGTTTTAGCGGCGCCTTCAGCCCCTTCAGCATGATGTGTTTCCCCCCGGGCGCCAGCGTCACCGCTGCGTTCGGTTCCAGCGGGATCCCATCGACCGGACGCATTTTCATGATGCCGTTGTCGTCGATGGTTTCATGCAGTTCGGCATGTTCGGCGGCGGGGGTGCTAACGCCGACGACGCGATCCGGCTGGCCGCGATCGGTGAACGTGACGAACATGACACCGTTTTTGGCGGTACCCGGCGTGGCACGCGCCCAGGGGTGGCCGATGTCGACGGACGACGGATCGCCGGCGGCGGCCAGCAAAAACAGGGCGGGAATAAGCAGACGACGCATAGCAATCTCCTGGGAGATATTTTCAAGCGAGCTTCGGAGGGTGACCGATGACGAACGGCCGAGTTTGCGACAGTTGACAGTCTCAAACGATCGGAGGCGCGCGTGGCGGGTTCGCCCGTTCCGGCTGCGCGCGGGACAGAGCCGCGACGGTGACCCACCTCGGTTGCTCTACGCCGGCCATCGACCGTTCGGGCAAGCCCGCGCCGACGGGTGGCGGCAAGAATACCGCACCATGTGCGACTGCGCACATCGGGCAATGATCGCAGGTCGCCGGATCGGCCGGCGATCGGTCGGTCGAGCCATCGCCGGAATGACACAGCGCCGCGCCGATCGCCATAAGATCGGAACGCGGGTCGGAGGCCTCGGCCGGGAGCGGTGCCGCGATGCGGGCCATCAGGCCGAGCGCCGCCACCAGAGTGGCGCAGAGCCTGAGCCAACCGGAAACGGTGTGTCGCGACGTGCTCATAAGCTGGAACCTATGGCAGGCGCCGCCGCGAACGCAAGCGGCTACGTGCCGACCAACGGCATCACCTCGGCCGCGAAACGCTGCAACCTTTCGATGCTCTCGGCGATGGAACTGCCGCGGAAATCGAAGATCAGCTCATGCACCCCGATGGCGGCGAAGCTGCGGATATCGCCCGCGATATCCTCGGCACTGCCCGAGAAACTGCGCCGGGTTCCGTCGCGATCCGGAATGGACGTATCGTACAGCGGCGCCTTGTAGGACACCTGGATGGCGGAAAAATCCCGTCCCTCGGCCTCGGTCATCTGTTTCAGCGTGTTCAGATGCGCCCGCATTTCCTGCGGCGGCAAAGGCGACGCGGCAATCGCCCCCACCGGGTGCCACCCGTCACCATAACGGGCCGTGCGGCGCAGCGCGGCACGGGAATGGCCGCCGACCCAGATCGGCGGGTGCGGATTCTGCAACGGAAACGGCTCGCAGCGGATATTGGCGTATTGGTAGAACTGGCCCGCGAAGGTTGCTGGCGATTCGGTCCAGAGCTGCTTGAAGATCGCGAGCCACTCGTCGGTCACCGCGCCGCGTTTGTCGAAATCGGGACTGTCGAGCGCCTCGAACTCTTCCTTCAGCCAGCCGACGCCGACGCCCAACGTGACCCGGCCGCCCGACAGCACGTCCAACGACGCCACCATTTTCGCCGTCAAGACCGGGTTGCGATAGGGCAACACCAACACCGACGTCACAAGCCGCAGCTTCTCCGTCGCACCGGCCACGACGCCGAGGATGGAAAACGTTTCCAGCGCGTCGCCGCCACCGGGATGCTTGCGGTCGACGGTGTAGGGATAAGCGGACTCGCTTTCGACCGGGAACACGATGTGATCGGCGATCATGGCGGAGTGAAGGCCCAGCCGTTCGCCTTCGCGCGCCAGTGCCAGAACACCCTCCCGCGTGGCGGTGGGGCCCCGGGTCGGCAGATAGAAACCGTAACGCATGGCGGGAAACCTTTATCGCTGAGCCAGCATGTCCAGATGGGCACGCAGATTTTGGTGGAAATGCACCGCCGCCTTTTCGAACCGGCCGAATACGAAATGCGTATTGCCGTCGCCCGCCAGCCCCTGCTGGATGCCGCAGGCGGCTTCCCGGTCTTCGACCACGCCGTTGTCGCGGACGAAGGCCGCATCGCGTTTGGATTTCTCGATATCGTCGGCCGTTTCGTTCGCGGCGGGGGTGCGCAGGCGATAAATCACCCAGCGGGACCGGCGGACCGAGACCGGCTCCAGGATCACCAGCAGATAATGGTTCGACAGAATCGCCAGACGGGTGTTCGGGAAAAGCTGATAGACATGGGTCAGCATGCCGTCGGCGCGCCATTCCTCTTTGGGTTTGTCACGCAGTTTCTCGATCCGGCGGAACGGAAACACGATCCGGGAATTGGTGCCGTAGGTTTCGACGACGTTCAGATTATCGAAGCCGTAGGGGTAGAAGGTTTTATTGTGCAGGGCTTTGATGTGATAGCCCTCCATGGATGTTTCCAGCAGCAGCTTCCAGTTCGCGTCGTCTTCGAAACTACTGTATTCGAACACCGTTTGCCCGGGCGCGATCAGGTCGGGCATGCCTTCCAGCGCACCGGTAGAAATCGGGTCCTTGATCGTGACGAAGATCAGACCGCCACGCTCCTGCACATGGACAGGCATCAGGCCGTGCGCATCCTTGTCCAGGCCGGGAAACCCTTCCTCGCCCGGCACGTAGCGCAGGCTGCCGTCCAGCCCGTAGGCCCAGGCGTGGTAGCGGCAGATCAACGATCGCGCATTGCCGTCGCCTTCCGCCAGGATCATGCCGCGATGGCGGCAGGCGTTGTGGAAGGCGCGCACCACCCCGTCCTCGCCCCGCACCGCCACCAGCGGCACGCCGGCCAGCGTCCGAGCGACGTAGGACCCGGCGTCCGGCAGCGCGGCCGAGGGGCAGTAGACCAGCGGCAGGCGCTTAAACAGTTCCATCTCCTGATCGAACCGAGCCTGGGATCGGTAGTTTTCGACCGGTTCCCGCCAGATCGTATCGCTCAGATCGGTGGTTTTCGCGTCCGCGTGGTCCAAGACGCGCTGGATCACCTGCGCGTCGCTCATCAATTGCGACATCAGTTTTTCCGCCCCGGTGCGATATCGATCAACATGCCGCCATCCACCGGCAACGATACGCCGGTGATGAAATTGGCTTCGTCGGAAGCGAGGAACAAAGCCGCGTTCGCCACATCCCAGGCGGTGCCCTGCTGGCCCCGCAACGGCACCCGGCTGTCGCGCTCGCGCATGATGTCCTCGCGCGGTTTGTTGATCACCCGCGACCGTACGTCCACCGCCATCGGCGTCGCCATCAAGCCCGGCAGAATGGCGTTGGCGCGAATGCCGAACTCGGCGTTGCGGATCGCCAGTTGTTGCGTGAACGCGATCATGCCGGCCTTGGTCACCTTGTAGGCAACATTGGGATAATTCTCCCACGCGGAAATGGACGAAATCATCAGGATCACGCCCGATTTCTGCGCCCGCATGATCGGCAGCGCGTGCTTGCACGCCATGACGGCGCCGCGGATATTGACGGCGCTGATCAGATCGAACGCGTCTTCGGTGATTTCGGTGACGGGCGCGTCCCCGCCGGCGACGGAAATGCCGACATTGTAGTGCAGAATATCGATCCGGCCGAACCGTTTATGCGCCGCTTCGATCGCCGCCTTCAACTCCGCTTCTTTCACGACATCGGCACGTGCCGTTTCGCACTCGGCGCCCTCGGCCCGCGCCATGGCCGCGGTTTCGTTGGCGGAGTCCAAATCGCGATCCACCGCGAATATTTTCGCGCCTTCCTGCGCGAACCGTAAAACCGTTGCGCGCCCATTGCCCAAGGTTTCCCCTGGGCTTTGGCCGGCACCGATAATGACAGCGACTTTATCCTTCAGACGCATGGTCAGGCGATCCCATAAAATTCGGCGACGTTGCCGCGTACGATCCGCTCCCGCAACTCCGGCGATAGTTCGCGCGTTTGCTCCGCCAGAACCTGCTGGCTCCAGGGCCACGTCGAATCGCTGTGCGGGAAATCGTTCGCCCACATCAGTTGGTGCGGCCCGAGCATTTCGGCGAGCTGGAAGGCGACGTAATCGTCCTGGAAGGTCAGGCGGATGTTGTCGCGGAAATATTCCGACGGCAAACGCGGCAGCGCGTTGCCTTCCAGCCAGTAGCGGTGCCGCTTGTAGGCGTGGTCCATCCGATACATGAAATGCGGCGCCCAGCCGGCATCGGCCTCCACGCACGCAACTTTCAAAGTCGGATGACGCGCGAACACGCCGCCGAAAATCAGCGTGGACAGGATATCCTGGCAGCCGCGAATAATGGACAGAAACGCATTCAGCTTCGGCCCGCGCGGGCGCTGCGCCTCGGTGGTTAGGATATGGAACGACAGCGGCAGTTCCAGCGCCACCGCCGCTTCCCAGAACGGATCGTAGATGGGGTCGTCGTAGTCGGACACGCCCGGCATCCCCGGCATCATCACGCCCTTGAACCCCATGGCCTTGATGCGTTCCAGATCGGCGATCCCGTCGGCGACGGTGCGCATGGCGGTCTGTCCCAGCCCGATCAACCGGTCCGGCGCATGCGACACGTATTCCGCCAGCCAGCGATTATACGCCTCCAGACACGCATGCTGGTAGTCCAGATCGTGGTGATTGCACAAAACCATGCCAACGGTCGGATAGATGATTTCCCCACCGACCCCGTCGCGGTCCTGATCGGCCAAGCGCACCGTCGGGTCCCAGCCGCCCCGGTGCAGATCGGCGAACTTGCCGCCCTTCATGCTGAGCTTGGACGGATCGATGCCGGCGGCGGCGACCAGACCCATGGGGATGGTCTGCTTCATGCCCTCCACCACGTAGATATCGCCGCGGCGCGGGTCGTTGACGATCCGGGGCGCCGTGTCGCGGAATTTCGGATCGATATGCGCGATGTAGCAATCCGGCGGTTCGGTGATGTGCGAGTCGGCCGAGATCGGTCCTACGGTCATGAGCGTATCCCCTTCGGTGTTGTCGTTGGCGATAGCCTGCCAGGGGGTGGAACAGCCGGCAAGCGCTGCGCCACGGCCGGGATTGACCACCGCGCGCGGCCCCCCGATGGTTGTCCCAACAATAGGGGGAGTCAGGCGCATGTTCGGCAAACTGTTCGGCGCGGTTTTATTGGTCGCGGCTGGCGCGGCCTCGGCCCAGCCCTTCGGCCCCGGCGTCTCCGACACCGAAATCCGGCTCGGGCAGACAATGCCGTTCAGCGGGCCCGTGTCCGTCGCCGGCGCGGTCGGTCGGGCGTCGGCCGCCTATTTCGCGGCGCTGAACAAGGCCGGCGGGATCAACGGAAGGCAAGTCAATCTGATATCGCTGGACGATGGCTACAGCCCGCCGAAAACGGTCGAGGCAACGCGCCGGCTGGTGGAGGACGAAAACGTCCTGATGCTGTTCGGTTCGGTCGGAACCCCCACCAACGCAGCGGTGCAGAAATACTTGAACGGGAAAAAAGTGCCGCAGCTGTTCATTACGACGGGCGGCAGCCGGTTCCGGGACCCGAAAAACTTCCCCTGGACCATGGCGTTCATTCCCGGCTACGCGGCCGAGGGCAAGGCGATGGCGCGCTACGTGCTGTCCAGCGTGACGGCCCCGAAAATCGCGATCCTGTATCAGAACGACGATCTGGGGAAAGATTTTCGCGGCGGATTTCGCGCCGGCCTGGGCGACAAGGCGGCGTCGCTGATCGTCAGCGAGCAGACCTTCGAAATCACCGACCCCACGGTCGATTCGCAGGTCGTCGCGGCGCAGGCCTCCGGCGCCAACGTGTTCTTTTTCGCCGGCACGCAGAGGGCCGGCGCCGCACAGATACGCGCACGCCACAATATCGGCTGGACACCGTTACATCTCGTTTGCAGCACCTCCGCCGGCGTGGAAGGCGTGCTGAAACCCGCCGGTCTGGACAATGCCGAGGGCATTATCTCGACCGCCTATTTCAAGGACGCCTTCGATCCGGCCTGGGCGGACGATGCCGACGTGAAAGAGTTCCATCGCTGGGCGGCGGCCAATCTGACCGACGCTAATCCGCGCGATACCGGCGTGACTGTCGGCTACATCGATGCCTTCCTGGCCGCCCATGTGCTGGAAAAGGCAGGATCGACCCTGACCCGGGAGAACGTGATGAACGTCGCCACGCATCTGACGAAGCTGCGTGTGCCGATGCTGTTGCCGGGCATCACGGTGACCACGACCCCCACCGATTACAGCGTGGTGACGAGCTTTCAGATCCTGCGGTTCACCGGCGGGCGCTGGATTCCCATCGGCGGCGTCGTGTCCGGGGAGTGATGCCGATCAAACCACCGCGTGGGTCGGCACCAACTGCCGCCAGTGCCCCGCCGCCGGCATCGGCGCGTCGATCGCCGTGACCGCGCGATAATCGATGCCCAGGCCGATCGGGTCTTCCCCGCGTTCCACCCGATCGGCGGAATCGAACAGCCGCCGCCGGAAGGTCGCCACCGCCACGTCGGCTGCCACCAGATGTTCCAGGCTGCGGTCGTAGATCGGCCCCATGGAGGTGATGATCACCGCGTCCTCCAACGCGATGCCGCGGAAGCCGGACCAGCTCGTATCCATCGCATGCCGCTTCTGCTTGGCGAAATCGGCGCGGGAGAAGCGGAATTTGCAGTCCTCTTCCGAGTAGAATTCCGGATCGTCGAACCCGGTTTCCCTGATACGGCTCATGCGCTCGATCGGGCGCTGGCCGTAACGGACGGAAAATGTCGCGGTATTCTCATCGTCGATGGGCACTTCCAGCACGATCGTGGCGTTGCCGGTCTGCGCGATGTCCGGAATGATCCGGCCGTGCGGCATGATGAACGGCACGATGCGGACATTGTCCGGCTCCCCGTTCGGGCTTTGGCGGATGGCGGCGTAATGGTAGCCGAAATCGGTGCTTTCGACCTCGAACCGGGGGATGGTGTCGGCCAGGGACCCAACGCGCGCGGCCG
>Ga0214182_1000807_pt1 | contig 10515 bp, 11 predicted proteins | sample TroBogEpilimnion_8_FD_153020 | JGI IMG/M metagenome (GOLD analysis project Ga0214182, IMG submission 153020) | Freshwater microbial communities from Trout Bog Lake, WI - 14NOV2007 epilimnion | ecosystem: Environmental > Aquatic > Freshwater > Lake > Epilimnion/Euphotic zone | place: Trout Bog... | reverse complement strand
GATGAACGCGCTGCGTTCCGGCAAGCCGATGTCCGCGCCGGTCCCGGAACCGGGGCGTGCGAATGTCATGTCATGCGCGGGGCTGCTGCCAGGTAGGGAATCGACCTGTGCGTTGGCGGCCGATCCGCGGGAGAGCGGCCTGGCGATGTCCGGCGGTTAAGGAGGAAATTGAGATGAGGCTATTCGGTAAGACATTGGCCATCGTGGCGTTGACGGCACTACCGGCGATGGCCGCGCCGCCGCCGGTCAGCGCCGGCCCCGGCGCCATTGTTTGCAAGGACCTCGCGCATTGCGTTTTGGGCATCGGGACGCCGCCGTCGATCCGTTATACCGTCGACGCGAATGCTCTGCCGGCCGCGGACAAGGCGCGGTTGAAGACCTGCGGCAAGCCAGTCTGCATCGTCACCGTGACCGGAACGGAAAACGGCGATCCGTTGAAGGTCAAGGCCGACGCTATCAAGTGGTTCAATTGATCCCATGAGCCTGAAAGTCGGCCGAGGGGCGTCCGCACCGCCGTTCATGGTGATGGACGTCATTTCGGCCGCGAATGCGCGTCAGGCCGCTCTGCCGCCGGGCGCGCCGGGCGTCATCCGCATGGAAGTCGGCCAGCCCGGCACCGGCGCGCCGGCCGGGGCGGTCGAAGCCGCGCACGCGGCGCTGCGATCCGGCGATCCTTTGGGCTATACCGAGGCGTTCGGCCGGCGGTCTCTGCGCGAACGGATCGTGCGGCATTACCGGGACTGGTACGGGCTGGATGTGCCGCTGGAACGGATCGCGGTGACCGTCGGGGCATCTGGCGCCTTTCCGCTGGCGTTCCTGGCGGCGTTCGATCCCGGGGACCGGGTGGCGATGGCGGCGCCGTTCTATCCGCCCTATGTGAACATCATTACGGCCTTGGGCATGACTCCGGTCATCATGGAGGCGGGGCCGGAGACTCGGTTCCAGCCGAGCGTGGCGATGCTGGAGAAGCTTGATCCGGTGCCGGATGGGTTGATCGTTGCCAGCCCGTGCAATCCGGTCGGAACGATGCTGCACCCGGACGAGCTGGCCGCCATCGCGCGCTGGTGCGATGCGCATGGGGTGCGGCTGATCTCGGATGAGATTTACCACGGGCTGCATTACGAAAGTGCGATTTCATCGGCTGCTTCGTTCAGTTCCAGCGCTGTGGTGGTGAACAGTTTCTCCAAATATTTCTCGATGACCGGCTGGCGGGTGGGGTGGTTGCTGCTGCCGGAGGACTTGGTGCGACCGGTGGAATGTTTGGCGCAGAACATGTTCATCAGCGCGCCGTATTTGTCTCAGGTGGTGGCAGAGGCGGCGTTCGACTGTCAGGACGAATTGCAGGCCAATATCGCGCGGTATCGCCGGTCGCGGGATCGTTTGCTGCGGACGTTGCCGGAGGCCGGGTTCGACCGGTTAAGCCCCGCCGAGGGGGCGTTTTACCTGTTCGCCGATATTTCGGACCGATCCAACGACAGCGTGGCGTTTTGTGCTCGGATGCTGGCGGAAGTCGGGGTGGCGGTGACGCCGGGTGTGGATTTCGACCGGTCGCGCGGGGGGCGGTTCGTGCGGTTTTCCTACTGCGGGCCGGAGGCGGATATGGCCGAAGCGGCGGCGCGGTTGCGGGGATGGCGTTAGGCCGGACCGCCGAGATCATGGCCCAGGCACCGACGGCGGTTCGGTTCCTGACCGAAGCCACGGCGTTTCCGGCGGTCTGGCGCCGGAACCCCGCGGCGGCTACGTTGCCCCCAACGGAAATCGTCCTCCAGGGAGGCACACATCGTGGATGGCATTCAACAGCCGGCGGGGCGCGAGATGATCGCGGTCCGGCGGTTGAGCAAACGCTTCGGCACCGCCGCCGCGCCCGTGATCGCGTTGAGCGACATCGATTTCGCCATTAACGAAGGCGAGCTGGTCGTCGTCGTTGGACCCTCCGGCTGTGGCAAATCCACGCTTTTGCGCATTCTCGCCGGCCTGATGCCGCAATCCGCGGGAGAGGCGTTTCTGGGCGGCACCCCGATCGCCGGCCCGCGGCGCGACATCGGCGTGGTGTTTCAATCGCCGGTTCTGTTCCCCTGGCGCAGCGTTCTCAACAACGCGCTGCTGCCGGTGGACGTGCAGGGCCTCGGCCGCGAGAAAATGCGCGAGCGCGCGATGGGCCTGCTGAAACTGGTGGGGCTGGAAGGGTTCGAGCATCGCTTCCCCTGGGAACTTTCCGGCGGCATGCAGCAGCGCGTGGCGCTGGTGCGGGCGCTGATCCACGATCCGGCGCTGCTGCTGATGGACGAACCCTTCGGCGCGCTGGACGCCATGACCCGCGAATCCATGAACCAGGAACTGCAACGCATCTGGATGGAACGCAAAAAGACCGTTCTGTTCATCACCCATTCGATCGGCGAAGCGGTGTATCTCGCGGACCGCGTGCTGGTCATGACCCCGCGCCCCGGCCGCATCATGGACGAATTGAAAATCGATCTGCCGCGCCCGCGCGGGCTGGAGGTCATGAACACACCGGAATTCGGCGCTTACGTGAAACGGATACGCGTCGCCCTGAATGCGACAGGAGGCATCGAATGACCAATTTCATCCTCCGCCTGTTTTTCATCGCCGCACTGCTTTTGATTTGGGAAGCGCTGGTCAAGATACTGGAAATTCCGGCCTTCCTTCTGCCGGCCCCGTCCAGTGTCGGCATGGCGTTGTATCGCGGCTCCATCAGCGGCCTGTACGGCGAACATATTCAGGTCACGATGCTGGAAACGCTGATGGGTTTCGCCTTCGGCGCGGCCGGTGGGCTTTTGCTGGGCACCGGCGTCGCGCTCTCGAAAAAATTCGACTATTTTATCTATCCCATCATCGTCATGTTTCAGGCGATGCCGAAAGTCGCGCTCGCGCCGTTGATCATCGTTTGGTTCGGTCTCGGCCTGACGTCGAAAGTCGTGAACGCCGCTTTGGTTTGCTTCTTCCCGCTGATGATCAACACCATCGTCGGGCTGCGGTCGGCGGATGAGGACCGGGTCAGCCTGATGCGGTCCCTGGCGGCGACGCCGTTGCAGATATTCGCCATGCTGCGGGTCCCCAACGCCATGCCCTACATCTTCGCCGGACTGGAAATCGCGATGATCTTCGCGCTGATCGGTGCCATCGTCGGGGAATTCGTCGGTGCTCAGGCCGGCCTGGGCATGCTGATCCAGAGCATGAATTTCACCATGGATGTCGCCGGACAGTTCTCCATCCTGCTCATCCTGTCGGTGGTGGGGCTGCTGCTGAACGCCGGCATCGGCCTGATCCGCCGGCGGGTTTTGTTTTGGGACCCGTCCAGCCGGCAATCCGGCAATTTGAAACCCGCTTCCAAGGAGGTCGTTTGATGCGGTTCGTATTCGGTCTGATCGCGCTACTGTTCGCACTGCCCGCCGCGGCGGAAACCACGATCAAGGTTGGCTGGTGCGCCAAAACCATCAGCTCCGCCGCCTCGCCCTTCGCGATCGCGCAGAAATTCGGCTGGTTCGCCGAACGCGGCATAAAGGTTGTCGTCGTGCCGCTGGCCGGTGCGATCGACTGCGTCAAACAGCTCGCCACCGGCGAATTCCTGTTCACCGCGCCATCGATCGAGCCGATGGCCATCATTCATCCGCAGGGCATCCGGATGAAGATGTTCTATCTGACCTATCAGAGTTTTACCTATGGCATCGCGGTGCCGGCGGAGAGTCCGATCAAGACATTCGCCGATCTGAAGGGCAAAACCGTCGGCGTCATCTCCATGGATTCCGGCGGCATCGTGGTCGCCCGAGCACAGGTGGCGGCGGCGGGATTGAATCCGGATCGGGATATTCGGCTCGTGGTGGCGGGCGAGGGGTCTTCCACGGCCGCTTTGATACGGAACAATCAGCTCGATGCGCTGTCCCAGTTCGATACGCAATACGCGATGATCGAGAACGCGGGCGTAAAGCTGCGCATACTCGATGTCGGCGAAATGGCGCCGTTCCCCGGCAACGGCTTCGTCGCCAAGGACGATGTATTGAAAGCGCATCGCGCCGAAGCCGTGGCGTTGGCACAAGGTTTCGCGATGGGCGAGGTTTTCGCGTTGGCCAATCCCGAAGCCGCCGTCCGCATCCACTGGGAGATTTTCCCCCAGGCCCGCCCCACCGGCAAGGAGGAGGCTTTGGCGCTCAGCGACGACGTGAAGGTGCTGAAGGCGCGTCAGGCGCATTGGCGGCTGGAAACCGGCGGCGTGACCCGCTGGGGCGAAGCCAAGGTCAAGAATTTCGAGGATTACATCGCCTTCCTCGCGAAATGGAAAGTCGTGCCCGCGGCGGTGCCGGCAAGCGATATCGTGACCAACGATCTTATCGAGGACATCAACAAATTCGACGCGGCGGCGATCGCGAAACTGGCGGAGACATACAAACCGTAAAACGCGTAAAGGGAGGCAAAAATGGGTCGAAGAATCCTGATGTTCGCCGCGGCACTGATCGGCCTCGCCATGCCGGCGGCCGCCGAAACGGTCCTGAAAATCGGCTGGGCCGCACCTGTTATCAGCGCGGCCGCCGCGCCCTTTGCCGTGGCGCAGCGGCTTGGGTGGTTCGCGGCGGAGGGTATCGCCGTGCAGATCATCGCCATGCCGGGATCGACCGACGTGGTGAAGCAGGTGGCGACCGGGGATTTGATCTACGGATTTCCGTCCATCGAACCGGCAACGATCCTGCGCCCGCAGGGTGTGAAGGCCAAGACGTTCTACACGGCCTTCCAGGGCAATGTGTACGGCATGGCGGTCGCGGAAGACAGCCCGATCAAAACGTTCACGGACTTGAAGGGCAAAACCGTCGGTGTGACCTCGATGGGATCGGCGGGGCTGGTCATCGGGCGTGCACTGGTGGCGAACGCCGGATTGAACCCCGATACCGATGTGCGGTTCATCGCCGTGGGGGAGGCCGCGCAGGCCGCCGCGATGGTGCGGAACAAGCAGATCGACTCCCTCAGTCAGTTCGACACGGCGTACGCGATGATCGAAAATGCCGGGGTGCGGCTGCGCTACATGGATAAGTCGCCGATCGAACACTTCCCATCCAACGGCCTGTTCGCGCTGGAGAAAACCTTGGCGGAACGGAGGGCGAAGGCGGTCGGCCTGGGTCGCGGTCTCGCCAAAGGTACGATCTTCGCGATGACCAATCCGGAAGCGGCGGTACGTCTGTTCTACGAAGCCTATCCGCAGTTAAAGCCGACCGGCATGGATGAGGCGGCGGCGAATGCCAGCGCGTTGCGGCAGTTGAAGGCGCTGATGCATGTGTTCAATCTGGAACAAAGCAACGTGGGACGCTGGGGGGAATCGTCGCTCCCGAATTTCGATGCTTACGCCGATTTCCTGGTGAAATGGGGCGTCGCGAAGCAGAAGGTGCCGGCGACGGATCTGGTAACGAATGAGTTGATCGACGACATCAACAAGTTCGACGCGGCGGCGATCGTCGCGCAAGCGAAGGCGACGAAATGACGAATTGCCTCCCCGGCGAACCGGGGAGGCTTTCCACGATCACCGAATCGGCGAGAACGGCGCGGCGACGACGATCTGCGTTTCCTGCTTCACGACCACGCCCGGCGGGTTGCGGGCCGGCCACTGGCCCCCGGCCGAGGCCGCGGCGCGCACGCTGAAGCGTTCGGCGGCATCCTTGTAGGCCCAGATATGGACCCATTTGTTCAGCGCCCCGAATTCCGAGTACATGCCGGCAACCAGCGGCGAGAATTTCTGGCGGCCTTCGATCTTCTCCGACCAGCGTTCGATCAGGCCGGGGATGGAACCGGCGGTCAGCGTGTACTGGCGGATTTCGAACAACGGCCCGATCTGGCGGGGCGTCAGCGGCGGGCTGAACGGTGCGGGGACGAACACTTCGCTTTGCTGGTGCGTCACGAATTCGCGGATATTCGGCGGCCAGCCGGGTTCCTTCGACGCGGCGGACCGCACGTCGGCGCGGTGTTCGAAGCTGTCGTAGGCCCAGACATGAATGATCTGGTTCAGCGGGCCGATTTCCGAATGCCAGAAGGCGGCGAGCTTGGAATGCTTTTCGCGGGCGGGCAGAGCCTCCCCGAAGCGCTTCTCCGCCTCGGCCATGGTGCCGGCTTGGAGCGTGTATGTACGCATTTCGATGATCACGATGGTTCCTCCCATACGGTGTGGACGGGCGAAGGTTAGGACAGTTTTGTCCATCGGGGAATGGAGGGGCTTCCGTCGGCAATCCGCATCCACCAATGTTCCACGGTCGCTTCGGTGAAGAGGAAATCATGGTTTCAATCGGGTTGCGTGGATGGGCGTTTGCCATCGGCACCGCCGCGTGGCTCGGCGGCTGCGCCGAGACCGGCGACCGATATTTCAAACCGATCCCGGAGGCCGATTATCCGCCTGCCGATGGCCCCGGGGAATTCGCCAAGCCCGATGAAAGGGAGGAGGCCGCGCGCATCGCCGCGATTATCGAGGCGCACCTGCGGCGGCTCTATCCAACCGGCACGATCCACCGGGATGCCCATCCCAAGGCACACGGATGCGTGGCGGCGACTTTGCGCGTGCTGCCGAATCGGCCGAACGATTTGGGTGTGGGTCTGTTCGCCGAACCGCGCGTCTACAAAGCCCTGGTTCGGTTTTCCAACTCCAACGAGGACCCGGACTACCCCGATTTCAAAGGCGATGGCCGCGGGATGGCGATCAAGGTGTTCGACCCGCCCGGCACGCCGCTGACCCGCGATCCCAACGGCGCGTCGACGCAGGACTTCGTTATGATCAGTCATCCGACCTTTATAATCGCCGACGGGTCGGCGTACCGGCGGTTGATCGGCTATGTGGATGCGGACGATTGGCTCACCAAAAAGTTGCAGCCGTTGCTGGCTGTCGCGGCGCTGGGCTGGACAGGCACGAAGAACATGATCGCCACCACCAGCCTGAAGATCGATAACCCGTTGAATACCCGGTACTGGTCCATGGTGCCCTACCGCATCGGAACCGGAACGGAAGCGCGGGCGGTCAAATACTCCGCGGCGCCGTGCGAGGCGACGCCGGCCGCGATACCGGAAACGACCGATCCCAACTACTTGCGCAAAGCCATGGCCGCCACTTTGGCCAAAGGCTCGGCCTGCATGCGCCTGATGGTGCAGCCACGGACCGATCCGGACACGCAAAGCGTGGAAGACCCCCGCACCGAATGGATGGAGGACAAGGCCCCGTTTTACCCGGTGGCCGAAATTACCATCCCGGCGCAGACATTCGATACGCCAGCGCAGAACACGGCGTGCGAGAAGGAAACCTATTCGCCCTGGCACGCGCTGCCCGAACACCGGCCGCTGGGCGGGGTCAACCGGATGCGGAAGGCGATTTACGAGCGGATCGAGGCGCTTCGGCTGACGCCGCGCTGATTTTCAGACGTTGCCACGGGGGGGAACACCGCCGCCGGCTGGCGACAGCCCCCCTCAGTGCCCCAACGCCTGCACGATCTCTTCCGTCATCTTCTTCGCGTCGCCGAACAGCATCATCGTGTTCGGCCGGAAGAACAGCTCGTTGTCCACGCCCGCGTAACCGGACGCCATGGACCGCTTCACGAACAGCACCGTCGCGGCCTTTTCCACGTCCAGGATCGGCATGCCGTAAATGGCCGAGGTCTTGTCCGTCTTCGCCGCCGGGTTCGTCACGTCGTTCGCCCCGATCACGTAGACGACGTCGGCAGTCGAGAACTCATTGTTGATTTCTTCGAGTTCGAACACGTCGTCGTAGGGCACGTTCGCTTCGGCCAGCAGCACGTTCATGTGGCCGGGCATGCGGCCGGCGACGGGGTGGATGGCGTATTTCACCGTCACGCCTTCCTTTTTCAGCACGTCCGCCATCTCCCGCAGGGCGTGCTGCGCTTGCGCGACGGCCATGCCGTAGCCGGGGACGATGATCAGCTTGGACGCGTTCTTCATGATGAAGGCCGCGTCTTCCGCGTTGCCGGATTTCACCGTGCGGTCGCCCACCGGTCCGCCGGGGCCGGCGACGCCGGTATCGGTGCCGAAGCCGCCCAGCAGCACGTTGAAGATGCTGCGGTTCATGCCTTTGCACATGATGTAGGACAGAATCGCGCCCGACGCGCCGACCAACGACCCGGTGATGATCAGCGCGAGGTTCTGGATCGTGAATCCGATCCCCGCCGCCGCCCAGCCGGAGTAGCTGTTGAGCATCGACACCACGACCGGCATGTCCGCGCCGCCGATCGGGATGATGATCAGGAAGCCCAGCACCAGCGCCAGGACGGCGATCGTCCAGAACAAAACCTGACTGCCGCCGCTGACGACGAAGGTAACAACCAGCACCACCAGCAAAAGGCCCAGGGCCAGATTTAATTTATGCTGTTGCGGAAACAGAATAGGTGCGCCCGGCATCAGCGCCTGGAGCTTCGCGAAGGCGATCAAGGAGCCCGAAAAGGTGATCGCACCGATCGCCAGACCCAGCGACATTTCGACCAGGCTTTGGGCGTGGATATGGCCGGGGGAGCCGATGTTGAAGGCCTCGGGCGCGTTCAGCGCGGCGGCGGCGACGAAGACGGCAGCCAGCCCGACCAACGAATGGAACGCGGCCACCAGCTGCGGCAGCGCGGTCATCTGGATGCGCATCGCGACCGCGGTGCCGATGCCGCCGCCGATCAGGATGCCGAGGGCGATCAGGGCGAAACCACCGCCGCTCATGCCATGGTGCAGTAACGTGGCGACGACGGCAACGCCCATGCCGATCATGCCGAAACGGTTGCCCTGGCGGGACGTGACGGGGGAGGACAGGCCGCGCAGCGCCAGGATGAACAGAACGGCGGCGACCAGATAGGCCAGCGAGGTGAGGCTTGCGGACATGCCCTTACCCCTTCTTCTTGAACATCGAGAGCATCCGTTGTGTCACCACGAACCCCCCGAAGATGTTGATCGAGGCCAGCGTCACGGCGATGAACCCGAACCCCATCGCCCAGCCCGACACCGCCAGCCCGGTCGCCAGCATGGCGCCCACGACGATGACGGACGAAATCGCGTTGGTCACGGCCATCAGCGGGGAGTGCAGCGCCGGCGTCACGTTCCAGACCACGTAGTAGCCGACGAAGCAGGCCATCAGGAACACGGCCAACAGGAAGATGAACGGCTCCACTTCCGGCGCGATCGCCCCGACCGTGGTTGCCAGCGATTGCGCATGGGTCGCCAGTTCGTGCGCCCGGTCTGCGAGGCGGGAGGCCTCTTCCGCCAACTGTGTGGGGTTCATGGGGGTCTCCTGGTCTCAGGCGGCTTGGGCGGGGAGAAAGCTGGGGTGCACGATGGCGCCGTTGCGCGTCAGCATGACGCCCTTCACGATGTCGTCGTCCTCGGGCAGCTTGGGCCGACCGGCTTCCTTGTCCCAGAAGGTGGACAGGAAAGTCAGCAGATTGCGGGCATACAGCGACGAGGACGCCACCGGGATACGGCCGGGCCAGTTGTTGTAGCCCAGGATGGTCACCCCGTTGGCCGTGACGGTCAGTTGCCCCGGTTCGGTGGCCTCGCAGTTGCCGCCGGCGTCGGAGGCGAGATCGACGATCACGCTGCCGGGACGCATCGACGCGACCATGGCGCTGGTGACGATCGTCGGCGCTTTGCGGCCCATCACCAGCGCGGTGCAGATGACGATGTCGTTCTTGGCGACCGTGGTGGCCATCAGCTCGGCCTGCTTCTGGCGGAACGCGTCGCTCATTTCGCGGGCATAGGCGCCCGTCTGCGCGGCGGTTTCGGCGTCTTCCACGCCCACATAGGTGGCGCCGAGGGATTTGATTTCTTCCTTGGCCGCCGGACGCACGTCGGTGGCGGATACGATCGCGCCCAAACGCCGCGCGGTGGCGATGGCCTGCAGGCCGGCGACGCCGGCGCCGATGACGAACACGCGGGCCGGCGGGACGGTGCCGGCGGCGGTCATCATCATCGGAAATCCGCGGGAGAAGGCGCCGGCAGCCTCGATCACCGACCGGTAGCCGGCCTGATTCGCCTGGCTCGACAGCACGTCCATCGCCTGCGCGCGGGTGATGCGGGGCAGCAGCTCCATCGCCGCGGCGTCGATGCCGGCGGCCGCGAGGGACGGGACCAGATCCGGATCGCCGAAGGCGCCGGCGGTGCACACCAGCAGCGTACCGCGCTGGATCGACGCACGTTGTTCCGGCAAAGGCGCCTGCACGGCGAAGACGATGTCGGCGCCGTTCAGCGCGGCCTCGGGTCCGTCCATGATGCGGGCGCCGGCGGAGATGAATTCCGCGTCGGGAATGGCGGCATGGGCGCCCGCCCCGGTCTCGACCACAACGTCCAGCCCGAGGCCGATCAACCGTTTCACCGTTTCGGGTGTCGCGGCGACACGTGTTTCGGCCGGGCGTCTTTCCTTCAGCACCGCAAGGCGCATCGGTTGGTTCCTTATTGTCAAATGGCGCATCGCAGCAATGCACCGCGCACGCCCCGCGTGCAAGAGGCATGCCCGAGGGGCAGGGCTGCGCGGCCGGGTTTTCCCTCGAT
>Ga0214182_1000805_pt1 | contig 10530 bp, 12 predicted proteins | sample TroBogEpilimnion_8_FD_153020 | JGI IMG/M metagenome (GOLD analysis project Ga0214182, IMG submission 153020) | Freshwater microbial communities from Trout Bog Lake, WI - 14NOV2007 epilimnion | ecosystem: Environmental > Aquatic > Freshwater > Lake > Epilimnion/Euphotic zone | place: Trout Bog... | reverse complement strand
TTAACCAATTCAATTGATTATTGGTATAAATAGCTTCATAACTTTTTAACATGATCTTTCTCCAACACTATGTTTGTGAGTCATATTAACAATAGTTAACATGGATATTCAGGATTAACAGGATTTTGAATCATGAGTCATCTAAAGCATATTAACGCCTAAAAGAGTGCTCTAAGATATCTCTTAGTACCCTAGAGTTATGTCCTATTTATGCTTTTAAGGTTTTTTCAACGATCCGATTGATTAGGTATCCTTAAGTAATCTGAGGCGTCGTCACCTATGGCAAAAGATTCTTTACCATTCCACTACACTGAATACTGCCCAAGACGGCGTTTACGTTCTAAGGTTTTACTGACAAATAGAATTAATATTTTTTTTTACTTCAGAAAAACTATAAGCATACATATTAACCCAATCTACTCGTCTAAACTAAAAAAGCCCAGCTTCTAAACTGCTTATAAAATTCTTTAGTGAATGATGCGCCTCCTAGCGTCGGCACATCCTATGCACTGATGCGGCATTGATCTTCACAATGCAAAACTCGCTTTCCGGTCGTAGCCGTCTCGCCTGTCTTTTTTCTCAACGCATGGAAAAACCTTGGCTACATTTACATCCTGACATGAACTGGCAACACGCTTTAAGTGCTTGGCTAAATATTACTGCAGTGAAAGCTCTAAATATTACTGTGCAAAGTGGTGGCGATGATTCGCAGTGTGAAATCTTCCTTAAACAAGTACTGAATCTTCTGCCTTTAAGAACCCAATTATGATCAATATACTGGCATTGCTAAAATCACAGCCCATCTCAGTTCTTGAATCCCAAGAACTGGCAACTATAAAATGGCTTTGTAACGAAGACAACAGCTGAATTGCGTGATCCTTATATCAGTCTTCTTTTGGTTAATTAACCCCTTATTGTGTCCTCTAAAGAACTGGTTACAGAATATTGAGTAAAAGCTTCCTCAGCCTGTTTAAATTCGTTATTGGCAAGTTCAGGATAGTCTAATTTTACTTTCTTGAAAATGGCCCCCACCTCAGCTCCGCCTTGTCCAACAATGATGACATTACGCAAAAAATCCATCTTTTCATTGGGGATAAAGAGGTTATGTCCATAATGGGCGAGGGTTTCGTGGCGGAGGGTTTCGGTTGCGCTCTGCATAGAATCAATGGAGGATCGTATAAGTCCGATGATTCTGATTTTTGGCTTATAGAAGCCTTTGTCTCTGCCTTTAATTGATCCGCCATCTTTAAACGCCTCTTCTTGATTTGCATAAATTTTAAATTCTACGCCATCAATATCACCAAAGTCACGCTTAAGGTGCAAAAAGCCCAGCTTAAGAGGCTGCCTTCAATTAATGCGTTTGACAAAATAATTCATACCATTAAAATTGTGTCCGTGGGCGACTCCATCGCTGTCAAGCGCCCAACCGATCCTGTCTAACAGGTTCTCGCGCGATGCTTGGTAATCTGGTAAGTGTGGGTTAGATAGTCTTTAAAGGTTTTGCCTTTGAAGGCGACCAGTAAACGGAAGGGTAGGCATTAAGCTCCCTGTTAGCCCTGCTGGTTATGTTTTTTTTGACGATTCAGGTAGCGACGCTCTCTGGGTCGTCGAGAAGCATCATTTTTGCGCTTCTTAATAGGGCGACAACTTGGTCGGAAAATCCCAGTCTCAATCTAACCTAAGTCAAACGAACTACTCCAAGTCGTCATAAATGAGTAACCTTCTGTTGTGCCCAGTGAGGATGGCGGCAGCACTGGGACTACGCTCGCTGGACCTACACCAATCCGTCCCAGCGAGGGAGCAGAAGATAGTAATACTTTACCATTAAATCTTTAATCACTCTAACCGAAGTATGTTGTGATTCGTTAATTCGTTTGACAAAATCAGCCATACAATTAAAATTATGTCCGTGGGGGATGCCGTCACTGTCAAGTCCCCAGCCGAGCCTGTTATCAGGTGCTAGCAAGTCGTTAGGTAAATTGGTCAAGGGCGGGGCCGTAAGGTCTAAAAGCCGTGCGGATGCAGACGCTGAAGACTTATTAATTATCTCAGTGTCTTTGATTAAAGCCCCTAAAGACTTACTCAGTTTTTCAGGGGCTTTGTTTTTAGTGGCACTAATTTTGAAGCATGAGCCATCTAAGCAGATTAACGCCTAAAGCAATCGTATTATTTAACCGCTATCATTCTGTTGTTCCCTTTGTTGACTGGCGGTGCTGCATATCGCGGGATATATTGATCTGCACATTACCATTCAGCTATTAAATTCTCTAAGTTGAAAGCTACAAACCATTGATGGCATGGGCTTAATGGCCATGTAGCTGTTGCATTTTCGGCTGATGGGGATTATATTCATGTCTGTGGAAGGAGACTGCTTTCCGTCCGTTTCGGGCGTTTCAGCGGAGGACTCATCTTGAGGTGCATCATGCGCGGAAAGAGCCTTTTTCCACATTGTTACTGCTACTAATTCAATGCAATCTATGGCTGGATTTTAGAAAATTATGATGCTATTAGATGCTGTTATCTCCCACCTAAACTTTATAAAACATGGTTTGAAGTTGTTAAACATTCAAAAGTTATTTTATCGTCTTAATGTTGTTTTAGTTGATTGGATTATAAGTGGTATAGCGTGGATATAGAAAAAATAGCACTGGCAATAGAAGTTGATGCAGGCATGGCGTTAGATGACATTAGGCAAGGGCTTGTTGAAATGCAAGTTGGTTTAGGGCGAATAACGACACCAGAGCACATATTAATTCATACTGCTTTTTTTAAATTAATTTCCCTTGAAAGAAAGGTATGCCGAGGGGCTTTCGCCACAACATCCCGCACCTAACATCGACACACCTTATTGATTATTATAGTGCATAGGATGTACTGACGCGAGGAGGCGCATCAATCACGTTCATAAACGATGCGCTTCACGTTGTTCAGCTCATCCTATGCCCTTAATTTAATGCCTTGTTGATCTGACTTATCTCCGTGTAAAATTTGATGCACATGCTCATGCAGAAGATTTTCTTCTACTTCTTCTTTAGACCGGATATTACTTTGGACAATATAAATCTTACCCTGATAATTAACACCGGTTATTCGATCATTGGGATCTTGATCGTTATAGCCTTGTTTCTCTGCTTCTTCTTGAATCGCCCTAGGAAGATCATCGAACCTAGGCGCAATAAACACTGTATTTCGGTTAATATGCACTGGATAGAGTGCAATGACCCGATCAATGATGTCTTCCATGTCACTAAGACTAACACTGCTAGCGACACCACTCCCGTCATTACGCCTAGAGAATAAAGCCGTGCCTTGGTCAGTTTCTTTGGTTTTTAAAGCTGAAAAAAATTTATCGAAAGCGGCATTAATCGCCTTTCTTTTATACCGCGTGGCTTACGGCCGTACGTCGGTTTAATCTGTACGGAATATTCGCGCTAGCAATCCACCACATACGGAGCGATAAACTAACCCTCACTTGGATGCTTTCTCGTGAGGTTTTTTTCGATTGTTTTCGATCTTGCGTGTGTGCTACGACTTACGGACTTATTAGTGTGAATCCCGCCTGTAATGTTCGGGATTTGATTAAGTGCTTGGTAGTTTCAGGATGGACATTTAATTTATCATCTGCTTGTTGAGTGGTTAGCAACATGGTTATGCTCCCTGTGGGCTCAATTTACAAAAAAATAACACTACTACTTTCGTCGTACAAATCAACATAAACGGGTCGTAAGCTACCTAAAAATACTTTTCTTTGCTTACAGCTGCCGTTACATATTTTATATGTAACCTTCAAAATAACAAATACTCTTTTGAGTAAAAATTCATTTGATGAAATGATTATTTGTGTATTTTTATGTCTAATTCCTTTTTCAATCATCCACTTGATTAAATTACTATCTTCAAGTAAATTGCACTTTGCAATCAGTTGAACCTTTTCGTGAGAAATGGGGAGCCACCTTGTTGAACGCTCCGATAAGTCGGAACCGGACAAGAAGCTCGGACTTAGCGCCCCGACGCTGATTGCTTTTCTCATTTTTACATTATATTTTCCATTCTTGAATACTGCTTTAATGTAAGATTTTAGCTGATCCTCATTCATAGTCTTTTCATCAGCACAAGAATCTCAGCCGTATTTCCAAAAAACAGGGCTTTGCGAATATCATTAGATTCTTTGCTAAAGCCGCCACTATTGCCTATGGCTGATTTGATTTGGTTGGGTTTTGATATTATAAATTCTGTACAGCCATAAGCATCCTTAGAGATAACCAATCACCAATAGACTTGACAAAATCAGCCATACAATTAAAATTGTGCACGTGGGGGATGCCGTCACTGTCAAGTCCCCAATCGAGCCTATCTGATAGGTGCTGGAGCGACTCCGGGTAAATCGGTAAGGGCGGGGCCGTAAGGTCTAAAAGCCGTGCGGATGCAGATGCTGAAGACTTATTAATTATCTCAGTGTCTTTGATTAAAGCCCCTAAAGACTTACTCAGTTTTTCAGGGGCTTTGTTTTTAGTAGCTCATTATTTCGCTTCTTAATAGAGTGACGACTTGATCGGAAAATCCCAGTATCAATCTAACCTAAGTCAAACGAACTACTTCAAATATTCGATTTTTTATTATAAAGAAAAAATAAGCACGAGGAAAAAAGACTGAAACAATACGTCGGCAGACACTATTGATATTCTGGAAAAGAGGACGCAGAAAGCGTCTTGAATGTCCTTTTTTTTAATGATAAATCATCGCTTTCTCAGGCTTATCCCCAACGCTCAAATGAGGGGGGGGGTTCAGACCAACTTGCAGCGTCCGAAGAAAATATACCACACTCAACCCATTAAATCACTTTCTGGCAGTGCCTCAGAGGGGAAATAGTTAGGATATTACTATCATCAAGTTGATGGGGTAACACTAGGAAATAAAGTCGGATCAACCCGGGTTCTATCTGACTCAAAGAGTCAGGTGATCACCCCTTCATCACCTAATGTTATGGCAATGCTAGGCCAACTAATAGAAACAGTCAATTGTTAATCAGCGTCGAATATTTGCCACTTTCTTCTAAAAACAGCGCTCAGATTTACCAGCAACGGTTTTTATAAACTATGGCTTGCCCCTTATTGTCTCAGCTTGGATCAAAAGACCATTAGGCAGGGATTAAACTTGATTGGGATAGAAAGCAAAAAACATGGTTATTAACTGTGTTTGAAAAAAGACTGGAAACAATACGTCGACAGACACTATTGGTATTACTGGAAAAGATGACACAGCTCGCTCTTCCTCCAGTCTTGATGAAACTATACCGAAATCAACAGAAAACGCAACTGTAACAATGTGGAAGAAGCCACTTTTAGCGAGGGACACACCATAAGAACAAGCCGCTGCTTTGGGAAAGGGCGCAGACCAATCAACTCAAAGAGTCCCCTAGCGCGGTCACAGGCCAAAGCAACGACCCAGAAGAAGTATACCCCAATAACCCAAAAATGCCAAAGAAAAAGCCAGCCCCAAAGAAGGCGAGCGCAACACTGAGGGCTTGGTGTTCCGTAATGGGCGCTGGCATAGGGATGATGAGGCAGTGCATAGGTGCCAACGCTAGGAGGCGTATCATTCACACTCATAACCGATGCGCTTCACTTTGTTTAGCACATGCTATGGCCCTTTTCTTCATTTTAAAAATAAAAGGCTTAGCTGCCAATATCATTAAGTTAAGGTTTTTTGTAGGCAGTGGGAGTCGCTTTAGTCACGACTTGCCACAAGATGCCCTTGCTTAATGAAGCATGACGGGGTTTATAACCCCGTAACTCAGGTATCGAAAGCTATTGAAGCATCCAAATGTTTCAGTCAAGATTGCAAGCCCCGACCGGCATGGTAGACAAAAACAACATTACATCTTAATCAGTTTACTAATAGCATCTGCTAATCGTTCAGCGCCATCAATCGGGTTATTATCAAATACCATCATGTACTTAAATTTAGCACCGGCTTTCGATTCCCAAAGTTTACCCAATTTAAGTTTTAACTCTGAATCAGAGTTATCCCTATCATCGCCTTTGGTTTCTATAATGATCGTTTTGCCACTGTTCGTTTTGACTATAAAATCAGGATAGTGATTGATAAAACCATTAATCCTAAAACCCTTGCCTCTGGAAAGATTTCTGTGCCACCACTGAATAGTTTCAAGATTAGCAAATTCGTTAATAACTCTGGCTTCAAAAAGCCCCATTGATGCTTCGGTACTATAAAGGCTTTTGGGGATATCCTGCGCATTGGCAGAGGGTGTAATGATTTCTGGCAGCGTGAAACTGGGCTGCATTAGGATAGTATCAACATCCAAATCATCAATAAACGTCTTATGAGCATGGATAGCTGATAGCGTGTTAATTTTTTGTTTTATTTTTCTGACATAATAAATATCTCGTTCCAGTGCATCATGTATCTGGCTGTCACTAAAAGAATCAGTCATTCGACTGATGTAATTTTTTATTTCTGGTTCAGAAATAGGATACATATTGCCAATTAGCATGGTTAACCGGGCATTCAAATTCATCAATTGGCTATCCCTGTCACCTTTTAAAATGATCAGGTTGTATTTTTTTCGTTCCTCAGGCTTGGCTTTAAAGGACGATACTTTATAGTCCCCTTCATCCACATATTCCAAATCTAGCCTATATAATTCTGTTTCCACATCTTCAAAGCTAATAGTGGCATCAGCTTTGCCAAGATTAAAATTCTTTAACAATAAATCCTTTTCAAATAGCTGAGTGGTTTCATCTTCAAACCAACCTTGCGACTCGACATGAATAAAAAACTGTGGAATTTTCAACGCTAAGGCATCGTCTCTAAAATTACCTTTAAGCTTATGTTTGTTCATTTTGTCTTCTAACTCGATGGGGATTTCAACATTCAACGCCTTACCGGCTTGCTCTTCGTAAATTCGGGTGGCAATAATGGCTTGCTGTGTTAAGGCATCTACGGCTATTTCACTGGGCGATCGACTATCATCAATGGTGTCACTGTCATTATTGACTACAGTATTAATGACATTAGCATTAAGCACAAGATCGGTTACCTCGTAATCCTTCGGATTTGCAGTGGCGTTATTTTCATTGATCTTGTTTGATAGCTCTATAGAGTTATTGTCATAAGCATACGTATTGAAAAGATCATCTGTCTCAGGTGACTGATTACTTTCAATAACAGCCTGTGTGACGACGCGATAATCTTTATCAGAAAATCCCGCTCGATTCAGTCCCTTTACAATATTTTGTAAGGTTGCGCTAAACAATGCGGAGGCGGTAAAGACATAACTGGTATTTAACAACTCATGGCCGTGCTGCTGAACATGCGGCATACGCAGTATGCGGCCAAGAATTTGTTCCACATCGACCGCTGACGATTTATCAGCCAAGGATGCCAGAATATAAGCAAAGGGACAATCCCAACCTTCTTTAAGGGCATTAACCGTAATAATATAGCGTACCGGACATTCACGGCTCATTAAATCTAGCCCCTTTAGTTCATTGATATCCGCTGTTTTAATTTTTATCTCCGCTTCCGGAATACCCGCGTTAATCAACTGCTCTTTGGTTTTTTCGAAAGTGGTTTTGTCTTCACCCGTTTTGGGTTGTGCCTGAAATAAAACAATCGGTCGAATGTATTTTCCACCAGTGGCTTCTTCTTTAATGGCGATAGCTTCCAGACGTTTGCGCAGGATGATAGCGCTTTCAATGGCTTCATTACGGCTGGGTTGATTTGAAACCATCACCGGCAACTTAACCATGTGCTGTTTTTTAAGCGCCATCGCATCAACATAACTAATGATGTTGCTGTTATTTCTGGGTGTTGCCGTTAGATCAAAAATAAAATGTGGATTGAGATTAACCAGCATTTCTACCGAAAGCTCGGTTTCGGCATTATGACTTTCATCAACAATAACAATCGGCTCCAAGCTGCGAATCACATTGATTAAAGCCGTAGCATCATAACCAGGTAATAGGTCATTTTCATCGATCTCATTAGCGGCAAAGGAGGCCAGATAAGCATTGTCCTGAAAGATTTTACGATCTTCTTTGTTCTTGGCTTTTAAACTGCCAAAGCTCATGACGATAATAGACAATTGCTCACTTACCGTATCCGCTGAAAAGCCTGCGCCCATGAGCAGATCGCGCTTTTCAAAAACAGCCACGCGATTGCTGAAAAGCTGATTGAGTCGTCGCCGATAAGGATGCTCTACATTATCTAAATTACGAACGGTTTGCTCAAGAATGGATAGCGACGGCACCAACCAAACCACCAATTTACTACGTTCAGGATTATGAACCGCTAGTGCATCAAAAATGGCTTTAATGGCATTAACCGCAATAAAAGTTTTACCACCCGCCGTCGGCACTTTGGCGCAGACATGCGGAATACCCGGCACATTGTTCTTATAAGCCTCTATGGCGGTCACGCCTTTTTCATGCCAATAGGCTTTAAAAGCCTGGCTTGGACTGGCATTAACGACCAGTTGAGCTAAATAATCATCCAAATTATCGATGACGCGCTGTTGATAATCTTTTAATTCCATGTTGAGACAACTTTTTCAGGTTAATGACAAACAATAAGTAGCCGCGATGAAACGCAGTGTTGCGAGGAGGTCTTAGTGCTGTAAATCCTTGATTACGCCTTGCTGCATCGAAGCTACGGACTAATTTTTTTAGGCCAGATACTGCTTTAAAGAGCTAGCAACCGTAGCAATACGCTCAAAATCTTTGTCGCTATGCAATAAAATCAGATCGTTATCGATAGCGGTTTGTGCGATTAAACAATCTATGGTGCTGCGAATGGTAATGCCCTTGCGTCGACAGGAAAAATAAAGATGGGCGGCTTGCGCATAACTTTCGGTTACATCTTTTGGCTGATAAAAAATCAGCTCCTTAAAATAATCGCGAAATTGATTAAAGCGCTGTTCAGATTCAGAACCCTGTAAAATTTCTTGGTAAATAAGCGAATTGATCCCTACTTTCTGTTCCGATTGCAAGATATAACGCAATTGCTCAACAGCAGAAGTTTGTTTTCCACGAAAAAAATCAATCCAAACCGAGGTGTCAACCAGATACATTATTTATCCTCTTCATTACGTAAGGCTTTATAATCGTAATCTTCACAAATGCCTCCAGCGCCATAAAGTTCCAGTAGTTTCGATTTTTTATGAGATCCTCGATGGTGATGAATAAATTCAATCAAAGCCAACTCAATCACTTGGCTTTGATTGTCAATATTGGCTAACTTGGTGGCTTGTTCAAGCAGATTATCATCAATGTTAAGCATGGTTTGCATGGTCTGTGCTCCGAAATTAAAAGCGGGTAATGTCGCGGGGTATTTTCTTAAAGATAATACCGTATTTAGTCATGAATTCTTTAGTCAGCAAACACTTATCGGCATAGATAATCGCAGTACCGGGCTTAGCTGCACCAAACTTTAAGGAACCTAGAAAATCCAGATCCAGGCAGGTTGTTTGCTTGGGCTCGTAATAGAATAACCAAGCCGTATCGCTATTAAGCCCCATCAAATAGGGCGTGTAGGCATTATCTTGCGCTGTTTGGTCTACACCCTGAATCCCTTCACTATAAGCCACATAGTTACGGATGACGTCAATGCCAACAGCTTCGTTAAGCGTATCGTCTGGGTTAAAAATCGGCTCGCCGACGGTATAGTAAGCAAAGCTGCCCCCGATTCCAGGTACTTGTTTGTTACCTTCCCCATAACCAGACATCACACGGCGTACCCGTTCTGCGGTGATGGTGTCGGCATAATCTTCCATTTCAATCAGGATAAAGCGACGATTACCACCGTCTTGGGCGTTAAGTTTTAGGACTGCGTGGGCGGTTGTGCCTGAGCCTGAGAAAGAATCGAGGATAAGGGAGTTTTTATTAGTGGCAAGTTCCAATATTCGAGTTATTAAGCGAGTGGGTTTTGGTGTATCAAATACAGATGATTCGGGAAATAGATTATTGACTTCTTTTTTCCCTTCTTGATTGTGTCCAACATCAACGTATTTCCAAATCGTCTGACAAGCTGTTCCTTGCTTGACTTCAGAAAGAAAACGTTTCACAGCAGGAACATTATTACCATTCGCGCCAAACCAAATGCGATTATCCGCAATCATTTGCTGAAAAACCGGTTCAGTATATAACCAACAACGTCCATTAGGTGACGTGTGTTGTTTCCCGTTTGGGGCAGTCAATACATAGAACTGGCTTGCCGTCCCGTGACCGCCTTGAGCAGTCGAATCTACTGATTTCCATACTCCACGAGAGTCATTATCAATATTGCGATAACGAGCGTTCATTTCATCTGAACGCTCTAATAAATTCGGATACCAATTGAGCTTGTTCTTAGCATATACAATTACAAAATCATGTGATTCAGAAAACCATTTTACGGCGTTTTGACAGCAATTCCCAATTTAAAACCCTGATAAAATAAAGTCTTTCTTAACGCCTTAGAACCCAAGCGGCATAAGCATAAAAAAATGGACTTGAACATAGTTGACCAGAT
>Ga0214182_1000797_pt1 | contig 10610 bp, 10 predicted proteins | sample TroBogEpilimnion_8_FD_153020 | JGI IMG/M metagenome (GOLD analysis project Ga0214182, IMG submission 153020) | Freshwater microbial communities from Trout Bog Lake, WI - 14NOV2007 epilimnion | ecosystem: Environmental > Aquatic > Freshwater > Lake > Epilimnion/Euphotic zone | place: Trout Bog... | reverse complement strand
TGGGCAGCGGCGACATGACCGGGGAGGCCCACCGCGCCTTCTACCACCGCCACGGTCTGTCCCGCGAAAACACCGATGCCGTGCTCGGCCGCGGCCACCACTATCTGCGCCTGACGACCGGCGTGCCGCCGTCCTACACCCGGATCAAGCACGGCGACGCTCAGGCGATCGGCGGCCGCGACTTCCAGGTGCTGACCGGGGGCGGCCACGCGCTGGAGCAGGCGATGCTCTATCGCCCGGCCGACCGCCTGTTCTTTGCCGCCGATCAGGTGATCGCCCGCATTTCCCCGAACGTCGGCGTCCATCCGGTGGAGCCGGACGAGGACCCGCTGGCGCTGTATCTGCAATCCCTGAAAGACCTGCGCGCCACCGTCGCGGACGACGTGCTGGTCCTGCCCGGCCACGGCCTGCCGTTCCTGGGTCTGCACACGCGGATCGATGAGCTGTTGCTCCACCACGACCAACGCTGCGGCGCCATCGTCGCCGCGTGCGCCGACAAGCCCCTGTCGGTCGCGGAACTCGTCCCCTGCCTGTTCGACCGCGCGCTGGACCCGCACCAGACCGGCTTCGCCTTCGGCGAGGTGTTGGCGCACGTGAACCTGATGCTCGGGCGTGAGGAACTTCGGCTGGAGACAGAGGATGACGGGGTGCGGCGGTATCGGGGGGTGTGACGCGACCTCTAATACCCGCCGGAGAACCGCCGCCGCTTGAGCATCGGCACCCCTTCCGGGGTCTCTCCTACGATCTCATGCGTGGCACCCGGCGGCAGCGCGCCGCCGGGGGGAACCCGCACCGCTTCCCCCCGCGCCACGAGGGCGCGGACGAAGGCCACCGCTGCCGGGTCGTTCGGCACGATGACATCCTCGCCAGGGGATGCGTCGGGTTCCCTCGCCATCGCGCCGGCTTACCGCGTCAAGCCGCAATCGAACAGGCAACGGTGCAGCCGGATCGCACCGCCTTCGGCCCGCAGCTCGTGACTGCGCAGGCGCTTGCCGTGGTTCAAATGCGGCTTGGCCACATCGCCGTAATGCACCCGCCCGCGGGAGAACAGATCGTCCACATAGGCCTTGGCGGCCGTGGACGAACTGACCGGTTCGGCCGAACCGTTGCCGTGGATGGCCGCCGACCGAGCGACAAAGCTGCGAGAATGCGACGCGGCCTCGACGACCAAGGGTTTGTCCAGACCGTAATCGCTCGACGTCATGCTGAGGCTCGCCAGCGATTCCGTCATCGGGACACTCTCGGTGGAGGCCTGCAGGTTCTGCGCGTCGGCGGCGCTGTCCAGCGACAGGATCGCCCGCTGCACGAAGATCGCCTTCAGAACAGCCGGGTAGGCCTGGTTCACATTGCCGCTGGCCTGCACCATCGCCGCCGCGACCTGGGCATAGAAGGTGGGCACGACCGGGGCCTGCTGAATGCCAGCCACCAGAATATCGGCGAGTTCGCCGGACACCGCCAGCAATTCGTCGGCCGTCGGCGCGTTGGCGTCCGCGGCCTTCGCCCCGAGCATGCCCGACAGAATGTCGTAGAACGCCCCGGTGAACACGCGGGAGAACGAATGTGCCTCCGACGAAATCTGCGAAGCCGGCGCATATTGCGGCAGATTGACGGGATCCTGGTAGGTGAAGGAATTCACCGCGTTGCGCAGGCAATCGGCATCCACCGCGTCCGGGCGCCGCGCCCGGATCGCATCGCCCAACTGCTCCGCCAGACGCGACAGGCGGGAGTTTTGGTCGAACTGGCCGCTGGTGTCCGACAGGATGGCCGACCGCAGCGACGGCAATTGCAGGGCCGACAGGATCGCGCTCATGTCCCCGAAGGATTCATGAAAGGCCGCGACCTCATGGCTGGCGGCATTCCAAAGCTGCGGTTTGATCGCATCCAGGATCGCATGACCCATCTCATGGCAAAGCACGTCGGGGCTTTCGCCCGAATAGACCAAGCCGCCGTTGTAGGACCCGTGGAAGAAGTTCAGCGCCTGACGATCGTAATAGGCGTTCAGGTCCTCGCCCTTGTCCAGGATGACGGACAGCGTGGCACCCATCTGCCAATTGCCGCCGGGCACCCGCGATGCCCAAAAATCCGCGCCGCGGCGCAGTGCTTCGGCGGCAACCCAGTAGCGGAACTCGGCAGTCCCGGTTTGGTAAACGCCGGGTGCCGGCGCGGGATCGGTGAAGCTGTACGCAAGCGGGCTGGCCGTGACGTCCGGCACCGAACGCGATACCAACACGGCGGGTGCGGGGTCGTCTTCCCAAACGGATACGGTAGGATTGGCGGTGGTGTCGGATGGCATGGTTTGAGTCCTCCGGTTTTCGGGGTGTCGTTACGGGAGCTACTATCCGCCGGATCGCCACCGCAACCAGTGATCCAGATTACAATATTCCGTCACCGCATAAAAAATCGTGTGACCCTATTGCGACAGCATCCCCCGCAGCGCCTCCAGCTCCGCCAGCACGTCCGCCAGCAGCCCGCGCAACCGATCCACCTCCGCGTCCGCCTTCGAACGGACGGGCTGCCGCAGCATTCGGGGCTCGATTGGCGCCTCCGCTTCCAGCTCCAACCCCGGGATCGGCAATTCCGGTTCCCGCGGCACGCCCGAGCGCTCTGCCTCGGCTTCCAGACGTTCGGCCTCGGACGGCGGCGGGATGTCGTCGGACAGACGCCCCCCGCCTTCGCGCAGCAGACGCTGTACGCCTTTGATTGTATATCCTTGAATATAAAGCAAATCGGCAATGCGCCGCAACAGCACGATATCGTCCGGCCGGTAGTAGCGCCGGCCGCCGCCGCGCTTCAGCGGCTTCACCTGGGGAAACCGCGTCTCCCAGAACCGCAGGACATGCTGCGGGATATTCAGCTCGTCAGCGACCTCGCTGATGGTGCGAAAGGCGTTGGGTGCCTTCTTGGGCCGGCTTCGGCCGGACGCGAGGTCCAGCGCGTCATCGCCGGCCAAGTCGCTCATTCGTCCTCATCCGGGCCGGGCACCAGGCCGTTGATCCGCGCCTTCAGCACGTGGCTCGGGCGGAACACGAGAACCCGGCGCGGCAGGATCGGAACTTCCTCTCCGGTCTTCGGATTGCGGCCCACGCGACGCCCCTTCTGCCTCACAGAAAAGGTTCCGAACCCGCTGATTTTTACGGATTCTCCGCCCTCCAATGTAGCGGTCATCCGGTCCAGTACGCTTTCCAGCAGCTCAGCGGATTCATTCCGCGACAAGCCGACTTCGGCGTAGATCATTTCAGCGAGATGGGCGCGTGTGACGGTTTGCATTCGGCCACGCTAGGCAGACCGAGCGGCGCCGTCAAGTTTGTAACGAGGAAAATCGACCAGGATCAGGCGCTTGCGACGGAAATGGTCACATCCGTACGAGCGCGGAGCCCCAAACCAGCCCGCCGCCGAGCGCTTCGAGCAGTACCAGCTCGCCGCGCTTGATGCGGCCGTCCTTCCATGCCTCGTGCAACGCCAGCGGCACGGACGCGGCCGACGTGTTCGCATGCTGCTCCACCGTCACCACCACGCGTTCGGCCGGCAGCCCGAGCTTTCGGCCCATCGCGTCGATGATCCGGCGGTTGGCCTGATGCGGCACCAGCCAGTCGATGTCCGCCGCCGTCAGCCTGTTGGCAGCCAGCGCCTCCTCCACCGCCTCGGCCAGACGGGTCACGGCGTGGCGGAAGACCTCCCGCCCCTGCATGACCAGATGGCCAGGTTTGTCGGGCTGGCCGACCGCGCCATCGACATACAGAATATCGCCGAGCGTGCCCTGCGCGTGGATATGGGTCGACAGAACACCGCGATCGGTACCCGATCCCTGACCGGAGGTCAGGAACACGGCGCCAGCGCCGTCGCCGAACAGCACGCAGGTGCCGCGATCCTCCCAGTTCAGGATGCGGGAATAGACCTCCGACCCGATCACCAGAACGCCGCGTGCCTGCCCGGCTCGGATCATGCTGTCGGCGACCGACAGCGCGTAGATAAAGCCGGCACAGGCGGCGGCGATGTCGAAGCCGAACCCCTTGGTCACGCCCAACGCCGCCTGCACGCGCACCGCGGTGGCGGGGAATGCCTGATCCGGGGTGCTGGTGGCCAAGATGATGCCGTCCACGTCGGACGGTTGCGCCCCCGCGTCGGCCAGGGCGGCGCGGGCGGCCTCGGTGCCCATGAACGCCGCGGTCTCGTGCTTGGCGGCGAAGTGCCGCTGGGTGATGCCGGTCCGTTCGCGAATCCAGGCATCGGTCGTGTCCACCGTCCGGGCCAATTCGTCGTTGGTCACGATGCGTGCGGGCAGATAGGCGCCGATACCGGCAAGGATGGAGCGGGTGGGCATCGGCATTCCTGGTCAGCAGTGACGAATCAGACGGGTGCGAGCCCCGCGGTCGCACCGTTCTTCTCCCGCGCGGTGCGCTTGTCCAGCCCGAGCCGCGCGAGATCGTCGCGAATCAGGTCGTTGAAGCGGTGGACGACCATGTCCATGGCCACATCGACAGCATGCGCGAAGCCTTGTGCGTCGGTGCCGCCATGGGATTTCACCACCACGCCATTCAGCCCCACCATGACGGCGCCGTTGTACCGGCGCGGATCGAGCCATTCGCGCAGCCGGTCCAAACCCGGTTTCGCCAGCAGATAGGCCATTTTGGTGAAAAAATTGCGCTTGAACACTTCCCGCAGCATCCCGCCGATCAGTTTCAGCGCGCCTTCCGCGGTTTTCAGCGCGACGTTGCCGGTGAAGCCGTCGGTCACGATCACATCCGTGGTGCCGGCGGCGATGTCGTGGCCTTCCACGAACCCGTGGAATTGCGGGCCGATATGGCTGGCACGCAGAATCTCGGCGGCCTGTCGCACGGTGTCGTCGCCTTTCAGCTCCTCCGACCCGACGTTCAAAAGGCCGATGGTGGGCGCCGGCAGGCCCAGCACGCAGCGGGCGAAGACGTCGCCCATCACAGCGAATTCCACGAGATTGCGGACATCGCACTGCACGTTGGCGCCGAGGTCGAGCATTACCACGTCGCCGCGCGCGGATGGGCCGATCGCGGCCATCGCCGGCCGATCGATCCCCGGCAGTGCCTTCAGCACGATTTTCGATAGTGTCAGCAGCGCGCCCGTGTTGCCGGCGGACACAACACCGGCGGCATCGCCCTTGGCCACCGCGTCGATCGCCAGCCGCATGGAGGACGTTCGACTGCGCAAAGCCTGGGTGGGTTTCATGTCGGCACTGATGGCCTCCGCCGCATGCAGGATCGTGCACGCCGCGCGAGCGCGGCGCCGCTTCGACAGCAGAGCGGTCAGGGTCTGTTCGTTGCCGACCAGCAGAAACCGCGCGTGCGGATGCCGCTCAGCCGCGATCTCCAGCCCGTCGATCACCATGGCCGGCGCATGATCGCCGCCCATGGCATCGATCGCCAGCGCGTAAGGACCGGTCAAGGCCGGATCGGGAACACGCCGGTGTCCCGCGTCAGGCTCGGACGGCGCCTTTCAGCGCACTGCCGGCGGCCACGACTTCGCGGCCATCGTAATGGCCGCAATGGCTGCATACGTGATGGGGGCGCTTCAGCTCCCCGCAGTTGCCGCATTCGGCGTGCTGCTCGCGCGTCAGCGCCTGATGGCTGCGGCGCATGCCAGCGCGGGAGGGGGAGGTCTTTCTCTTCGGTACAGCCATGGGACAATGCCCCTTTTCTATCTCTAAGCCCGTTCGCGAACACAGCGCCGCGCACGATGGTCATCGCGTGAGCGGCGCCGTCTAGCAGAGCGCCCGGCGGGTCGCAAGGCATTCCGTAGCGATATATTAAGGTTGTGCGGCAATCGTCAGCCAGACGCTTTCGATCGCGGCGTCGCGCAGAATGCGCACTTCGACCTTGGTGCCGATGCGCCCGGCCTCCAGGAAGGTCCGCAGCGAGTTTTGGCCGCTGGTATTGACGCCATCGATCGACAGAAGCACGTCGCCGACCCGCAACCCCGCCAGGTCCGCTGGACCGCTCGCGTTGACGCCCACCACCAAGCGCCCCGATGGCTGGCCGGCCCGACTCACCAACGGCTCCGGCACTGTAATGGGCTGCAATGCGATGCCCAGCCAACCACGCTGGCCGCCACCGACAGCACGACCGTCCGGCCGAGGCGGCACCGGGGCTTGAACCGGGGCTTGAACCGGGGCTTGAACCGGGGCTTGAACCGGCGGTGTCGTTGCCGGCTGCGGGTGCGGCTTTACTGGCTCCGGCGGCGGGGCGCGATATCGTGGCTCCGGTTCCGCGCGCCGCGGCACCGCCGGGGCGGCGGCCATAGCCGCGCGCCGGGCGCCGGAGGCGATTGTATGGTGCGGCAGGATCACCACCGCCCCGCCATACACCACATTCATCATGCCCAGCAGCGCGCCACGGGAGTCGAGTACCAATCCGCCGGGTTCCGCGGCCGACTCGGGCAAATCCAGGACCGGCCCCAGATCCGCGACGCGGGACGCCCGATGCACAACGGTCAGCCGCACGGTCGGCGTCGCGTCGAAATCCGCGCCCATCGCCAGCACAAGCGTCCCGACCGGCGGCGGCGGGGCCAAAGCGAGGGGCGGCAACGCCACGGCTGAGTCCAGCCGCAAAAGCGCGAGGTTCACCGCGGGATCCCGCAGCACACAGCGCGCCGCCGCCAGAGGGCCGTTTGGCAATACGACGGTATACCCATCCCTTACCGGCAGCGCCTGATCGGCGGTCACGATCAATCCCTCGCCCCAGGAAATACCCGAGATGTGTTGATTGGCCCCGACGCGGATCGCCACCAGCCGAACAGCGGCCGCGGTCGTGGCAGCGGCAATTTCCTGGGAAAGGGCAAGAAGCGTATGTGTCACGGCGGGGACTGTAACGCGGAGTATACACACCTCACAAGCCGTCGCGGCAGTCGATTACCGCCATACCCAAGGTGTCAGCCGCCCACCCAACGTTCGAGCGTTGCCGGATGCCCGGCCGACAGCCGGTCGCCCTGTCCGAACAGCTTATGCCGGTAGGCGCCCGGCGCGTACCCGGTTTTAAACACCCCGCGTTCCTGTAACACCGGTATGACCAGTTCGATGAAGGTCTCCAGGCATTCCGGCATCACCGTGCGCGACAGGTTGAACCCGTCCACGTCTCCTTGCTCCACCCATGCCATCAGCGCATCCGCCACCTGTTCGGGCGATCCGACGACAGGAGGCTGGCGGCTGCCCAGGATGAACCGGTCGATCAGTTGGCGCTTGGTCCAATCCGGGCCGATGGACGCGGCGATCGCCTCCACGTTCGACTGAATCGCCTGAGTACCGGTGACGCGCACCGGTTCGTCCATCCCGAAACGGGCGAAATCGATGCCAAGGGAGGACGCGGCGTGGGCCAATGCACCCTCGACGCTGGCGTGCCGCCGGTAATCCGCCAGCATATCCCGCGCCTCCCGCTCGGTGCGGCCCGTGACGACCGATATGCTGATAAACGCCTGCATCGGGCGCGGCGCTGAACGCCGCCGCAGATCGTCCACGATCCTTCGCACATTCGCGTGCGTGCTGCCGTTAACGAACACGCACTCCGCATGTCTGGCCGCGAATGCGCGCCCTTTGTCGGAGGCACCGGCCTGATACAACACGGGCGTGCGCTGCGGCGACGGCTCCCACACCGGCACCGCATCGATATGGAACTGCTTGCCATGGTGATGGATCGCGCGCACTCGCGCGGGATCGGTATAGATACCGCCGGCCCGGTCCCGGACGACGGCATCGTCGCGCCAGCCGCCCTCCCACAATTTGTAGACGGCCTGCATGTACTCGTCGGCGAGGGCATAGCGGTCGTCGTGCGCCATCTGCCCCGCCAGTCCCATCGCGCGGGCGGCGCTGTCCAAATAGCCGGTCACGATATTCCAGCCGATCCGGCCCTGGGTGAGATGATCCAGGGTTGCCATCCGCCGAGCGAACAGGAATGGCGGCTCGTAGGCCAGATTGCAGGTGACGCCGAAGCCCAGATGGGTCGTCGCGTGCGCCATGGCCGGGACCAGAGCCATTGGATCGATCAGCGGGATCTGCACAGCGTTACGCAGCGACGGCGCCGGGCTGTCCTCGTAGACGTCGTACGCGCCGAGGATATCCGCCAGGAACAACCCGTCGAACAACCCACGCTCCAGCATCTGGGCCAACGAAACCCAGTGATCCAACGAGGTATAATCGCTCGATCGGTCGCGCGGGTGCGTCCACATGCCATGCTGGATGTGGCCGACGCAGGCCATATCGAACGCGTTCAACCGTATCTCTCGCATGCACCGCCTCTACGCGTCCGCCGCCATGCCAGCAAGAGCGGCACCGCGCTCAAGTTACACGAAGTTCATCCGCCGGAATCGTGGCAGACAAGTGTGGTCATCGCATAAATGTGTAAATGCGATATGGTCATGCGACTGTCATTCTGGTATCCGATGATCCGTCACGGTGCTATAGACAGCGGCATTGATCCGAAATCTTCTACGTCGAATTCAAAAAAGGGATTCTTACCTTGGCCGAAGCCCCCATCCGTACCGCCCTGTTCGTCGACTTCGATCAGGTATACGGCGGTCTGTACCGTATCCGGCCGGAGGCAGCCGAACGCTTCGCGACCCAACCCGACAAATGGCTCCGTTTTTTCGAGGAAGGGCGCCACGTTCAGGGGTTGGAAGACGACGACGAAACGACGCAGCGTGTTATCCTGGTCCGCAAATGCTATCTTAACCCCGTCGGGTCGGTGCGCAATTCCGCTGCTGGACAATACCGGGCCGGCGTGCCGGTGCGCGACGCACAAGACAATTTCAGCAAATACCGCGCCTATTTCACCCGCGCCGCGTTTTCCGTCGTGGATTGCCCGCCGCTGACCAGCCGGGGCAAGAATTCGGCCGACATCGTCATGGCGATGGATATCATCGACGCCCTCGGTCACAAGACGCACTTCGAGGAGTTCATCATTCTCTCCGGCGATGCCGATTTCACCCCGGTGCTGCTACGGCTGCGCGAACACGACCGCGCCACGACCATCCTCGGCGATACGCTGGTCGCCGCGGCGTACCGAGCGGCGTGCGACAACCAGGTGCGGCAGCAGGATTTCATCGAACAGGCGATGGGCCTGAGCGCGGCCGCGGCACCGATGCGCGACGCCGAGGACCGGACCGATGGCGGCCGTTCGTCGTTGATCGCCAATGTCACACGCGCGGTTGCATCCTATCTGCGCCAGGGAGGGCCCCGGCCGATCAACCATTTGATCCCGGTGTTCAACGGTTTCCCGGAATTCGTCTATCCCACCGATGGGCTGAAATGGTTCGGATACGGATCGCTGACGCGCCTCGCCGACGAAATGGCACAGCGCGATCCCGCGATCCAGATCGACAAATCCGATCCCAGCTTCTGGGTCCTTTCCTGCCTGCCTGAATCCGACAGCGACGCCGATTCCGATTCCGAGGAAACGACCGCGCGTATTATCGCCTGCGTGCGCGATATCCTGGCCAAAGAGCCGGAACCCGTCCCGCTCGCGCGTCTCGGCCAGCTCGTCCGCAACCAATTGCCGCTGCACCACGATGCCGATTGGCCCGGCGGCGCCCGTTTCGCCGATCTGCTTCGCGACGCCGAGGACCCCCATATCGCTGTGATCCCCGAACCGCCCGGCTTCGCCCACGACCCCATCCTGCATCCGCTGCGGGAGGCGCGGTCTCAGACCCCGACCGGACCCGGCGACGAGATGCGGGCTTTGGTCGCGAAAATCACCCAGGTGTCGGGCTGCCCAGCACTGCGTCCAGACGAATTCCGCCTGCTGTTCGAACAGATGGCGGCGGAATTGCAGCACCTCAACGGTGCCTCCCGCGTGCCCTGGACGCAGTGGTATCTTGCGTCGGCGGTCTACGAGCGTTGCGCCGAACAGGGGGCGCGGATTACCCGCGACGCGGTGTCCTACGTGCTGACCAGCTTGGAAAACGCCGGCTACAACTGGCACGCAGGGTCGGACTACCATACCAGCGATGCCCTGACCGATACGTTCCTGGATAATCTGGAAGCTTTGTGCGAGGGCGCCCGTCTGGAACTGTCCGACGCGGAGCTTGCCCTGCTGGAGGAATGGATCAGCGACGCCCAGATCGATCCCAGTGCGGACGCGGTGGAGCCCAGCGGTTCGACGGAACCGGAATGACCTAACCCACCACCCGGTCCGCCGGGAACACGGCCCGCACCGTGGTCCCCTGCCCGGGCTCGCTTTCGAAGACCAGATCGCCGCCATGCAGCAACAACAGCTTGCGGGTGATCGCCAACCCCAGGCCCGTGCCCCCGAACCGCCGGCTGATCGAAGCATCGAGTTGCTGGAACGGTTCGCAAAGGCGCTCCAGCGACTCCTTATCCATACCGATGCCGGTATCCCGCACCACCAGCGCGACACCCCCTTCGGCGGTCGAATCCAACCGGACCGAAACCGCCCCTCCCTGGGGCGTGAACTTCACCGCGTTCGACAGCAGATTGAGCAACACTTGCCGCACGGCCCGTCGGTCCGCACGGAGAACCAACCGTTCGCGATCCGCGATCGCGGAGAGCGTCACCTGCCCTTCCTCGGCGCGCGGCATCACCATATGCACGCAGGAATCCACCAGCTGCGGCAGGTCGATTTGCTCGATCGACA
>Ga0214182_1000796_pt1 | contig 10643 bp, 9 predicted proteins | sample TroBogEpilimnion_8_FD_153020 | JGI IMG/M metagenome (GOLD analysis project Ga0214182, IMG submission 153020) | Freshwater microbial communities from Trout Bog Lake, WI - 14NOV2007 epilimnion | ecosystem: Environmental > Aquatic > Freshwater > Lake > Epilimnion/Euphotic zone | place: Trout Bog... | reverse complement strand
GGGGAAACGACCCGCAAGGACGCGGCGGGCGCCATTCTGTACGCGGCCGAAAAGGCAACCTGGATGGCGCTGGAAGCGATCCAGACACTCGGCGGCAACGGCTATATCAACGATTACCCGACCGGGCGTTTGTTGCGGGATGCGAAGTTGTACGAGATCGGCGCGGGGACAAGCGAGATCAGGCGAATGCTGATCGGGCGGGAATTGTTTTCGGAGACGGCGTAGCCCCCGTTTTGCCACCTATCGCCCCAGGCTGTACACCGTCCCGGCGTAAACCCATCCAGGCACAGCATGCTCCGCTCCAACCTCAACACCCGTTCCCCGGAATTCGCCGCCAACGCCGCCGCGATGCGCGCGCTGGCCGGCGATCTGCGCGCCCAGGTCGAACATGCCGAACGCGGCGGCGGGGACACCGCGCGCCAGAGGCACCTCGCCCGCGGCAAGCTGCTGCCGCGCGACCGTGTCGCCGGACTGATCGATCCGGGATCGCCGTTTCTGGAATTTTCCCAATTGGCTGCTCACGGGCTTTATGGAGGCGATGTGCCATCCGCCGGCATCGTCACCGGCATCGGCCGGGTGCAAGGACAGGAATGCGTCATCGTCGCCAACGACGCCACGGTGAAGGGCGGCACCTATTTCCCGGTGACCGTGAAGAAGCACCTGCGGGCGCAGGAAATCGCCAAGGCCAACCGACTGCCCTGTATCTATCTGGTCGATTCCGGCGGCGCCTTCCTGCCGATGCAGGATGAGATTTTCCCCGATCGCGAGCATTTCGGCCGCATCTTCTTCAATCAAGCCAATATGTCCGCCCAGGGCATTCCGCAGATCGCCGTCGTCATGGGTAGCTGCACCGCCGGCGGCGCCTATGTGCCGGCGATGTCTGACGAATCCATCATCGTGCGCAAACAGGGCACGATTTTCCTCGGCGGTCCGCCTTTGGTGCAGGCGGCGACGGGCGAAATCGTCTCGGCCGAGGACCTCGGCGGAGCCGACGTGCATGCCCGCACCTCCGGCGTGGTCGATCATTACGCCCGCGACGACCGGCACGCGCTGGCGATCTGCCGGCGGATCGTGTCGGGGCTGAACCGGGTCAAACGCCCCGCGCTGCCGATACGCGCGCCGGCCGATCCCGCCTACGACCCGTCGGAACTGTATGGCGTCATCCCGACCGATGTCCGCAATCCCTACGACGTGCGGGAGGTGATCGCGCGGCTGGTCGATGGCAGCGAATTCGATGAGTTCAAGCGCCTGTACGGCACGACGCTTGTTTCCGGCTTCGCGCATCTGTACGGCATGCCCATCGGCATCGTCGCCAACAACGGCATTCTGTTCAGTGAATCCTCCCTGAAAGGCGCGCATTTCATCGAGTTATGCGGCCAGCGCGGCATTCCGCTGCTTTTCCTGCAGAATATCGCCGGCTTCATGGTCGGGCGGAAATACGAGTCCGGCGGCATCGCCAAAGACGGCGCCAAGCTGGTGACCGCGGTGTCCACCGTCGCGGTGCCGAAATTGACGCTGATTATCGGCGGCAGCTACGGCGCCGGGAATTATGGGATGTGCGGGCGTGCCTACGATCCGCGTTTTTTGTTCATGTGGCCGAATGCACGCATTTCCGTGATGGGCGGCGAACAAGCGGCCGGCGTCCTGGCGACCGTGCGCGGCAAATTCCCCTCCCCGGAAGCCGAGGCGGAATTCAAAGCCCCCATCAAAGCGCAGTACGAAACGCAGGGGCACCCGTATTACGCAACCGCGCGCCTGTGGGACGACGGCATTATCGATCCCGCCGACAGTCGCCGCGTGCTCGGGTTGGCGCTGTCCGCCGCCTTGAACGCGCCTATCGAGCCGACACGGTTCGGCGTGTTCCGGATGTGATGGGGAGCGCAAAAATGTTCAACACCATCCTAATCGCCAATCGCGGCGAAATCGCCATCCGCATCGCCCGCACCGCGCGCCGTATGGGGATCGGAACGGTCGCGGTCTATTCCGAGGCCGATGCCAATACCATGCATGTCCAGGCTGCGGATCGCGCGTTTCCCATCGGGGCCTCCCCGCCGCGCGACAGCTATTTGAATATCGACCGCATTATCGAAACGGCGAAACAAGCGGGCGCGCAGGCCATTCATCCCGGCTACGGGTTTCTGTCGGAAAATCCGGCCTTCGTGGATGCGTGCGCAGCCGCCGGGATCGTCTTTATCGGCCCCTCCGCCGCCGCGATGCGGGCGATGGGGTCGAAATCGGCGGCGAAAGCGCTGATGGAAACATCGGGCGTGCCGCTGCTGCCCGGTTATCACGGCGACAATCAGGACCCCGACCATCTGGCCGATCAGGCGGTGCGAACAGGCTTTCCCGTCGTGATCAAAGCGGTCTCGGGCGGCGGCGGCCGCGGGATGCGGGTGGTCACGGCACCCGAAGAATTCGCTCCGGCGCTCGGATCCGCCCGTCAGGAGGCCGCCTCGGCCTTCGGCGACGACCGCGTGCTGATCGAAAAATACCTGCAACGGCCGCGCCACGTCGAAGTGCAAATATTCGGCGACAGCCACGGCAACGCGGTGCATCTGTTCGAACGCGATTGCTCCGCCCAACGCCGCCATCAGAAAGTGATCGAGGAAGCCCCCGCGCCCGGCCTGTCCGACGCGCAACGCGCCGCCATGGGCGCAGCCGCCGTCGCCGCCGCGAAAGCCGTGCGCTACACCGGTGCCGGCACCGTCGAATTCGTTCTCGACGACAGCGGCTTCTATTTCCTGGAAATGAACACCCGCCTCCAGGTCGAACACCCCGTGACCGAAATGGTCACCGGTTACGATCTGGTCGAATGGCAATTGCGCGTCGCCGCCGGAGAACCCCTTCCGGTGCGACAGCAGGATATTGCCCTGAACGGCCACGCTTTCGAGGTGCGGCTTTACGCCGAAGACCCCGCGCGCGACTTCGCGCCCTCCATCGGCCGCCTCTCGCTGTTCCGCACTCCCGACGAAAGCGATGGCGTTCGCGTCGATACCGGCTTCGCGACCGGCGACTCGGTGTCGATCCATTACGATGCCATGCTGGCCAAACTGATCTGCCACGGCGCCGACCGGACCGAAGCACTCGCGAAACTCCGCGGCGCGCTGCGGGAGTGCGAGGTCGGGGGGCTGGCGACGAATATCGACCTACTGCACCGCATCGCCTCCCACCCCGACTTCGCCGCGGGCGGCATCGACACCAGCTTCATCGCCCGCGAAGCGGCAACCTTGCTGGCCGGACAAGCCGCGCCGCCGGCCGAGGTTCTGGCCGCGCTGGCCCTGACCGAAGTATCGCGGGAGGAACAGACCGCCGCCCGCGACGCCGCCGCGAGTGCCGATCCCTTCTCCCCCTGGCATGCGCGCGATGGCTGGTGGGTCAACGCAAGCCGGCCCCGCACGCTGGATTTCATGGACGGCGACACCGCGTTTCCGGTTTCCGTCGTACGATCCGGCAAAGCGTGGCAAGTGGAAGCCCTCGGCCGCACGTTGATCGGTCAGGCCCACACAGACGGCATGGTCGTGATGGATGGCGTCCACGAACGCATGCCGGTGGCCGTCGACGGCGAAACCCGCACGATCCGCAGGGCCGGCGAAACCTGGCGCCTGCGCCTACCCGATCCAGGCGCGGCCGGAGACGACGACGCGGATGCCGGCGGCAGCTTGGTCGCGCCCATTCCCGGTCTGGTGACCGCCGTCAACGTCGCCCCTGGCGACCGCGTGACTCGGGGCGAAGTGCTGGCCATCCTGGAAGCCATGAAAACCGTCTTCCGCCTGACCGCCAAGGCCGATGCCATAGTCGCGACGGTCGATTGCGCCGTCGGCGAAATGGTGCAGGACGGGCAGGTTCTGGTCACGTTCGAGGAAACATAACAAGCGGAGGAACCCCATGGCCTACGAATGCATCCTGACCGAGGTCGAAGACGGCGTCGGCATCATCACCCTGAACCGCCCCGAAGTCCTGAACGCCATGAACCGCCAACTCGTGCGCGAAATGCACCACGCCATGCACGCGTTCGAGGACGATCCCGACGTCGGCTGCATCGTTTTCACCGGTTCCGGCGAAAAGGCGTTCTCGGCCGGCGGCGATATCCATGAACAGCGGTCCGACGACAAACTCTATTCCCTGGAAGAACAGGAGAAAATGAGCGCGGGCATCTCCGCCTACGATGTCGGGGCCTGCAAGAAACCGACAATCGGGATGATGAACGGGCTGGCCTATGGCGGGGCGGGCGTGTTGTCGTCCTCGCTGGACATGCGCGTCGGGTGCGAGGGCACGAAATTCCGGTTCCTCGCCGCCGCCTACGGCCGGATCAACAGCACGTGGTCCCTGCCCAATCAGGTCGGCTGGCCTATGGCGAAGGAACTGCTGTTCTCCGCCCGTATTGTCGAGGCCGAGGAAGCCTATCGCATAGGCCTGCTGAACCATCTGGTCCCGCGCGCGGAGTTGCGGACGAAAACGATGTGGCTGGCGAAGATGATCGCGGCCAGCCATCGCGGGGCTGTCATGGGGATCAAGCAGCTGCTGTTGAAGCAGCTCGGGCAGGACCTCGCGGGGCAGTACGCGGAAGAGGTGAACTACGCGAAGAACGTGATGCCGGGCGCGCGGGCGGAGAATGCGTTCCCGGATTTCATCGCGCGGAAGGGACGGGCGTTGCCGGCGGAATAACCAGCCCTACTTCACCACCGCCACCCGCAGCGCGTTCGTCGTGCCGGCTTGCCCAAACGGCACGCCAGCCGTCACGACGATCTGGTCGCCATTCGCCGCGAATCCCTCGGTCTTCGATGTTCTTTCGGCGCGGGCCACCGCTTCGGTCATGGAGTGTACATCCGGGGTGATCACCGCGTGGACACCCCACACGACGGCCATACGTCGGGCGGTGTCCAGGTTGGGGGTCAGGCCGATGATGGGGCTGTCTGGCCGCTCCCGAGCCACATGCAGCGCGGTGCTGCCGGACGCGGTGAAAGCCACAATCGATTTCGCACCGATCGTATGCCCGACCTGACGCGCGGCAGCGGCAATGGCGCCCGCGGCAGTGGCTGCGGGGTCGCCGCGGGATGCATCGATCATCGACCGCCAGCCGGAGTCCTGCTCCACCCGCGCGACGATGCGGTCCATCATGTTGACGGCTTCGTAGGGGTATTGGCCGGCGGCGGTCTCCCCCGACAGCATCACCGCGTCGGCACCATCGAACACGGCGGTGGCCACGTCGGAGGCTTCGGCGCGTGTTGGCGCGGGGGCGGAGATCATGCTTTCCAGCATCTGGGTGGCGACCACGACGGGTTTGCCCAACTGGCGCGCGAGGCGGACAATGCGTTTTTGCGCTAGGGGGACTTCCTCGGGCGGCAATTCCACACCCAGATCGCCGCGCGCGACCATGACGGTGTCGGTCAGCGCCATGATGGCGTCCAGATTATCCAGCGCCTGCGGCTTTTCCAGCTTCACCATCGTCCAGGCGCGGCCGGCGATCAGTTCCTTGGCTTCCGCCACGTCCTCGGGCCGCTGCACGAAGGACAAGCCGATGTAGTTGGCGCCATGTTGGCAGGCGAATTCCAGATCCTCCCGGTCTTTCGCGGTCAGCGCCGGGATCGGCAGGACCACGTCTGGGACGTTCACGCCCTTGTTGTCGGACAGGGGACCACCGACCACGACCTCCGTATCCAAAGCGTCGGCGTGCTTGCGAATGACGCGCAGCCGCAGTTTGCCGTCGTCCAGCAGCAAGGTTGCGCCGATCGAGGCAGCCTCGACGATCTCCGGGTGGGGCAAGTTCACCCGTTGGGCGCTGCCGGGCGTGGGGTTTAGGTCCAGGCGCAGCGTTTGGCCGGCTTGCAGATGGACGCGCCCGCCGGCGAAGCGACCGACTCGCAATTTGGGTCCCTGCACATCGCAGAGGATGCCGATCGGGCGGCCGAATTTCGCTTCCAGTTCGCGAATCATGGCGAAGCGTTCGGCATGACTCTCATGATTCCCGTGGGAGAAGTTCAGGCGGAATACGTCGGCGCCAGCTTGGAACAGGCGGGTCAGAATCTCCAGCGTGCCGCTGGCGGGGCCGAGCGTGGCGATGATCTTGGTGCGGCGGCGGCGGCGGATTTTGGGCTGGACGGCCATGGAAGTGTCCCTTTAGCCGATCAAAACGGCTCTGATATCGTTAACATTGGTCAGTGTAGGGCCTGTGACGATTGTGTCACCCACAGATTCGAACAAAGTGTGGCTGTCATGGCGCGCCAGCATCGCTCGGGCGTCCAGGCCTCGGGCCTTCAGACGGGCGATTGTGTCGGGGGCCAAGATGGCACCGGCGATTTCGTCCATGCCGTCGACGCCGTCGGTATCGCCGGCCATGGCCCAGATGCCAGCAGCACCGTCCAGCGCGACGGCGAGGCCAGCGAGGAATTCCGTGTTGCGCCCGCCGCGGCCGTGCGCGCTGCTGCCCAGTGTGACGGTGGTTTCGCCGCCGCTCAGCAGCACCGCCGGAGCTTGGAACGGATGCCCGTGGTCGCGGATGGAACGGGCGATGCCGGCCATGGCGGTGCCCATTTCCTTGGCCTCCCCTTCCAGGGCGTCGCCCAGGATCATCGGCATCAGACCGAGGCCCATCGCGGTGTTAGCGGCGGCTTTCAGGGCCATCAGAGGCGTCGCGATCATGCGGAATTCGGTGTGCGGCAAGCTGCCGGGCTTCGGGGTTTCGTCGGCGTCCTGCGCCAAACGGGCCATGACCGCTGGGGACGGCGCGATACCGTAGCGGGCGATTAACGCTCGGGCGTCGGCGAAGGTCGTGCGGTCGGGTACGGTAGGGCCGGAACCGATCACCGCCGGATCGTCTCCCGGGACATCGCTGATCGCCAGCGTGACCACGCGCGCTGGCGCGGCGGCGGCGGCCAAGCGGCCGCCTTTGATCGCCGACAGATGCTTTCGGACGGCATTCATCTCGGTGATATTGGCACCGCAGGCCAGTAAATCGCGATTGATCGCCTGCTTGTCGGCCAACGTCAGGCCCGGCGCGGGCGCGGCAAGCAGAGCCGAGGCGCCGCCGGACATCAGGGCGATGACCAGATCGTCTCCCGTCAGGTTTCTGACAGCGGCAAGCAGGCGTTCGGCGCCTTTTTGGCTGTTGGCGTCTGGGACGGGGTGGGAGGCCTCGATGACCTCGATCCGTCTGGTGGGGACGGCGTGGCCGTAGCGGGTGACGACAACGCCGGTCATCTTCACGTCGGGCCAAGCGTCCTCCAGCGCGGCGGCCATGACCGCTGCGGACTTCCCGCCCCCGACGACGACGACCCGGCCTTGCGTCGGTTTCGGCGGCAAATGCGCTGCCAGCACCACACGCGGGTCGGCCGCGGCGACCGCGGCGTCGAAGATGGCTCGCAGCGCCAAACGTGCACGCGCGTCGTCGAAGGACATCGGTGGACTTCTTCCCATGTTTTGTCGCGGGGAGTATGGCGAAACCGGGGCGAAGACGCCATCTTGGTTGTATGAACAAGGGAGACAGAGCCATGCCCGATATCGACACCGCCACTCAGACCGAGCTGGAAGCCGCCGCGTTCCGGCGTTTGGTCGCGCATCTGCGTGAGCGGACCGACGTGCAGAACATCGACATGATGAACTTGGCGGGGTTCTGCCGGAACTGCCTCAGCCGCTGGTACCGCGAAGGCGCGGAGGCCAAAGGCATCCCGCTCGCCGATCCGGATGCTCGGGAGATCGTCTACGGAATGCCTTATAAGGAGTGGCAGGCGAAGTACCAGAAGGAAGCGACCGCCGAACAGAAGGCGGCTTTCGCGAAGGCCAACCCAGGACACTAACCCACGAACGCGCCACCATTCACATCCAGGATCGCGCCCGACATATAGCTGGCGGCGGAGGAGCACAGGAACGCGATCGGCCATGCCAACTCCTCCGGGTGGCCCATCCGTCCCAGCGGAAGCGTCGGACCCATGTTGGAATTGCGGGTCATGGCGGTTTGCACCGGGCCAGGCGCGACGGCGTTGACCATGACACCGCGGCCGACGGCGTTGCGCGACATCCATTTCACCAGCGCGTGCACTGCCCCTTTCGACGCGGAATAGTCGGGCGGCGTGCTCAGCGACGTGCCGCCGGTTTTGCCGGCGACGGAACCGACCAGGACGATGTGGCCGCCCCCATGCCCCGCCATGTGTTCCGTGGCGGCAAAAGCCAGTTCCAGCGGCACGCGGACGTTGACGTCCATCATCCGGTGGAAGCGGGCGTTCCAATTGGCGTCCTCATTCCACGGGCGGCCCATCAGGATGCCGGCGCAGTGGGCGACCGCGTGCAGGCGCTCGCCCGCGAACAGGCCGGACATGAAAGCACCGTCGGTCAGATCGCCCATGGCGGTGGTGCAGGTGGCACCACGGGACTGAACCTCATCGCGCGTGGCGCCCATCGCCGACAGGTCGCACAACACCAACTCGGCGCCGAGTTCGGCGAGTACGATGGCGGTCGCCTTGCCGATGCCGCTGGCGGCGCCGGTCACCAGGACGCGCTTGCCCTGCATGGAAATGGCGGACGGGATGGGAAGTGTAGGCATTGCTGTTTCCTCCGGTTTCGCCGCAGTCTGGCACCGGATGGAAACGGAGGAAACCATGAGCCTGCGCCTGCGCCAGATCTGCCTCGTCGCCCCGACACTGGAACCGGCGGTCGGCAACCTGTGCGGTGCGCTAGGCACGACCGTCTTCTACCGGGACCCGAACGTCGCGAAATACGGACTGGAAAACGCCGTCATGCCGCTCGGAGAAACGTTTCTGGAGGTGGTCGCGCCGTTTCAGGATGGCACCGCCGCGGGACGCTATCTGACCCGCCGCAAGGGTGAAGGCGGCTACATGATTATCCTGGAGACCGACGATATCGCGCCCTGGATTGGACACATGGCATCCGTTGGCGTGCGGGTGGCGGCGGATTTGGATTACCCCGGTGCATATCGCGGCCTGCAACTGAATCCGCGCGATACCGGCGGGCCGCTGCTGGAGATCAACTGGTCGGCGCCCGGCACCTATCACCCGGCCGGATCGGCGTGGCGGGGCGGCCCGGCATCGCCCGCGATCGTTGGCGCGACGGTGCAGACGGACGATCCCGCCGCGCTGGCTTCCCGGTGGGCGGACATCCTGCGGCAGCCCGCGCGGGATGGCGCCATCGCGTTGGATAGCGGGATTATTCGGTTCGTTCCGGTCGCCGACGGGCGGGGCGAAGGACTGGCAGAGGTCGATATCGCGGGACTGCCGTGGCCGGCCGGCGAAACACAGACGCTTTGCGGAACCGCGATCCGCTCGGTCGCATGATCCGGCTTGGTATCCTTCTGCTGCTGGTGTTCGGCGCCGCGGCGCGGGGCGCCGAGCCGGTGTTTTCCGATACGGGGCCGGATGCAACCGCATACGGGGCCTTGGCGGGGTATCCGATCGGGCCGCGTTTGGCGCTGCTGCCTCAGGAATTCATGGTTGGGACTTACAGTCATTGGGCTGAAAAATACCCGCAGCGCGCGGTGTCCCATGCGGCGGTGCCCTCGGTGTTGCGGCGCACGCAGGGCGAATTGGCCTTGTCCTATACGTTTCGGGGGCAAGCGCACGATCTGGCGGATTATCTGTCGCGACATCCCGCGACCGGCCTGCTGATCGCCCGCAACGATACCATCCTGTTCGAGCGTTACCGATATGGACGGACCGACAGGGACAAATTGCTGTCGCAATCGATGGCCAAGACGATCGTGGCGATGCTGGTCGGCATAGCGGTGCAGGAAGGCGCCATCCGGTCCATCGACCAGCCCGCGGCGGATTACGTGCCCGATCTGGCGGGAACGGAGTATGGCCGAACGCCGCTGCGGGCGCTGCTGCACATGGCGTCCGGCGTGGCGTTCCGGGAAGTTTACGATACGCCCGGCAGCGACAACGCGCGGCTGGGGCAGATGCTGTTCGGCGCCTCGGGCCCAGGGCCGGCGCGGGCCGTCGCCAGTTTCGATACGCGCGATGTCCCGCCCGATACGCGGTTCAATTATGCCGGGGCCGAGACGGAGGTGCTGGGGCTGGCAGTGACCGCCGCCGTGAAGATGCCTCTGGCCGATTATTTGCGCAGCCGGGTCTGGCAACCCATGGGCGCCGAAGCGGATGGATCCTGGACCGTCGACAATACCGGCCAGGAAGTCGCCTATTGTTGCTTCAATGCCGTGCTGCGCGACTGGGCTCGGGTCGGACTGCTGCTGGCCCACGACGGAGCCTGGAACGGGCGGCAGATTGTGCCGCGGCAATGGGTGCTGGAGATGACTACCGCGCAAGCGGCATTTTTGCAGCCGGGGGCGGCGACGAAATTCTACGGTTACGGATACCAGGTTTGGTTGTTGCCGGGCGACGGGCGGCAATTCGCGCTGCTGGGCATTCACGGGCAGGCGATTTTCGTCGATCCGGTCTCGCGGACGGTGCTGGTGCATACGGCTGTCCGCTTGAAAGCATCCGGAGATCCGGCGGCGGCGGAGTTGATCGCGTTATGGCGTGCTCTGACGGTCAAATAGATCTTGCCGCATCTCGAGAAGGCGCGCTCGCCCCCCTCCAATAGCCACGGGCATCGATGCAGTCCTGCTGGATGCGGGCTTCGCCGGCGATTTCGTCGGCTACAGCACGCCGGCGATGGCATTGGTCACGGCGGGGCCG
>Ga0214182_1000795_pt1 | contig 10687 bp, 11 predicted proteins | sample TroBogEpilimnion_8_FD_153020 | JGI IMG/M metagenome (GOLD analysis project Ga0214182, IMG submission 153020) | Freshwater microbial communities from Trout Bog Lake, WI - 14NOV2007 epilimnion | ecosystem: Environmental > Aquatic > Freshwater > Lake > Epilimnion/Euphotic zone | place: Trout Bog... | reverse complement strand
AGGCGACGGTGAAACTGACCGGTGAAATCGCCGATGGCTGGTGCCCGATGGGGTTCGTGCCGGGTGCGATGGAGGAATATCGCCCCTGGCTGGAAGAAGGCTTCCGCCGAGCGGGCAACGGTAAGACGATGGCGGATTTCGAAATCCAGGCGTCGGTCCATGTGGAAGTCGCCGACGATGTGAAGGCGGCATTGGCGAAATTGAAACCCGAAGTCGCGCTCTATGTCGGCGGGATGGGCCATCGCGACAAGAATTTCCACAAGGACCAGATGATCCGCCGCGGCTTTGGGGAAGCGGCCGACCGCATCCAGGAACTCTACCTCGCCCATCGCAAGGACGAGGCCATCTCGGCCGTGCCCGACGAATGGGTGGACCTGAAATCCCTGGTCGGCCCGCCGGCGCGCATCAAGGAACGGTTTCGCGCCTGGGAAGGAACGGGCGCCACCGGCATCACGGTCCGGTCCCGCCAACCCGCCGCCATCGACACCATGGCTGAAGCCGCCCGTCTGAACGCGGCACAATAGGAGGAACCCATGCGTTTCCAAGGAAAAATCGCACTCATTACGGCATCGGCGAATGGCATCGGCCGAGCGAGCGCGGGTATTATGGCGCGGGAGGGTGCGACGGTGGTGTGCGTCGATAACCACCAGGAAAGGCTCGACGCCGCGATCGATGCGATGAGCAAGGAAGGCGGCAACGTTCATCCGCGCTTGTGCGACGCGATGGATCAAGCCCAGGTGGATGCCACCGTGGCGAGTGTCGTCAAGGAATTCGGCCGCATCGATATTCTGGTCAACGCTGTCGGCGGCAGCACGATCATCGCGCACCCCAGCGCGAACGTCGAAGAACACTCCCTGGACGATTGGCAGCGGGTGATCAACTTCAACCTGAACGGCACGTTCCTGTTCACCCATGCCGTCGTTCCGGTGATGAAGTCGCAGAAATCGGGGAAAATCGTCAATCTGGCCTCGATCGCCGGGCGCGGCATGAGCGTCGCCAGCGGGTCAGCCTACGCCGCGGCGAAGGGCGGTATCATCGCCTTTACGCGCAAATTATCGTTCGAACTCGGACCGTTCGGAATCAATATCAACGCCATTGCGCCCAGCCTGACGCTGACGGAACGGATCACGCCGCACTGGAACCAGCGTGCGCCGGACTCGCAGGCCGCGCAAATCGCCAGCACGCCGCTGCGGCGCGTGGCGAATGCGACGGATCAGGCCAAGGTGATCTGCTTCCTGGCCTCTTCCGACGCGGATTTCGTCACCGGCCTGACCATCGACGTGACCGGCGGGCAGTAGGGTTAGGGCAGGCGGGGGAGCTTCTCGGCCAACGCCGCGTAAGCGTCCTCATCCGTCCGATCGTAACGCAACGGAGTCACCACGATCCGCCCCGCTCGGAGGGCGGAATAATCGCTCTCCGGCCCTTGCGGCCGGTCGCCGCGACGGAAATTCAGCCAGTGATACGTCATGCCGCGCGGGTCGGTGCGCGTGTCGACATTCATGCCGGCAACCATGCCGACGCCTTGGCGCGCCAAAGTCATCTCCCCGGCCTCGGACGCCGGCCCCGGCGGGAAATTCACGTTCAGCACCGCGTCCTTGCCCCAGCCCATGGCCAGCAGCTTGCGCACGACCTCGGCACCCAATTCGCGGGAACAATCCCAGGTGACATTGTTCCGGTCGGCATACGCTTGGCTCATCGCGATCGCGGGAACACCGAGCATCATGGCCGTCATGGCGCCGCCGACGGTGCCGGAGAAGACGGTTTCCAGGCCCAGATTCAGGCCGCGGTTCACGCCGGACAGCACCAGCTGCGGCAGGTTGTCCTTCATGATGTGGCACAGGCCGATGGCGGCGCAGTCGCCGGGGGTGCCGGTCACGCCGAACCGTTTCCCACCGCGGTCGGTGATGCGCAGGGCATGGTGCAGGGATACGGCATGCGACTGGCCGCTCTGATCGTGTTCGGGGGCCACGACCCAGACTTCGCGTGCGATTTGCGCGGCGATGTGTTCCATGATCGCGAGGCCAGGGGCGTCGATGCCGTCGTCGTTGGTCAGGAGTACGCGGTCCAGCACTGGGGGCTCCGGGGTTCGGTTCGGGCCTCGGTGTTGCACGGCTTGGGGGATTTTGCCAGTGTCGCGGCTGTGAAGAGAGGGAACGAACCATGCTGATCATCGACGCGCAGGTCCATATTTGGGGCAGCGGCCAGCCGACGCCGCACCATCGTCAGACGTCGCTGTTTTCGGCGGAGCAGTTGATTAAGGAAATGGACGAAGCCGGGGTGAACGGCGCCGTGCTGCACCCGCCGAGCTGGGATGCGGGATCGAACGAAATGGCCGACGAGGCCGTGCGCAAATATCCCGATAAATTCTGCACACTCGGCTGGTTTCCGCTGGACGATGTGTCTCAACGCTCGCGGATCGAAACGTGGAAGCAACGGCCGGGCATGCTGGGCCTGCGCTGGGCGCTGACCCGGCCGGGGCAGGAGACTTGGCCCTACGACGGCACGATGGATTGGCTGTGGCCGGCGGCGGAAAAAGCCGGGACGCCGGTCGCCACCATGGCATGGCGGTTCCTGAAACAATTCGGCGAAATCGCCCAACGGCACCCGAGTTTGAAGCTGATTATCGATCACCTGGGAACGGTCCGATCTGGCAAGGACGAAGCCGCTTTCGAGGATCTGACCGATCTGCTGGCGCTGGCGAAACACCCGAATATCGCGGTGAAGGCGACCGGCGCGGCGGGGTGTTCGTCGCATCCGTATCCGTTCACGAACATCCATGACGGGTTGCAACGCATTTTCGACGCGTTCGGGCCGGACCGGTTCTTCTGGGGCACGGATATCACGCGGATGCCGTGTTCCTACCGGCAATGCGTGACGTTCTTCACCGAAGAGCTGAAATGGTTGAAGGGCGCGGATTTGGAAAAGGTGATGGGGCAGGGGGTTATCGAGTGGCTGGATTGGAAACGCCCGGCCTAGCGTAGCTTCGCGCGCAGTTGCTCCAGCTGCGCGCGATATTCTTCCGCGTCGCCATAGTCGGCGAAATCCTTATACCGCGCGTGGGCGCCGCGTATTTGCGTGGCGTGACGGATGGGACACCAATATTGCTCCGTCCGCGCGAAGACCTCGCGGACATAGGCGAGAACGCCGTTTCCGTAGGCGCAATAGACGCAGTTGAGCTTTTCGATGGCGTTAAGATAGCTTAGCCTGTGGCGGTCGATCACGATGTAGTCTCGGCGGGATACGCGGGCGATGCCCCAGGCGGTAAAGCAAATCCATTGATAGGCCGATACGCTGAGGTCCAGCAGCACGATCGGCACGATCATCGCGTAAATGACCGGCGCGACCAGGATGTGTTTCAGCGGGGTTTCGCGCAGGTAACGCGGAATGCTGGTGCGCAAGCGCGCGTTGGCCTGCTTGGCTTCCTGTTCGAAAACCGCCTTGCCATTCGCCAGGCGATAGCGAAACCGCGTTCGGTAGGCGGCGAGTTTCGCTTCGATATCGGCTTCGATATCATGGATTTGGGCGAACAGGCGGTCGAGTTCGGCGTTCATGGGTGCTCTCCGCCTGTTGCGTATGGGAATGCCGCTTGCGACCGAGCACCGCGCGGCCGTCATTCGAACGACGGACGTCAGGCCGCCGCCTTATCGTCTCGATCTGAAACGGGGCGACGCCGCCTAGCCCGCTTCGGTACCGACGGCTCTGAAAAATCCGTCACATCTTCGACCCGCGTTTGCGTCGGCCGCCGGGCTTCTTCCTCGGCAATCAGTTGCTCAGAGCGCGCGGCGGCTCGGGCACGGCTTTCCGGGGAAAGTTTGGCTTTCATCGTGGCATGCGACACGCTCATGGCACTGGTTCCATCGATAAGTTTCAACCTCGCGACCGGGGTTTGGGCGGTTTGGCGAGCCGTTCCAGATAGGCCTTGAACCGCAGATCGGCGGTTTGGATCAAGGCTTCGTAGAACGTCTTTTCCGCCCGGCCTCTCAACCCGCTTTTGTCCCCCGCGAGCAGCAGAACGGCCCGGCTTTCGGGATCGAATGCGAACGCCACCCGCCATACCCCATTCGCCGTATTGAACCGCAGTTCTTTCATGTTTGGGTAGGCGCTATCCCGGAGCGTATCGACGAGCGGGCGACCCAGGCTGGGACCATAGACCTCCAACACGTCGGCATGCGCGATCAGTTGCTCCCGTACGTCTTCATCAAGCCGAGCGAATTCTCGGGCGAAAGTTCGCTCATACCTGACGGTCCATTTAGGCACTCAAGGTAGCCTTTCGTCGGGCGCGCGCCAATGGCGACGTTACCCCTCGATCTTCCACCCCACCCAATCGCACAACGCCTTGCCCATCACCAGTTCTTTATCCGCCCCGGTCAGCCACGGCAGTTCCTCGGTGAACATCGTCACGCATTCCCGATACGAACACGGCATCCGCGTGATATCCGTCCCCCAGAACGTGCGGCTCGGCCCGAACGCATCGAAAATCCGCTGCGTCGGGTCCGACATATCCCGGAACGGATACGGCAGTTTCGAGTAGCTCGGCGCGCCGGACACCTTCACCGCGACATTGGGGAAACGCGCCAAGGCCAGCATCTCCGGCAGATCGTCGAACGTGACGCCGCCGGTCGCCCCACCGCCGCGGCCGTAATGATCGATCAGCAGACGTAGCCCGGGATGGCGTTCGGCGACACGAGCGACGGTGCCGAAATGCCCGCCGGCCAGCAGCCCGACCGGCGTGCCGGCTTTCTCGGCCGCCGCCCAGAACCAATCCAGGGTGTTATCGTCCCACCAGCCCTTATGCGCCGGAGCAGTGAAGGTGAAACGAAAACCCAGCATGCCTGGTTGCTGCGTCCAGGTCTCGACGATGCCGCGCTTGGTGGGGTCCGCCAGATCGAAATGCCCCAGGATCGCGAATTTGTTCGGGTGCTGCCGGGCGGCTTCCACCGCTGTCGCGTTGGTCCGGGGCAGGGAACTCGGTGGATGCAACAACGCCGCGTCCACGCCCGCGCCGGCCATCTCCTTCAACGCGTCGTCCATCGAATAGGTGCGCACCTGACGGTGGTGCGCGTTCATGGTCTCGTTTTCCCAGATGTGAAGTTGGGAGTCGACGATCGGCATGGCAAGGGTCCTTTCTTTACAACCCGTCATGGCCGGGCCTGACCCGGCCATCTCAGGCCAATTGGAAAGAGATGGCCGGGTTAAACCCGGCCATGACGATTCAGGAACTATTCCGCCGCTTTCAACAGCGGCTCGGCGCCCGTGAACGACGGCATAATTTCCTTCGCGAACCGCCGCATGCTGCGCAGCCCGCGCTGCCCGCCGCCGGAGCCGCCGCCGTTGATCAGCACGTAGCCGACGCCCGACTGGCGCAGGGCCTCCAGACGTTCCGCGATCTCATCCGGCTTGCCGTAGATGGCGCTGTTGACGTTGATTTCGTTCGGATCGCCCGACGCGCGGTCCGGCCCGCCCAGAATCGTGCCGTCCGGGTGAGTCGCCAGCGCCAACTGCCGCAACCGGTTCGCCAAACGGCGCTCCAGCGCCTCCTGCTTCTCCGCCTCGCTTTCCGCGACGAAGAAGGCGCGTGTGACGCCGACCATCATCGGGTCAAAGACGCGGCCTTGTTCCTCCACCGCCTGCCGGTAGACGGCGATGCTCTCCGCCACGTCGGACGGCGCGGCGTATTGCCCCAGCAGCAGGTTGAACCCCCGCCGAGCGACATCGCGGATCGAGCGAGGACTGCCGGCGCCCATCCATACCGTCGGGTGCGGCTTCCGGGCCGGCGGCGGTTCGACGATGATATTCGTGAACGACCAGTATTTGCCCTTGTGGGAGAAGCGTTCCTCCGACGTCCAGCACTTCAGCAGCAGTTCGATCGATTCCTCGAACCGCCCGTCGGAGTCGGCGAAGGGCACGTCGAAGCCCTCGAATTCATTGTAGCGGTAGCCTTTGCCGATGCCGAAATCCAGCCGCCCGCCGGACAGCAGGTCCAGGGTCGCGGCCTGTTCGGCCAGCAGCACGGGGTTATGCCAGGGCAATACGATCACCGCCGTGCCGAGCCGCAGCGTGGTCGTCCGCGCGCCCAGCCAGGTCAGCAGGTTCAGCGTCGCGGAGACCTGACCGAAGCCGGTGAAGTGATGCTCCACCACGAAGGTGCCGTGAAACCCCAGCGCCTCGGCTTCGACGTTGTATTCGATGAAATCGCGAAAGCCCTCGGCGCTGTCGAACTCGCCGCTGCCACGCCGCGCCGCCGCGCTGCCGAACAGACCGAACCGCATGATCGTCTTCCTCGTCTTTGTTATCGCTCCCACGTTAGGCCCGTGTTTGCCGTCTGCCAATTGCCGGCCGTGCCAACCGGTCCTAGGGTGAGGAGAACACGAGGAAGAGCATCCATGGAATTCGGTTGGTACCATGAGTTTCACCGGCAGGTGCCGGGTATGTCCGACGCCGACGCTTTCGCGATGGGGCTGGATCAGGCTGTCCAGTCGGAGGAATGGGGGCTCGACTCCTTTTGGCTGGCCGAAATCCATCAGCAGGCGCCGCGCTCGGTGCTGGCCTCCCCGCAGAACGTCGCCACCGCGATCGCCGTGCGCACCACGAAGATGAAAATCGGCACGGCGGTGTCGGTGCTGCCGCTGCAACACCCGCTGCGGCTGGCCGAGGAAACCGCGACGATCGATCAAATCAGCAAAGGCCGCTTCCTGCTGGGCGCCGGCCGCAGCGGCAATCCGCGCGCCTACGCCGCCTACGGCGTGCCCTATTCCGAAAGCCGGGAACGGTTTTACGAAACCCTGGAAGTCCTGAAACTGGCCTGGAGCCAGGACGTGTTTTCCTTCCACGGCAAGTTCCATCATTTCGATGAGGCGAAGGCCGTGCCTCGGCCTTATCAGAAACCCTACCCCGAAATCCGCATCGCCGGCGCCTCCGAAGACACCTTCCCCATGCTCGGCGCTCTGGGCCACCCGCTGTTCGTGGCCGTGCGCAGCGGAACGTTGTCCGGTCTGGCACCGGATCTGGAGGCTTATCGCGCCGCCTACAAGGCCGCCGGGCACCCCGGCAAAGGCCAAGTGCATCTGCGCCTGTCCATGCATGTGGCCGAGACCGACGCCCAAGCCGACGCCGAGAGCAAGGACAGCATCATGGGCGGCTACGGGTTGCTGAAAAGCCAGCTCGAGGGTTCGCCGAATGCTCGGCGTCGCGCGGAGCTGGCGGATGTGCAGTCGCTGACGTTCGATCTGGCCAAGCGCGACAAGGTCGTGGTCGGCAGCCCGGACACCGTGGCCGCTCGGCTGCTGCAACTGAAGGAAGAGCTGGGGATCGACGGGATTCTGGCAGAGCTGAATTTCGGCGCCAAAATCCCGCCGGATGCGATGATGCGATCGTGCCAGTTACTTTGTCAGGTGGTGCGGCCGCGCTTGCAGTAGAGCGCCCCCGTCATGGTCGGGCCTGACCCGACCAACTCAGGCCAATGGGATAAAGGTGGTCGGGTCAAGCCCGACCATGACGGGGTGGGGGCGTCAGTAATCGATGATCGGCGGCAACGTTGCCTTGAACGATGGCGCCTGCTCGATCGCTTCGTGCCACGCCGCCAGCACCGGGTGCCCCGCACGCCAATCGAACGTCCGGTGCCGCCGTTCCACCCACCCCAGCACGGCACCCAACGCGATCCGAGCGGCATCCATGCGCCCTTGGTAGGCGCCGCCGGCTACCGCCTGTTCCAGCGAGTCCAGCGTCCGCGTCGCGCGTGTCAGTTCCAGCGCCTGCATGCCGGGGGACCGTTCGTGGACCGGCCGCCGCAGCTCCCGGTTCCACACGGCCACACCATCCAGCAGGCCCATCGCCGTGCCCATGCGCGCCAGCGTGACCCAGTTGTCCGATCCGTCGCGCGGCAGCAGCGGCGGGTTGCCGTGCAGCGTGTCCAGATGGAAAAAGATCAGCAACGATTCCGTCAGCACCGTGCCATCGTCCAGCCGCAGCGTCGGCACGCGGCCGACCGGATTGTGCGGCAGCAGCGCGGAGGCCGGGTCGCGCAGTGTGACCTCCTCCTTCTCGGTCGCGGCGTCCAACCCGAGTTCGATCAGCGTCACCCGCACGATGCGCGCGTAGGGGGAGCCAGCGGAGTAAAACAGTTTCATGCAGGCCTCACCACGGGGTTTTGTAGCCACGGAACATTGTCGGAATGCGCTTGATGTCCTGCATCAGGTCCGGCGGAATGTCCTCCGATGCCCCGGTGGAGTCCGGCTGCAACGACAGCGCGTCGCTCAGGCCGCCGAAGCGTTCCGCGATCCGTTTCGCGATCTCCTTATGCGTCCCGACGGCGGCGAACAAATGGACGACATCGTCCGGCACCCGGCTGGCGAGTTCCGCCCATTTCCCGGCCTTCGACATCGCGTTCAGTTCGCGGCCGAGGTCGCCCAACCCGTGCAGATCGAACACCGGCCAATAGCTGGGCGTGGTGCCGTAGAATGCCACGCGGTTGCGGACGATTTCGAACATCCGAGCGGTGGTTTCCTCGGTCGTTCCGGTAGCGATGAACCCGCCGCCGGTGATTTCGAAATGTTCGCGGGCGCGCCCGGTTTTCGCCATGCCCTCCTGCAGTTTGGGCAGGATCTCCACTTCCATGTAGCGCCGGGTGCAGAACCCGTGCAGGCGCACGCCGTCCCCGACCTCACCCGCCATGCGCAACGAATGCGGCCCCACCGCCGCCAATGTCACCGGCACCATCTTCTGGCCGGTGGATTCCGGCACGAAATACGGCGGCATCAGTGTAAAGGTATAATGTTTGCCGCGGAAATCCAGCTTTTCCCCCGTCTCCCAACTGGTCCAGATCGCCCGCAACGCCCCGACGTATTCCCGCAGCCGCGGCGCGGGCGCGGTCCAGGCCACGCTGAACCGTTTTTCGTTGTGCGGCCGTATCTGCGGACCCAGCCCGAGCACGAACCGGCCGCGAGAGGCGTTTTGCAGGTCCCAGGCGGCGTTGGCCACCACCATGGGGCTGCGCGGGAAGGCGATGGCGACGGAGGTGCCAAGCTCGATCCGATCTGTCGTCACCGCCGCGATGGCGTGGGCGAGGAACGGGTCGTGCTTGTTCTCCATCGTCATCAAGCCGTCGTAACCGGCCGCTTCCGATGCCTGCGCCGCCGCCGCGACATCCCGCAAATCGCCCTGCGGCAGCGTGTTCAGAACGCGCATGCAATTATCGCCCCTTGAACACCGGCTTGCGCTTTTCCTTGAACGCGGCGACGGCTTCGCGGTGATCCTCGGTCTGCGAACACCGCGCCTGATTGAACGCTTCCATGTCCAGCACGGTGTCGAAGCTGCCGGTTTCGGCCTCGAACAGATTGCGCTTGGTCGCGGCCACCGCGATCTGCGGCATTTCGGCGATGCGGCGCGCGGTTTCCATTGTGGCGGCGTGCAGGTCGGCATCGTCCACCACGCGGTTGACCAGGCCGAGTCGCAACGCTTCGTCCGCCCCGATCAGATCGGGCAGGAAGAACAACTCGCGCGCCTTCGCCGTGCCGACCAGCCGCGTCAGCGTCCAGCTGCCGCCCCAGTCGCCGGACAGGCCGACTTTCAGGAACGCGGTGGTGAAGCGCGCGGATTTCGCGGCGATCCGCATGTCGGTGGCCAATGCCATGCTCAGCCCCGCGCCGGCCGCGACGCCGTTGACCATGGCGATGATCACCTTCGGATGCTTGCGCATCAGCATCGGGATCGAGTTCGAAAACTGGATGCCCCGCGCGCGGGATTCCAATCCTTTCGCGGCGCGATCGCCCATGCCCTTGACGTCCCCGCCCGAGGAGAACGCGCGGCCCGCGCCCGTGATCACCACGCAGCGGACGGCGTCATCGTCGGCGTAGCGGTTCAGCGCGGCCAGCATGCCGTTGCGGATGTCCATGGACAGGGCGTTCAACGCCTCCGGCCGGTTGAGCGTCAGGGTGGCGACGCCGTTGTCGATGCTTTCCAACAAATCGGGCATGGGTTCCTCCGGTTGATTTCGTCCTCCCCGTCATGGCCGGGCCTGACCCGGCCATCTCCTGCGAAATTGGCCTGAGGTGGTCGGGTCAAGCCCGGCCATGACGGTGGGCGGGATGGCCGGCACCTTGGCTTGCCGCGCCGAAGCCTGCAACATCCCGCCAACGGAGGAGACCCCAAAATGCCCCTGACCCTGGAATCCCGCCTGCGCATCGGCGTGCAAACCATCCACCGCCGCACCGAACCCGCGACCGCCCCGTGGGAGCCGCGGATCGATGAGCTGGTGGAGCTGGTGCAGTTGGTCGATCGCTGCGGCTACGAGTCCCTGTGGGCGGGGGATCATATCTCCTACGCGATCCCCATTCTGGACCCGATGTTGCAACTCGCCCAGGCAGCCGTCGTCAGCCGCCGCCTGACGCTCGGCACATCGGTCCTGCTGCTGCCGCTGCGCCACCCGACTCCGGTGGCGAAACAGGTTCTGACCTTGGATCACCTGACCGAGGGCCGGCTGATCCTGGGCGTCGGCGTCGGCGGCGAATTCCCCGGGGAATACACGGCTTGCGACGTGCCGCACAACGAACGCGGCGCGCGATTGGCGGAGGGCGTGCAGGTCCTGCGGAAATTCTTCTCCGGCGAGCCGGTGTCGCACCACGGCAAGTTCTACGGCCCGTTCGAGGATATCCCCATGCGCCCCGGCCCTCGGCAAGCCGGCGGGCCGCCG
>Ga0214182_1000792_pt1 | contig 10702 bp, 10 predicted proteins | sample TroBogEpilimnion_8_FD_153020 | JGI IMG/M metagenome (GOLD analysis project Ga0214182, IMG submission 153020) | Freshwater microbial communities from Trout Bog Lake, WI - 14NOV2007 epilimnion | ecosystem: Environmental > Aquatic > Freshwater > Lake > Epilimnion/Euphotic zone | place: Trout Bog... | reverse complement strand
CCCCGCCACAGACGCCAGCAATGCCGCTCGGCGCGATGAATGCGGTAGATTTGCCACGGTGCCCCCTGTTTACTCTGCCGGACCATAATCGTACTGGGGGTCTCACGATGTCAAGCCGCTATCCAGTCAAGTCTGATCGTCTTGTTCAGTGGTGAAAAATAGAAAGCAATCGAGCATATGAAGAAAATTCCGCCATAAACGCCGGAAAAGAAAGCCGCGCGAAAACCAGTAGGCAGCGCGGCTTACTTTGGAAGTTTTTTATTTTTGTATAAAATTGTCATGAAACCGACCTGGAGAAAAGACGCCTCCCGGACACCGGGCATCGCCACGGCTCCCCACGTCAGCCTCGGCGAAAACCGAGGCTGACGGTTTCGAAACGTCTCCCGCTATCGCGATTAAGCCGCCTTTCGAAACGTTGGCGGAATTCCCGCCTTCGGCAACTGCCCGCTCAACGGCTCCGCCGGCAGCCCGGCGTGCAGCATGGCCCGAGCGGCGAAGAGCTTCTCGATGTCGATGCTGGTGGAAAAGCCCATGCTTTCCAGCATGAACACCAGATCCTCGGTCACGACATTGCCCGAGGCACCCGGCGCGTAGGGGCAGCCGCCGAGGCCGGCCAAACACGAATCGAACGCCCGAATGCCGACTTCAAGCCCGGCCAGCGCGTTGGCGATCCCCAGGCCGCAGGTGTCGTGCAGATGCAGCCCGTGCAGCACCGGCCCGATCTCATCCCGGGTGGCTTTCACGACTTCCTTGATCTGCGCCGGATGCGCGTAGCCGACGGTGTCCGCCAGCATGATTTCGTCCACGCCGGCATCCGCCAGCCCCTTGCACAGCGCCACCGCCTGCTTCGTGGTGACCACGCCGTCGATCGAACAGCCGAACGCGGTGGAGGCCCCGGCGATCAGCGGCACCTTGCGCGGCTGCGCCTTCAGCCAGTCCATGATCTCCCGCATCATCTCGATGGATTGTGCCGGCTTACGGTTGAGGTTGGCCATCGAGTGCCCCTCGCTGACCGAGACCGGAATGGCGATCTTGTCCACGCCCGCGTTGTAGGCGTTCTGCACGCCGCGCAGATTGGGCGCCAGCACCTGCACTGTCCATTTCGGCGGCTTGGCCATCAGTTGCGCCACGATGTCGGGCGTATCGGCGAGCTGCGGGATGACGCGCGGCGGGACGAAGCTGCCGACCTCGATCTCCGGGATGCCGGCGGCCGCCAGCGCGTGAATCCAGGCGACCTTGTCCTCGGTCGTCATGCGGGTTTTGGCGATTTGCAGCCCGTCGCGGGGGCCGACTTCGCAGATGGTGACGTGTTCGCTCATGGCTGGGGGATCTCCGCGGTCAGAATGTCGCCGGTTTCGGATTCGGTGATGAACAGCGTGCGCCCGTCGGGGGCCAGCGCGCAGTTGGTGGTCATATGGCCGGTCGGCGACTGCACGCGATACAGCGGGATGCCGGTCGGCCCGACGATCCAGATGCAGCCATGGCCGGGGTTGGAGATATACAGCCGGTCGTAAGCGTCCATCGCCAGCCCGTCCGGCCCGACCAGTCCCGGCGGCACGCGGGCAAAACACTGCGCCTTGCCGACGATGGCGTCGTCGCGCAGCGCGAACCGCCAGACCTCGCAGGACCGCGTCATCGCCACATAGAGATGTGTTTGCGCGGTATTCAGGACCAGCCCGTTCGGGCTCGGTCCCGTGCTGATAAGCCGGTCCAGCCGCCCGTCCTTATGCAGGCGGTAGACGCGGCCGGAGGGGTCCTGCAGCCCGGTCTGACCCTGATCGGTGAACAGGATCGACTCGTCGCGATGCAGGGTCAGGTCATTGAGGCCCTTGAAACCCTCGCTCATGACGGTCTGGATCACCGCCGCCGTCGCGCCCGTGTCCGGGTTGATCCGCACCAGCCCGTGCCGGTAGTCGGCGGCAATGAGGATGCCGTCCGGCTGCACCTTCAGCCCGTTCGGCCAACCCGGATACTCGGTAATCAGCTCCCAGCTATCGCCATCGATACGGAAAATCCGCCCATACGGAATATCGACGACCAGCAGCCGCCCATCGGCATCGAAGCACGGGCCTTCCAGGAAGCAATCCACCGGCACGCCGGCCCTGTTGGCATCGGCCCATTCCGAACGTTCGGGCGGGCGGCGAAAACGATCGGGCACGGTGGTCGTCACGCGCGCCACGATCTCTTGGGGAGGGGGGAACCACATGAGAAGGAGAGTGCCGGCTGCCCCACCGCAAGGCAAGATGCGCACACAAGCCGCGCGTCAATCGCATATCCCTCCCTCTGGCGCCTATATCATAACGCAGCTTATAATCAGTGCCACACGACACGGGGCACTCCTTGCAAGACTTCCACCGCGACCTCCTGTTCCTTTTGCACGACGTCGCCCGGCTGATACGGATCGATGCCGACAAGCGCGCCCGAGCGCACGGGATGACGCGGGCGCAATGGGGCATTCTGATTTGGTTGGACCGTCAACCCGGCATCACTCAAAAGGAACTGTCGGAAATCCTGGAAGTCGAACCGATCACCGTGGCTCGCTTAATCGACCGGCTGGAAGCCCGCGGCATGGTGGAACGCCGGCCCGACCCGCGCGACCGCCGCATCTGGCGCCTGCATCTGCTGCCGCCGGCGCACCCGGTTCTCAGCGAAATCAACATCCACCGCGCCGACATGACCCATCTGGTCACCGAAGGCATCGACCAACCGACATTGGACACCATGACCGAGGCACTGCTGCGCATGAAGGCCACCCTCACCCACGACGCCCATCCCAACCGGCGTCCGCTCGATCTCGAATCGCGGGAGGCCGTTTGATGTCGCAATCCACCACCACCGCCGACACCGCCCCACGCGTCAGCGAGGCCGCCACCCGCCGCCGGATCGGCCGCCGAGCGCTGCGCCCCATTCTGATGCTGGGCGGCATTTTGGTCGTGATCGTCGGGGCCAGCTACTACTGGCTGACCGGCGGCCGCTACGTGTCGATCGACGATGCCTACGTGCGGGCGGCGAAGGAAGTGATCGCGACCGATGTGTCGGGGATCGTGCAGGAGGTTCCCGTCAAAGAAGGCCAGCGCGTCGCCAAGGGCGATATTCTGCTCCGTCTCGACCCGCGTCCGTTCGAAATCGCGGTTGCCTCGGCGAAGGCCAATGTCGGGGGCACGATTTCCGGCCTGAACGCGATGAAGATCGAATACAAACGGATGCTGCGCGATGTCGAGGTGAAGCAGTCGCAGGTCGAATCCGATCAGGCGAACTTCGATCGCTTCGCCGCCCTGGTGAAAAGCGGCGGCGTCACCCGGTCGGAATACGACAACGCCCGCTTCCAACTCGCCGCCAACCAGCAATCGGTCAACGCCCTCAAAACCGCGGCCGCCGTGCAGCTCGCGCGCCTTGGCGGCGACCCCGAGGTCGATGTCCGCACGATGTCCGACTACCTCCAGGCCCAGGCGCGCCTGGACGAAGCGCAGCGGCAGCTCGATCACACCGTCATCCACGCGCCGTTCGGCGGGATCGTCACCCAGGTGGAAACCGTGCAGCCCGGCATGTACCTCGCGGCGGCGACGGCGGCGTTCGGTCTGGTTTCCACCGACCGGATATGGGTCGAAGCCAATCCGAAGGAAACCGAACTGACGCATGTCCGGCTGGGCAATCCGGTGGAACTGTCGGTCGATACCTATCCAGGGCGCACCTGGAAGGCGTCCGTCGAAAGCATCGCCCCGAACAGCGGGTCGGAGTTTTCCATCCTGCCGGCGCAGAATACGTCGGGCAACTGGGTGAAGGTCGTGCAACGCATTCCCGTCCGCATTGCCATCGAACGCAAGGACGGCGATCCCGAACTGCGAGCGGGCATGAGCGTGGTCGTGGACATCGACACCGGCCACCATCGCAGCTGGCGCGATCTGTTCTGATCCCAAACCGTGGCCGTCCCGCCCCAAGACCAGGTTCCGCATCGCATGCTGATCACGTTGTGCACGGTGTGCGCGACGTTGATGCAGGCGTTGGATCAGACGATCGCCAACGTGGCGCTGCCCTACATGCAGGGCAGCCTGTCGGCGAGTTACGACGAAATCACCTGGGTTCTGACGTCCTACATCACCGCCGCCGCGATCATGACGGCGCCGGTCGGATGGCTGGCCGCGCGCTTCGGGCGCAAGTATTTGTATATTACCTGCCTGATCGGCTTCACCGGCGCGTCCGTCCTGTGCGGTGCGGCGCAAACGCTATCGCAGGTGGTGATCTTTCGCATCGTGCAGGGCATGTTCGGCGCCGCTTTGGTACCGCTGTCGCAATCGACCATGATGGATATTTATCCCATGGAAAAGCGCGGGCAGGCGATGGCGATCTGGGGCATGGGCGTGATGATCGGCCCGATCCTCGGCCCCACCCTCGGCGGTTACCTGACCGAGATGTACAACTGGCGCTTCGTCTTTTACATCAATATCCCCTTCGGCATCATGGCGACGCTGGGCCTGATCTTTTTCATGCCGCGCTCCCACCCCAATTTCAACTTGAAGTTCGACTGGATCGGTTTCGGCGTCTTGTCGCTGGGTATCGGCGCCCTGCAAATGATGCTGGACCGCGGCCAGGACCAGGACTGGTTTTCCTCCCGCGAAATCATCGTCGAAGGCGTGCTCGGCGGCCTCGGGGTCTATCTGTTCATTGTGCATATGTTGACCGGTCAAAAGCCGTTCATTCCGCCCGCGATTTTCCGCAACGGCAATTTCGCCACCGGCCTGATGATGATGTTCGCGGCGGGCACGGTGCTGGTGTCCAGTTCGTCTCTGATGGCGCCGTGGCTGCAAAATCTGGCGAATTACCCGGTGGAGACGGCCGGACTGATCATGGCGCCGCGCGGCATGGGCACCATGTGCGCCATGATGATCGGCGGGCGTCTGGCCGGTAAGATCGATCCAAGGAAGCTAATGGGTTTCGGCATTGCGCTGCTGGTCGGTTCTATCTGGGAAATGACAAGCTGGACACCCGATGTCGCGCAGAGCCACATTGTCGCGACCATTATCGTGCAGGGCGCCGGGCTCGGGTTTCTGTTCATTCCATTGCAGGTGATCGCCTTCGCGACCCTGCCGGCGCAGTACCGTACCGATGGGGCTTCGCTTTTCAGCCTTTCGCGCAATATCGGCGCGGCGATCGGGGTGTCTGTCACATCGTTCATGCTGGCGCATAATACGCAGGCCCTGCATGCGGAAATCGGTGCGTCTGTGACTCCGTTCAATCGTGCGCTACAGAATGGCGGCGCGGCGGAGCATGCATGGAACCCGGCAACGCACCATGGGGCGGCGCTTTTGGATAAAGTCATCAATCAGCAAGCGCAGATCACAGCCTTCGCCGACGATTACAAAATGATGATTTTCACCACCATTCCGGCGTTATTGCTGTTGTTTTTCATGAGACGGCCGCGCGCGGCGGTGGCAAAGCCGGCGCCTGGGGAGTCACACGCGGCGATGGATTGATGGCCGTTATCGCCTACAAATACTCGTCCGCCAGCGCCAAATCCCGGATCTCATCCACCGACCCGCTACGCCGCACTTCCCCGCCGCGCATCACGTAACCCCGTGTCGCGAGCTTCAACGCCGGGCGCGCCATTTGTTCCGTCATCAGCACCGTCGTGCCGCGCGCCCGCAGTTGCGCGATGGCATCGGAAATCTGCTTGATCCAGACCGGTGCCAGCCCGAGGAACGGCTCATCCATCAACAGCAAACGTGGAAACGACGCCATCGCCCGCGACAACGCGACGATTTGCTGCTGCCCGCCGCTGAGCTGCCCGGCCGGTTGTTTCGCCCTGTCCACCAACAACGGAAACACCGAACACAGCCAGTCCAGTGCTTCCTTCTGCTTCGCCCGCCCCAGACCGAAGGCGCCCGACAGCACGTTGTCGGTGACGGACATGGACGCGAACACGCGCCGGCCTTCCGGCGAGTAACCGATCCCCAGCCGTGCCCGCCGCTCGCACGCCACGGCGGTAACGTCCGCACCGTCGAATACGATCCGCCCGCCGGCCGCCGGGACCAGTCCGATCACGGCGTTGATGGTGCTGGATTTCCCGGCCCCGTTGGCACCGACCAGCAGCACGGTCTCGCCCTCCGGCACATCGATGGAAACGCCCGACAGCGCTTCGATCCCGCCGTAGCGGACGTGCAGGTTTTGGATGGACAGCAGCATCAGGCGGCCTCCTCGGTGTCGCCGAGATAGGCGGCGATAACGTCGGGACGCGCCAGGACTTCCGCGGGAGGACCGTCGGCCAGCAGCACGCCGGCATCCAGCACCAGGATGCGAGGGCACAGGCGGCGGATCAGGTCCATGTCGTGCTCCACGATCAGCACGCTGGCACCGGCATCGCGGACATGGGCGACGAACCGGTCGACATGCTGGCGTTCGGCCCGTTCCAGCCCCGCGGCGGGTTCGTCCAGCAGCAGCACGCGCGGGCCGGTGGCGAAGGCCATGACGAGGCCGAGCATCTTTTGCAGACCGTAGGGGAGTTTGTCGGATTGTTCGTCGAGACGGGCGGACAGGCCGAACTCCTGCAGCAACGCCTCCAGCCCCGCCGGCATGCCGCGCTGGCCGAACCGGACGGCGCGCGCGATATTCTCACGGACCGAGACGCTTTTGAACGTGTTCGTCTGCTGAAAGCTGCGCGCCACCCCCAGCCGGCTGATCGCGTGCGCCGGCTGACCGGTGACGTCCTTGCCGTCCAGGGTGATACGGCCCTCGGAGGGCGGCTGTCGGCCGGAGATCACATTGATCAGCGTGGTCTTCCCTGCCCCGTTCGGCCCGATCACGCCCAGCAACGCGCCCGATGGGAGAGTAAAGGAAATATCTTGGAAGACCCGTAGCCCGCCGAAGCGTTTGGCCAGTCCCTCGACGCGTAGCTCGCTCATGCGCCCCTCGCCTTGCGCAACAGGGTCGAGACCGTGCCGACGATGCCGCCGCGCAGTGCCAGCACGACGACCAGGATCAGCACGCCGTATAGGCCCTGGGCGTATTGTCCGTGCGTGCCGAACAAGTTGGTGGCGTAGACCATCAGCGCGGTGCCGACGATGGGGCCGAGGATCGACGACCGTCCGCCGATGATGCTGTAGGCGATAAAATCGACGGCGGTACCGGAATCGAAGGAACTCGGGTGCGCCGTCAGCAACATCGTCACCAGCGAATACCCCGCCAGCCCGGCGATCCCCGCCGCCACGACGAAGCCCAACGCCTTGTAGCGCCACACCACAAGCCCGAGGCTTTCCGCCAGAATCTCGTTTTCCTCGATGGCGGCGAAGTGCTGGCGGAAGAAGCGGGTCAGACACGCCGTAATAATCGTGGCGAACAACGCGATACCGCAGGCGAACAGCACCACCTGCCGGTTCGTCGCCAGTTCGGTGCCGAAGATCGTCGCGGGCGGAATGCCGGAGATGCCGTTGGAACCGCCGGTCAGACCCGGCGTTTCGAATAGCAGCAGCTGCATGATCTGCGACAGCACGAAGGTGACCAGCACGAAGTAGGTGCCGCGCAGCCGTAGCACCAACGCGCCCAGCGGGATCGCCACCAACGCCGGCACCAGGAACGCCGCCGCCGTCATCGCGAAGACGTCGGTGATCTCATACTGACCGGCGATGGCGACCGTGTAGCCGCCGATGGCCATGAACGCGGGGGAGGCGAAGCTCAGCAGGTTCATGCGCAGCATGATCCAGACGCTTTGCGCCGCGACGACGCCGACCAGGGCCTGGTTCAGGATGGAATAGATCAGCACGCTTTTGGTTATCGCCGGCACCGCGAAGGCGGCGACGAACACCAGGACCGCAGCGATTTCGGCCCCACCGAGGAAGCGGGATTTCGGGATCAGCGTCATGCGCCCCGAATCTCCCGACCCAAGAGGCCTTGGGGGCGGAACACCAGCAGCAGCAGCACCAACACGAACAGCACCAATGCGCCGATGGAGCCGCCGAAATAGACGCTGGAATAGGCCTCCACAATTCCGACGATGAAGGCCGCCAACGCCGCACCGCCGAGCGAGCCGAGGCCGCCCAGGATCACGGTCAGGAAGGATGTGGCCAGCACGGGATCGGCGACGCCGGGGGACAGCGACAGGATCGGTGTCACCAGCGCCCCTGTCAGGCCGGCAAGACCGGTCGCCAGGGCGAAGGCGGCGGGAAACAGGATTTTCGGCCGCAGCCCCTGCGCCATCGCCACGGACCGGTCATCCGCCAACGCCCGCAGCGCGCGTCCGAGGTCGGTGCGAAACAGGATCAGCCACAGGCCGAGGATGGCAATCAGGCACACGCCCAGTACCACCAGATTCTCCAATGGCGCGTAGATCGGTCCGGCCCGCAAGGCGCCAGTCACGGGAAAGCGAAAATCCATCGACAGCGGCCCGAAGATTTCCAGCATCGCCGTGGACATGACCAGATAGAGGCCCAGAGTCAGCATCAACGTCGCCAGATGATCGTCGACCAGACGTTCGATCAGCAACAGCTCGAACACCCAGCCCAAAGCACCCGTGGCCAAGATAGCGACCAGCACCGCCAGCGGATACGGCAGCCCAGCATGGGCGACGCAGGCGTAGGCGACATAACCGCCCAGCATGTAGAACCCGCCGTGCGAGAAATTCACCACGCCCAGAATGCCGAAAATCAGCGTGAACCCCAACGCGAGCAACGCATACTGCGTGCCGAGGCTCACACCGATGATGGTGGCTTGGAGGAACTGTTCCATTGACGCTCCGGCCGTGGTTTTCGTCATGGTCGGGCCTGACCCGACCATCTCAGGCCCATTGCAAACAGGTGGTCGATCAGTCCGGATGCGCTTCCATGCGCGTCACGCCCAGGTTCTTGCCGTCCTTGATAATGCCGACGCCGAACGGGAAATGCAGTTCCTGCGCGATGCCGTACTGCTTGCCGCCGGTCCAGTATCCCTTGCCCATGTTCGGATCCTCGACGGGCAGTTTGCGCATCGCCTCGGCGATCTTTACCGCGTCCTCGGCCGTGCCCGCGGCGGCGATGGCCTTCATCGTCATGCGCGCGGCCGGCAGGTTGCCCCACAGCGCCGTGCCGCCGACCGGGTCTTTGCCCAGGAATTTACGATACAGCGCGTCGATTTCCTGCACCTTCGGATCGCCGGTCGCGACCGTTTCGTACCAGAAGAAATCCTTCAGCACATCGATCCCGCCAGCGACGCGAATGATTTCCTCGGTCCCCGGACCGCCGAGGCGCCCGATCGGGCCGGCGAAGCCCGCCAACCGCAACTGCTTCACGATCACGCCCGCATCGCCCGGCGGGGACGATGCGGTGTCGATCACATCGGGCTTCGCCGCCAGCAGACGCGTCACGATCGGCGCGAAATTGGTGGTGCCGCGCTGGTAGTATTCCTCGGTTGTTTGAATCCCGTTGGCTCGGTATTTCTCGGCATCCACCGCGACGATGTCGGTGCCGGCCTGATCGTTCGGCGCGACCAGCGCGACCGACTTCATCGGGAAGGTCTTCAGCACCTGCTTGATCATCGGATCGGCCCAAACCGCCGGGGCGGGCGCGATATGGAACATCAGCGGGAATTTGGGCTCCAGCGCGTTCTTGGCATAGGCGGCATTCCAGGCCAGCTGTTGGTTGCGTGCCGCGACCGGCTTGATGCCCGTGGCCTCCGGCGATCCGACGGGGCCGACGATCACGTGAATGTCCTGGCTGGCGAAGGCATTCGCCCCGGCCGCCGCGCCGTCGGCGGTGTATTTGCTGTCGTACGGCACGATGACGACTTTGCACTTCTTGCCGCCAATTTCGATCCCGCCGACGGCATTGACCTCCGCCGCCGCGAGTTCCGCGGCGCCAGACATCGCCAGCCCCCATTGCGCCGCGCCGCCGGACATCGGTCCCATTGCGCCGACCTTGATCTCGCAGGATTGGGCGTGCGCGGCGGTGGCCCCGAGCGCAACGGCCAGCGCCGCCATGAGCGTGGTTGTGTGCATCTTCATCGAACAGTTTCCTCGTCGGCTTGTTCGCCGCATGGGCGGCGTGCTTTTGTAGCTGGGAAGCTAGGGACGCTGGCGCTGGCGCGTCAAGGGCGGTCCAACGGCCCCCCAGGGCAATCGCATATGAGCGCCGAGCCACGCGCCCGTTCGCCATTCACCCGTCATGTTGGGAATTCGATCATATAATTCTTGCTTTGTTCTCTCAACTCTGCTAGCACCATCCCGATGACCCGAGCAGCCCCGACCAGTCCGGCCTCTACTAAACCTCGCCCTATCCCGGGGCGGATCGGGGCTGTTCTTCATGTTCTCGCGGTCCTCGTCGCCCACGCCCGGCACTTCGCCGCGACTGCCACCATCCGCGCTGCCGTTCCGGAATTCGCTACCGCCGCCGCGGTTTTCGGGACCAGCAATCTCCCCACTATTTTGCACCGGATGCAGCGCGGGGTGCTGCGGGCGCTCGCTTTGCGGGACTATCTGCTCGCGCGGGCCGCCCGGGGGCGGAATCTGCGGTTCGCTTGGCCGCAGCGGGTGGAACTTCTGCCCCGGCATCTTCCTCCGGCTGGACCGGCGCGGCGGCCGCGTGCGGCGCCTTTGCGTCCGCGCCGTCCGGAACCGGCGCTGCTGGATTCCGACAATCCCGATGCGTTGCGGCTGCCCACGGCCGAAGAACTCGCGGCGGAGGTGCGGAGTCGGCCGATCGGGCGGACCATGACTTATATTTGCCTGGACCTGGGGATTGTC
>Ga0214182_1000790_pt1 | contig 10714 bp, 10 predicted proteins | sample TroBogEpilimnion_8_FD_153020 | JGI IMG/M metagenome (GOLD analysis project Ga0214182, IMG submission 153020) | Freshwater microbial communities from Trout Bog Lake, WI - 14NOV2007 epilimnion | ecosystem: Environmental > Aquatic > Freshwater > Lake > Epilimnion/Euphotic zone | place: Trout Bog... | reverse complement strand
CTTTAAGGAGTGCCGTGAGGACTATCCTGAGCAACAGGGCTCAGGTGTTCATATTCTTCAATGGATAGGCTGCATGAATTTAAAGGGCTGGAAATAATCTATTTCTGGCTTTGATATTAGTGAGAACAGTTCTCATCTATATTTGTATATAAATCAATTGCTTACACCATGGCTAGCAAGCCTAATTCATCTCCACTATGATCAGCTTTAGTTTTGAAGGCGCGCATTGTGTCTTAGTGCGTATGCATATTGTTTGCTGTTTTATTTTTTGGAGAATCCATGAAAAATAGTCGTCGCCAATTTATGATTTTGTCTGCTGCAGGTGCCTGTACTTTGGCTTTGAACGGTAAAGTTCAAGCTCAAGCTATGGTTGCTGATACTGATCCACAAGCTGCTGCATTGGGTTACAAATCTGACGCTACTAAAGTAGACAAAGCAAAGTACGCTAAATATGCTGCTGGCCAAGAGTGCGATAACTGTGCGCTCTACCAAGGTAAAGCCGGTTCCGCTGCTGGTGGTTGCCCACTGTTTGCTGGCAAACAAGTTTCAGCTAAAGGCTGGTGCTCAGCGTACGCTAAGAAGGCTTAAGCCTTTCTGGCTATTGAGGTGAAGACCTCAGGCAATAAAAAAGACTGCTGCGGCGGTCTTTTTTATTAGCTACGACTGGCTTGGTAGATTTGTTGCTTTCGCTTTATGATCGATTGCATTCAAGAGTAAAAAAGACCATGAGACACACTGCCAAATACCTCATCAAACGCTATTCCTTTTATTTCGGGGGTGATCAGCCTGAAGTGGCATGGGCGGAGCGTTTGCGTTCTTGTGCAGGAGCCCTGGTAGGTCTGATGTTGGTGTTTACGATTGCCAAATTACTCGGTGAGCTTGCTGGCATTGATGAGTGGCTAATGGCCTCCTTAGGGGCTAGCGCTTTACTAGTCTTTGCATTGCCTGGCAGTCCCATGGCTCAGCCATGGGCAGTCATTGCTGGCAATACGCTTTCTGCGCTGATTGGCATCACAACGGTAATCCTCATTCCTGAGCCCTTATTGGCCATGCCAATAGCAGCTAGCCTATCGATTATGGGCATGTTCATTTTGCGCTGCTTGCATCCACCGGCTGCTGCGGTGGCATTGATTGTGGTGCTGGGCCATGTCACCCATTACCGCTACGCGGTATTTCCGGTAATGATCGATTCAATCTTGCTGATTGTGGCTGGTGCGATTTATAGCAATTTGACCGGAAAAGTCTACCCAAATAGGCCTAAATGAAGGCAGTTGCTGTAACTGCCTCTAAAAATTGATTATTTAGGCCTATTATTATCTATCTGTAGCTATCTTTTGATAAATCAGCTTATTTGATTTTGGTTGCTGCAATCGATGCGATGCAGTCTTTAATGCCGTAGTTGTGATATTTACCGGCATTTTCCTTTTTCAGGGATTGAGCGCACTCCACAACGGAATTGCGAACATTGATCTTGGGGGTATTTGCTGCAGTCATATTGGCTCCTAAATGTTTTTATATTGAATTAATTTGGCTCGATTTTGAGACTAAGCGCTATATTGCGCCTTTTATCCAGCCAACCCCTATTCTATAAAAGATTTTCAGCAGATATAAAGCGATAAAATCTAGAGCTAATGGGCTAAATTCAATATAAAGCCTAAATTGCACAATATATTCAAAAGGTTGGCTATTTGCTTATGACGCAAGTTTTACCCGTAATTCTCTGTGGAGGGTCTGGAACTCGTCTTTGGCCGCTTTCTCGCTCTGGGTTCCCTAAGCAGTTTTTAGTGCTTTCGGGTGACGGCTCAAATCAAAGCCTTTTTCAGCAAGCCATCAACCGCATTCATTCAGTTGGCAGCAAAGAGATCACTCTAGGTACAACCTTGATCGTTACCAATGAAGAGCATCGCTTTTTGGCGCTCGATCAACTGCGTGAACTCAAGAATGTTTCAGCAACTTTATTGTTAGAGCCTTCCGGCAGAAATACTGCGCCTGCATTAACGCTCGCTGCACTATATGCAAAAGATTTGGGCGGCAATGCAGAAGATCCAATCTTGGTTGTGACACCTGCCGATCAAACTGTTACTAATCCTGCTGCGTTTACTAATGCATTAGCCAAAAGCATTGAGATTGCAAAAGAGGGCGCTATTGCGATTTTGGGTATCACCCCGACAGCACCTGAAACCGGTTATGGCTACATCAAGGTGCAAGGCAATTCTGCTGACAATGGCTATGTTGTTGAGCGTTTTGTTGAAAAGCCCAACGAAGAAACAGCCAAACAGTATTTGGCAGAAAGTGGTTACTTCTGGAATGGTGGCATGTTTGTGCTCAAGGCTAGTGTTTGGCTGGCGGCCCTAAAAGAATATCGTGCTGATATTGCTGGCGCTACTGAAAAGGCATGGCAGGCTAAATCTGCCGATGCCTCTGGCGATGCGCAGTTTATTCGTCCAGCTAAAGAATTGTTTAATGCGATTCCAAGTGAGTCGATTGACTATGCCGTCATTGAAAAATGCCCAGGATCAAAGTTTCCGATCAAGATGGTGGAACTCGATGCAGGGTGGAATGATCTAGGCGCATGGGATGCCGTCTGGCAAGTGGGCAAGCAAGATGCACATGGCAACGTGACCAATGGCGATGCTTTGTTGACCAACTCCAAAAATTCCTTAATTCATGCGAGTAGCCGTTTGGTGAGTGCTGTGGGTGTAGAAAATCTCATCATCGTTGAGACGGCGTATGCGGTATTGGTTGCAGATCGCAAAAATAGCCAAGATGTTAAAAATATCGTTGGACAACTGGAGGCACAAAAGCGCGAAGAGAAGAATCTGCATCGTAAAGTTTCTCGTCCTTGGGGATGGTATGACAGTGTGGATGAGGGTGAGCGTTTTAAGGTCAAGCGTATTCAGGTAAAACCGGGCGCGAGCTTGTCATTACAAATGCATCATCATCGCGCAGAGCATTGGATTGTGGTTAAGGGTACTGCCGAGATTACCAATGGCGATCAAGTACTCTTGCTTACAGAGAACCAGAGTACGTATATTCCACAGGGCCAGACCCATCGTTTGGCCAACCCAGGCAAAACCCCATTGGAAATCATTGAAGTGCAGTCGGGTAGTTATTTGGGTGAGGACGACATTGTGCGTTTTGAAGACACCTATGGACGCAGTTAACGAATCACCATTATTTAGTAAACATTCAGTAAAAACAGAAGAGTCAATATATGAGTAAGCAAAAAGTCGCGTTAATCACCGGTATCACTGGTCAAGATGGTTCTTATCTGGCTGAGTTCCTTTTGGAGAAGGGTTATATTGTTCATGGCATTAAGCGCCGTGCCTCTTCTTTTAATACCGAGCGTATTGATCATATTTATCAAGATCCGCACATTAACCACCCGGATTTGATTTTGCATTATGGTGATTTAACCGATACCAGCAACTTGGTGCGCATCATTAAAGAGTGCCAGCCTGATGAGATTTACAACTTGGGTGCGCAGTCTCATGTGGCCGTCTCTTTTGAGTCGCCAGAGTACACCGCTGATGTAGATGCGATGGGCCCACTGCGTATGTTGGAGGCCATTCGTATTTTGGGTCTCGAAAAGAAAACCCGTTTTTATCAAGCCTCTACTTCTGAGCTCTATGGCCTAGTACAAGAAATCCCACAAAAAGAAACTACTCCGTTCTATCCGAGAAGTCCTTATGCGGTAGCAAAGATGTATGCCTACTGGATTACGGTGAACTACCGTGAGGCTTATGGCATTTACGCTTGTAACGGCATTTTGTTTAACCATGAGTCTAAGCGCCGTGGCGAGACTTTTGTAACGCGTAAGGTCACTCGTGGTTTAGCGAACATTGCTCAAGGCCTCGAGAAGTGCCTCTACATGGGTAATATTGATGCTCTGCGCGATTGGGGTCATGCTAAAGACTACGTACGCATGCAATGGCTCATGCTCCAACAAGATAAACCAGAAGACTTTGTCATTGCAACCGGCGTACAGTTCACCGTGCGTGAATTTATTATCCGTAGCGCCAAGCAATTGGGCATCACGCTCAAATTTGAAGGTTCTGCCGAAAATGAAAAAGCGATTGTTGCTTCTATTGAAGGCGATAAAGCTCCAGCCCTAAAAGTAGGTGATGTGATTGTGCAAATTGATCCTCGCTACTACCGTCCAACCGAAGTGGAAACACTCTTGGGTGATCCAACGAAGGCCAAAGAGAAGCTTGGCTGGGTTCCAGAAATTACCCTAGATGAAATGATTGTTGAGATGGTGGCTAATGACTTGGATAAGGCGAAGCAACATGCCTTATTGCTCAAGCACGGTCACGCTGTAGCTGTTGGTAAAGAGAATTAATTTAACAATGGCCCTAGATTTCAACCAAAAGATTTATGTAGCAGGCCACCGCGGTATGGTGGGCTCAGCGATTGTGCGCAATCTTAGGGCTAAGGGCTATCACAATATCGTTACGCGCACCCATGCAGAACTTGACCTTACCAATCAGGCAGGGGTGGAATCTTTTTTCAGGGATGAAAAACCAGACCAGGTTTACATGGCTGCTGCAAGAGTCGGCGGGATATATGCCAATAACACTTTCCCGGCAGAATTTATTTATGACAACCTGATGGTGCAAAACAATGTGGTGCACCAGGCCTTTGTTCATGGCGTCAAAAAGTTGCTATTTTTAGGTTCAAGCTGCATCTATCCGCGGATGGCCCCGCAGCCCATGAGTGAAGATGCGCTCCTGACTGGAAAACTAGAGCCTACCAATGAGCCCTATGCGATTGCCAAAATTGCAGGTATTAAATTGTGCGAGAGCTATAACCGCCAATACGGTCAGTCTCATGGGGTTGATTACCGCTCAGTGATGCCCACCAATTTATACGGCCCGGGCGATAACTATCATCCAGAAAATAGCCATGTGATTCCAGCACTAATCCGTCGTTTTCATGAGGCAAAAGTAGCCAATGCTCCAGAGGTAGTCATTTGGGGAACAGGCACACCTAAACGTGAGTTTTTGTACGTTGATGATATGGCTGCAGCCTCCGTATTTGTCATGGAGCTTGATAAGCCTGCTTATGATGCGCAGACTCAGCCAATGCAAAGCCATATTAATGTTGGCTTTGGCAGTGATGTCACGATCGCCCAGTTAGCGCATGCTGTTGCAAAAGCAACTGGCTATCAAGGCAATATTAGTTTTGATACTTCTAAGCCTGATGGTGCGCCTAGAAAGTGGATGGATTCTGAGCGTTTGAATAAGCTTGGCTGGAAACCCCAGGTAGATTTAGAACAAGGCCTTGCTCAGGCTTACGCTGATTTTTGTAAAGAAGTTGCCTGATCCTTCATGATCAATGGGTAAGCTGGCTAACTGGACTCTAGCGCTTGCGCAAAAGACGGTCACTCGCTTAGATCGTCAGCAAGAATCGGTCAAAGTCTTTCTAAAGAATGACTACGAGTTTTCAATAGCCAATACGCGCCTTGTCTCTAGTAGGGGTTTATTGGCAAACTGCGACGTAAAGTCACCAAACCCAATTTCTTCTGAAGTCGATCAACCTTATTTAGACGGTATCCCTCAGCAAGTCGATGCTTTAGGACGCCTGAGTCGACCAGTCAGCATCTACGTTTGCTCTGATGGACTCGCTTATTTTGCTCAGAACGTACTGCCGAAGTTGCAACAAGCATTTGTGTTGGTAAGTGGGGATAGCGATTTGGCGATTTCCGCAAAGACCTTGGGCGGTGATTTTGAGGTGATTGCTAATCACCCTTTATTAACTGCTTGGTTTGTGCAAAATACCGATGAAGATCACACCAAGTTACATCCTCTGCCTATAGGTTTAGATTTTCATTCGCGCTGGGGAGATGCTCAGATTTGGGGTGGCGGTTTTATTCTTCCGTCGATGCAAGAGGCGGAGCTGCGCAATATCTTGAATCAATCGCCGCCATGGAAAAAACGCAAAATGCTCGCGTATTGCAATTGGGGTGTATCTGTTGATCGTGGTGATCGCATGCAATGCAAAGAGCAAATGCATCCCCAGGCCTATTTTTATCAAACCCAGCGCTCTAGTCGTACGGATACCTGGGTAGAGCAAGCGCAATATGCCTTTGTTACTAGCCCGAGTGGTGCTGGTTTAGATTGTCACCGCACTTGGGAGGCTTTGGCTTTAGGTTGTGTCCCTATTGTGAAGCGTTCACCGATGACTAAAGTGTTTGATGGCTTGCCAGTGATCGTTGTGGATGAATGGTCACAATTGACCCCCGAATTTTTACGAGATCAAGCGGCTTCTTTGGGGCAGCAAACGTTTGATTTTTCTAAGTTCTTGATGGCTTATTGGGTTAGCCGCATTCAGGGGTGTGACATGGTGAGGACTGATGCTCTATCCTTGGGTTTAAATTACACCCGAGAAGCATTGATATGAGCCAAATGCATTCAACACAAGTGCCCATTAGTGAAGCCACGGTTTTACTTGCTGGTACTGCGCGTGATGTGGCTTCTCATATTGGTTCCGAGATCGATCGTTTAATTGCGGCTACCAAGCAATTTAAACAAATATTTGTCTTGATCGTAGAGAGTGACTCTTCTGACAATACGGTGTCGGTATTAGAAGATTTAAAGAAGAGTATTTCCAACTTTGATTACCTGGCTCTGGGTAATATATCTGAAAGCATTCCAAGCAGAACAGAGCGCCTAGCGCATTGCCGTAATCAAGTCATTGAGGCTGTTCGAAGTAATCCCTTATATCAAGCGGTCGATTATGTGATGCTGTCTGACCTCGATGGCCTCAATGCTGAATTAACTGCATCAGCGATTACCAATTGCTGGAATAGCGCTACCCCTTGGGATGTAGTGACTGCAAACCAGCTCGATTTTTATTACGACGTTTATGCACTGCGTCATCGCGACTGGTCACCGAGTGATTGCCTATCCCAGCAGATTCGCTTGGAGCCTGTATTAGGACATGATGCCTCTATTAATTTATCCGTTTGGGCTAAGCAAGTAAAACTGCCTCCCGAGCGCGGGTATATTGAGGTCGACTCTGCTTTTGGTGGTTTTGCGATTTATAAGAAAGCAGCATTTTTAGCCGGCACTTATATTGGGCGTATGGTCGATGATGGCCAAGAAAAAGATGTTTGTGAGCATGTTGCAATGCATGCTGCCATTCGCAAAGCGGGATATCGAATCTTTATTAATTGCGCCCTGATCAATTGTAAGAGACCTGCAGATCCCAATCAAAAGCAGAATCAATCAGGCTTGATGATAAGTGGCATTAGAAGCTTGGGCATCCTGCTATTTGGCAAGAAGCGCTTTAAAAAGTATCTCGATTTACTAGCGCCGTAATGCTCGGTCTAAGTATTGATTACTCAAGATTACCTACGATTACCCAATAATTTTTCTGAGTTTGCGTTTCAAAGAGTTTTTACGCTTCTCAACATATTGCTGAAAAGCATAGGGTGCATAAGCCCAATAAGTAATTTCATTGGTTTTTAAAAAGGTTGCCATACAGGCTTTGGCAGTTCCTTGAAAATGCAAGGCCGCAACAGGAACTGCCGCGTCTGAGCCGCTGAGATAGGCTTGATAGTGGCCATTCTGCGAGGTGATCTTCTTGAGATGTACGTTGCCCACCATTTCAAATTCATGATCAAAACAATTTCCTGTTTGGTTGAGGTTGTTATCAAACAAAGGTAAGTCATGAAGATGGGCATCCGCCAAATTCAGAATATTGGGATTGGTTTTTTGCCATAGATAGAGCGCAGTCATATCGCAAATACCACCAGGGATTTTATGTGCCTGGTGATAGGCATATTTTTCATCAAGTAGGCGCCTGCTATCACCCTGATAGAGTTGGCCCAGAAATTGAATGAATTTCTCCAGGCCACTCAAGGTCCAATATGAGCAATGCGGGGAAGATGCGAGCACATGATCTTCTTGATGTGGGGTAGAAAAGGCAGCTTCACATTGTTGAATTAATGGATGCTGTTGTAGTTTGGATAGGTCGGTCGTTAATACCAGGTCGCTATCAATCATCCAGAAATGAACAAGCCCTAATTGTTTGGCAACCTCGTAAAGGTAAAAATAGCGTTTAAAGCACAAGAGCTCAAATTCTCGGGTCGCCGTCGACATATGTACATAGTGGCGCTCAAATGCTTCATAAAGAGGCAGCGGAATCTGACTATCTTCAAAGAATTGATCGCAGACCTGGCCGGTAGCCGCGTCATTACCAATCAGGATGGCCTTATTGCCAAATTTTTTGACAAATTGGGCAGCAATTTTGAGGTAATCCTGTGATCCATGGTGGATCACGAAGACGGTTGCGGGGGTATGAGTTGACATCAGTAAATTTAGGGGCTTTAGGCTGCTATTAGAGCTCAATGTACCGCTATTAATCGATTAAAATCAAGACATTATGCCAACCTAGTGTGGGTTAGCTGCTAAACCGCTTTTATGAATATTCAAGACCGTCAAATCCTGTCGCGCCTTCTGGGCTATTTGCGGCCACATTACAAGCTGTTTATCGCTGCCATTTTGGCCACAGTCGTGGTTGCGGGCTCAGAAACCTCTATTCCGGCGCTCATGAAACCGCTATTGGATGATGGTTTTACTGGGAAGATGAATCACACCCTGTGGATGATTCCATTTCTGCTGGTAGGTTTGGCAATGGTCAGAAGCATGTCTCAGTTTCTATCCAATTATTTGCTCACCAGAATGACTAACAATATTTTGTTGGCGCTGCGCGAGCAAATGTTTACCCGTCTGATGTATGCCAAGTCAGATCTATTTTTAAAAAGCACTGCATCGAATTTAATTAATGCTGTGGTGTTTGAAGTGGGTAATGCCTTATCGGTAATGGGTAGTTTATTAATTAATCTATTGCGTGATGCACTCACTGTCATTGGATTGCTGGGTTATTTGCTTTACTTGAACTGGCGTCTCACATTTTTAGTGCTCGCAATCTTTCCGGTTGTAGCATTTCTGTCTAATAAGATTAATAAGCGTTTGCGCAAAATTAATCGTCAGCAACAAGAACTCACGAGTGACTTGGCCTATATTGTTGAAGAATCTTCAGCTGGCCATAAGTTAGTCAAGCTGCATGGTGGTCAGCCTTACGAGATGCGACGCTTTATGGATCGCGCAAAATCTTTGTATCAGTTTTCGATGAAGTCTGCTGTAGCTGGAGGCATAAATCAGCCTGCCACCCAATTGATTGCCTCTACTGCACTTTCTCTTGTCTTGGTAGTGGCGCTCCTGCAATCGTCCTCTCAAGGCACTACGGTGGGGGAGTTCGCCTCTTTTATTACGGCAATGATGCTCATCATTTCTCCTATTAAACATATCGCGGACGTGGGTCAGCCTTTGCAGCGCGGCTTTACTGCGGCGGAGATGGTATTCAATCTCATGGATCAAGAGATGGAGTCTGATCCAAAGCAAAAAGACCAAGAGGTATCGCTGGGTATTGCCAAAGGAAAAATTCGCTTTGAGGATGTGTCATTTAATTATCACCAAGATGTAGATCGTGGCGCCGCAATACAACATTTTGACTTAACCATTGAACCTGGAGAGGTGATTGCTTTGGTTGGGCCCTCTGGTGCGGGTAAGACAACCTTGGTGAATTTATTGCCGCGCTTCTTGAGACCAAGCAGCGGTCAAATTTATTTAGATGACATTAGTTTGGATAAATTGGTATTAAAAGACTTGCGTAGACAGATTTCCTTTGTTGGGCAGGATGTGGTGTTATTTAATGACTCGATTGCAGTCAACGTGGCCTACGGTATAACGCCTGAGCAGATTGATCGTCAGAGAGTGGTTGAAGCATTAGAAGCTGCGAACCTGAGCAATATGATTGCAGAATTACCCAATGGCATTGATACGGTAATTGGGGATAACGGTAATCAATTTTCAGGTGGCCAACGCCAACGCTTAGCAATTGCTAGAGCGATCTATAAGAATGCCCCAATCTTGATATTGGACGAAGCAACATCAGCTCTAGATTCTGAATCAGAGCGTCAGGTACAGGCCGCTATGGACCGATTGATGGCTGGTAGAACGACGATTGTGATCGCCCATAGACTGTCAACAATTGAGCATGCAAATCGCATTGTGGTGATGGAAAAAGGCAAGATCGCTGAATTAGGTACTCATGAGCAATTAATTGCCAAAGATGGCCTATATGCCCATCTACATCGCTTACAATTTTTAGAGGTTTAATGGGGTCAAAAGCTTGAATATTCTTCTTACAGGTGGTCTGGGCTATATCGGTAGCCATGTTGCTGTAGTGCTCACAGAGGCAGGGCATCAGGTAACTATTTTGGACAATCTCTGTAATTGCCGGATTGAGGTATTGGATCGTCTGGAAAAGATTCTAGGAAAGGCGCCTACGTTTATAAAAGGTGATGTGCGTGACCAGCCGCTTGTGGAGGAATGCTTAAAGAATCACAAAATTGAAGCGGTAATTCACTTTGCTGGACTAAAAGCAGTTGGAGAGTCTGTAAAAGAGCCTCTCATGTATTACGAAAATAATGTCGGCGGCACCATTTCGCTTTTGCAAGCAATGAAAAATTGCCAGGTCAAGACCATTGTTTTTAGTTCAAGTGCCTCTGTTTATGGCATACCGGTATATTTACCTTATGACGAGCAGCATCCAACCCAACCACAAAGCCCGTATGGAAACTCTAAACTTCAAGTGGAGGAAATCCTTAAGGATTTATCTGATTCGGACCCTGAATGGAAGGTTG
>Ga0214182_1000789_pt1 | contig 10733 bp, 10 predicted proteins | sample TroBogEpilimnion_8_FD_153020 | JGI IMG/M metagenome (GOLD analysis project Ga0214182, IMG submission 153020) | Freshwater microbial communities from Trout Bog Lake, WI - 14NOV2007 epilimnion | ecosystem: Environmental > Aquatic > Freshwater > Lake > Epilimnion/Euphotic zone | place: Trout Bog... | reverse complement strand
CCGGCGGCGCAGCGCGTGGTGCTGGATAAGGTCATTTCCGGGGAATATCCGCTGGGTCTGATGATTTTCAATTATCATGCCGCGATCAGCGCCGAGCAGGGGGCGCCGGTGGGGTGGTTGAAGTTGGAACCGTTGATTCAGACGATGAATACGATGTCCATCGTTAAGGACTCACCGCATCCCAACGCCGCGCGGCTGTTCGTGGAGTTCGTTCTGTCGGACGAGGGGCAGCGGGTGATGGCGGCGAACAATTACATGCCGGCGAAACCGACGATTCCCGCGCGGATTCCGGAGTTGAAGCCGGAGGCGGGGCATTTCACGGTGAAGATCATGACGACCGACGACGTGCGGGAGAATCTGGCGCGTTGGACAGCTGTTTTTCATGAGTTTTTCCGGTGAGTCGCGTGCAGCATAATAAGGCGCTTCTCCCCCCGCGTCATGGTCTGCGCAGGCGGACCACGCACGCCTTACAGCGGCAAATCCAGAAAAGGCGTGGGTGGTCCGCCTGCGCGGACCATGACGGGGAAGGGGCGGTTAGCTCCCAGGAGGCATCATGAACACCGCCCTGACCTGGGTCCGTCAGGACATGCGCCGCGTCATCGCCGCGCTGGTCGGTATCGTGCTGGCTGTGTTGATGCTGCCGCCGTTGTGGATCCTGCTACAGGACAGCGTCACCACCACGAATGCCATCGGCGACGTCACCGGCTTCACCGCCGGGCATTTCGCGAAACTGTTCACCGACAAGGATGCGCTCCGCAGCATCTGGAACAGTCTGGTCTTCGCGGGCGGCAGCACGGTTCTGTCCCTTACCGTCGGCGGCATACTGGCGTGGCTGGTCGAACGCACCAACGCGCCGTTCAAAATCCTGGCATACCTCGCCACGATCGTGTCGCTCGGCACGCCGTATATCCTTCACGTGATCGCCTGGTTGTTCCTGCTTGGGAAAGTCGGGCCGCTGAACGATATCTATCGCGCGATCACGGGCGGAACCGACAGCCTGTTCAACGTCAATTCCATGGCCGGGATGATTCTCATTGAGGGATTCCTCTGGTCCCCGCTGGTTTTCCTGCTGCTGGGCAGCACCTTTCGCGCCGCCAACGCCGATATGGAGGAAGCGGCTCGGATGAGCGGGGCGACCGTGCTGCAAACCCTGCGGCGCGTGTCGTTGCCCTTGGCGATGCCGGCGATTTTGGCGCTGGCGCTGTTCGTGTTCATTCGCGCCATCGGCGGGTTCGAGGTTCCGGCCTTGGTCGGCATGCCCGGTCGCATCTACGTGCTGACCACGGACGTGTACGAGGCGACGATCGTGGTGCCGCCGGACCTCGGCTACGCGGCGGCGTTTTCCGTCGTGATGGTGCTGATTGTCGCGGTGTTGCTGTATTTCTACAGCCGGTTGTCGAAGAACGCCGAGAAATACCATTCCGTCACCAGCAAGGGGTTCCGGCCGAGGCCGTTCGATCTCGGTAAGGGCCGCTGGATCGCGGGGGCGATGATCGTCGCGAATTTCTGTGTCGTGCTGCTGTTGCCGATGATCACGCTGCTGTGGATGGCATTGCTGCCGTTTTTGCGCGGCTTCAGCCTCGCGGCGCTGCCGATGCTGTCGCTGAAGAATTTTCGGACCGTGTTCACCGCGCCTGGGTATGTGGAATTGGCGACGAACAGCCTGCTGGTGGCCGCCGCCGCCGCGACGTTCATCATGGCGATCACCGCTCTGGCGGGATGGATCGCGGCGCGCCGAGGGCCGGGCGGCTGGGCGCTGGACCAGTTGGCGACTCTGTCGCTGGTGTTTCCCGGTATCTGCCTCGGCGTCGCGGTGATGGAGGTTTATCTGCGGGTGCCTTTGCCGATCTACGGTTCCCTGTGGATCATCGCCATCGCCTACGTCATCCGCTTCATGCCCTACGGCATGCGCTACGTGTATTCCGGCGTGCTGCAATTACACCACGAGCTGGAGGAAGCGGCGGGCGTCGCTGGGGCGTCATCGTTGACCACGCTGCGGCGGATCGTGGCACCGCTGCTGTCGCCCGCGATCGTCGCGGGGTGGCTGTTCATCTTCCTGGTGGCGAACAAGGAACTCGCCATCGCGGTGCTGCTGGCCAGCCCGGGGTCTCAGGTCATCGCGGTGTCGATCTTCGACCAATGGGTGAACGGGCAGGGGGGCGAGCTGGCGGCGTTCGGGCTGATCTGGACCGTGCTGATGACCGCGATTGCCTGCGTGTTTTTCGTCCAGGGTCGCCGGGGCGGCACCGATGTGTTTGGGAATTAAACCATGCTGACCGTTCGCGACCTGACCAAAATCTACACCAACCGCTTCGACACCCAGGCGGGCGGCGTGCGGGAGGCTTCGTTCGACCTTCCCGATGGCACGTTCTTCACGCTGCTGGGGCCGAGCGGGTGCGGCAAGACGACGACGCTGCGGTGCGTCGCGGGGTTGGAACGGCCGGATCAGGGTGTCATCGCGGTGGGCGATCGGGTGCTGTTCGATGGGCCCAAGGGCATCGCCGTGCCGCTGAACGAACGCGGGATCGGCATGGTGTTCCAGTCCTACGCGATCTGGCCGCACATGACGGTGTTCGAGAATATCGCCTTCCCGTTGCGTGTCGCCAAGGGCCGGACTCCGCCGCGGGAGGATATCAAGCGCGACGTGGAACAGGCGCTGTCCACGGTCGGGCTGTCCGGCTACGGCGACCGCCCCGCGACTCGCCTGTCCGGCGGGCAGCAGCAGCGCGTGGCGTTGGCGCGCGCGATCGTGCATCGGCCTCGGTTATTGTTGTTGGATGAGCCGCTTTCCAACTTGGATGCCGCCCTGCGGGAGGAAATGCGCATCGAACTGCGGCGTTTGCAGCAGCAGATCGGCGTGACCACGATTTACGTGACGCACGATCAGAGTGAGGCGCTGGCGATGTCCGACCGTATCGCGGTGATGGAGAAGGGTCGGATCGTGCAGATGGGCGATCCTCGGGAGATCTATTTCCGCCCGGCCAATGTGTTTGTCGCCAGCTTCATCGGGGCGGCGAACCTGTTGACCGGCGTGTGTGCGGAGGGTGTCGCGCCGGGGGCCGAGGGCGTCGTTCAGATGGCTGACGGTGCCGCGATCCCCTGCCTGTTCCCGGCCGGTGGAACGGCGGGACAACCGGTGACGGTCTCGGTGAGGCCGGAAAGCATTGCGCTGGTGTCCGAAGGCGCGGTCCTGCGCGGCGAGGTGACGGCCGTCAGTTTCCTCGGCGGTTCGGCCCGTTACGACGTGCTGGTTGGGGATATTGTTGTTCGCGTGGTGGGCGGTGCCGAACGGATGGTCGCATCCGGCACGTCGGTCGGATTGTCGTTCCCGGGGTCTTCGGCGGTCGTCGTGGGGTAGCGCCGGTGCCCTCTCGTTCGGGAGGCGGCGGTTGTGGGTGTATCGCGCCATTTTGTTCGGGGAGTTTAAGGCGAGATTCTGAGTTTGGGAGGTTCCGTGATTCTGAGACGACGGCCTGGGGCGAGGTCGCTCTCGGGCTTCCCCACTCGCCTTTCACTCCCTGAAAACCATTTCACTGGTCTTGCCACGGGACGGGCGCGCGCCACATAGGGCGGGGGCGGGGCAGGCGTATTCAGGCGATCCCACGTCATCACCGTTGGGGCCAATCGCATGAAAAGCCGTATCGTCATCGTCAACGACAGTATGCAGACCGGGTACCGCTACGAATGCGTGGCGCCGGAGGGGCAGGATTTCCACCCGGAGTTCGCGCCGGACCTGACGCCCCAGCAGATGCTGGAACTCGGTGTGTTCGGCGGCGCGTATCTGGACCCAGCCAGCGGAGAATTTCCGTCCGATTGGTTCGCCAAGGCCAAGATCGCGACGGCGGAGGGACGCGCATCGCTGAATTTCTTCGGCGTGTCCGCGAGCCAGCCGCGCTCCGTCTGGCTCGAAAAAGGTTGGATCCATCCCGACGATCCGCTCGGGTGGTTCCAGTGGTATTGCCGTTATTACATGGGCCGCCGTCAGCCGATGGAGGACGCGCGCCAGATCGGGCGGTGGAAGGCTATCCGGCGGCATGCCAAGCAAATCCAGCGGAACTGCGAGCCGGGCAACCTCATGTGCCGCCCGCGTCAGCGTCAGGCACTGCTGCATTGGGCTTACGACAGCCGGCTGATCTGACCACCGTTGACCCCATCCGCCGGCCGGCGCAAATATCCGCCGCCATGATCCTCCTCATCGATAACTACGACAGCTTCACCTTCAACCTCTTCCACTTCCTGGGCGACGTTGGCGCCCAGTGCGAGGTGTGGCGGAACGACAAGCTGACCGTGGAACAGGCCCTCGCCCTCCAGCCGGAGGCGATCGTGCTGTCGCCCGGCCCCTGCACGCCGAATGAGGCGGGAATCTGCCTCGATCTGATCGCGGCGGCGGCAGGGCGGATTCCGATCATGGGCGTATGCCTCGGGCACCAGTCGATCGGGCAGGCGTTCGGGGGCAACGTCGTGCGGGCGCCGGAGCCGATGCATGGGAAGACCAGTGCCATCACGCATACCGGGACGGATATCCTGGCGGGATTGCCCTCGCCGTTCACCGCGACGCGCTATCACAGTCTGATCGTGGACCGCGATACCATGCCCGACGCGCTGGTTCCGACCGCATGGACCGCCGACGGGATTGTCATGGCGATGCACCACCGGACGCTGCCGATTTACGGCGTGCAGTTCCATCCGGAAAGCATCGCTAGCGAATACGGGCATGAAATTCTGGCAAATTTCCTCGCCATCGCCCGCGGTACCAACACGCCCGCGCGGGCGGCGTAATCGATGGCCGGCGACCTCAAACCGTTCCTGGCGCGCCTCGCGACCGGGGAAAAACTGGCCGACACCGACGCGGAAGCGGCCTTCGATGTGATTATGTCCGGGGAGGCGACGCCGGCGCAGATCGGCGCGCTGCTAATGGCGATGCGGGTGCGGGGCGAGACGGTGCCCGAGATCACCGGGGCCGTGCGGGCCATGCGGGCGCGTATGACCGCCATCGAGGCACCGGAAGGCGCGATCGACGTGTGCGGCACGGGCGGCGACGGGGCAGGGACGTTGAACGTGTCCTCGGCCGCGACGTTCGTGGTGGCGGCGTGCGGGGTGCCGGTGGCCAAGCATGGCAATCGCGCTTTGAGTTCCCGTACCGGGGGCGCGGACGTGCTGACGGCGCTGGGGATTAACATCGACGCGCCGATGGATCGGTTGTCCTCGATCCTTGGCGCCGCCGGGTGCGTGTTTCTGTTCGCGCCGCGGCATCATCCGTCGATGCGGCATGCCGCCGGGCCGCGAGTCGAGCTCGCCACCCGCACCATCTTCAATCTGTTGGGACCGCTGGCGAATCCGGCGCGGGTGCGGCGGCAGTTGACCGGCGTGTTCTCCGCCGAATGGACCCGGCCGATGGCCGAGGCGTTGCAGGCGCTCGGCCACGAGGCCGCCTGGGTCGTGCATGGTATGGGCCTGGACGAGTTGACGGTCGCCGGGGACAACCGGGTCAGTGCGCTGGGCAACGGCATCATCCACGATTTCACCGTCACACCGGAGGATGCGGGTCTGCCGCGCGCTCCCATCGAGGCGATCAAGGGCGGCGACGCCGAACACAACGCCGCGGCGCTGCTGGCGATGCTGAACGGCGCGACCGGCGCGTATCGCGACACCGTGCTGCTGAATACCGCCGCCGCGCTGATCGTGGCCGGGCGGGCCACCAATCTGCGGGATGGCGTGGCGCAGGCGGCGGGAGCGATTGCCTCCGGCGCCGCGCTGAACGCGCTTGAGACTCTACGCCGCGCCACCAACGCGTCCTGACCGAACCGAGGGAAACCGACGATGCCCAACGACGCCCCCGACACGCCCGACGTTCTGGCGCGGATCTGCGCCGACACGCGGGCGGAGGTTGTGCGCCGCAAGACCATGCGGAGCATCGAAGCCCTGCGGTCGGAGATTGCCGCGTCTCACGACGAACCGCGCGGCTTCGGGCGGGCCTTGAAGGCGTCGTTCGGGGCGCAGAAATTCGCGCTCATCGCCGAGATCAAGAAAGCATCGCCCTCCGGTGGGCTGATCCGGTTGGATTTCGATCCGCCTTCTTTGGCTCGGGCGTACAAGGCCGGTGGGGCGTCGTGCCTGTCGGTACTGACGGACGGGCATTATTTCGAGGGGACGACGGGCCATTTGATGGCCGCCCGCGCCGCCGTCGATCTTCCGGTGCTGCGCAAAGATTTCATGCTGGACCCTTGGCAGATATACGAATCTCGCGCGATGGGCGCCGACTGCATCCTGTTGATCATGGCGGCCCTGACGGATTCTCAGGCGCGCGATCTGGAAGCCTTGGCGCGCGGGCTGGACCTGGACGTGCTGGTCGAAGTCCACGACGAGCGCGAACTGGAACGCGCGCTCGGGTTGGAGACGTCTCTGATCGGAATCAATAACCGTAATCTCAAGACGTTGAAGACCGATCTTGCGACGACGGAGAAGCTCGCCGAACTGGTGCCGCCGGATCGGTTCCTGGTGGCGGAAAGCGGGATTCGGGACAACGACGACCTCAAGCGCCTCGCCGCCGTGGGCGCCGGCGCCTTCCTGGTGGGCGAGAGCCTGATGCGCCAGCCGGACGTGGAAGCCGCCACGCGCACGCTGCTGGGATGAGCGGCTTCACCCATTTCGACGCGACCGGCAACGCGGTGATGGTGGATGTCACCGCCAAGGCCGCGACCGATCGCACCGCCACGGCACGCGTGCGGGTGGAGATGCTGGCGGAGACGGCGGCGATGATCGCCTCCGGCGGTGCCAAGAAGGGCGACGTGCTCGGCGTGGCGCGTTTGGCGGGAATCATGGGGGCGAAGCGCACGGCCGACCTGATCCCGCTGTGCCACCCGCTGCCGATCACGGCCGTGACGCTGGAGCTTTCGGTCGTGGGCAACGGTGTGGATATCGAGGCGACGGTGCGCACCACCGGGCAGACCGGGGTGGAGATGGAGGCGCTGACGGCGGCCTCGGTCGCCGCGCTGACGGTCTACGACATGTGCAAGGCGGTCGATCGCGGCATGCGGATCGAGGGGCTGCGGGTCGTGCACAAGGCCGGTGGCAAGTCGGGGGAATTTTCCCAGGCTTAGTGGGCCGCGCGCACAGCCGTCCTTGCGAGCGAAGCGAAGCAATCCAGGGGACAGGCACTGGTTTGCTTCGCTTCGCTCGCAAGGACGGATAGAGTGCCGGGAAACGGAGGAACGCCCCATGACCATCACTCGCCGGCACGCTTTGACCGGATCGCTCGCCTTGGCTGCCGCCGCGCCGGCTTATGCCGATATTCCGCGCTTCGAAGCCTCCCCCACGCTGATCGAGGCGGCGAAGAAGGACGGGGGGTTCGTGAATTATACCGCCCAGATCGAAGACCTGGAGCTGGAAACCATCGCCGCTTTCAACAAGCGGTTTCCGTTCGTGAAGGTGGAGATCGTGCACCTGCCGGGCGGGCAGTTGATCGAGCGGATTAAGGCGGAGATCGCGGCCAACAAGCTGGTGGCGGACCTGATCGATCATTCCGAACCCAGCCTTTTGGTGGCGATCGAAAGCGCGTTCCGGCCCTACGCCCCACCCAATGCGGCCGATTACATTCCGGAAGCGGTGGCTTCGCCGCGCATTTGGCCTCGGCTGACGGCGGGGACCTGCATTTGCTGGAACAGCGAGATTATCAAGGACCGGCCGACGAGCTGGTGGGACATCGCGGGGCCTCGTTACGCCGGGCAGGTGGGCATGCCGAGCGGGTATACGGGCGGGTCGACGTGGGTTTGGGTGATGTTCGAGCGGAAGGTGCTGGGTGAGGAATACTGGGCCAAACAGGCCGCCATCAAGCCGCGCATTTACCCCACGAACGCGGTGACGGCGGACGCGCTGGTGCGGGGGGAGATCGCGATCGCGCCGGTGTCTTTCCCCTCGGTGTTCCCGAAGCGGCGGGATGGGGCGCCGCTGGATTACATGTTCCCGGTCGAGGGCGTGCCGAGCTTTTCGTTCGCCGCGGGGATTCCGGTGACGGCGAAGCGGCCGGCGGCGGCGCAGTTGTATCTGGACTGGTGTTTGTCGGCGGAGGGGCAGGGGATGCTGATCCGCGACCTGGGACATCTGACGGCGCTGAAGGTGCCACCGGTGGCGACTCCGGGGTTGGATCCGGCGGTGCAGAAGATCTGGTTCGCGGATCGGGCGGAGTCGGATCGGGTGCGGAATGCCTGGTTGGCGGAGTGGTCTAAGGCGTTTGGGTTGCGGCAGTAGGGGGTGGTTCGGGTTGTATTAAGAAGGGGTTTAACACAAAGGGCACCAAGAACCACGAAGCATGCACGAAGGTTGGTTCGATCCTTTGTGCATGCTCGGTGCATCGGGCTGTCAACGGTGCCTCGCAGCCGCGATGGCGAGGCAGAAGGAGAAGAACGCGCCGACGTGGTTGCCGTTGGCGGCTTCCACTACGCCGATCGCGGTGTGCACGGCGCTGGATAGGGTGACGTGGCGGAGGGCGGCGATTGCGCGGGTCTTGAATTCGGCCAAGTGGCGTGTTGCGGTGCGGATGGACATGGGATGCTCCTCTGTTCGCGAGGGCACCCTGTCACGCGGGGTTCGAACCAAAATTCGCACTCTTACGCGTTGTTATTCGCACCGGAATTCGTGGAGAAACCCGATGGGACGGCCAGCGACCAAGACCCGCCTCCGCGACGCCCGCCTTGCTTTCGCGGTGCTGCTCAAAGCCGCATTGGTCAAAGGTCAACGCGGGGACGGGGAAATTGCCGAAGAACACTGGCTTCCGTGGACGCAGCTTGGGTTCGCGAATGCCGTTCATGCCCATGAAAGTGCCGTCCGGAAATGGGTCGATGCCGACGATCCGAGCCCGCCGCACAACATTATGCCGATCTTGAAGACACTGTTCGGCGATCTACCTCGGTATCAGGACCGGCGCAAAGCCATGCACGCCGCATGGCACGCCGCTGGCGGTATCGACCCGATGGTTCCCCCCGACGCACGCGCGATCAAAACCGAGACGTTCTCCGACGTGGCGGAGGTTGTTTATCTGCTGCTCAATCAGCCCACGCCCGACAATCAGGGCAATCTGATCGTGCCCTACACGCTGCGGCTGTTCCACGACCGGAACCGCAAGGTGCCCGTCGTGCTGAAAGGCAAGAAGGAAGTGGTCGAGATCGACATCGGGCTGACGGAGCCGGTGTTCGCCGTCCGCTCCACCCACTGGCAGCCGAAGCAGGACACCGTGTTCCGCGGCCGGCGGCACAAGAACACCGATTTCCTGGCCGTCCCCGACGCCGTCGTGCTGACCGGCGGCAAGGACGGGGCTGTGGTGGTGGGGGAGCCTCTGGCGGATGAGCCGCATGTGCTGATGGAGAAAACCGGCCCGGCCGGGGACGGCGCGATCGTGTTCTCGGTCCTGGCCAAGCGGGAGGGGTTTCATGTCGCGCCCTCCGGCGGCGGGGAGGTCTCCCGCACCCGCAAGGCGGTGCTGGACGCCATCTTCGCCAGCGACATTCCGCGCGACAACAGCGACCGGCTGATCGTCGCTCGGGCACAGGTGACCCCGGGCGCGTCGCCCAAGGATGAAGCATGAACTTCGGCAAAGACACGCTCCGCCGCATCGCCTCGGTCGTCCATGCCCCGGAGATGGGGTTCGTGGAGCTGGTGGGCCTCGCGGAACTGGACCCCGGCATGGCTTTCCGGCGTGCCAATTTGAGCGGGACGGATTTAAGCGGGCAGGATTTGGCGGGGTTCGATTTCACGGATGCCAACCTGACCGGCTGCGACCTGACCGGCGCCGATTTGAGCCACACGACCGGCGTCACTCGCGCCATGCTGGACGCTGCCAAAACCGGCGGGACGACGAAACCGCCTCGTGCTTTGTTTTGGGCCGACGGCCGCCCCCCGTCCTGGGCCGAGGACTGGGGGCGCGACGCCTATGGCCCCTGGTGCAGCTTCCGCGTTCCGGGCACCGAGGTTACCCAACGCCTCCGCTGGTGCCCGCCGGGTAGGTTCCTCATGGGCAGCCCGCCATCCGACAAGGACGCCCGCCCCAACGAATACCCTCAACATGAGGTCGCCTTCGCCGAAGGCTTCTGGATGTTCGAAACCGCCGTCACCGAAGCCCTCTGGTCCGCCGTCATGGGCGGTTCGGCCCGCCGTCCCGCCTTCCCGCAAACTGGTATCGACTGGATTGAGGCCTGCGCCTTTGCCAAGCGGTTGAACACTCAGCGCCCCGACCTCTTGCTCGGCCTGCCGAGTGAGGCCCAATGGGAGTACGCCTGCCGCGCCGGGACCGACACAGCATACAGTTTCGGTCATCGGATCGACAAAAAGCAGGTCCGCTACGGCGAGCTAGGACAAGGCCCGTTTTCGGTTGCCAGCCTCCCCGCCAACCCATGGGGCCTGCACGAGATGCACGGTAACGTTTGGGAATGGTGCGAGGACGAATACCACGACGACTACGAAAATGCCCCCTCAGACGGCGCCCCATGGCCGCCCAAGGGTGCCGCGCACCGCGTCGTTCGTGGTGGCTCCTGGGGCGGCGATGCGCCGAGCGTGCGTTCTGCGTACCGGGACTGGTTCCACCCGTCGTACCGTAACGTCAACATCGGGTTTCGCTGTGCCCGAGTTCAGCGTGAGCATAGCGACAGTGGAGGCGGGGTGGCGGCGCCGGCGGACCTGGCAAGGGAGCGTAGCGCGGAGCGCGCGACCGGCCAGGGCCGGGGGCGCCGCCACCCCGCCGG
>Ga0214182_1000786_pt1 | contig 10771 bp, 11 predicted proteins | sample TroBogEpilimnion_8_FD_153020 | JGI IMG/M metagenome (GOLD analysis project Ga0214182, IMG submission 153020) | Freshwater microbial communities from Trout Bog Lake, WI - 14NOV2007 epilimnion | ecosystem: Environmental > Aquatic > Freshwater > Lake > Epilimnion/Euphotic zone | place: Trout Bog... | reverse complement strand
CGTTCGGGATTGCGCGAGCCATGCTGGATGCGTTCAAGGATCTGGTGCGAGCGAAGACGCCGCGCGGGCTGGTGCGGCTGGCCGACAGCGCCGTGGTGCAATCGGATTACGCGCATCGGGAGGCGAATTTGGGTGCGGCGCGTGCGTATTTGGTGGAAACATTGCGGGATATTTACGAGCGAGCCGACGATATCGAACCCGTGGGGTCGGAGGATCGGGTGGCGCTGCGGCTGGCCTGCGCGCACGGGATCGGGATCGCCATCGAAATTGCGGATTACGTCTATAAAGCTGCCGGAACCTCGGCTATCTTCAAAGGCACGCCGTTCGAGCGGCGGTTCCGCGATATGCACACGCTATCCCAACAAATCCAATCCCGCGACTCGCATTTCGAGGCGGTCGGTCGCGCGATGTTCAACGGCGATCCCGACGGGACGTTCCTGTAACACTTCATCAACGGAGACGATACGATGACCGAACTGACACTGGCTAAAGCCCAAACCGCCGTAGCCGCCGCGCTGGCGTTTTCGCGCGAGAAGAAATTCAATCCGATGGCGGTGTGCGTGCTGGACGCGCGCGGGGTGCTGAAGGCCTACGCGGCGGAAGACGGCACGGCGCTACGCCGGGCGGATATCGCGATCGGGAAGGCTTATGGCGCTCTGGCGATGGGCGTTGGGTCGAAGACGTTGGGCGTGCGCGCGGTGGAGCGGCCGCATTTCATCGGCGCGGTGAACGGGGCGATCGGCGGGTCGATGATCCCGGTGGCTGGCGGTGTGCTGATCCGGGGTGCGGACAACAGCATCATCGGGTGCATCGGGACGACGGGGGATACGTCGGACAATGACGATCTGGCCGCTCGGGCGGGGTTGGATGCGGCTGGGTTGAAGGCTGATCCGACGTAAGGGGGGGGTTAAATTACCCGGCTGGAGGCAAACGCTTCCTTCGCCGGGTAATCGGGTAGCCCATCTTCCGGTCGTGAGGCCATGAGAAGCCCAAACTGCTTTTGTCCGAAGTCAGTTAGGCTGAGGTGACCTCCCGAAATGTTTATAAGACCCCAACCGAAGAGGCGAGCTAGGAGCCCAGAAAAATCCTGTAGGTTTGCAAATTCCGCGTATTGATAATCGTATGGATCACCCACAAAAGATTTAGCCAATGCTGTTGCTGCTAAATCGGCAGCCCGGTAGCGATCTTCCCGTCCATCGATAATTCCGTTTGAAATTGCGGTAAATAATCCACCATAGCCGCATTGGCATTGTTGCTGTCCTTTAAATATCGATTCTGCTAGGCTTACATTGGGTGTCTTTGGATACTTATATTTTCCGCGGTCGATTTTAATTATTGACGAATAGATTAGAGAAAACTGAGTGAGGATGGTCGGAGACAAGGTAGACAATCTTGTGACACTCTCTTTCAAAGCGATATTTTCTTCTAATAGATCCGTATATTTCTTCAAATCTGGGACTTGATCGGCGCGAACGTATCCCACAGCTGGATTCCGTTCCCTTTGATTCACAAAACTTACTGTGACCTGGACGGCCAAATCGTGTGGGTTCAGGAAGTAGCTAATTGGGTAGATCTTTATTTTTTGTATGAAATTTTCCAATTTGGTGCGCTTGTCAGGATCGTTCTCTGACCGATCACGCCTGATACTGGCCCGATCACCGTGCAGGAAGATCAGGGTCGGCTTCCTGATCGATCGTGCATAGTCATACTCCTTCTCAGTATAGCTCAATCCATCATCGGCAAGCGACCCGTATCGGTCGCCGATGATAAGCACGTAATAGTCGCACTCATCGATTCGGCGTTTGATGAACTCCCAGGTCTCTTCGTCTGCCGACCCAAAGAGTTCCATCCCGATTGGAAAACAGTGGAGCTTCAGGAGAGCTTTCTGAACCTCAGAGCGCTCCTCTCGGAGGTCCTCATACGTCGAACTGACAAAGACCCCGTAGATAATCTGGTTTACCATTCCATCACCCCTGTTTCAGCAAATGCGTAAGATCGCTGCGATGTGTTGCATCCACGACCAAGTTTCTTGGACCGGTCATGACTGCTGGGCACGTCGTTCTCGGCGCCGTTCGCATGGGGCAGATCGGTCAGTCTGTCGGCGATCATGGCGACTTCCCATTCGGCCATCTCCTCGCTCAGTCGCTTGTCGCGCTCGACTGCCAATGCGGCCAGATATAGACGTTCATCGTCCTCGGGTGGCAAAGCCTCTTCCAGCAATTGGCGCACGAATGTGCTGCGTTCGCGGGGCGGCACGAATCGTTCGAACCGTCTTACCAACTCCTCAGGCAGTCGGAGAAGGGGCTGACCGGTTGCCATCGTCTTACCTCCCGCTCGCCATGGATCACGATGTCAGGATGCTTACAGGAAAGGATAAGCCGTCAGCAACCGATACGTATCGTCGGATTGCTGCCATACGGTTCTGATGCATGGATCGCGTCCGTTTGGGCTGGTGATCTGGCAGTGGTAGACCCTCTTATCGCCGTAAGGACTTGTATTATCGACCGACGCGAGTGTGGCGGTGAGGGGATGATCGGCCAACGCGTCCCGGAATGTCTCCCAGTCAGCCGGGGCGAACCCAAGCGACCGAAAAAAGCGGTTCTTCGCCGCGCCAGGAACCGATGTCGCGCTCAGCAGGTAATCGACGACCTTGCGCTGGTCCACGTGCCACGTCATGCCGCCGAAAGGTCACTCTCGGTCAGGGTCAAGACGCCGAAAGCCGGGGTCTCGAACTCCACCTCGTAACCGATGCCGTCCGCGTGCTTGTGAACGATCACGCCCCGCGTTCCGGAGGGGTAGTCGCCACTCGCGGCCCGTACGTCGTGCGCAAGGACGACGTAACTGTATTCGGGAAAGCTCGCCGCCGCACCTGTGTCGCGTGAACGGGGTGGAGGCATCGCAGTGACGGGCACGACCGGTCGCTCCTTACACAACAGGCCCTTGTTTATCAGATGGACCGGCGGGCGGCAATGTTTTTGAGACGTTGGGAGGGGCCGTAACCCCTCCCAAGTCCCCTCGCCCTAAACCGTAAACGCCGTCACCGCCGCCTCGTCGAACTTCAGCCCCAACCCCGGCTTGTTCGGCAAAATCAACATCCCGTCCTCAATCGCCGGCGTTTCCTCGTACAACGCCAGCATCCACGGCGTATATTCCACCGTCAGCCCGTTCGGGCATGCCGCGATCAGGTGGCACAAAATCTCGGGCATCACGTGGCTGACGATCGGGAGGTTGAACGCCTCCGCCATCCCCGCGATCTTCATCCACTGCGTCACGCCGCCCGCTCGGATAATATCCACCATGATAATATCGACCGAGTGATGTTCGATCATCTGCCGGAACGGCGCGATTCCGTACAGATACTCGCCCCCGGCAATCGGCGTCTTCAACGCGGCGGTGACGCGCGCCAAACCCTGGTAATCGTTCGCCGTCGTCACGTCTTCCAGCCAGAACAGCCCGACATCCTCAACGCGAGAACCGATATCGATTGCCTGCTCGGGGCGCCAGCGCTGGTTGATGTCGCACATCAGCTTGATGTCCGGCCCGATGGCTTCGCGCACCACGCGGACGCGGCGGCATTCCTCGGCCGGCGTGGGATCGCCCGGCAGCGCCATCTGGGTTTTCATTTCGCGGAAACCCTTTTGCACCAGGATTTGCGCGGCGCGCTGGGCCTGATTGTCGGTCAGACCGCGGCGCAAAGACCCGGAAGCATAGGTCGGCACCTTGTCGCGGAAGCCGCCGAGCAGCTTCCAGAGGGGTTGTTCGAGGAATTTGCCCTTGATGTCCCACAGCGCGATGTCGATGGCGGACAGCGCCAGATCGAAAATTCCGCCCGGTCCGCAATTGTCGCCGGCGGCGGCGCGGAGCTTGCGGACGATGTGCTCGATGCACAGCGGGTCCTCGCCGACGGTCAGGGCGGCGAGTTCCTCCACCGCGACGCGCAGGCTGCCGGTCATTTTGCCGGCGTAGAAGGTCAGGCCGATGCCCTCGATCCCGTTATCCGTGCGGATGCGCAGGATAACGACGGGGCGGGTGCGGCCGACTTCCTCGGGCATGTTCGCGAGGGGGTCGTCCTCGGGGATGGCGAGGGTGGCGGCGTGGACGCTGACGATTTTCATGGCGTTGAGTCTCCCGTTGGGAAGGGCAGGATAGCGGCCAGCGGCGCCAACGGGCAAACTGCCCGTCCATCAGCCGGGAGTCTCCGCCATGTCGTTCAAAGTGCAGGTCGGCCCGCCGCGCATCGCCATCCATCAGGCGATGACCGTCCTGGTATGCGATCCCGACGGGCAGATCGCGGGCGACGACCAGCACGGGCTGTTCTTCCGGGACACCCGCATCATCGGCGCCTGGAACGCCTCAATCGACGGTGTCCCCTGGGACCTGCTGTCCGGCGGCGCCATCGGTTACGACCTCGCGCGGGTGTTCCTGACCAACCCGGCGGTATCGGACATCAAGCGGGGTACGCTGGCCTTCGTGCTCGCCCGCGCGATCGACGGTGGCATGCATGAGGACCTGGACATCGCGAACCATGGCGGCAAGCCGGTCGCCTTCACGCTGCGGATCCGCATCCAGACGGATTTCGCCGATCTGTTCGATGTGAAGGCGCGGCGCACGCCGAACCGGGGAACCGTGACGACGACATGGGCGCCGAACACGCTGACGGCCGCCTACCGCAACCAGGATTTCCGGCGCGGGCTGACGATCGCGATCGAGGGCGCCGCCGCCACCTACGCCGACGGCGCCCTGACCTTCGCCATTGCGCTGCATCCCGGCGAGTCCTGGCACGCCTGCCTGCGCTACGATCTGACCGACGGGGACGAAACCCTGACCGCTCCCCTCGGTTTCGCCGAACCGAGGGACAGCGCGCCGGATTGGCGGGATTCGGTGCTGAAGATCGAAACCCCGAACGCCGCGTTCCAGCAATTCTGCGCCCAGGCGTCGGACGACCTCGCGGCCCTGCGCCTGCCGATGACGGTGGACGGCAAGGCCGTAACGATGCCGGCGGCCGGGCTGCCCTGGTTCGTGGCGCCGTTCGGCCGGGACAGCCTGATCGTCTCCCTCCAGGCCATGAGTCTCTACTCCGATTTCGCGCTCGGTAGTCTGGCGGTGCTGGGGGAGTGGCAGGCGGACGGGTACGACGACCGGCGCGACGCCGAACCCGGCAAGATCATGCATGAGCTGCGCTACGGCGAAATGGCGCATTTCAAGCTGGTGCCGCACACGCCGTACTACGGCACCGCCGACGCAACGCCGCTGTTCCTGATCGCGCTGCATGAGGCCTGGAAGGCAACGGGCGACACTGGTTTGCTGGAGCGGCATCTGGCGCACGCGGAACGGGCGCTGGCCTGGATCGACACCGACGGCGACCGAGACGGCGACGGTTTTCAGGAATATCAGGCGCGCGCCCCCGGCGGCTACGAGAACATGGCCTGGAAGGACTCCGGGGATTCCATCAACCACCCCGACGGCACCCCGGTCCGAGGCCCCAAAGCGCTCTGCGAGCTGCAAGGCTACGTCTACGACGCCTGGATTCGCATGGCCGAAATCTTCGACGTTCTGCACCAATCCGAAAAAGCCGCGGCGTTGCGCGCCAAGGCGGCGGCGCTGTTCGACAAATTCAATGCGACGTTCTGGGACGAAGCTGAGGGGTTCTACGCCCTGACCCTGGATGGCGACAAAAAGCCGGTGTTCTCCGTCGCCTCCAACCCCGGCCATTTGCTGTGGTCCGGCATCGTGCCGCGCGACCGAGCGCGTCGGGTGGTGCGGGGGCTGATGGCGCCGGACATGTTCAGCGGCTGGGGCGTCCGCACCCTGTCCAGCCGGCACGTCTGCTACAATCCGTACTCCTACCAGAACGGATCGGTCTGGCCGCACGACAACAGCCTGATCGCGCTGGGTATGCGCCGCTACGGCTTCGCGGCCGAGGCAGCGACGATCGCGCGTGCCGTGACCGATGCAGCCAGCTACTTCGAATCCTTCCAAATCCCCGAACTCTACGCCGGGCTGACGCGCGACCGGCTGAGTTTCCCCGTCCGCTACGCCGGCGCCAATGTGCCGCAGGCCTGGGCGGCCGGGTCGGCTTTCGCGCTGTTGCAGGCGATGCTGGGGATCGCGCCGGATGCGCCGAACAACCGCCTGTACGTCGATCCGGCGCTGCCCGACTGGCTGCCGGAGGTCACATTGCGCGATCTGCGCTGCGGCGGGAACCGCTACGACATTCGCTTCCGCCAGGGCGCTCCGCCCGAGGTGCTGGCCGGCGATCCCGCCACGGTCGTCACCGGCATCAGGCCCGGCGCAGAACCGCGTTGAGTAGCCGCAGGCGTCCGTCTTCCTGCGCTTTGCCGGCGTTGCGCATTTTCTCCCGAAAGCTGGGGCCAACGACGACGTGGATTCCCAGGATCGGCGGCGCCGCCGGCGCACCCGTAACGCCCATCCGAGCACGCTCGGCCGCCGCCTCGGCGCGGGCGGAGTCGGTGTTGTCGATCCAGTGCAGCACCTCGAACCCCGCGGCCTCCAGCATCGCGCGGGTTTCGTCCTGGGTGCGGAGGAAGCTGATCTCCGGCCGGTCGGCCCACATCACCGGGAATTCCGGCGCGCCCGGCAAACCCTGTGTCACGTCCTGGATCGCCAACCGCCCGCCCGGTTTCAGGACGCGCCGCATCTCATTGTAGTAGCGCGGGCGGTCTTCGATGTTCATCGCGACGTTCTGCGACCACGCCAGATCGAAACTGGCGTCGGGGAAGGGCAGGTCCAGCGCCGATCCCTGGCGAAAATCCACCTTGTCCGACAGGCCCACCAGCGCGGTCAGCGCCGTCGCGGTGTCCACGAACTCCTGCGTCAGATCGACTCCGCTCACGCGGCATCCATACGTCGCGGCCAGATAGCGGGACGGTCCGCCGACCCCCGATCCGATGTCGACGATTCGGTCCGCGGCGGCCGGCGCGAGCAACGCTGCCAGCTCCTGGGTCGCCAGCCGGCGGCGCGAGTGAAACTCGTCCATCGGCGCCAGATCGTCGATCGTCAGGCGGTCCCGGTCTTTGCCGGCCGCGGCCAAGGCCGTCAGCATGCGGTCGAGCAATCCGCCCTTGCCATAATGGCCGGCGACGTCGCGGGATGTGTCGGTCATGGCGTTGTCTCCCTGAATGACTCAAAACGAAGCGCAGGCGGGCTGGATGGTCATCCCCACTTGCTGTTGGTGGAATTGGGTCCGGTATTCGGTTCGGACGCGTTCGATCGCCGCCATGCCCGCGGGACCCGACGGCAGGGCGACGATCAGCATTTTGGTCCGTTCATGGATGGTCCGCCCCGTGCCAGGCGCGGCCCAGGCGCCTTCGGCGTCCAGGACGGTATAGCCGTTCGGCAGATTCGGGGTGATCGCGGCTTCGCGGAAACGATCCCAGTCGCGATCCGTAACTTCTCCCGCGCCCGCGATCGTTCGGCCGAAATACAGGCCGTATACCCGCATGGGTGTGCCCGCGCCGCACGCAGGCGCCTCGGAACCGAACGGCGGCGCGCAGCCCGCCAAGGCAAGAACCAACAAAGCAGTGGCGGCGCGGCCGATCATTGGCTTCTCCTGACTGGATTAACGAAGCTTCCGCTCGTATCATGACGCCTCACGCCCCGACACGCCATATCGGCGTCGCCGGGACCGATGGGATGTCAGAGTGCCGCTTCGCCAGATCACCGGAGGCTTGTTCCGCACCAGCCGCAGGCTGTGGGCCGTCTGTGTGGCGGTCCTGATCCTGCTGGTCTTGCGGGCAGGGGGCCTGATACTCGAAGTTCGTCATGAGGCGTTGAGCGACAGTCAGGCCGACACGTCGGTGGTGGGCGATGTACTGGCGGCGGAGACCGCGCGCTACTTGCAGTTGGTGGATGCCGGTCTGCAACGCGTTCAGGTACGAAGCGGCACGGTAGGCTCCGAACCCGCGTCGGAATTCCGAGCGCAGTTCGGCGGCGCCGACATGCACGATTTGCTGTTGGAATTGTTGAACAATCTGCCCCAAGCCAATGCATTCCTGGTGATCGGCGCGGACGGAAAACTGGTCAATACGACGCGGAATTATCTCGCATCGCCGACGGATTTTTCCGACCGCGATTATTTCGTGGCGCTGTCGCACCGGGAAACCGACGATTTATTCGTGAGCCCGCCGAACGCGAACCATACGTTGGAGGCACCAGCCATCGTCCTTGCTCGGCGGTTGGTCGGTGCCGACGGGCAATTTGCCGGCGTCGTGGCGGCTTTGCTCGATGCCAGTTATTTCCAAAAATTTTATCAAAATCTGAATATGGGCCGCAGCCGAGGGATCGCGCTGCTGCGGCGCGACGGCACGATGCTGGTGCGGTTCCCGCAATCCGTGCCGAACGGGGGCGCGACGGTCTCGGATAGGCCACTGTGGGACGCCGCGGTCGGCAAGGGCGGCGGTATATTCGGCACCGAGCAATTATTCCCGGGAACGTCGGCGATCGTCTCGGTGCACCCGTTGGCGGAATTTCCCCTTGTCATCGACGTATCGCTGCGTGAGGACGAAGCGCTGGCACCTTGGGGCGGGCTGATCCGGATTATCCTGATCCAGGCAACGGTTGCGGCCTTGGGCGTGGTTTTTCTGTTTTACGTCATGGACCGGCAACTCAAGCGTCAACGCGAACAGCATACCGCGTTGGAACAGGCGGCGTCGGCCTTGCGGGAAAGCGAGCAGCGGCTGCGCGCGTATGCCGAAATGGCGTCGGATTGGTTTTGGGAACAGGATGCCGATCTGCGGTTTACCTGGACGTCCGAAACATCGCCGTTGCAGCGGATCGGTAGGACGTCGGACGGATTGACCCGGTGGGAGCTGGTTGGGGCCTCGCCCGACGACCCGCTCTGGAAAGATCATATCGCCGACCTGCGTGCGCATCGGCCGTTCCGGAATTTTCGGTATGAGCGGACCAACGCGCTGGGGGATGTCCGGCACGTCAGCATCAACGGTGCACCGATATTCAACGAACAAGGCGTTTTCTCCGGCTATCGGGGCACCGGCCGCGACGTCACGCAAGAAGTCGCGGCGGAACGGGATCAACGGGAAGCGCGGGACAGGGCGGAAGCGGCGAACCGAGCGAAATCGGAATTCCTGGCGAACATGAGCCATGAGCTGCGCACGCCGCTGAACGCGATCATCGGGTTTTCCGAACTGATCGTCATGCAGCCGTTCGGCAAGGCCGACAGCCGGTATGTCGAATTCGGCAAGGACATTCTGTCCAGCGGCGTAACTGCCCAGATATCCCTTCGAAGGGTTGACCGACCACGGCGGTGTGTGAGTCAAGGTGGGGATGATCCCTCCGACCTCCTCATTGGCCGTGGCGGAGCTTCTCGCGCTGATCGACGCGTTGCAGGCACGCAATCGGATGCTGGAACAGCAGAATGCGTTGCTGACGGCGCGCGTGAGCGAGCTGGAGCGCCGGCTTGGGCTCGACAGCTCGAACAGCAGCAAACCACCGTCGAGCGATGGACCGGGTAAGCCGGCGCGACGGACGCAAAGCCTGCGTGAGGCAGGGCGGAACAAGCCCGGCGGACAGCCCGGCCATCCGGGCAAACATTTGGCACGTTCGGAACGGGTCGATCGCACGATCGAACACCGCCCGAGCCTGTGCGAGGGGTGTCGTGCCCCCCTGCGGGACCAGCCCGCGCGGCTTGCCGGCAGCCGTCAGGTATTCGATCTGCCGGAACCCGCACCGCTGACCGTCACGGAACATCGGGTATACCGCTGCCAATGCCACGGCTGTGGCGCGGTCACGACGGCAGCCTTCCCGCCCGAGGTCGGTGCCCCAGTGCAATACGGCGAGCGTCTGGCCGCCGCGGTCGCCTATCTGTCGGCCGGGCAATTCCTGCCCGAAGGCCGGCTCGGGCAGTTGCTGGCCGATCTGTTCGGCGTCGGCGTCTCGGCCGGCACGATCGGCCGCATGCTTGCCCGCGCCGCCGCGCGGGCGGCGGATTTCGCGGCCGCGGTGCGCGAGAAGATTTGCCGCGCACCGGTCAAGCACCTGGACGAGACCGGGTTCCGGATGGACGCCAAGCAGCAATGGCTGCATGTCGCCTGTACCTCCGGACCCGAGGGGCTGGTACATTACCGTGTGTCGTCCCGGCGCGGTGCCATGCTGACGGGGGCGGCGCATATTATCGTGCACGACCATTGGACATCCTATTTTCAGATGCCCGGTGTGACGCATGCGATGTGCAACGCCCACCATTTGCGCGAACTGACGGCGCTGGTGGAGATCGATGGCGAGGTCTGGGCCAAGAGGATGCGGGGGCTGCTGCGATCCCTGTGCCATGCCGTCGATGCGGGCACGCTCCGTCCCACCCGCATCCGCGCCGCCGAATGGCTTTACGACAGAATCGTCCGGGACGGCATTGCCTGGCACGAGGCGCTTCCCGCCTTGCCGCGCGACATCAAGCGCGGGCGTATCCGACGACGAACCGGTCATAACCTGTTGCTGCGGCTCAAGACGCATCGCGCGGCGGTCCTGCTGTTCATGCATAATCCGGACGTGCCCTTCACGAACAACGACGCCGAGCGGGACGTGCGGATGATGAAACTGCGGCAAAAAATCTCGGGAGGCTTCCGCACCCAGGAAGGGGCCGAGAACTTCGCCATCCTGCGCACGCTGATCGGCACCGCCAGAAAGCGGGGCTGGAACCTCCTCGCCACACTGGCCAGCCCGACCACGCAACTCATCCGCGCTCTCGATGCCGCATAGACGGGAGTGGCGACCTGGGCAGTTACGCGCAGCGAAGCAA